>CAJHXT010000290.1_pt1 | contig 9159 bp, 5 predicted proteins | sample 9198451 | NCBI WGS metagenome assembly CAJHXT01 (sample SAMEA7708326, study PRJEB35096) | sediment metagenome | biome: marine neritic benthic zone biome [ENVO:01000025]; feature: sediment [ENVO:00002007]; material: shallow marine sediment [ENVO:03000034] sea grass bed [ENVO_01000059] ... | reverse complement strand
TCATTAAGTATCCAGCTATCAATAGCATTTTTTTGCTCAAAATCGTCGATCAATATCCATTGCCCACCTTCTGTAAAATCTACTTCGTACAACTTTTTGTCTTCTTTGCATGCAATCAAAATAACTGTAACAAACATCAAAAAAACGTATATTGGCAACGGCATTTTAAACTCCCGATATTGACGATTTTTCCTCAAGTACTTTTAATTTAACTCTTAATCTAACCCTACTATACAACGTAGTTAGAACCTTCCCGTATGCTTTACTAGCGCTTTAAGCCGCTTTTTGTAATACCAATTTCTATTTTCGAGGCTAGATAGATTCCAACATTAGTCTAAACTATTTTAAGTAACTGGTGCTATGTATAATAATGAAACTGTATTTTGGAAGATCAAGCTAAATGGTTAGCTCACATCATATTTCGCTGACAATTGCATGCTTTATTCTCCATGCCTGTAATAGCGGAGGAGGTTCCGTCAGCCCATCCGACTCTTCATCCAATCCCAAACCGGAAAACGAGCCCGCTACCGACACCCAACATTATACTGAACTGTCAGTACGCAGCCTGGACGCCGATGGTTTTGAGACTGGCCTTTCAGCCTATGATTTAATCCGTAACTTTGCAGGTTCCAACCCTATTGAAGCACCGGATCTTTATGCAGTAAACCATCCTGGTATTGAACATATTTATGAAGACACCGACATTGATATTGGCAATCATTTTGTTTTCACTATTCATCGTGATATTGATATTGACAGGGATAAAACGAGCATCACCGACAGACAGCGCAATGAAATCAAAGCCTATGGTGGATCCGAAAATGCGTTAAAAGGTTTTGAGAACGACACTTTTATTTATTCATGGAAATTTAAAATTAATACCAGTATGGAAATTTCCAGGAACTTCACCCATTTCTTCCAGCTAAAAGCAGTGGGCGGTATTGATAGCCACCCCATACTTACCATCACAGGCGCTGAACGCAGCGGATCAGATGGCATTGAAGTCAGACATAGCCCCCTGCAACGGGATACGATTCTCCAGCGAACAGGCTGGAACCGCGTTACCGGAGTGTGGATTGAGGTTTATTGTCGTGCCACATTTTCCGACTCCGGTACTCTACGCTTGATAGCAACACGCCTCGTTGACAACGCAATAATATTCGATATCAACGCAAGCAACCTCGATCTCTGGCGCGGTGAAGATAGCAGCCACTTTGTACGACCAAAGTGGGGAATCTACCGATCTTTGCGTGATGCGAATAATTTACGACCTGAAGAAGAAACGGTTGCTTTTGCCAATTTCGAAGTAAAGAAGATTGTTCTTCAATGAATCAACTTTAAAATAGATAGTCTGTTACCACGCTTAATCACTCAGAAAAGTGCGTGCCTGATTTAGATTAATGTGTTGCGGCACAATTCAACCGAGTATAATCTTAATTAATAAAAGTACGAATATAATCCAGTTTGCTGTGGTAACGATTTTGAGCCTCAGCGGAATCTGAAATACGCATGGCTTTTTCCAGAGATTTCTCAACTTTCTTTTTTTCACCAAGATAAGCATAAGCTTTTGCCAGCGTGTAATAAAACCGATGTTCGTTTTTTTGTTTTCTAATAGCTTTTTTCGCTAGCTTGACTGCTTCTTTATGGTTGTTGTTATTCAACTCCTTTTCAGCTAAATTGTTCAAGTAGTATGGATTCCTGCTTCGGTACTTTTTTAATTTCTTACGATATTTTTCAGCAAAACCAGAATCTCCCTTATCCTGATAGAGTTTTGCAAGATTGATAAGGGTGGATTCATTGTCTCTTTCAATCTGCAGCGCTCTTTTATAGGCAGTTTCTGCGTCATCCAGCTTCCCCAGCCGCCGGTAAACTACGCCAAGGTTATTCCAGGATAAATGATTAGCGTTATCCATTTCTATAGATTTCTTAAGATACAAAACAGCCAGATTTAACCGACCATCACTTAAATGGTCAACACCTAGATTATTGTAAAATTCTGAATAGGCCCTTAAGTCACTTACCTGATGCGAACGAATTTTTTCTCTGGCACCAAACCAGCCAAACTCCATAAATCCGGTTTCCCTGGCATTAAGTTTAACGGCGGCAGTTATATGTTTTGATAGGTAGTAAGTTTCATTATTTTCTCGCCAGCTATCAGGAACCTTAACAGAAATAAAGTGCGAATCGAGTCCCGCATATCGGGCCATCGCCACGAATGTATTAGCCAATGATATACAGTTTCCCGACCTGGTTTTTACCGTTTCGATCGCTGTTTTTGTCCCACTCGCATCGTATTGAATGCCCAGTTTGTCTGTATCAAACATTAGACTCATAAGTGCATATGCACGTATTTTTGAATGCCTTATAGGCGTAACGTGTTGGTCAACCAACTCCTTCATCTTGGAGTCAATAGCCAGAATTTGAGCTTCTTTAATTGGTGCTTCTCGATTTGCATATAACTGATCACGCCCAATACCCACTGCCACAATTACATCAGTAAATAAAAAAGCTAAAAACAACGCTACAATTCTAACAATCATTGCCCCACTCATACATTTGCTTTTATCAGCAGCAACCTGCCACAGTTTAGGCTGCTAAACTACTATTAATATAGTTTATATAAAATATGATGCTATAAGTGAATACACTCTAACGACGCAAAATGCTTAATTAGAAAACACGAAAATATTTGCTACATTAGCAAAGCTGCGTAGCATGAAGCTATTGTAGATCCTGTTATCAGAGATTTGTATTTTTTTAAGCCACTTCTTTTTTGGTAATTTCCACATAGTCCATCAAGCACTCCATGGCTGCCTGATCTATACTTATTTCTCTACCCTTCTTTTTTTCCAGTCGAACATACCTTTTTAGCTCGCAAACCTGTCCAACCATTTTTAACATTTTATCTACAGAGTTTCGCTCAAATTCAACGCCGATATCATAGTAGGAGTTATTAAGTCGGCACCAGCTTACCTGACCCTTAGCTTCAAAGGCAGGCTGCTGCACAGGAATCCGAAAGTGAAGTACTGTTCCTTTTGCTATAGATACTTTCGATTTGAAACATAACCCCCCTTCACTGATATCTTTTAATTTTCGCTGAGTAACTACTGAACCGCGGCGCGTATAAATCGGCATAGCCTGAATTGTCAGATCGATAAAATGACGAATATGGAATCTCATTAAAAAGGTTCTCTCAGAAGTTCTGCTGCGCAATTATACTGCAATGGCATCAACAACATAAATGGCGATTTTTTTTCGATTTAGAATGAGTCAATAATGAAAAGATCAGTTAATAATTACACATTGAAATTTATCGCTAAGCGGGTAAACTTGAACGTTCCCACCAAATAAAAGCCTTAGTGCTTTTCGCTTAAGAAGAAGTATTCTACAAACACAACAGCATTACATATATCCACCTGATTCGTTACAGAAATTTGTGTCCAGCGTTAATCTACCGCTACTTCGATTTTCTGGATCTGCTCAAGTAATACCTGGGTTGAAAAAGTTCCGCCTCGTGTGCGCTTCTCCAGGGAAACAACTTGATTATCCATGCCAATAATTTGGCCACTGCGGCGCATCCCACCTGTAGTTATTATCTTCACATCTTTCCCAACTAGTGCAGACAATTCTTTCACTGATACAACGCGATACCTTGAATCAATTGCTTTTTCCGATCGTTTTGACGGCGATGATTTTGTATTACGCTCCCCCTTTAACTTTTGATCTTTCTCAGCTGCCTTTCCAAATATACTTGGTAAACCAAGCAATGATGATCTGGACTGACTTTCTTTACTCGTATCTTTGGGAAATCTAAAGCTAAAATCGGTTATCGTCATATCGCCAACCGCTGCACTTAAGCCAAACAAATTCGGCAAATCTTCCGGCTTATAAAGGCTAAGAGTAGAGATATCAATTGGAGTCAGCGGATTTGCTGTTATCTGCAACCCCCCCGGTCCCTGAGCAAGTTTTTTTAATCCTTCACGAATACCGGGACCGGGGATAATCCCTATAGCATTAGCGAAATAGTCATCATCAGCATTGTAGAGCCTGTCAATAAATTCCGATGAGTCAACACCTTCTCTCTGGGAACAGTATTGCAGACGATTTGCGATAAATTTTGGATCAGGCGTATAACTTAATTTTAACTGCTTAAACCTTGGAACCGCGACAGAAACTTGACTGAGAGAGTTTCCGAACCCTTCCAGTATCATCGCGACACTATATTTTTCTATATCGCGCAGTTGCACCTGGACATCTATTTTTATTTCAGTTGCTTCGCTACCACGCTCCATTATCAGATTCCAATCGGTAACAAGCTCCTTAATGCCTAACTCTCGGAATTGCGCGGTAATAAACGCATGACTCAATGTACATACCGCACCAACTACCGGCTGCTTTTTAGTTTGCTCAGATTCGGCTTTCTCCAGCAAATTCACCAGGCTACCCTCTAGTCTGACAAGAGCACCCTGAATATTTAGCCCGAGGCGTTCAGGCATCTCGCCTTTACGCATAGAATTACTACCGTTCAGTAGATAATTTAGCCCCGGTGTGATTATATTTATATGCTCAATACTTACGAAGTCGGTGGTTCCTCTTGGACTCACCGATACGTTGTCTATCCTTACGTTACCACCAAGCGTCGAGCTAATCGCACCATATTGAATTTCTGCAAATAAGGTGGCAGCTGAAACTATCGTATCAACCTGACGTTTCACTTTATAGTAGATAACACCCTTAAGACCGACATAAGCCAATGCAATCGACAAAAACAGCGCTATGGAAACAGTCTTTATTCTCATAATTTGATGGTTATATACTAACTAGTCACCTGATTATAAAGTGTTTGAAACAATGTTTTAAAAACTTTTCGAGTTTTTCAATCATGGTATTTGACCGCATGGTTTAACGCTAACAGAATTAGCACCACTAATGCCTTGCTACTCAAGTATACGCTACTATTTTATGGCACTAAGTACCGGATGGAAATGCATGTGATTCTGCTACCTGACAAATATTGGGGTTTTTTATTACAAACTCTACTCTTCGATTAATCATTCGACCCTTTAAATCATTATTTGCAGCCAACGGCACTAATTCACCGTAACCCCTGGCAACCAATCTGGCCCGTGAGACACCCTGTTTAACAAGGAATTCAACTGCTGCTGCCGCACGTTTTTCAGACAGTACTTGATTGTAAGCATATGTGCCCCAACTATCTGTGTGCGCATGTATTTCCATAATTACACGTGGATTCCGGTTCATCTTAGCTGCAATTTCCACTAGCACTTTTTTAGCATTATCCGTTAACAAAGTTGCGTTAGATCTAAATTGAATTTTTTTCTGTTCAACTTTGAAGTCATTGCATAAAACAGCGGCCGCTTCTTCCTCCCAAGGCGGCACAAATAATAGCGATTCTTCCACCACAGCTATTCGGCCAAGCACTCGGCGTAATCGTTGTTTTGCACTAGGCATGTTGCCTACCGCCCTTTCAACACTTCCAATTTCTGACCGCGCTTTCCCCAGCTCAACCGATTGCTCTGCTGGTGTCGCCAATAATTGCTGTCCTGCTTCATTTCTGAAATTGTCGGGATCTATAGAACCGGGTTCAGCATTACTGGTATAAAAAATTGACTCCTCGACTACCGCTATACGCTCACTGGCCTTAACCAGAGTTCTCGCCTGCCTGGCCATACGGACGGACTGTTGACGATCACCTTGTTTGGTTGAGGCCTGAAGCAATTCTTCAGATACTTTTTGAAGTTCGTTCGCAACCTCTGTTATCGTGTTCTGATCTTGCTCTAGCACCAGTACCTGCTCTTCTGGTTCATAGAGTGGATACTCGATAACAACTGGCAATGCTTTTTCCACTTTCTGCTTGACAGTCCGCTTGTATGATTTACCGCCTAAACGTAAGCCAAGACTAATCCCCGTATAGCTTGCATCTTTTGAATAACTATCAAACTCAAGCCTAAGATAGCCTTTTCGACCAATCCGCATGTCGGCGCCCAATCCGAAAACCAGCTTGGCTGAAGCTTCTTCATTCACAATAATTCGACTGTCTGACGCACTGGTCGCGATAGAAGATGCACCCGCCTTAACAAAGGTATTAAAACGTGAACTATCATCCATAAAATAGTAATGAAAAAAAAGTGATGAGATCTTGTATTCAATAGATTCATCAGGATTAGTTGCCTGAATAGCAGGATTATAATTGTCTAATTCAGCAATACCTGCGTCAAGATAGGAAAATTCCCAGGCCAAACGTGATTTAAACTTTTGCCCGAAGGTAAACTTACTACCAGTACTGTTATTTCCTTCGGCATAAAATCCAGCACTATCACCCTCAGGCTCTAACTTCGAAGAACCGCCGCCAATCGAAATATACCAAACCGGCTCATGTTCTTTTTTTTTTAAATTATCTTGCCCACTAGCTGACACGCCAAACAATATCAGGCAAATAAAGCACAAATACTTGGTAAACAAGCCAACTCTCATAACGCTCTTTTGTACAGGCTCCTTCTAATACCTAGGAATACCAACAATAACCAAAGTGACTGCCAACTCATATTACCACCACCCGATACTGAAGTGCTTATTCCATTTCCATTTTCAAGCGAATCATGAGATTGATCTCCATTGAAATCACCATCTTCCAGGCGGTCATCAAAACCATCATTATCGCTATCCATATCGCGGTAGTTAGGCACACCATCTGCATCTGTGTCCGGTGGCTCAAAGCCTACACCGGTATTGCTGTCCGGATCAACTAAATCACTCAAGCCATCCGCATCACTATCAAGTATATTATCCAATACACCATCGCCATTTACATCATATGATCCGGTGCTATCCAGCATCATTTCCATAACATCATGCAGACCATCGTTATCACTGTCGAGATCAAGGAAATCCGGGATTCCGTCAGCATCTGTATCTACCGGTACCATTGATATTGATATGCTATCAGCTAAACCATCATTATCAGCATCAATTAAGCTATCCACAACTCCGTCGAAGTCCAAATCATGCGCATCGGTAGCATATGCCTCAATACTATCAGCTAATCCGTCATTGTCACTATCAAGATCCATTCTGTCATAGCGACCATCACCGTCACTATCGATGTCGATACCACCAGGCGCTTCGATAGAATCAGGAATGCCATCACTATCATCGTCCTGGTCAGCCCCATTCAGTATTCCATCACCATCTGCATCGTTGAATAACCCGAATAGTGTCGGTGAAGAGTCGATAACGTTGGGCACGCCATCATTATCAGGATCAGTAAAGAACACTGCGTCTATCTGTCCATCACCGACCGTGTCGTAGGCAACGTGGCCAGCAGAAGCAATATCAAAAACCGCATCATTATTGCTGTCCAGATCGCGATAATCGGGGAACATATCCAGATCACTATCCGGTGGCGAAGCGGTTGTTGTTCCATTGTCTACAAATCCATCTTGATCAGTATCAGGTAAACCGGCTTCACGCACATCCGGCAAACCATCATTATCACTATCCAGCTCACAGTAGTCCGGGCGACCATCATTGTCAGTGTCTACAGCACCGCTATCATCAACACCATCACCATCCAGGTCTGATCCTGCGGTCTGATCAACGTCGAATCTATCATCAATGCCATCAACATCAGCATCGCTACCAAGCACATCTGCTTCAGTACTATCTAAAAGACCATCATTGTCACTATCGATATCTAAATAGTCGGCAAATGCGTCACCATCAGAATTTCTTGGCTCAAAAGCATCGTCAATGCCATTACCGTTGATATCCAGCCCACCACTTAAATCCACATCCAGCGCATCATCTATACCGTCGGTATCAGTATCGCTATTGCTAAGTATCGGTACGTTATCCGCCTCAAGACCATCTGGAATGCCGTCATTATCACTATCTTTGTCTAAATGATCAGGTATACCATCAACATCATTGTCACTTAACTCAAAAGTATCATCGATACCATTGAAATTAGCATCAACACCACCGGTACTATCAACATCTATCACGTCGTCGATCCCATCAGCATCACTATCTAGTGATGAAAGCGGCGGCATATTTGTCTCTTCTATATCATCCGGTACACCGTCATTATCCGAGTCGGTATCCTGATAATCAGGAATGCCATCTGAATCAGAGTCAGCGCTTCCTTCAACAACATCCGGTATCCCGTCATTATCTTCGTCCAGGTTACTGGTTTCATCATCGACTATTGTGATGGCAATACTTGCATCAGCAATTAAATCGAAGTTGTCGTCGCTGGCCACAGTATCAATGGATAAAACGATACTACCGATTTGATCTCCATCCGAAGCAGTATCGTCAACACCAGTGATCGTGATCGTCTGAGCATTATTCCAGCTTGCTGATGTAAACGTTATGCTTGCAGGACTTACCGTGGCTTCACTAGTATCAGTAGAAACTACATTAATCAGGACATTGCTACCAGGCTGTGCTGTTAGCGCGACCGTGAATGTATCAGTAGTACCAGCTTCACTAACAACAGTGTTAGCCCCGCTTTCTACAATACTAAAATCTGCCACATCATCATCCGCGGTTGTAACAGTTACTGTCTTGTCTGCAATCGGATCAAAGTTATCATCACTGCTGGCATCGTTTACCGAAATAGTTATGGTCGAACTCTGACTACCGTCGATAATGGCATCGTCGACACCGGTGATTGTAACTGTCTGTGCACTATCCCAGTTCGCTGAGGTAAAAGTTAATGACGCTACAGGCACTGTGGCTTCACCAGTGTCAGCAGAACTAACATCAATTACCACATTGCTGGTGGGTTGACTATCTAACACAACTGTAAAAGTGTCAGTTGTGCCCGATTCATTGACTGTGGTGCTGCCAGCTGTTTCGGTTACCGTAAAATCTGCCGCATCGTTATCAGCTGTACTGGCAGTGACCGTCTTATCCGCAATCGGATCAAAGTTGTTGTCACTAGCAGCATCATTTACTGACAGTGTAACTGTTGTATTCTGCGAACCATCAATAATCGTATCGTCGACACCGGTGACCGTGATCGTCTGAGCGCCATTCCAGTTTACCGATGTAAACGTTATGCTTGCGGGACTTACCGTGGCTTCACCAGTGTCAGCAGAACTAACATCAATTACAACATTACTTGTGGGTTGA
>CAJHXT010000138.1_pt1 | contig 9280 bp, 8 predicted proteins | sample 9198451 | NCBI WGS metagenome assembly CAJHXT01 (sample SAMEA7708326, study PRJEB35096) | sediment metagenome | biome: marine neritic benthic zone biome [ENVO:01000025]; feature: sediment [ENVO:00002007]; material: shallow marine sediment [ENVO:03000034] sea grass bed [ENVO_01000059] ... | reverse complement strand
GTACAACCATAGGTTTGCTTGATAAAAGCATGCAATACAAATCAGTCACGTTTGTAGGGGTGGATAGTTCGTCAGCGATGCTACAGCGAGCAGCACAAAACCTGGCAAAACTAAGGGTGAAAAAATTCGAGCTTCTCCAAACAGATTTGAATGAAGGAATTGATATTATTAAAGCAGATGCCGTGATCCTTAATCTGGTGCTGCAGTTTATTCAGCCAGAAAATCGTGAAAAACTGTTGCAGGATATTTTCACAGGCCTGCAAAAAACCGGCTGTTTGATTTTGATTGAGAAGATTAATTCAGGAAACAAGCTGCTGGATGAAGTTTATACCGAAGCATACTACAAATTTAAAAAGCGAAATCTTTATACCGATGAGGAAGTCGCTTCCAAACGTAAGGCGCTGGAAAATATTCTTGTCCCTAACCAAAAGTCAGAAAACATTACACTGCTTAAGAACGCTGGATTCAGTTCTATTGAGACTTTTTTTTGTTGGTTCAATTTCTGTGGTGTAATCGCAATAAAAGAGTAAGCAACAAAATTGTTTACGTTTTATTGACCCCGCTTTGAGTGACCTTTAAGTCGTTTAAAATTCCATCGTTCATTCGATAAATCCAGCCATGAACTGAAAGTTCCTGCCCCTGCTGCCAGGCATTTTGTACCACAGTTGTATTGCAAACATTATTAACTTGTTCAACAACATTCAGTTCACAGAGCAAATCATGTTGTTTGTCTGGGTCCTTAATCTTGCTGATCTTCTTTTGATGGTAACGACAAGTATCACGAATATGGCCTAGCCAGTTATCAATTAATCCATGTTCATCTGTATCAAGAGCGGCTTTTACCCCGCCGCATCCATAATGACCACAAACGATAATAAATTTAACCTTTAACACTTCAACTGCATATTGTATGACTGACAAACAGTTAAAGTCTGTATGAATAACAAGGTTGGCTATATTGCGATGCACAAAAACCCGTCCTGGTAGCATATCTGTTATCTGAGTTGCCGGTACGCGACTGTCAGAGCAACCTATCCACAGGTATTCGGGTGATTGCTGTTGCGAAAGCCGTGCAAAGAATTCTGGATCCTGTTGCTTGATTTTGGCGGCCCAGATTCTGTTTCTGGTCAATAAGTCAGCTGGTTTTTTCATGGCGGTCAATTGCGGTTATTGGTGTATTTGAAGGTAGTTTAGATTAATCGGAATAATAAATTATGGTTTGGTATTTTTCAGTTGGTTTCTAATTGTTTCAATTGTCGATTGGCTGTCTGGTCTGACAGATCGCCACAGACTAAACGATTCTGCTGCCTGTTCCACCAGCATGCCTAAACCGTCATAGTTTCTGGAAGCACCCTGTTTAACTCCCCACTGCATGAAGGAGGTGGGTTCTGCGCTGTAAAGCATGTCGTAGGTTACGGCTTCGTTGCTCAGTAAACCGTCAGGAAGTGGTGGTACCTCCCCAGTGAGGCTTGCCGCGGTGCCATTAATAATCATGTCGAATTGGTGGTCAACGAGTAATTCATAGCCGCCACCTTGAACCTTGCCAAGATCCCTGAATTCTTTGGCCAGCTTTTGCGCTTTAGCGGCCGTACGATTTGCGATCACAATACATTCCGGTTTTTCATATAGTAGTGGTGCCAGCACACCGCGCACAGCACCACCTGCGCCTAACAGAAGTATGCGCAGGCCCTGCAAATCAATATTGTGATTCTCACCAAGGTCGCGTAGCAGGCCCACGCCATCAGTATTAAATCCACTGCGTCGACCATCTTTCTCAAAGCGTATGGTATTCACGGCTTTTGCACGATTTGCAGTGGGTTCGCAATGATCAGCCATTTCCCAGGCCAATCCCTTTAGCGGTAAAGTCACGTTTAGTCCGTGAAAATCCTGTTTTGCAAAGTAATTTATTTGATGAAAGAAATTATCCGCCAGGACTTCGGTTGCTGTGTATTCGATAGTCTGGTTCGTTTGTTCCGCGAACAATGCATGAATTCTTGGCGACAAACTATGATTGATAGGTGAACCGATAACGGCATATCGATTACTCATTTAGTTCCTCGTACTTAGCCACTCGGCCACTTGTTTGGCGTAGTAAGTTAATATGCCATCAGCACCGGCACGTTTCATTGACAATAGACTTTCTAAAACACAGCTTTCTTCATCCAGCCAGCCGGAGAGAGAAGCAGCCTTCAGCATCGCATATTCACCGCTAACCTGATAGACGAATGTTGGTGCGGAAAAGGTATCTTTAATACGACGAACAATATCCAGATACGGCCCGCCTGGTTTGACCATTAACATATCTGCACCTTCATCCAGATCCAGGGCGGCTTCCCAGAGCGCTTCGTTACTATTTCCCGGGTCCATTTGATAGGTATATTTATTGCCGCCAGCCAGGTTGGCGACAGATTCGACTGCTTCACGAAACGGGCCATAGAAGCTCGATGCGTATTTGGCGGAGTAGGCGAGTATTCTGGTATTGATATACCCGGCATTTTCGAGTGCGGACCGGATAGCCTTGATGCGCCCATCCATCATATCGGAGGGAGCAACGATATCAGCACCAGCTTCAGCGTGAGACAGTGCCTGTTTGACCAATACCTCAATGGTTTCATCGTTCATTACATAACCGCTACTGTTAATCAAACCGTCCTGGCCATGGTCAGTAAACGGGTCGAGCGCGATATCGGTAATTACGCCCAGCTCAGGAAGGTGTTTTTTTAGTGCGCGCACCGCCTGTTGGGCGGTGCCTTCAGGATTAAATGCCTCTTTGGCATCGGCAGACTTAAGGTTTGATGGCGTTACGGGGAACAGAGCGATCGCTGGTATGCCCAGCTTGAGGCAAAATTCTGCTTCGACCAGCAATTTGTCGATTCCCATGCGCTGTATTCCAGGCATGGAGGAAATGGGTTGCAGTTCACTGGGTTTATCCAGTACAAAAAATGGTTGAATCAAGTCATCGATAGTCAGGCTGGTCTCGCACATTAATCGGCGAGAAAATGCGTCTCGTCGCATGCGCCGCATGCGGACAAAAGGGAACTGGCCGGGGAAATCGCGCTGTTTCATTTATATTCTCCTGTCGCTGTGTCAGGATAGCCTTTCGTCAAAAAAATATCGAGTTTCATAATGATTGTGAATAGCTTCTCAGTACGGCACCATTGAATGAAATACAGTAGCTACCAAATTCACAACTTGCAGGGATATGGATACTTCAGTTTATAAAAGGGAAACTGAGCGGCGTGCGTATCAGAGGCATCTGGCTAAACTTAGGGTGCAGCTTCTTAGGAGCGATACAGTGCCGTTGCAGCTGAGTACCAGCGAACTTTCGATGGGCGGCATGCACCTCGAGTGCGATAGTGCGAAAGCGCTCCTATTGGCGCCACCGGGTATTGGTGCAGGCCAGCAATTCACAACACGGGTAATATTATCTACCCGTGATGCCCGTAGAAAAGCCCTGACGCTTAGCGCGATGGTAAAATCGGTGATCCAGACGGGCAAAGATCATTATCGTGTTGGTTTGCATTTCGTACAATTTTTTGGCAAAAGCCATGAATTACTGGAAAGCTTTATTGAGGCACAGGATTTCTAGCATTCGCAGCTAAGCACGCAATTTCAAGGCGATTTAATCGAATAGCTCAGTCGGTAGTTGTAAAACTAACGGTATTTAATCGTTCGCCAATAATTGCGCCACCATATAAATCCGGATCGATTGTTCCAGTCTGGCTCTTAGATACTTCCAGTGTTGTCACGCAATTTCCTGATGTTAATGAGTTGGAAAGTGCGCCTGCCGGTATAGTGTATGTACCGGTATCAGAAGGAACTGAAAAGGTGTGTTGGTAATTTTCTCCCACATTGCCGGCACAATTTACGAGTGCACGGATAGTAGTATTTAGTGTAGTTCCAGAAGGCTGCCAGTTAACGATAATATTATTTGTGCGACTGTGTACTTCATTTGCTAATGGTGCTGAGATTGTAAATCTTTCTGGAAGTGTTACATAGGAGTTTAGGGCATCGGCATAATTCCGACGTAAGTACGAGATGTAGTAGGTTTCATTGTCGATTTCATCTAATACGCCTGCATACCATGTGTTCCCATATGACCATTCAAACCAAAAAAAACGATCCACTGCCTGGCCGCCAGACAATCTATTGATCTTACCGACTAATTCATCAAAAGCATCAAACAAGTTGTCATTGCGATCAAAGGCCAGCTCAGTAACATTCTGTCCATAGCTGAACCAAAGTTCATCGCCATTGCTAAGTTCCACCTGATTGCCTGAGGCCGGACTAACATTTAGAAGCTGGACAACAGCCGTAGCCTTCTCAGTGTTGCTTACTGATACTCGCATTTCAACGTAGGTCTGTGTCGTGCTAACTCGGGAAGATGGATCTACTGGTTCATCATCACAGCCGATGATTAGGGCTATGAATCCAAAAATTAAAGAATACTTGATAAACATTTTAGCCAGCCTTTGCAATCTATGACGGAGAAGAAGTAACTAAAAGTGAACCGATATGCCGGTTGATAAGCTATTTATATCTGTACCCGAAACATCCTTAAAATAACGCGTTGCAGCATGAATCGAAATAAAAGTGCCGAATTCTGCAATGAGTCGAACATCGTAATAGGGACTGGTATCAGAGTCGTTGCCTGCTTCATAATTAAGCAAGGTAGCATCGGCCTCCCAACTAAATATTCCTGCGCCAAGATCGATGCCAAGTACTTTATTGAACTTTTGGTGCCAGTAAACGTGAGTAGTGAAACCCTTAATTTCGACATATGAATTGGATAAATCATTGTGCTCCATTTTATCCAGATCCATTATCGACATTTCCAGGCCAAGTTTTCCAACTTGATAACCCGCTGCCAGACGATACAATTCTGAGTAATCGAATGTACTTTCCTCAGGCTTGGTGGTACCGAGATCTGCTGAGATATAGAATCCATTAGCGTTGGCCTCGCAATTCACCAGTAGAAGGCCAGGCAAGAGTAAGCGGAAAAAGTAGCGATAAAATATTTGCAGGAAGTTTTTTTGCATTGCTGAACCCTGTTGAATTTGGGAAATCCACGTTTAGCCAACTAATATTCAATTCAAGACTTATAATTATTTTTATCGGACCAGTATAACACTGCAAAAACTCAGATGAAACTAAGGTAAAAACTAGCGAAAATTCAGTCCAAAACCCTAAAATAAGTAAGTGTAATCTGATAAATATGATTGATGCGATGGTCTATTTGGGCTTAATCGCATCTAGTGAGCGCCAGCATACTAATGTGGTATCTGTCGGAATCAGGCGGAGCCCATTGTGCATTTGATGCTGCATTATCATTATTTGCGTTTTGCGATTTAAAGTGAATCGGAGATCTGTTAGGCGAGGTGCATTGAGATTACTTAGGCTAATGGGGTTGACGGCGATTGTTATTACAGCCCCGGTTGGCCCGATAAAAAAGGACGGGGAGTATTGCGAGCAAAGCAGGCCCACCTGAAATGGACACTAGTTATATTTATATATCTAGTTCTATCCAGTCGCGAGGTCTGAGAAAATCAGATTGTAGTCTGGCCTCTTTAGATCCTGGTTTTGGTTGATAATTGTAACTCCACTTTACCGTGGGTGGTAATGACATCAGTATTGATTCAGTTCTACCACCGGTTTGCAGACCAAATAAAGTACCTCGATCATAGACCAGATTAAATTCAACATAGCGGCCCCGACGATACAGCTGAAACTCGCGTTCTTCTTCCTTGTAGGGTGTATTCTTTCTTTTATTGACAATGGGTAGATACGCTTCCATATAGGACTCACATACGCTTTGCACAAACTCAAAGCAAGTTTCAAAATCCCAGCAGTTCAGGTCATCAAAAAATAGTCCGCCTATCCCTCTCGCTTCATCCCGGTGTTTAATGAAAAAATATTCATCACACCATTTTTTGTACTTTAGATAGATCTCTTGACCATATGGCTTGCATGCATTAAACGCTGTTTGGTGCCAGTGCCTGCAATCCTCTTCAAAGCCATAGTAGGGCGTTAAATCATAGCCGCCACCAAACCACCAGATTGGCTCAGCGCCCTCTTTCTCAGCTATAAAAAAACGAAAATTCGCATGGGAAGTCGGTACGAAAGGGTTTAGTGGGTGAATAACTATTGATATACCCAAGGCTTCAAACCGTCGGCCGGACAACTCTGGTCTATGTGCCGTTGCGGAAGCAGGCATTGAACTACCCATTACATGCGAATAATTAACTCCAGCCTGCTCAAATACACGCCCGCCCTGTAAAACACGGCTACAACCACCGCCACCTTCTGCTCGTTGCCAGCTATCCTTCGTAAATTGTGATTTCCCGTCAGCGCTTTCAAGTGCGACACAAACATCAAGTTGTTTTTGTGTCAGGTAGGCTTTTACATCTTGAATAGCGTTTTTCTTCATATTTGTCAGTGCTAACGTATTTGTTTTTGTGTAACAGCATCGCGGATTATTGATACACGTCCACTCTCTCCGGTGGGGCCCTCTAGAATATAGTCCAGTCCTTCAGGAAACTGTTTTTTTATAGTAGCGATGTCCAATGCGGGTGTCTGATCTGCAATATTGGCACTGGTTGAGACGATTGGTTTGCCAAACAGATCGCACAACTGGCTTGCTATTATATGGTCAATAACACGTACAGCGAGCGTGTTGTACTGGCCACGTAACCAGGTAGGTGTGTCAGGTTTACAGGGCATTAACCAGGTATTTGGTCCTGGCCAGCTTGCGCTAACATGGGGGTATTCGGCGAATTTCTCGGCATCAATATAGCGATAAAGCTGTTGCTGTGAAGCGGCAATTAAAATCAGCCCCTTTTCTACCGGCCTGCGCTTGAGTGCCAGCAGGCGCATAACTGAATCCTGATTATCGGGGTCGCATCCGAGGCCATAAACCGTTTCAGTTGGGTAGGCTATTACACCCCCAATTCGCAGCTGAGCGGTCGCGAGTTCAAGAGTGTTCACGCGTCAGATTTGGGTTCTTCCAGCTCAAAAGCTTCAACAAAATCGCATTCATCCTGTGGACACAATCTTTCAGTTCCACGGCGCTTCGTCGTTTTCACCATGGTGATAGGCCAGTTGCACTGCGGGCAGGGCTTTTTAATAGGCTGGTTCCAGATGGCATATTTACAATCCGGGTAGCGTGCGCAGGAATAGAAAATTTTGCCACGCCGCGATCGCCGTTCAAGTATTGTTCCCTGCTGACATTCCGGGCACTGAACACCGGTATCAGCCGGTTTATTTAACGGTTCAATATGTTTGCAATCGGGGTAACCACTACAGCCTATAAACTTACCGTAGCGGCCAACTTTGATAATTAAATCAGACTCACACTTCGGACATTTGCGATCAATTTTTTCGGGTTCGCTATCGTCGCCATCACCGAAATTACGTGTGTAATCACAATCCGGGTAAGTGGTGCAGCCAACAAACTTTCCGCGACGCCCCAGTTTGACTTCCAGCTTGCTTTTACACTTGGGGCATTCTTCGTCGATCTCTTCCGATGTAACATCTTTGCGCGATACATCGGTTTCGGTTTTATCAACCAGCTTTTTAAAAGGCGACCAGAATTCCTCCATAATCGGAACCCATTCTTTTTCACCGCGGGATATAGCATCTAGCGTATCCTCGAGGCCAGCTGTGAACTCGTAATCGACATACTTTGTGAAATAGTTGGTAAGAAATTTATTAACAACTTCACCAACATCGGTTGGGGTGAAGCGACGCTTCTCCAGTTCAACATATTCGCGTGCTTGAAGTGTTGAAATAATCGACGCATAGGTAGAAGGCCGACCTATACCATGCTCTTCCAGCGTCTTAACCAAACTTGCTTCCGAGTAGCGCGGCGGTGGTTCGGTAAAATGCTGACTGGTCTGAATTGCCTCGAGTTTAATTTTTTCACCTTCTTTCAGTGCTGGCAGCAGCTTTTCATCTTCTTCACCATTCTTTTCATCTTTACCCTCCTGGTACACCGACATATAGCCAGCATGCTTGACATGTGAGCCGTTTGCGCGAAATTCATTACCCTCGGAAGCCTGTAGATCGACGGCTACTGTATCTAATGTGGCGTGGACCATCTGGCAGGCAATAGTACGTTTCCAAATCAGGTTATACAGCTTGTACTGGTCAGCTGACAGGTGCTGTTTAATATCATCTGGAACATTGTTGGCAGATGTAGGTCGCACGGCTTCATGTGCTTCCTGAGCATTTTTTGATTTTGTTTTGTATACACTGGGCTTGGCGGGTAAATTGTCCTCACCGTAGCGTTGAACAATCAGTGCTCTAATTTCATCCAGAGCTTCCTGCGCAAGTGCAACGGAGTCGGTACGCATATAAGTTATGAGACCAACAGCGCCAGCGCCTATATCAACACCTTCATAGAGTTGCTGCGCAACGCGCATTGTACGAGATGCAGAGAATCCCAGCTTACGTACAGCTTCCTGCTGTAATGTCGACGTAGTAAAAGGAGCAGAAGGATTTCGGCGTCGTTGCCGCTTGTTAATCTTTATAACGGTTAACGCACCATCGGCGTCTTTTAACAATGACTTGCGAGCTGCCTCAGCATCTTTCTTCTTGGTGAGGGTAAACTGCTTAACTTTCTCACCTTTTAACAAACTTAATTTGGATGAAAATTTTGATCGGCTCTTTTTTAAATCTGCTTCAATAGTCCAGTACTCTCTGGCCTTGAATTTTCTGATATCCTGTTCGCGCTCAACAATCAATCGCAGCGCTGGGCTTTGCACGCGGCCAGCTGAGAGGCCCCGGCGAATTTTCTTCCACAATAACGGCGACAAGTTGAAACCGACCAGATAATCAAGTGCTCGTCTCGCCTGCTGCGCATTGATCAAGTCAAGAGAAAGCTCGCGCGGATTGGCAACAGCATCTTTGACTGCCGCTTTGGTGATTTCATAAAAGACAACTCTGAAGACTTCTTTGTCTTGCAGCAGGTTTTCTTCTTCCAGCAGTTCTTTTAAATGCCAGGAAATGGCTTCGCCTTCTCGATCAGGATCAGTTGCGAGGTAGAGAGCGTCTGCCTTCTTTATGGCTTTACGAATTGCATCGATATGCTTGAGACTTCGTTCGATCGCCTGATATTTCATCTGAAAATTATTTTCAGTATCAACAGCACCTTCTTTAGGTACTAGATCACGCACATGACCATAAGAGGCCATGACGCTGAAATCCCTCCCCAAATACTTTTTGATGGTTTTTGATTTCGCTGGAGATTCAACAATTACAAGATTCTTGCTCATAGATTCGG
>CAJHXT010000337.1_pt1 | contig 9322 bp, 7 predicted proteins | sample 9198451 | NCBI WGS metagenome assembly CAJHXT01 (sample SAMEA7708326, study PRJEB35096) | sediment metagenome | biome: marine neritic benthic zone biome [ENVO:01000025]; feature: sediment [ENVO:00002007]; material: shallow marine sediment [ENVO:03000034] sea grass bed [ENVO_01000059] ... | reverse complement strand
CCTACTTCGATATCTAGAATAACTGAGAGGTCTTTCTTATATATATTTTCTACATATGCACTTTTCAGTCCATCTGATTCGTCTTTAAATCGAATTAATGCGACAGCCGAACATTTATTGATCTTCTCAGTGATTGAAAGATCGTACCATGTATTGTCTGCTTCATAAGTGCTTATAATTTCTGAGTCGGATGGCATATTAATAGTTATCGCGACATATACCACAATAACTGCTGCTATTGAGAACCCAAACCCAAAAACCAATCCACTTATAAACTTTTTTAGCATGCTTTTCATCACTATTCCTAGATACCAAAATACAAAATTATGTTATATCGAGCCTGACCCTATTTCTCCCCTATGGGAATCAAGGATTTCACACCCCCACCTTATTTTATTCAGACATTAAAGATATCGCACAATATGCAAGCACTGTAAAAGCAACGTGAGTGTGCGCCCCAACTTCTCGATTAATCTTCTGCTTTAAAAGCGCAAGTGCAACATTATAGGCGATTACGGCTGTTGGTTTCGACGTTACACATTTTCGAACAGTCTCTTTTGATTCGCCCTCCTGCGCAAAATCTAAATACGCTGATATATAACCTTTGAAAATCGCCGCATCTGTTAACATTTCTATAGTTATATCCCTATTCTTTTCACGAACACCTTCAATTGCGGCAACAGTACTTCTAGCCAATCTTGCTATTTCTTTGTGAGAATGGGATTCTATTATTCCCTCGGCCTGTACTGTATTCAGAAAGGCTATAATCAGAAGCACTATAATGATTCTCATAAACATATCCGCTTTTCCATATTTTCATTTAATCAATGTCAAATAAATAAGTAGTGGCAATCTGATTTGCCCTGCTTTTGCCATTTATATCTTTACTCTCGAGAGAATATTTTTCCTCAACGTTGCCTCAGCCACTTCTTTTTCATATTGTTCACGTTGCTTCATTTCCTTTTGTCTGCCCTTTTCGCGTAGTTGCTCAATATATCCACGGTTAGCAGCGGAAACATAGTTCTTCGCGTGATCTACAATTTTCTGAACAAAATTTGCATCTTCACGAACCCTTATAGTTACTTGGTCGACACCAAATTGAAAATTTTCTGGGCCATACCCCATAACAGAAGAGTGTCCGTCTCGCGGTTGTTGGAATTCTTGTGACCACCCCGGTGGTACATTTTTACTTAGTGCAAGCGTTAGGATTCCATTACTGTAATCAATTCCGGTAATGTAAATATCCTCAAACTCGGGGGGCTCATTTTCCTTTACTACATGATTCTTTGTTTCTTCAAGTCGTTGTAGGGCTACAAAGGCATTTTTTTGCCCGATGAGTTCTTTCTTAATTTCCTCTATAGAATTTGGTCGATTTTCTTGCTGCTGTTGAATTATTGACTCAACCATTTCATCGAGGTAACTGTACTCTTGATCGACATCTGATATGCGCTTGTACCCAGTACCTTGAGGTATTTCTCCAGTAAAGAGCTCATTAAGTATTAAGCCAAGTGAAAATATATCTGCGCGATGATCCACCTGCTCCCCTCTAGTGCGTTGTTCAGGGGCTGAATACTGAAAGTTAGCCATCCGTGAAGCCACCTTAGTTTCAACAGCAGTATAAATTTCATCTTCTTCAAAATGCGCAATACCGAAGTCAGCAACAACAAATTGATTGCCCTCGTCACTCCATAAAACGTTTTCTGGTTTAATATCCCTATGCCATACGCCCATTAGATGCGCAGCTTCAACACCATCTAGTATTTGTGAGAAAAATGTGAGAACAGAGTTTGGCTGAATGTTGGCCATACGACTGCGTAAAGTACCTGAATACAGGGGCATCACATAGAACGGGCACTTCGTTTCTCTGATATAAGTTACGCCTGTATCCAATATTTGAAGGATATTTCCGTGATCTTGCTTTTGGCAAAAACTAATTTCATTTTTAAATCTTTTTTGTTTTTCAGCGGAAATACGTTCTGGGACTAGGTATTTAATAGCCACAGTATTTCCAGCACTGTCAGAGGCCTCATATACTCGTCCTGCCCCACCTTCCCCTAATAGTTTCAACGCTTGATAGCTTTCGAATGGAGTTTCAAAGATAGGTAGTTTAGATGCCATAGTATTTGCCAGATAAGATATCGATTGATCAGAGTAATTGATTACGTCTTAAGACAAATCTCAACGAGCTTGTTTATTGGTTGAAACAATATACTTAAATAATCATTTCTTGTTGAGGTCCCAAACAGTCCAAAACATGAAACGCAATTGCGTTATCATGCAATTTTTTCCTATCTATAATTGGCTCAACAGTAAATATGACTCCCTCAATATCTGCAACTTTTTGTAGTTTAGATCTAATATCTTCATTCCAGGTGACTGGAAATTTCTCTCTATCAGAGATAATCACACCCCGATGTGAAGTAAACGCTATCATATCCAGACGGCCAATAACTTTTAATGTGGTTGGCAACTTTTCCTGTTTGTTTCCAACTATTTTCCTATCTTCTGGCGTCACCCTAAATTCCTCTCCTTGAGAGCCAATTTCGATATATTGAATGTAATCTCCGTCAATTCGAGTGATTAATCTATCTGCTGGATATTTGGTTACCTGAGCTGCCCATAGAATTCTGGGATCAATAATTTGGATCTCTCTTTCTTCAAGATTTGTATTTACGTTACCACCTCCAACATTAAAACTATTAACTATTTTTATATCGAACTTGATTCCTTTCTCAATAAATTTTGCAGCCTCAATTCTAAGGTGAATTGCGTCTCTCAATAGCTTGACAATGATCTCTGATAATTGATAACCACCATCTGCGGCAAGAACTGCAAAAATTTCCTTGTGTTGAAATACAAAATCAATTAATAGCTCTAATGAACCTGAATTTACTTGCACTTGGTAGTCTATTTGATTTTTTATTGTAGACGTTAATTGACGACGACCAAGCTGAACTGCAATTAGTCTATCCAGGATTGAACGGTAACTGTTGATTATCAGCTCAAGAGAGCGAAGATCGTATACACCTTCTTGAAAAGCATTACCTTTGGTATAGACCCTAATATCTCTATTCATCTTCGAAACCTAATGTTATCCCAATAATATATGTTTCCGATTTTATCTAAGAGCCAGCTAATTAATTCAATGCGTGGATCAATAGTCAGGCAGCTCTCACGAGTCTATCCCCTCTGGGCACAAAGCGGACATTGTTTTAGTTAATACAGTTCGTAATCGTTTTGTTTTCAAATTCGTTGTTTGCTTTGTTAAAACATCGTTGTTTTGTTAGCAAATACTTCAGAAGGGATACTGCATTGGAAGGCCAGGTCTTGCTCTTCCAATATCGTTCTATTTGCCCGAAATGCCTGTGTTTCATAGGTACGTGTTTGTACCAGTCAATTAACTCCTCAAGTTAATTCTCCATGAAACACTCTATTAGCCACTCCCTTGATCTAGTGTAAATACTAACCCCAAAAGCCCTTAAAGGTCCATTCCCACAGGAGTTTTACTAGTAAAAATCAGTCATGTACTGCGCGCACGGGGCACTTGGGTGCGCTATTGGACAGGCACCTAAGGGAAAAACAGGGTCAGACTGAACTTAGTCGATTAGGTATCGATTTGGTAAAGCAGATACACTGTGAAAATCGAGTGTGACCCTACTTTTTTTTGCATTGACCACGGCCTCTGCTAATGGGCGATACCGCAAATTAATGTCAACTGCCACCACTTGGAGCGGTGGCAGTCGACTTATGACTTAATCCTCCCACTCATATTTCAGCTCACCCTCAAACCTGACACTTACCTCTCCGATATCATCACCTACCATAAATATGGTATTAACCGGATTAGCTGTACCAGTTAAATCGATACCTTCTGCTTCAACTTCAAATTTGAAAGTATTAACTCCTGTCGTTTTAATCTCCATCTTAGCATTTGCAGTATTATTAATAATTCCTTCAAATTTAAATTCACCATATTCTTCTTCAATAAATGATCCCGCAGGTATAGTTAGAGAAAAATTATTCAACACCACTACGACATCTTCATTGAGTGGGTCAATACCGTCGCTGGCATCATTGAGCGTAAATTCCCCTTCAGCCTTAAGCTTATCGTCATTAATCGTCTCCTTGAACTCGATTTTGAAATCTATGAATGTGAAGTTAGAAAAATCTACATTTTTTCCTTCATTATAAAGCTCCAAAATTTCGGAATCTGAAAGAGCTCGATTATAGATACGAAGATCATCGACACTACCTTGCAAAGGATTTGCATATACATGATTTGGATAGTTATTATTTCCAATAATAGTTGGAATGTTTATGCTGCTTGCTATTCTAGGCAAACCCGAACTACTTTCATTATCTAATTCACCATTAATAAAAAGTGCTACTTTAGTCGAGTTGACATTCATAACAACAAAATACCATGTGTTTGGTTGGATCGTTTTTATACTTTCAACTCGTCGTATCGCAGCTGGAATTCCGCCTGCGCCACCCAGTTCTGAAGATGCCAGTATAAACAACTTGTTATTTCTTATTTGGACATAATAACAACGTTGTTGCCATAATCCTCCAGGTGGATTTGGCGGATAAGTATCGGATGAATATTTATGGATAAGAGTTTGGTGTAATGCAGTTAATTCATCAGTCTAAAACCACATTGCAAAAGAAGCTTCTACACCAGGATTTATATTTTGACCAACATTTATGTATTCGTTAATGCCATCAAAACTATATGCACTACTTGTGTTACCAAACCTATCCATCGTTAAAGTAGCTCCATATACTGTGCCATTATTACCATTTCCGCTTTCATCATTTGCATCACCATTGAATGGATAATATGCTATCAATCCATCATTTAGATCAGCCAATGCTGATCCGACAATTGTAAAATCTATAGCCATTACAATCGGTAAACTTAGAACATTTTTCATTTCCTTTTCCTCCGGTATTCTTGATTTAATTGCTTAGGAACCTTAGAGCCTAACGCCATTGTATGGCGAAAGACACTTTAGGGGCTTCTCCATTTTGATACCGCTCGATGTATTATTTGTTAAGCATGGTAAGCTTTTTATCTAAATGTAACTGTGTAAACAATTAGCTTCAGAATAAACATGGTCAGACTCGACATTTAGTGTGCATCTGATTTCCCAAAGCGATGCCCGGTCAATTAAACCGAGTCTGACCATATTTTTTACTTTAAGAGTACAAAGGACATTAATTCATAGCACTCTCAGCCTTACATAAAGCATCCTTATAATTCGACACTGCATCCTTGAATAGCTTTGATTCTCTTAGTTGATCCGCTTGAAATAGATATTCTTTTGCTTCAAAAATTTCATTTAGATCTCCATAATTTGAGATAGCATCATTTATTGCGTTTAAAGCCATTTGCCTTGCTATGTCAACTTTCTCATTCATTATCTTAAGAGCTTCTTCAAACTCAATAAATTGGTCTTTAATGGCAGCTTCCAAATCTCCCACAGCGCCTTCAATATTCCCAATAGCTGCTTGACTATCGGATGGTATTTTCCCCATTTCTTCAACTGAAGACTCGAGTTTCATTATGACATCCTCTAATTTATCCACTAACGGTGGATATGGATTTACATCCATCAGGTTCCGTATATAAATGATGTCATTTTGAAGAGCCTGTGAAACAGTGTTTACTGTAATGATTACATCATCAGTATCCTCTGCTCCATTATTGTCGATCACATTGAGCGTAACATTGTATATACCTGCTTCACTAAAATTATGCGTGACACTTATCCCTTCGACAGTTTCCGAGCCATCCCCAAAATTCCAGATATATGATTCTATTGTCCCATCCGGATCATGTGAGTCGCTTCCATCAAATTGAGCAGTTTCACCAACAATGAGCGTCTGATCATCGCCGGCATTTGCTACCGGAGATTGATTTGGGGTAGTTACTTTTACATTGTCAAACCAAACAAGAGTTGGCCTGCCATACTTCCATAGTTCCACATTCAACCTGATTTGGAGAGGCACTTCATGTGGAATAGTCATCATGGAATCAGCTACAAAATTGTGACCGTGATCATCCTTTATTGTAATTGTAATTGTGCCATCTGCATTTCTTTTTAACTTAATGTAAAAGAGCCAGTTCCACCATTTAGCGTCATTGCCTGAATAGAGATAGCCCCATTCAGTTTGTTCAGGTACTCCATCCTTATGTATCCCGACTCCCCATCTAATCACTCCATAATCACTGAATGTAATTCCAGTACTATACATCTTTCCTTTATACATCCCCATTAGAATAAAGCTTTTATACAAATAGTTATATGAGTAACCATTTTGAAATTCTACTTCATATTCACCCGCGCCTGTGAATGTATCCACGGATGTAACTGTAGCAGCCGTATTATAGCCTTCTCTGGGGATGTTAAATTCCAACCGTTGGTTCTGTTCTTTAATCCATCCCAACGCCAAAGGATCTTTACCGGCTGGATAATTAATAATGGCTGTCCAGTCATATTGGTTAAAGTCACTATCATTAAAATCGTCATATATTTCTTGCGCTGCTGTTACAGTCCCGAAAAGAACTCTGACAGGCAACACAAATACCAACAAAAAACAAAACAATTTAAATTTTTTCACTTTAATGCCCTCCAAATATTTTAAGTTCAATGTGCAAACTTGTCAGGGTCGGAAATAGAATCTTCGATATCTACAGAAATCGGAATTTCAAAACCAATACCGCTTAATAAAGTGATAGCAACCAAATAAAAAGTGGGGATCATGAGTGTCAGGTTGAACTAACCCGTGTTTGATTTGGAACATATTAAAACTGACCATGATACAAACCTCACGTCTTAGTTGTCTGCTTTGTTCACAACGCGTGACCTTATTTGTAGACTTTACAATCGCATTCTTATAGTTATAGTTAAATGCGTTTTTTGCTCGCAAATACTTCAGAAGGGATACTGCATTGGAAGGTTAGGTTTTGCTCTTCCAATATCGTTCTATTTGCCCGAAATGCCTGTGTTTTACAGGTACGTGTTTGTACCAGTCAATTAACTCCTATAAAGCCCAAAAAAGAAGCGGATTAGAATCGATTTTACTATACATACTCTTTGCGAAATCAATGTTAATTCAACTAGGTCGAGTCTGACACTACTTCCTCGAAAGAATCTTACGGTAAAACCTCTTGATAGTACGGGTTAAAGTGACTCTGGGCAAAAACATGCCATGCGGTTGCCGCGATATGTAACCGCCGGAAGAACTTGAATCCAAATCCAGTTGTTAGTCCATCACGACTCGCAGCAGAAAGCCCAAGCGCGTTACCAAATGGTGATGTTTGTTGTGCACGCCGAAGTTCAGCGCGCAGCCGCTCTGCTAGTTCCACCTGGCCTTCCTGTTGGTATGCTGTAGACATGTGCCCAGTTCCCTCAAACCAAACACCGTCTTTATCCTCATTGAAGTCAAAGCCAGAAAATCCGTCCATGTGGGTACGATGATTCGATTCAGCACATCCTAATACTGCGAGCGAATTCGATAATGCAAGCGGAATTTTTCCTAGAATACTCCACGCTTGCACATCGACCGGCAGTTGGCCGCCAAGCGTATTGAGTGTTTCAGGATCATAAGAACCAGCCAAGAAACACATTTGCCCACTGTCATAAGTCGATTCAACAAATGTCTGTGAATGCGTTGCTCCATTTTTCCAATCCAACTCTCCAGTTATACTGAACATTGTTTGAAATGCAGCGTACACGTCGATATTATGCTCTGCACTGGCAAAAACACGTTTGATCGGGGCCACCCCTTCCGGATCGTCAACACCTCCCTGAAAACCTTGGTACGTACCGACATTATTACGCATTGTCTTTATAAACTCCCCGATATTTCTCGCGGTATCAAGATAAGAGGAATCTGCCGTCTCCTGATACAATGCCAGAAGTGCAATCATGGTCCATGCATTGTTACCTACATCACTAGCTTCTTGTCCAACTTCGAAGGACTGCTGTAAAGTTTCTGAAAAAAATCCTGGTATTGGCACAGTCCCAGATACACCATTCGGCGTCCAACCTGGTGGCAATGCAATATCTCCCGCAGCATAAGCCGTACGGATACGACCATCGGAGAAAAAACGATCATTGTTAGCAGCATAAACAAATGCGTCCCCAATTAATCGTGCACGCCGAATACTGTCGACACTCCCATCTGCCAGGAACGCAAGTAATGCCAGCGAATTGTCATAAGAAAAAGCCAGATTCCGCAAGACCAAGTCGATGTCATCAAGTGTGTTGGCATCAAACGGATCGGGTTGCACTGGTAGGGTTTCGAAACTACGCAGAAATCGTGGCTGATTAAGTCGACTAGCGGTGGTCAGGTTGTACTGGATATCGTCGACGTAGAACACAGCACCCAGAGGATTATTCGCATCATCCGCAAGCCAACCGAAGCCACCGAGCGTATAAGAAAGATCTAGACCCGACACGTCGATGATAAACTGTTGCCACTGGGTCGTTAAAGTAAACCTTGTCCCGATAGCGGGATGCCGCGGCGATGATCCCGGGAATAACTCAGTTGGATCTCCAGTGCTTGCATCTCGCCCTACACCCCCTAGGAAAAATTCAATTTTTTCGCCACCAACCTCTCCTCGTGCCCAAAATGTCAATGATTCTGCGCCGGATAGATCCACACCACTATTAGGCACTGTCCCGAAATTGACTATCGGGCTCGTGGCCCCTGAGAGTAGGAGGCCGTTTTGGAAATAGATCCCGCCAAAACCGGGTCCGGTAAACTCACAGCGAATGGCGGTTGCACCGGTATGGGGATTGCTAGCCCATGAACCGTTTACAGAGACCGGCGCATTTGCGTCTGGAATCTTGGCAAACTTAAGAAAATGGTTTCCGGCAGAACCAACATCATCATAGACTGAAAACCGGTCATGATACCGATCCATAACTGAAGCTAAATAGAGAATCGCATTCTGGATCGATGAGACCGAAGGAGACGAGCTACCTGATGACGAGCTACTTGATGACGAACTACTTGATGACGAGCTACTTGATGACGAGCTACTTGATGACGAGCTACTTGATGACGAGCTACTTGATGACGAGCTACTTGATGACGAGCTACTTGATGACGAGCTACTTGATGACGAGCCACTCAATAACCGTCCAACACCACCGCCCACATCGTTGCAGGCATGGAGCAACATTACTAAAGTGAAGATTAATAATATCGTTACTTTCTGAATACATAGGGTCAGACTCGATTTATAGGGCCTACTGCGTAACGTATTAAAAGTGACCATAATTGATACCTCATATCGCAAATGTCTGCT
>CAJHXT010000302.1_pt1 | contig 9519 bp, 8 predicted proteins | sample 9198451 | NCBI WGS metagenome assembly CAJHXT01 (sample SAMEA7708326, study PRJEB35096) | sediment metagenome | biome: marine neritic benthic zone biome [ENVO:01000025]; feature: sediment [ENVO:00002007]; material: shallow marine sediment [ENVO:03000034] sea grass bed [ENVO_01000059] ... | reverse complement strand
TAACAATACCAAAAGCAGCTAAGAACGGAGGGGTGCCGCTTATTGTGATTCCTCATGGTGGGCCTGTAGGAATAATGGATCATCGTCTATATGACCCGTTGACTCAGTATTTGGCAAGTAGAGAGTACGCTGTTTTACAAGTAAATTACCGCGGTTCCGCAGGTTATGGCAGGGAATTTATCGAAGCGGGTAAGAAACAATGGGGAAGCGGCATGCTTTCTGATATCAATACCGCATTGCTGGAGGTTTCTACGCGGCCTGATATTAATATGGAAAAAGTATGTGTTGTTGGTGGTAGTTACGGTGGCTATGCTGCGCTTACACTGCCTTTGCAGTATCCGGGCATTTACAGGTGTGCTGCCTCTTTCGCTGGCGTTACAGATGTGCAGCTACATGTGTCACAGCTGGATGCAACAAAAGAATCCATTGAATGGCTAATTGACTATATTGGAGATCCAGAAGTGGATGCTGAGAAGTTGAGGAAATTATCTCCCGTTTATGGCGCCAATAACTACAAATTACCAATTTTTATTGCCCACGGGGAAGAAGACGAAGTGGTTGATATAGAGCATTTTTATAGAATGATATATGCACTTAAGCAGGCGAATATACCATTTGAATCACATGTTATTGAGGGTTTAGGCCACGGTTTTGAAAATAAGGAGCAGGCAGTTGAGCTATATTCTCGTTTGACAAAGTTTCTTGCTCAGCACTTGAATTAATAGGATTTTAATTGGTGGGGCGGGGAGATTGTCTTCCTGTGCTTCTAATACTGCAATCATCTGCTACGCAAAAATTCCATAAGCTATGAATTATCAACAAGCTAACAAGTATTTATTGAGCTGTCCTGAGTCGATTGAGGACTATCCGTTTGGTCCGGATGTGGCGGTATTCAAAGTCAGGGGGAAAATGTTCGCCACACTGGCAATGAATGGTGAGCTAGCCAACATGAATCTAAAATGTGACCCGGATGAAGCGTTTCAGTTACGCGACGTTTTTGATGCGGTGATTCCCGGATACCATATGAACAAGATGCACTGGAATACGATCATTCTGGATGGAAGTATTCCGGTAGACGAGATCGAGCGCATGATAGACCGTTCCTATGGCCTGGTAGTGAAGGGTCTTAGGAAAGCCGACCGCCTGGCGTTAGAGACACTTTACGGCGCGGACAAAATATACCGCTAAATGGCGAGGTGGTTATTTCAGGTTGTCCGCCAGGTTTAAGCTGCACAAAATAGCTAGTTACTATAAAATCGACATTTCACAACACCTTGATCCCATTTTATGCCGCACATTAGTTTTTTCAACAAGATCACTCTTGCTCTGATTTTAGTTCTCTGCTGTTTTCCTTCCTTCTCTTTTACTGACAACCAGAAAGCGTTTGTAGACGGTTTTGAGCAGTACATACAAAAGGAAATAGCGGGCAATGTCCCCGGTGTAGCCCTCGCGGTAGCGGTTGATGGGAAGATAGCATCGCTAAATGCTTATGGTGTGAAGAAGAGGGGTGGTGGTGACAAGATTGATGAAAATACCGTTTTTCGTATTGCCTCAGTCTCAAAAACATTTGCTTCTGCAGCTATAGCTGTTCTGGTGCAGAATAAAATCCTTGCCTGGGATTCAAGAGCCAAACCATATTTAAATGATGTGGACTTTAAAAATAGTGCGTATGAACAGCAGTTACGCCTCAGCCACTTATTGTCACATACATCTGGTCTCATACCCCATACTTACACTAATCTGCTGAACCAGAATGTCAGCTTTAAAGAAATAAAGAAACTTATCAAGGACGTCGATTTTGTTTGTCGCCCTGGGCAGTGCTATGGCTACCAGAATGCTGTATACAGTTTGCTTGGCGATGTGGTTGATTTTGTTTCAATCGATAGCTATGAAACATTCGTGAAAAATAATCTATTTATCCCTTTGCAGATGCAAAATGCATCATTTGGTCAAAAATCATTTTTGCAGAGCAAGAATATGGCTACGCCCCATGCGCGTCGACGAAGTGGCTGGCTGCCCGTGAAAGTGAAACCCAATTACTATCATGTGCCCCCTGCTGCGGGTGTGAATGCCAGTATTACCGATATGTCAAAATGGCTGTTGGCTCAACTAGGCAATAGGCCTGATGTGCTATCGAAACCAGTGCTCGATGCGATGCATACAAAACGTATAAAAACCACAAAGCAGCAGGCGCATTATGGGCAATGGGAAAATCTGGATAATGCCTATTATGGTTTTGGTTGGCGGGTGTTTGATTACCGCGGAAAATCGGGATTTGTACATCACGGTGGTTGGGTGCAGGGATTTCGTACAGAAATGGTATTAAACAAGGAACTGGGTTTGGGTATGGTCTTGCTGGTTAATGCTGAACGCTTTCATGTAAACAAAGTTGTGCCCAAGTTTCTAGATCTTATACATGAATATGGTTTATCTGAGAGAAAGGTGATGCAATGAGCTTAACGGTGTTGGTAACAGGTTCAAATCGTGGCATTGGACTTGAATTGTGTCGGCAGTATCAAAAAGCTGGCGCTAAAGTATTTGCTGTCTGTCGATCCAGTTCTGCGGAGCTGGATGCATTGCAGGTCAATGTGTTACAGGGCATAGACGTATCGCAGGCTGATGCCGTCGCAAAGCTATCCGAACAATTGCAGAGCGAAAAAATTGATATCCTAATTAACAACGCCGGAATTTTTTTGCTGGAAACAGTGTCGGATATGAATTTTGACAGCATTGAGCAGCAACTGCAGGTTAATGCGATTGCACCACTGCGTGTCACGCATGCCTTAATGGCGAACTTAAATGAGGGCGCTAAAGTTGCGTTGATCACCAGTCGTATGGGTTCAATCGCTGATAATACTTCCGGCTCTTACTATGGTTACCGCATGTCAAAAGCGGCTCTGAATGCAGCGGGTGTATCAATGGCAAATGATTTAAAACCCAGGGGCATAGCGGTTGGTATCTATCACCCTGGTTATGTAGAAACTCGCATGACCAATTTTAATGCCGATATTTCCGCTAACGAATCTGCCTCGCGCTTACTGCAACGAATTGATGAGCTTGATTTAAAAAACAGCGGAGGCTTCTGGCATTCCAGTGGCGAAGTCCTGCCCTGGTAGTTTGCGTCAGGATTTTTGCGCTAAGAGCATAACAACTATAAGTGCTTGTTAAAACCAATGTTGTTTGGTAGTAGCAGTGTAAGGATTAGAACGGAAACGCTTCAGTCGGAGTATCGTCTTCCAGTTGTTCAATTTTTGGTGGTTCGGCCAGTGCGTGAACTGCATTGCCGTCAACATATATCGCTCTAAAGGGTCTTGTTGGGCAGGCAAATTCGCAGGCGCCACAACCTATACAGATACTTTCATCGACTTCCGGAATGGTAATACCTTCTTTGTATGGCACCATATACACAGCCTGTGTTGGGCAATGCTCAGAGCAGGAGCCACATGCAGTATCTTCGGTATAAACAACACAGTTTTCTTTAATAAAATGCACTTTGCCGATCTGGGTGAGTTTCTTTTCTTCCACTGTTAGCGGCAAAATCGCACCGCTTGGGCAGACCTCGCCACAACGCGTGCATTCATAATTGCAAAAATTCAGTGTGTTATTCATTGCCGGCTGCATAAATCCAAGTACGCCGTAGTCCAGAATAGAAGGCTGTAAAACATTGGTTGGGCAAGCGCTAACGCAAAGCTGGCAGGCAGTGCACGCACTAACAAAATGATCAATGCTTAACGATCCGGGCGGGCTGACCGGGTAATTCTTGTCTTCGGGAATTTCTGTGGGCTTGCTTGGTTCAACAAGCTGAATAGCATAGGCGATCTTTCCCAGTACGCTATATGTTGCCAGTGAGGCAACACCAGCAGTCATTAGCGTACGTCTTGGCCCGGGCTCTGTTTTAGGTTTATCGCTTTTGCTAAAGAATGGTGCTTTATAATTAATGCCGCTTTCCGGACAGGACTGAATACAATCAAAGCAGCCCACACATCTGGAGAAATCCACTTTTTTCTTTTTAATATCGATACAGCGTGCCTTGCAGACAATAGAACACTCACCGCAATTCGTGCAGGCATCCTGCGCAATACCAATTTTAAAAACAGAGACTTTGGCAAGCAGGCCCAATACCGTACCAACCGGGCACAGGCTATTGCAATAAATTCTGCCATGCCAGAATGACAGCCACGCGATAAGCGAAAATAATGTCAACGCAAATAGTAAAACAGATATTCCGGCCATCTCCAGCGTTTCAGGATACAAAACGTACCACTCGTTGGCTTCAAGCGCTTTTGTAAACAGATTATTAAAAAGAATATAAAGTGGACGGAAAATATTGGTCACTATCCTGCCAAACAGACTAAATGGGTCAAGGATATAAGCGAAAAAGATACCGCCAAATAAAAACAGTATGGTAATTGCAGCAAGCATTGAATAGCGAAGCTTGTTTCTGGGTTTTGCGTATTTATATTTTTTTCTCTTTTTAAGCTTCCTTGAAATAAAAGAAAAAATATCCTGCATTACACCTAGTGGGCAAATGCTTGAACAATAGACTCTGCCAAATAGCAACGTTAGTAAAACTACAATCGCAAAACCCAGCGCGGCTAAACTTAGTGTGGTGACAAACTGCGTTAATGAGGGAATAAACTGAAGGTAAGTCGAAGCATCAATGATATATTCAGGTAAGCCATCTTTTACATCAATAAACGCAAGCGATATTACAATAAAAAATGCAAGAGAAATGAATACTCTTGCATTTTTAATAAATCCGTTCCTTGTCAATTTGCTAATTCCAGACTTGTGTTTGTGTTAACGCCACGATCTATAATTTTTGGTCCTATAAGGCGATTCTGTTTATAGAAAGACTGTTCAGGTCCATCTTGCCAAGACCCATTGTATCAGCGACTTTAATATAGCCAACATCTTCAGGATCCATGCCAAATATTTTAGCGGCTGCTGTATCGGCTGCAACAATATCAGGTGAAATAATTAAATAGTGTTTTCTGGCAACATCAGCAACTGAAATACCGCGTGGGCCGTTCTTCATCATCACATTGTAGGCATCAATAACGTTTAGCTGTGGTTTACAGTATGTTATAAAATCCGCAATACACTGGTGCAGATCATTTCTATGCCAGTAACGCCGGTCCCATACCACACCCATCAGGTTCTTCATGCCGATAGACAGTCTGGCGCCACTATGACTCTTTAGAATGGGAACATTAATTACAACATCCGAGTCCAGAACAAGCTGATGAACGGTGGTTTGTTTCAGTGACTTACCGCCTGGAATACCAACGGCGCGGTAATAACTTTTATCGTTACCAGGTACCATTTTGGCGCCTGCATCTTTTGCAGCCTTCTCGATACCGCTGTTTCTATAACATCTGGTCCACTCATCGCAGGTGTGGTCAAAAACATAGACGTCCTTGGCACCGGCCTGAAAACACTGCTGAATTATCCTGCTGATTAGTTCCGGATTGGTATTGGCCGCTCGCTCCGGGCCTGAGTCCCAGCCTATATTGGGTTTTACGACAACGGTCTGTCCAGGTTTTACGAATTTTTTCATCCCGCCGAGAGAGTCGATTCCTTTATCAAACATCTCGCCCGGTTTACCACCTTTTACGGCGACAAGATCATAAGAAGCATTCTCATCTACGGAAGAAGCATCAGCAAGGGATGGGTTGGCTCGGGCTAGAGGTAGCAGGGCTCCTGCAGCAATGCCTGCGCCCAGTCCTTTAGTAAGAAAGTCTCGCCGTTTCATATTCACCGTCCTGTTAAATCCAGTATTCGTATCTGCCTAAATAGTTCTTACAGGTTTAATAGTGTAAGTCAGGTTTGGACATACCTATATACAAAATGTTAGCACAATGAGTGATATGTCTTAATATTTTTGTGTCGAATGCTTGTTGATGGGGGCTAATGATTTAAATCTTTACTAGCCAACTCAACTATTCTATTTATATGCCATAAATATCAGAGTAAGTTATGTTGCTAGCAGCAGGGTGATTGATATATACAGTATTACTGGTTTTTATACAGCTTGATGGGCTGAGCATTTCAAATGGCAGCCCCATCAGCTAATTCACGAATAGAAGGATTTAACGAATTGTGAAAATTCTGTATTACGACTGCTTCGCAGGTATTAGTGGCGATATGCACCTTGGGGCGATGCTGGACCTTGGTGTTGACCAAAACTACTTGCTCGAGCAATTAGAAAAACTGGATCTAAATGGCTATCAACTTGAGATTACTCGAGAACATCGGCAGTCAATTGAAGGCACTCGGGTCAAGGTGCAGCTTAGTAAAGATAAGAAGTATCAAGTTCGGCGTAATCTGCGAGATATTGAGGCGATTATTCAAGCTGGATCTTTAAGCGATACAGTTGTACAGCGAAGCCTGGAAATGTTTCGTCGTCTGGCAACGGTTGAAGCAAAAGTGCATGGTAAAAGTGTCGATGACATCCATTTTCATGAATTGGGTGCAATTGATGCCATAGTTGATATTGTTGGTGCGGCTATCTGTCACGAGTCGCTGAAGGTCGACAAAGTACTATGTGGCCCGGTTGAAGTCGGGGGTGGCTTTGTTGAAACAGCGCACGGTACCTTCCCGGTGCCTGCGCCGGCCACAATTGAATTATTACAGGACATTCCTGTGCGTACCGGCAAGGTGGAATTCGAAACCACCACGCCAACCGGTGCTGTTATTCTTGCATCAATAGTTGACCAATTTGGTAAAGAGTTTGATTTTTCGCTTGAGAAAACCGGCTACGGTATAGGCGGTCAGGATTTACCCATCCCCAATGTGTTGAGAGTCTGCCTGGGGACTCAGCAGCTCAATGCAGGCTTAGTGGATCAATCAGTCATGATTGAGTGCAATATCGACGATATGAATCCGGAGTTCTATAGTTATCTGATGGATAAATTGCTGGCTCAGGGTGCGCAGGATGTATTTATCACGCCAATCATTATGAAAAAAACCAGACCGGCTTCTAAGCTTAGTGTGCTTTGTGCCAGTGATGATGAAGATAAGTTTATCGAGCTTCTGCAAATTGAAACGACAACACTGGGCGTACGAAAGTATGCCGTTGAAAGAAGTTTATTGCCGAGAAAAGAATTTATTATAGAAACAGATTACGGGTCGGTTGGTGTTAAAGCGGCGCTGTTTGAAAATCAGCCAATCAAGTGGAAGGCTGAATATGAGGACTGTATAAAGATTGCCAGTGAAAATAATATTCCTCTGCAAACTGTCTACGATGAAGTTGACAGGATACTGCTTAAGTATAAGCAGTAGTGGGGGCTGCCAGTACTATGCACAGTAAATATGAGTCGTTGCTTCAGCAGTTAAAGAAAATGCAACGTGTTGCTGTCGCTTTTTCCGGCGGCCAGGACAGCACTTTATTGTTGGTCGCCGCAAAACAGGCGCTGGGTGAAAACGTTATTGCGTTTACTGTTAATTCGCCCTATATGGCGGCCTGGGAAATCGATGAGGCATGCGAGCTAACTAAACAGCATTCTATTCAACACCATGTTATGGAAGTTAAGATATTAAATTCCATTAAAAATAATCCACCGGATCGGTGTTATCTCTGTAAGCACAATATTTTTACCCAGTTAAAACAGGAGGCGGGCAAGTTAGGTATAACTTACGTGCTTGATGGCACCAATAGCGATGATATACAAAGTTATCGGCCGGGATTAAAAGCGTTGAAGGAACTGAATATTATCAGCCCATTGTTGGACAATAATATATCCAAGCAAGACATTATGATGATCTCAAAAGAATTGGGACTCAAAACCTGGGATAAACCGGCGTACGCTTGCCTGTTATCCCGAGTGCCTTATGATCAGGCTATTGATATGGAGTTGCTGAAAAAAATCGAAGCATCAGAAAAATACCTTATCGATCTTGGTTTTAGACTGGTTAGGGTTAGAGCGCATAATGAACTGGCCAGGATCGAAGTGTCACAGGCAGATATTCAACGCTTGCTGCAAACACCGCTGCGGGGCCAAGTTGAGCAGGCACTTACCGGGTTTGGATTTAAACATGTAACGGTTGACCTGAAAGGTTATACAAGCGGGTGCTTCGATGAAATCTAAAACCACTGTGCTTGTTGATACGTCGTTAAAAGCTCTCTTAAAATGCTCATTTATTCTCAATAAACTCCGCTTTTGCGCTCGCTTTTGCCTCGTCGCAACAGCGCACAATGATTTTAGGCAAGATCAGAAAAGAATTATTACCGGGAAATTATGAAACCTGAAGACATTAGACAAATTCTTGAACAAGTCAGCAACGGCGAATTGAAACCTGACGAAGCTTTGCAGTCATTAAAAGATCTACCGTACACAGATCTGGGTCACACCAAAATCGACGAGCATCGCGAGTTGCGTAGTGGTCATCCCGAAGTGATTTTCTGTACGGGTAAGACTGTTGCTCAGGTTAAAGAAATTGTTGAAGCCATGCTTGAGAGTAATAGCAATATTCTGGCGACCCGCGCCAGCGAAGAAATGTTTGCCGCGATAACCGGGCTTTGTTATGACGCGGTTTATTCTGCGCCAGCGAGAACTATTACCATCCAGCAACAGCCACCGGAGATCTCCGGCGACACTATCGCCGTAGTTACTGCCGGTACCTCCGATATCCCGGTCGCGGAAGAGGCCGCTGTTACTGCAGAGTTCTATGGCAATAAAGTGGAGCGAATATTTGATGTTGGGGTGGCCGGGATCCACCGCCTATTTAACAGCATGGAAAAAATTCGAGAGGCCAAAGTCGTCGTCGTTGTCGCAGGTATGGAAGGTGCACTGCCCAGTGTCGTAGCGGGCTTAATTGATAAGCCGGTGATTGCCGTACCGACCAGTATTGGCTATGGCGCCAGCTTTCAGGGGCTGGCAGCTTTGTTGGGTATGCTGAATAGCTGTGCCAATGGCGTTAGTGTCGTCAATATCGATAACGGTTTTGGTGCGGGCTATATGGCGGGCATGATTAATCGCCTGTAGGGTGTGGTTATTCTCGATACGCCGCCGTCTCTCGTTTGAAAAAAGCCAAGATCGGTTTCATTCTATAGCTCGTATAAGAAGTTAGTGAGGAACCAAAGCTTAACAGTCAGACTCATAGCAATTTGTAGAGTCGATTTTATTCGAACAGCCAATAAGTCTTATATTGCGGAGGAAACCATTGTGAAGAGAGTGCTGATTCTTATCATTGCAGCTTGCGCCACCGGTTTAGTAGGCTGCGCGACGACCAGCGGCAAACTACCGAAGGTTGGAACCATGCTTCAGGAAGCCACCGGTCAAAACGGTCGTGCCTGCGTCAGGCAGAGCGATATCGATGGCTACGGGGTGCTGGATGATCGTGTTGTTAGTATCGACGCTGATCGAGAATATTATCTGGCTACGCTCTGGCCAGGTTGTCATAACATAACAACTTCGATGCGAGTTTTGTTTAGCGGCGGTTTTGGAGAGATATGTGGTGGAAGCATGAACAAAATCCATACTCGCGGCGATAGTTGCAACATCAAACAACTATTTG
>CAJHXT010000057.1_pt1 | contig 9554 bp, 8 predicted proteins | sample 9198451 | NCBI WGS metagenome assembly CAJHXT01 (sample SAMEA7708326, study PRJEB35096) | sediment metagenome | biome: marine neritic benthic zone biome [ENVO:01000025]; feature: sediment [ENVO:00002007]; material: shallow marine sediment [ENVO:03000034] sea grass bed [ENVO_01000059] ... | reverse complement strand
TTACTCTCGATTTCATTCCCGATGAAATTCTACCTTCCCCATCCCTGGGGTCGTACCTACGACCATCCTTGGTCTAGTACCTTCTACATCTCGGCAACTGCTCCTCGGCTCGAGCATCCTGCTTCGCCCTAACTCCTCCTTCCCTGGAGTCGTGCGTTGCTCTACCTCCCGCCGTCCATGGCGGTCGCAGTAGTCGTCTGCATCATTGCGGTATCGCTTTTGATCTTGATCTTCACCTTGGATTCTCAGCGTCCTCGCGCCCCGACGGCAAAGTTTTTGATCTTTGCTTTTGCTTTTCCTTTTGATCTTGATCTTGATATTGATCTTGATATTGATCTAATTTTTTAATTTTATATCTTCAGTGTCTTTCCGTGGATTCCGTGGCAGCTATTTATTTGTTTTCCAGCCAGCCTAGTATTTTTATTTCTTCCAGATAATGTTGTGCAACATCGGCGCGAGCCTGCATAAACTTGCTGGCATTATTGCCCAGCTCTTGCGCGCGCTGAGGATTTTCTATTAACTCGCGTATCGTGTTTTTTAGTTCTTCAACAGTATCAATACATACAATTGCATCTGCTTTACTCAGGGCTTCGATGTCCTCAGTAAAGGTAAAACTATGTGGGCCGGTAATTATGGCCTTACCCAGTTTCGCCGGTTCCAGAACATTCTGACCACCGCGTGGCACCAGTGAGCCTCCCATAAAAACCAGCTCAGCATTGGCTATAAATCCAGACAGTTCACCCAGAGTGTCGACTAAATAAATATCTGTTTCATCGCTTACCGCTTCTTTTAAACTATGAACTGCTGCTTTTAGTCCTGCTCGACCAATATCATCCAGTACGGCCTGACGTCGATCCGGATAACGCGGAGCAAGAACCAGTAAATGGGTTTTAATATTTAATGATTTCCATAATTCCGCGAGCTGCTTTTCTTCATCATCGTGGGTTGAGGCAGCCAGCACAAATGGACGATCGAAGTCTGATTTGCTTTCACTAAGTCGGATATCGGCGTGTGCGGCATATTTGATATTGCCAACAACTTTTATTTTGTTGGAATCAGCGCCAAGTTTTTGATAGCCAGCGGCATCCTGTTCACCACGTGCCAGAATAATGCTGAGCTGCTGAAGACATTGCCTGGCTGATTTATGTAAGCAGGCGGGCATGTTTAAAGTTCGTTTTGACAGGCGCGCATTAATCAGGGCTATCGGGATATTAAGTTTGGCACATGCGTTGTAAAGGTTTGGCCATAGTTCGGTTTCCATAACCAAAGCGCAACATGGGCGGTAGGTATTTAAAAAGCGGCTTACAGCAAACGAGTAATCGATAGGTAAATAACAGTGATGTACTTTTTCGCCCAGTTTTTGTTCAACTGATCTGGCACCGGTAACAGTATTAGTTGTTATTAGCCACTCTGTCTCCGGATATTGTTTAATTAACAGTTCTAATAGCGGAACGGCGGCGTTTACTTCACCGACTGATGCAGCGTGCAACCAGGCAATCCGCGTACTTGGTGGTTGTTTGTACCGGGCAAGTCGTTGATTAAAGTATCGTATTCCGCCACCACGGCGATAAGCATAATTTAAAAGATAGACAAAGATAACAGGGCTGAATAAAAGTAACAGCAGTCGATAAATTAGCGGCACACTGTTTTTCATTAGTAAAACTGTTCTTCACCTGGTGGCCGATGATGAAATCGACGATGTAACCAGAGGTATTGTTCCGGTGCCAGGCGAACAGCGTCTTCAATAATTTTATTAATACGCGCCGCATCCTCTTCAACGGATTCGCTTGGAAAATTCTCCAGCGGTGCCTGTATTACTAGCCGATAGCCCTTGTTACCGGGTAATCGATAGGGAATAAATGGAATTACAAGGGCGTTGGAGAATTTTGCAAGCCTTGAAGTGGCGGTTAAGGTTGCTGCCTTAATGCCAAAAAAATCAGCAAACACAATGCTTTCAGCGCCAAAGCTCTGGTCTGGGCCATACCATGTGGTAATACCTTTCTTCAGATTTTTTAATAACCGACGCGACTGTTTGCGCGGAATAACATCCAGATAAATTCGATTTCGTCTTTCCAGAATAACCTCATCAAACAAACGATTTTTGGCAGGCTTGTACATTGCCTGAAAGGGTTGATGAGCCGACAGTAGTTTGGCGCCAATTTCGGTACAGGCCATATGACCACTTAACAACAGTACAGGTCGATTTTCCTGCCTGGCTTGTTTGATATATTCAAGGCCTTCAATCTGGGCAAGGTTTTCCAATTGAGGATCTTTTCCCCACCAGCTTAAAGCTGTCTCCATAACCGATTTGCCAACACTATGAAAACACTTTCTGACCAGTTCCTTTTGTTCTTTTTCGCTTAATTCAGGAAAGCAAAGCGCAATGTTGGTTTGGGTGATGCGACGCCGACTTGGCAGCAGCCAGTAAACAAGTTCACCAATGATAACGCCTATAATGTATAGCGCCCGCAGTGGCAGACGCGCAGAAAAACGCATAAAGCGGATCAGTACCCAGGTTGGCCAGTAACGTGGCGCCAGAAAAGATGGCGCCTTATTTATTGAACTCATTTTTTACTTTAATCTAGCCAGCGGTTGATAGTTTGCAAGTCACTTACCTGAAGGTTGCCGGCGGCCTGTTTCAGTCTTAGCGTGTTTAGCAGATAGTTATAGCGGGTGGCCGCGTAATCACGTTCTGCACGAAAGGTGTTGCGCAAGGACAAGAGCACTTCAACCGAATTACGAGTTCCTACCTCAAAGCCCGCTTCTGTTGCCTCATAGGCTGCCTGTGAAGAAATCAAAGCCTGTTTCAGTGCTTTAACACGGCTGATATCCGCCAGCGTATTCTGATACGCGTTGCGAGTCTGTTGCGTAACACGGCGCCGGGTAAATTCCAGTTGCTCTTTTGCGGCATCGCGTTGATATATTGCCTGTTTAACGCTGGCTCGAACACCGAAGCCGCTAAATATGGGTACTCTAAGCTGAATGCCAATATAGTCTGTAGTCTCATCCCCTACAGGGTAAGGGTCAAGGCCAACGTCAGTTTCTTCGTAAGAATGTCTGGCTTCCAGCGAGAGGCTAGGCAGGTGACCACTGCGTTGGACCGAAACTTCTTTGCTAGCGACGTCGTTGGCAAATCGCGCAGCTATTAATTCAAGATTATCGGATAGAGCCCTGTCTACCCATTGCTGCTTATCTTGCGGATCAGGTGGCAATAAAGTCAGGTTTTCACCTAAGGCCGCCAGTTTTGGAAGATTGGTATTAGTAATGGTCCAGAGTGCTTCGCGACTACTATCCAGAGTGTTGCGCGCCTGTATTTCAGAGGCGACAGCATTGTCGTATTCAGCCTGAGATTCTTTTACATCGGTAATAGCGATCAAACCCACTTCAAAACGCTGTTTAGCCTGTTCTAACTGTTGACCGACGGCTCGGGTTTCCGCTTCGGCAAAGGCCAGATTATCTTTGGCAGCAAGCAGGTTAAAGTAAGCCTCCGCCACCCGCAGTATCAGGTTTTGTTTGGCCGCTTCATACTCAGCTTGAGCCTGTGCGACCTGAGCATTGGCCTGTCGCATACGCATCCAGCTCGCGTGATCGTAAAGAGACTGGCTAAGTGTCACATTCCAGCTTGTGCGATCAAATTCTGAATCAAACTCAACTAATGAATCAGGAATGCCATCGTTATCAAAATCTGGGTTATTTGTTCCGTCGCTGGATATTTCTGCAATAGCAGCAGTGCCGGAGAGTTGCGGCAATAATGCCGATCGGGCGATCGGCGCACCCTGTCTCGCCGCGAAGTAATTAGCGGTTTCGGCGCGAAACTGAGCATCGTGCTGCTTAGCCAGGGCATACACAGCATTCAAGTCTGTAGCCAGACAACTGAATGACGACAAAACCAGCGCAAGCAGAGCAAGTGTCGGACGAATAATTCGAATCAGCATGATGTTATCTCTATGTTTTAGGTACTGCATTGTTCTATTTAATTAATTATTCGCCATGTAGCGAATAAAAGGAATTTGGGTTCGCTGTGCTAGCTGCGTACCATATCAATTTCAGGTCAATAAAACTGTTTCATAATGTACTTAGAAACTATCTCATAGTACATCATGAGCCGCGTACTATGAGATAGGCTCTAGTACCTTGGTACCGATGCATCAACCTCTATACTCCAGGCGTCAATACCGCCTTTGAGATTAAATATGCGGTCAAATCCTCTGCTTGCCAGCAGCGATCCAATTTTTCGACTGCGAATTCCATGATGACAAATCAGCACCAGATCTTTGTTTTGATCCATATCATCCAGTTGATGCAGAATTTCGCTTGCCGGAACATTAATCGAACCCTGGATATGACAGTGCTCATACTCGTCAGGTTCGCGCACATCCAATAAATTTACAGCTGAATTTTTAACAGACAATTTATCCTGCAGTTGCGCTGGACTCAGTTCCAAAATCATGAAAACGTAAACCTGGATGTTGAATGACTATTTACCAGAGGCGGAATAGCCGTTTCAAACAGGCTTTCCTGCATCCATTGTGTTTCATTACTGCGCGTTATGAGTATGGCATGCATAATAGGTTCATCTACCTCGCCAACAATGGCAAATAAACGGCCGCCAGTTTTTAGGGCCCGTTTATACGATGGTGGTACCGAGGGTAATGATCCGGTGATAGCGATCACATCATATATGCTTTCTTCACCATGGTAATTCGCGGCATCTTTACTGCTTAGTGTTACATTGCTTAGTTGAAGATCATCCAGTTTTTGCCTGGCCTGATCGATAAAATCCTGGTGAATATCCAAACTTTCGACATGCCGACATAGCTTTGCCAGACAAGCTGTCAGGTAGGCGCTACCAGTGCCAATTTCTAGCGCCAGATCGCCGGCAGATATGTCCAGGGCCTGTAGCAGGCGACCTTCCATTGCGGGGCACATCATAAGCTGGCCATGCGCAAGTGGGATATTGCAGTCGGCAAAAGCCAGTTGCTGATGACTTTCCGGCACAAACAATTCTCTTGGTGTGTGGCGGAGTGTATCCAGCACATTCTGGTCCAGCACATCCCATGGTCGAATTTGCTGCTCGATCATATTAAGTCTGGCGCGTTCGGTATTCATTCCACTCCTCTGGGGCATTCGATGCAGGCGGCATTCTAGCACGCTGTATTGCGCCAAAAAATGAGGATCAATGGCATAATTAGTTATCTGAATGCCGGGTTAAGAAGTTTGTTGAAAAAGGTTAGCAATTTGCCTACTCTGCAAGAACGAGCTAGGGGTACCGGGCCAATGCCTGGTTGAGATAATGTACTTTAGTAATTGAGATATTGCGAAAGTATGTAAAACCAAACCCAGAATGCCGCGAGCGCAGCAATTGTGAGATTGGTTTTAACCACCCTTTGAACCTGAACCGGCTAGTACCGGCGTAGGAAAGCTTGCCGGACTGACTCTCTGACAGGCACGATCCTCTCGCCAGTAAATGCAAGTTATTACTTCAGTATATGGACACCAAATTATGAGTGTGATCGCAGAGGAACTACTAAAACAGACTTCCAGACTTTCCGAGGAAGTCACCAAACCCATCCCGGGGTCTAGAAAAATCTATATTGAAGGCTCGCGGCCGGATATCCGCGTGCCCATGCGGGAGATCGAATGCGCGCCAACCCCAGCCAGCTTTGGAGTGGAAGATAATCCTCCGGTACCTGTTTATGACACCTCGGGACCCTTTACCGATCCAGATAGCAAAATCGACTTACTAAAAGGCTTACCCCGTCTGCGAGAAAACTGGATTCAGGAGCGTGGCGATACGGAGCAGCTAAGCGGTCCAAGCTCGATATTTGGTCAGGAGCGTGAGCGAGACGAAAAACTCGCTGCACTGCGTTTTGAACATCGCGCTGCACCGCGTCGGGCCACATCAGGTGCGAACGTTACGCAAATGCATTATGCGCGTCAGGGCATTGTGACGCCTGAAATGGAATATATAGCGATACGCGAGTCGATGCGTTTGCAGGAACTGCGACAGGACCCGCGTTATCAATTGCTGTTAAAGCAGCATAAAGGCCAGAGTTTCGGCGCGCAGTTGCCGCAACAAATTACCCCTGAATTTGTACGGGATGAAGTTGCACGTGGTCGCGCCATTATTCCTGCCAATCTTAATCATCCGGAATTGGAGCCAATGATTATCGGCCGTAATTTTCTGGTCAAGATTAATACCAATATTGGCAATTCGGCGGTGACTTCCAGTATTGCTGAAGAAGTGGAAAAAATGGTCTGGTCTACCCGCTGGGGTGGCGACACGGTAATGGACCTGTCTACTGGCAAGAATATCCATGAAACACGTGAGTGGATTATTCGTAACTCCCCTGTACCCATGGGTACCGTGCCTATCTATCAGGCGCTGGAAAAAGTGGATGGCAGCCCAGAAGATCTGACCTGGGAAATATTTCGCGATACCTTAATCGAGCAGGCGGAGCAGGGAGTGGATTATTTCACCATTCACGCCGGTGTACGTCTGGCCTATGTGCCATTAACCGCTTCCCGCTTAACCGGTATCGTTTCACGGGGCGGCTCCATACTGGCCAAATGGTGTCTGGCGCATCATCAGGAGAACTTTCTCTATACGCACTTTGAAGAAATTTGCGAAATTATGAAAGCCTACGATGTTTCCTTTTCACTAGGCGATGGATTACGGCCCGGTGCGGTTGCCGATGCCAACGATGAGGCCCAGTTTCGAGAACTGGAAACATTAGGTGAGTTGACGAAGATAGCCTGGCAGCATGATGTGCAGGTGATGATCGAAGGGCCGGGTCATGTGCCGATGCAGATGATCAAGGAAAACATGGACAAACAGCTGGACGACTGTTTTGAGGCACCGTTTTATACACTGGGCCCGCTAACAACAGATGTTGCACCGGCTTATGACCATATCACCTCGGCGATAGGTGCAGCACAAATTGGCTGGTATGGCACCGCCATGCTTTGCTACGTTACACCAAAAGAGCATTTAGGCCTGCCTAATCGTGAGGATGTGCGTGACGGCATAATCGCTTATAAAATTGCAGCGCACGCAGCCGATCTGGCCAAGGGTCACCCCGGTGCTCAGTTGCGTGATAATGCCTTATCCAAGGCGCGGTTTGAGTTTCGCTGGGCGGATCAGTTTAATTTAAGTCTTGATCCGGAGCGGGCGCGTGAATTTCACGATGAAACCCTGCCTAAAGATTCCGCAAAAGTGGCACATTTTTGTTCAATGTGTGGACCCAAATTCTGTTCGATGAAGATCACACAGGATGTAAGAGATTATGCAGCCGAGAAAGGAATAGGAGATATAAAGGTCGCGGTTGAAACGGGAATGCAGGAGCAGTCCAAAAAATTTAAGCAAGCCGGTTCTGAGATTTATCAGAAAAAATAGTTGAATGGTCTTATCAATGAGAAATTTACATCAGTATAAATCGGCAAAGTTGCCTGGTGTTTGTTAGCTGCTCCAAAACTGGTTTGTTGTGCAAGTAATAGTGATGGGGACTGATGAGATTGAAAGATAAACTGTCTTCCGCCGATATATTGGGAACCTTTGATTTAATCATTTAGCATGAAAAACAAAAACGGAAAAGTTACCGCAGTCGTTTCCCCAAGGGGCGATCTTAATATGCTGTCGCAGTACGAAGTGGGTTTGCTGTGTGATGCCAATGACAACGGCCTGCATAATATTTTCAAGCGTTGTTGTCTGGCGGTTTTAAATTGTGGCAACGAGTGTGACGACCCACTGGCTCTGCTGGAAGAGTACGCCGATTTCGATGTCAATGTTTTACAGCGTCACCGTGGTGTTGCATTGGAAGTCGTTAATGCGCCAGCCAGCGCTTTTGTTGACAACAAGATGATATTAGGTGTGCGCGAAAATCTTTTTTCTGTGTTGCGAGATGTTTTATATGTGCACGGTGCTTTAGAGAGTCATAGCGGTTTAAATTTGGATGATTCCGAAGGCATCAGTAATTTTGTATTTCATGTCCTGCGCAACGCCAATGCTTATACGACATCGAAAAAAACCGATATTGTTGTCTGTTGGGGCGGTCATTCGATAAGCCGTGAAGAATATGACTATACCAAAGAAGTCGGTTACCGCGCCGGGCTGCATAAACTAAATATTTGTACCGGCTGTGGCGCCGGTGCAATGAAAGGTCCAATGAAAGGTGCGGCGGTTGGACATTTAAAGCAGCACTTTGGCAATGGTCGTTATATTGGTATAAGCGAACCCGGAATAATATCTTCTGAGTCACCCAATCCGATTGTTAATGAATTAATTATTATGCCGGATATTGAAAAACGTCTGGAAGCGTTTGTCAGGCTTGGGCACGTGTTTGTTGTTTTCCCCGGTGGTGTGGGTACCGCAGAAGAAATATTGTTTTTGCTAGGGGTGTTGTTAAATCCAAGTAACAGTGATATCCCGTTTCCATTTATTATGACGGGCCCAAAAAGCAGTGAAGCGTATTTTAAACAAATTGAAAATTTTGTAGTTTCTACTCTGGGTGAACAGGTTAAAAAGCATTTTAAGATTATTATCGACGATCCCATTGCTGTTGCGGAAGAACTGGCGCAGGGCGCACGTAAGGTATTTAACTTCAGGCGTGAGTATTCCGATGCGTTTTATTTTAACTGGCGTTTAAAAATTGATTCCGAATTGCAGATGCCTTTTATACCAACACATGAAAACATGGCAGCACTTAAACTGGATAACACCATTCCAACACATCAGTTAGCGTATAACTTACGTCGTGTTTTTTCCGGTATTGTCGCCGGTAATGTAAAAGAAGAGGGCATACATCAAATCCATCAGCATGGTCCATTCAGAATTAGTGCCGAAGCAGAACTAATGAAAAAAATGGACGCCTTACTGGAAGCGTTTTCACAAGACGGCAGAATGAAATTATCGGGCAAGCGCTATGAGCCTTGCTATAAGCTGGCTGCGGCTTAACAGTGTTTTACGTTTTGTCCTACCAATTTAATTATTATTTTTTTAAATACCAAGTATTGTTTTTTTCAAATAGAACACATTTTATAAATTATTGCCTTAACGAATAAAGTTGGCTATACGCCTTGGCCAGCAAGCATAGTCATTAAATGATAAGAGCGGTTTTTTTAGTCCAGTGTTTGTGCTTATTCTTGAATTGACTAAAGCTAAACTTATTTGCTTATTGACTTATGTTGGTTTTCAGGAGTATTTTAGCGAGCAATAATTGTATATATAAATAATCGTACATAAAGAAATAGAAAAATAGGTCAAATTGGGGTGAATCGAGTTTATAGGGAATAAGTTTTTTGCTAACCGGGTGTGCGGCACGGCGAGCATGCTGTCGCATGGTTTTTCCCCGCGTTATAAGAATAAGGAATAAGAACAAGAATAAAAACTGGCTCAGGTCTAGTTCTATCCATTCCATTTTGATTTGAATGCATACATTGCGCTCTTGCATATATGCGAAAGACTGTGTTTGGTGTAGAGATATTTAATTCACTGCAAAACGAAAGTGAAATGAATCAGTGAGATAGCAGATAGACTTTTTTAAAAAATAATAGCG
>CAJHXT010000215.1_pt1 | contig 9605 bp, 6 predicted proteins | sample 9198451 | NCBI WGS metagenome assembly CAJHXT01 (sample SAMEA7708326, study PRJEB35096) | sediment metagenome | biome: marine neritic benthic zone biome [ENVO:01000025]; feature: sediment [ENVO:00002007]; material: shallow marine sediment [ENVO:03000034] sea grass bed [ENVO_01000059] ... | reverse complement strand
GAAATGCTTGAAGCCGTCGGCCATAAATACTTTGACACTTTTTTTAAGAAGTGCAACTCTTTGTTAAAAGCAGATGGCCTAATGCTGCTGCAAACAATAACCATTGCCGACCAGAATTACGAAAGCGCACGCAATTCAGTCGACTTTATCCAACACTATGTGTTTCCAGGTGGCTGCCTACCATCAGTTAGTGTCTTGTCTGATTGTGTCTCCCGCGTTACAGATTTTCGCATACTACACTTAGCTGATTATGCAGAACACTATGCTAAAACGCTAAGCGAGTGGCGCAATCGTTTCTTTCTTAATATTGAGCAAGTCAGAAAATTGGGCTATTCAGAAAACTTTATCCGATTGTGGGAATACTATCTGTGTTACTGCGAGGGCGGCTTTCTCGAGCGCGTCATTGGTGTATCGCAGTTAACGCTTGCCAAACCGCTTAACCGTGATAACTCACTAGTTGTTGAACATTGAATAAAATCCTGATTAACTTTTCCCTTTTTCAAGTAGCATGGTTTGCCTGTGCTTTAGGTGCAGGCAACGATGCGCCTGAGTTAAGTATAGCGGTCGTACTCATTGTACTGGCTACACATTTGCTTCTATCGCATAACCGCCAACGCGATTTACAGTTTATTATTTTCGTAGCAATAATCGGAACCACCACCGATTCGATTTTAGGCTGGTTCGGTATTCTGCGATACGATGGGCAATGGTTCTGTCCTCTGTGGTTGACGGGTTTGTGGATGGCATTTGCAAGCACTATTTATTATTCCCTGTCCTGGCTGAAAAATAGACTACTCCTCAGTTCTTTACTGGGCGCCATTGCAGGACCGCTAAGTTACTATGCGGGCTACAAATTTGGTGCACTGCAGCTTAGTAACAATTTGCTCCTTAGCATAATCATACTCGCTGGCATTTGGAGTCTGATACTTCCACTTCTTATTATTTTCTCTAGCCTAAATACCCGAGCTTTACTGGCCCGGTAATTCCTTAAGGCATACCTCATCAAGTACACATCGCTCGTCGCGTTGCATCCTGACGTAATAACTCAATGGCCGCAGCCACTTTGTACTATCAGATAGGTTCTAGCTACCTGCTCAGTGGTTTCTACAACCTGGCGCTTGAATTTTTTTCAGGTGGCCATACATCGCCTTTGATTCTATCTATCTTTAAATTCATGCGACAAATTGCCACATGAGCACCACGTTAATTGAAAGGCTAGGCAAATGCTATGCTTATTAGGTTGACACTTTTGAATTTTGTCATAAAACAGTATTGTATTGCGTTAGAAAGTATATGAGCATTAGAACCGGTCAGGCCCTTACACTGAATTTTAGGAAATCGTCATGCGCTTCTTTATTCTAGTATTGTTGTTTATTAGCCATTCGATACACGCCGAAGAGCAGCAATTACCGGTCGAAACTGCTGCTTTAGAAGCAGTTGCCGAAGAATACATCTTCGATGCGACGCTTGAAGCACAAAACAAATCGACTGTTTCGGCACAGACCAGCGGTCGTATTATCGAGCTGCCGTTCGACATCAATGACTACGTACGGAAAGGTGATGTAATTGTTCGCTTCCGTGATACCGAGCAGACAGCCCGAGCTAAAGCAGCAAAAGCAAATCTAAGCGAAGCCAAAGCGCGAGTGAATGAAGCAGATAGTGAATTCAAGCGCATCAGTGACGTACACAAAAAGGGCCATGTATCCATTGCAACACTTGACAGGGCAAAAGCAAACTTAAATGCGGCGACTGCCCGTAGAGATGCAGCACAAGCAAGCCTTAAACAGGCCGAAGAAATTCTCGAGCAAACGGTAATACGCGCCCCTTACGCCGGGATAGTTGTTGAGCGCCATGTGGAAATTGGTGAGCTGGCGACACCAGGCACCCGCTTGATGACCGGTCTTTCACTTGAGCACTTGCGTGCCATAGTCGATGTCCCGCAGTCATTTATTAAAGACATTCGTGCAAATTCATCGGCCGAACTTATATTACCAGACAAGCAAAGGCTGGCTATTGAAACTCTGCGCATATTTCCAACAGCCGACCCTGCAACACATACTTTTCGTATCCGCGCGCTGTTGCCTGAAGGTCAACATGGCATATTTCCGGGTATGCTAGTAAAAATCGCTTTTAAAGTTGGTGAGAAACAGGTACTTACCATTCCTGCTGAAGCAATTGTTCAGCGTAGTGAAGTAACCGCTATTTATATTCTAAGTAATACCGGAGATATCTCCTTTCGGGCCATTAGAGCGGGTCACTCAACGGCGAATGATCGCATTCTGGTACTTGCAGGCTTAGAACCCGGTGAGCAGGTGATCACTAAACCGGATCTCGCAGCGATTCAATTAAAACAAGAGGCTACAAAACAATGAGTCGGCAAGATCTGGGTTTATCCGGTCAACTGGCCAAGAGCTTTCTACAAACTGAAATCACTCCTCTTCTGGCTATTATTGGCCTTTTGCTGGGGCTGTTTGCCGTACTGGTCACGCCGCGTGAAGAAGAACCCCAGATTGATGTTACTTTTGCTAATGTCTTTGTGCCCTACCCTGGTGCATCGGCACGGGAAGTTGAACAACTGGTTACCTCCAACGCCGAAAAAATCCTGTCTGAAATAAAAGGCGTTGATCATATCTATTCGGTATCACGGCCGGGTATGTCTGTGTTGACCATTCAGTTCGAAGTGGGTGAACCACGCACAGAAGCAATCGTTCGTTTGTATAACGCTTTCTACTCCAATCAGGACTGGTTACCTCACAATATTGGCGTTGGCCAACCGCTGATAAAGCCAAGAGGCATTGATGATGTACCCATCGTGACCGGCACTCTATGGAGTCGCGATCCTGATATTGGTGCGCATGAACTGCTTCGAGTGGCACACGCGCTGGAAACTGAGTTACAGCGCGTACCCGGAACTAGAGATGTATACGCTATAGGTGGTCCAGATCGTGTTATTAATGTAACGCTCGACGTGCAGAAGCTATCGGGCTACGGTATTGCACTACCCAGTCTTCGACAATCCCTCACTGCAGCGAATACAGCGTCTGACGCAGGTCAGATTGTTACCGACAATAAAACGATACTGGTCCAGGCTGGTACTTTTTTAGCTGACGCACAAGAAGTTGGTAATCTGATCATCGCAGTTAACAATAATCGGCCTATCTACCTTCGGGACGTGGCGGAGATTAGTGCCGGACCAGACACCCCAGAACAGTACGTGGAATTTGGGATAGGCCCTGCCAGCCCTCTTCTTGCGGATCTTAAGCAGATAGATACCAGCCAGCGCTTTCCCGCTATTACTATGGCCGTTGCCAAAAAACCAGGTGAGAATGCGGTAGACGTTGCTAATGCGGTAATCGAACGGTTCGATCAATTGCGCGGAATCTTTGTACCGGATGGCGTTGAAGCGACGGTAACACGTAACTATGGCGCAACAGCTGCCGACAAAGCACAGACATTAATTAAAAAACTGATATTTGCAACGGCTGCAGTAATCCTCCTTGTTATTCTTGCGTTAGGCTTGCGTGAGGCTATTGTCGTTGGCACTGCAGTTGTTATTACTTTAACGATTACGCTATTTGCTTCCTGGGCCTGGGGTTTTACCTTAAACCGGGTTTCACTGTTTGCTCTTATTTTTTCAATAGGCATATTGGTAGATGACGCCATAGTAGTTGTCGAAAACATACACCGGCATATGCACAAGGAGAACAAATCTTTGCTGGAATCTATCCCACTGGCGGTTGATGAGGTCGGTGGCCCGACGATACTGGCAACCTTTACTGTGATTGCAGCATTGCTGCCTATGGCCTTTGTCAGCGGACTGATGGGCCCTTATATGAGCCCTATTCCTATCAATGCCTCTATTGGTATGCTGATTTCTCTTGCTGTGGCTTTTATTTTTACGCCATGGCTGTTTTTAAAATTATTTAATCCAAGTCATCAAAGTCACGGTACAGAAGAGAATCAGGAAACTGAAGATCCAGTCTCCAAAAAACTGCACAGTTGGCTTCTGCAATACATATCACCATTCCTGAACAAAGAAAAAGGGCAGCGCAAACGACGATATTTGCTGGCCGCTGTGCTTGGATTAATTGCTTTATCATGCGCCATGCTATCCGTTAACTGGGTAGTACTTAAAATGCTACCGTTTGATAACAAGTCTGAGTTTCAGGTAATTGTCGATATGCCTGAAGGAACACCGGTAGAACAGACAAAGCGCGTTCTGGATGAACTCGCCGGACACATTGTTACCGTTGACGAAGTTTCTGATATTCAGATATACGCAGGCACCGCCGCCCCCATTAATTTTAACGGTCTTGTTCGCCAGTACTATTTACGGTCAGAACACCATATGGGGGACATACAGGTAAACCTGGCTGATAAATATAATCGCGACAGACAAAGCCATGAAATTGCTCAAAGCTTACGTCCAGCGTTAACTGAAATTGGCAAGCGATTTAATGCCAACGTAAAAATTGTTGAAGTTCCGCCGGGACCACCGGTCTTCTCACCTTTGGTTGCAGAAATATACGGACTCGACTATTCCAATCAAATTGAAGTTGCACGCTCTGTTCGCTCCGTTTTTTCAAAGACTGAGGATATTGTCGATATCGACGATACCATAGAGGAAGCGCAACCCAGACTATTGATAAGCATTGATCGACAGCGCGCTGCCAGACTCGGCGTTAGCCAACACGCCGTCGTTGATGCCATTTCCACTGTTATCAGTGGCAACGATGCTTCTTATTTGCACATGCCCTACGCCAAATACCCAGTTCCTGTTCGGCTGGAGTTGCATCCGGGTGACAAAGCAAATATTGACACATTAGGAAAAATACTTGTCCCTGCAAACACTGGCCGACTGGTTCCGCTTGGTGAGGTAAGCCACTTTGAATACACCACCAGAGAGCAGGCGATTTATCATAAGGATTTACTACCTGTTGTATTTGTATTTGGGGATATGGCTGGCGATTTAGACAGCCCGCTGTATGGTATGGCGGATATTTCAAGTACGCTAAAGGATACTCCAGTTCTCAACCAAAACACCGTCGAACAATACTGGATAAACCAACCTGTTAATCCATACCGTTCCAGTCTGAAGTGGGATGGTGAATGGCAGATTACCTACGAAACTTTTCGCGATATGGGTCTGGCCTATTCCGTTGGTCTGATCCTTATCTATCTGTTGGTGGTGGCACAGTTCCGCTCCTATAGTATTCCGTTAATCATTATGGCACCTATCCCTTTAACGATTATTGGCATACTCCCCGGTCATGCCCTGCTGGATCGTGAATTTACTGCTACTTCCATGATTGGAATGATTGCTCTAGCAGGTATCATAGTCCGAAACTCAATACTTTTAGTGGACTTTATACGATTAGAGACAGCTTCCGGCACACCGCTACAGGAGGCGGTTCTGCAGGCCGCTGCTGTGCGCGCTCGACCCATTGCCTTGACAGCTTTGGCAGCAATGTTCGGTGCATTTTTTATTCTGGACGATCCAATTTTCAGCGGATTAGCGGTATCACTAATATTTGGAATATTTATTTCGACAGTGTTGACGCTTGTCGTTATTCCTATCCTGTATTACAGCTACTACTATAAAAAAGAAAGTTAGAATCTAATGGGTAACAAAGAAGCTCTGATTTAATCAGAGCTTCTCTTCTATACCAATATAGTCAAACAAGGAAAGTTGATAAATAGGCTAGAAAGAATACTCAGCCCACAACCAAATTTTATCAACATCAGCTTTAGCGGTAGCGATATCTCCCGCAGAGTAGCTTGCGTATTTTGCGCCCAGCTTAAATTGTTTAGAGAATGGTTTTACCGCCAGAAGATCGACTTCATCTCCATAATCCAGACTGCCAGTTTCCGCCGAAAAGTCGTGATAGATCAGCGCGAGCTTTATACCAGCCGGCTTTGCTGAGACATTGATATAGCTGTCTTCCAGACCTGCGGCAGGCGTTGCCAGAAACTGGTCTGCCCAGCCATTGAACTTGTGTAAAGTAGCCAGTGGAGTGGCAAACCCTACGCTATTGTCGCTGCCCAATACTTCCAGCCCGATACCAACGGTTATTGCTTTGCTGATATAGCTGGCTTCTATTGCCGTATAATCCGGCTCTACGCCATTCGCCTGCTCTTGCTTGGCGTATTCGGCTGAATACTTAAATTTCCCTGCTTTACCGTTAAATCGCAATCCGATCGATTCCCATTTCGGTGCAGCATCGTCAACCTGCACATCATAATAGTAAGCAGAAAGCTTGTTTCGCGATCCAATTTTATAACCAACATCTAACAATACGGTATCCATATCGATATCGGTCATGGTGATAGTATTGCGATTGGCAATATATGCTGCGTAAGCGCTGAAATTATCAGTGCACGAGCATTCAATAGAAAAGGCATCAAATGTCTGTTCATTCTGCCTCCAGCCAACATTACCAACAAAACGCGCATTGCCGCGAATAATCCTCTGACGTCCGTATCGAACCACTGATGTGTTATTTTTAAACTGCAAATAGGACTGGTTTAACTCCGAACCAACAGGATCGGCAACGACCGGATATCCAGCTTCCTTTGGCCCTATATCAGTTATTAGAGGCCCTGCATTTGGTGTTGTGTAGTCGGCCACACCAACTTTATGTACATCTTCCATCTCAACAAAAACACTAAAGCCGGCTACATCGGCAGTCGTATAACCTAACCGCAATCGAATTGTTGAGGCATTGGCAGTATTGATAATATTGCTTTGGTCAACCTGCTCATAACGATAACGCAAATTCATCGTTGTCTTACCATTCAGAACAGCCTCACCCAACTCACCGGCATGAGCGGACGACAACCCACAAATTACCATACTGGTTAACAACCAAAGAACCCCGAAATTTGTGACACTTTTCATTAATTAACACTCCCACTGATTAATATTAAACTTCTGGTTTATCCAGAACTCGCTGCAGCTCATAAACGATTTGCCAATTTTAAATTTAAAACATTCAAAATACTTACAAAGTAAACGTCATAGTGAAAAAGCTTTCACTTTGTTTTCGAACGAAGCACAACTTACGTCGTTTCAGATATATTTTCGGAAACACGGGTTAATGACCAGCAATTTACTCCCTCATGTGCAACACCACTATTCATTGCCAATGAGCTAACTGAATATCATGCTGTCGCAACCGATATACCACAAGCACAACAAAAGGAAATAGCAATTTGCATGCCTGAATATTTGCTATATAAAAAGGGACTTAAAACTAGTTACGCCGCATTTTAGGGCAAAAAAGAGATTAATGCATGAGAATTGCACATTTATGAAACATAACGCGATAAGTGGAGAAGCATGTAGTACATTATTCCATGTATTACAAAATAATTATGAAAGACCATATTTTATGCTACTAGTAGACAAATGATAGATCAGACCATTCACGTACACAGCACGTTGTAATAGTACAAACCGCGGCGCAGGTATTATAGATCTGTTAATGTCATAGCTTGCTACTTCTTTTCCTGTTCAAATAACCACTTCAAAACATTATGATCAGCATAGGTCTGCTCCCAGGAGTTATGACCCACTCCTTTGTATTCTGTATACCTAACATTTCCACCTGTTTTATTAACAGCGGCCACCATATCACGTGAATAATCAACCGACACTGTCTCATCATTATCGCCATGAAAAGCCCATATCGGGATACGCTTTATTTTTGTCGCCAACGCTTCATCGCCACCACCACACACGGGCATGGCAGCGGCAAACAAATCGGGGCATCGTTGCACAATGTCCCAGGTACCGAATCCCCCCATAGATATCCCGCTAACGTAAATCCTGCTCTGGTCTACAGGCAGTATGTCTATACAGTGATTCATCAAATCGATTGTCATTTGCATAGATGATGATGGACTGGATGGCATGCTATGAGGAAATCCATCCCAGGGAACATTAACCCACTGCTCTGCCTCCGGGACCTGTGGAGCTATAATGATCACTTCAAAATTGTTGGTTCTACAGAATGCAAGAATCTCCAGCGGGCCAAATGTATTCTGAACCTGTAATGCATTGTCATTACCGCGTTCACCAGCACCATGAAGAAGAAGACAAAGTGGATAGGTTTTCTTTATATTTATTTTACGCGGTACATATATGCGATAATTTAAACCATTTTCGCCTTTTGCCGTAAACTGTTTTGATTCAAACTCCTCTTCTGCCACGAGATCATCAGCAGAAAAAACAGGCGATGTTGGTTTAGCAGATTTTGCCACTAGTTATCTTTTCGGTTGAAATAACAATGAAGATCGATAATAAATACAAATAAGACAAGACATAATTAGAATTAAATAATCTAGAATTACTGTCTATACAAGACGATACGTTAATTTAATAATCCAGTTCAGGCTTTTTAAGCATACTTAAAATAGGTCGCCAAATATGCTATCTATTTAACAACACTTTACCAGGGCCACTCGTTTCCTTCGTAATCAACCATGGACAAATGCTCCTCATTCTTATTTTGATTCAAAAAAATCGGGATCGCTTTGTTGGCCGAGGTTTCCGGCTCCAGGTGTGCCTGCACATTCTTTTCCCCTTCTATATATGTTTTCATCCAACCCGGATGATAGACGCGAAAAGTATAGCCATCATCTTTTAAATCGCTAAACAGGATTTTGGCTGCCATATTTAAGGCCGCCTTTGACATACAGTATCCAAACCAGCCTGTACGCCCGGCCCGAGTTATGCTGCCAGCTTCCGACGAGACAAAGCATAATCGTTTCAAACGACCACGATCAGTTAATGGCAAAAAAGCTTCCACTACCCGAAGCGGCCCCAGGGCATTGATGTTGTATTGTCGATGCATTTCAGCATAGTCTTGCCGCTTGCGGATTGAATTTTCGAAATCTGCTGAAAGTACACCAGCGTTATTAATCAACAAGTCAATGTGATCTGTTGTAGCGGCCACCGCATCTGCCGCAGCTTGAACCGACTCCAGCGAACTCACATCCAACGGTACTGGATGCAATAGACCAGGATATTGATCTGACAATTCTGACAACTCAGGCCATTCCGGCATGTACTGCCCGGCAAAAACCTCCCAGCCTTGCTCAAGCAAACCTGAACACAATGCCAGTCCCAGACCACGATCTGCTCCGGTAATAAATGCCAAGGATTTCATCGCATACTCCAAATTGAATCAGTTTGATCTGGCGCACCAGTGCATAGTGTTAAGAAGCAACCTCTGAAATGAAGGGTGTAGCCAGACATCCAGATTGTGTCCCGGCGTTAACACGGCAACTCGTCCGCTACCCTCTTTCCGCCTCCAGGCTCCTGGCTGCTCTCCGTGATCGGACCGAGTTGTTACATACACCTCAGCCTCAGTATCATCCAGCGAAACAAAATAGTGTTCATCTATCTCCGTAAACGAGTCACATCCGGCGCAAAGTGGGTCTCCCGTCTGTGGGGCAACGGTAACTGGACACTGATCGGGATGATCGATAAACACACCACCTAACAAGGCACGCAGTACGGGCTTCTCTTCATACTCCGCACACCCTGAGTGGATAGCAAGCAGCCCTTTTCCGCTTCGAACATAGTCCGCAAAAGCCTGCTG
>CAJHXT010000080.1_pt1 | contig 9860 bp, 9 predicted proteins | sample 9198451 | NCBI WGS metagenome assembly CAJHXT01 (sample SAMEA7708326, study PRJEB35096) | sediment metagenome | biome: marine neritic benthic zone biome [ENVO:01000025]; feature: sediment [ENVO:00002007]; material: shallow marine sediment [ENVO:03000034] sea grass bed [ENVO_01000059] ... | reverse complement strand
TGCCAAAGAACAAACCGGCAGCAGTACCAAGTGAGACATTGTGCAAAAGCTGTTCTGCGCCCACACCTTGAAAATTGATTCCAGCGTTGCAGAATGCAAATACAGGCAGAATAAAAAATGCCACGACTGAATGTAAATCTTGCTCCAGGCTTTTCAGAGGAGAAACATTGGGATCTGCTTTTGAAGCAATTGGGATAAACATTGCCAGTATGACACCAGCCAGCGTTGCATGCACTCCTGACTTTAACATGGCGGTCCACATTACAGCACCAACCGCAAGGTAAAGGCTTTTTTCTGTAATACCTTTCTTGTTCAGAATAAACAGTACAACAAGACAAGCCGCGGCAACCAACAATGCGGTAAGTGAAATGTTGTTGGTATAAAAGAACGCAATTATCAGAATTGCACCAACATCATCGAATATTGCTAAGGAAGTCAGAAACACTTTCAGGCTCGCCGGAACTCTGGAGCCTAATAACGAAAGCAATCCCAAGGCAAAAGCGATATCTGTTGCAGCAGGGATAGCCCACCCCTGCATAGCCACCGGGTTTTGATAATTAAAAAATACATAGATCGCAGCGGGCACCAGCATGCCACCTACCGCACCCAGACCCGGTAGTATTATATTTTTCTTGTCTGACAGCTCGCCCTGCAGGAATTCCCTTTTCAGCTCAAGACCAATCATCAAAAAAAATGCAGCCATCAAGCCATCATTAACCCACAACAACAAGGGTTTGTTTATCTCAAATGTCCCGACCTGAACGGCAACGGGTACATCGAGCAGTAACGAGTATGCTGGATAGAGGGGAGAATTTGCCAATAGGATAGCTAGAACTGCGGCAACAACTAGCAGCACACCGCCAGCCGATTCCTGCTGGAAAAATTTTGCAATAAAAAGGTTTTTATCTGAATTCATATACTATTTCTGTAGCGCAAGTATCGACAGTCAATAACTCACTAAAATGGTCTGATCTCGGATCATAGCTTCTACTCTGCATCTGTCCTCGCGACTGCTGACAAGTTCCCCGGTTGATTCCAGGAGCGTCAATTTTATGCCGGCTTGAACTGTGGCCTAATAGTATTGCGTAACCAAATCCTAACCTATCTGCAGATTCGAATCCCTCGAATTTTCTCTGGAGGTCGCTTATTTCTCGCCATATCTTTGGTATCCAGCATTAATACAATACCGAATATGGCCGTTTCATTATCAAGCTTTTTGCGGAATTGGTGCCAACAGACCTCTAATGCGTATGCACCTACAAACTTGAGTTCATTCAGAATATTTACTTTGCAGGCGTTTGGTGTACGATAATTAGTCATGTATCCATCCACTCTATCATCCTGGGCACTGCTTATCGCCAAAGCGCTGGAAGCCAAGGGCTGCGATGTGCAGAAAATTTTTATTGAGGCGGGGCTTGACCCGGAAAAACTGAATGTTGCCGGTGCACGTTACAGCCAGGCCGCAATGCGCAAGCTCTGGCAACTTGCTGCTGAAGCTACAGACGATTGTTACTTTGGTCTACATATCAGTGAATACTGGCACCCAACTACATTTAATGCGCTGGGTTTTTCCTGGCTTGCCAGCCACAGTCTTCAAGATGCCTTCCAGCGGCTACAGCGATATGCCAGCATCATCACGAATGTACTGATCGTCCACTTTGAACAACAGGGCGATCAATATTGTTTTAGTTTTGATAGCAAGATCGATATCCCAGAACCTATGCCGCTGGCGGCTGATGCTGGGATTTCAACAATCATACGTATGTGCAGGCTTAATTTTGGCCATGATCTTAATCCAGTCAGGATCATGACGACGCGCCCGGAACCAGATAGCATCGATGAGTTTGTCAGGCTATATAAATGTCCCATCGAATTTTCCGCCAAAATTAATTCGTTGTTCTTTAAACAGGTAGATATTGAACAGCAGCTGCCGACAGCGAATGCAGATCTTGCGTTAAAAGGCGATCAACTGGCGATGGAGTATCTGGCTCGATACGAACACGACGATATCGTTTTAAAACTAAAATCAATTTTTGTCAATGACTTACCGACTGGCGATATCAATGAGAATTCGATCGCGGGCGCAGTCAACATGAGTACCAGAACCTTGCAAAGAAAGTTGCAACAACAGGGAACCAGCATTAAAACTCTGCTTGACGAAACACGAAAAGAGCTTGCCATGCATTATCTGGAACATTCCAGTTTAACCATTGGTGAAATCACTTATCTGCTCGGATTTTCGGAACCAGCTAATTTTTCGCGTGCATTCAAACGCTGGACTAATCAAACCCCAAGCGGCTACCGTACCGCAGCATAAACAGTTAGTTCGCTGCAAGTCTAACTTCTTCGATATTTTCTTCTCGTTCCTGGTGCAGCCACTTAAGTAATTCCAGTCCCAAATCAAGATTAAATCGAATGCCCTGTAAATGCACATCTTCATAATCACTAAACAACGTCATTAGCCCAAGAGCAGATAGCATTTCATAATTTACAACAGGATATGGAAGTTTACCGCCGTTTATTGTTATACCCAGCGCAGCACCCTGCTCCGGAGCAACACACTCAGAATCAACATTTCCTATGTCAAGAGTGGCAAGACACCATCTACTGTTTTCATCAGATACATTCTCAATATCCAGAGAAAGTTGTGTTCTGTCCGCTGGAGAAATAATCGCATAACGATTGTCACGCTCCACCGCTAGACAGCTGTTCAATTTTTTCTTCTCCGAGAAACCAGCCTGGTTCTTTATGCCAAAACTTTTTATTTGCCGGTACAGACCGCCTACATTTCCATAGCCTACTCCTACCTGTTCCGAGTACAACTCAACTACCGCATTATCCACTCGCGCCAGTTTTAAGGCAGCCAGTATAAATTCCACTTTTTCAACGCGTACCTTCTGCGCGTTTACCAGGTTAAGCGAATTGTTGGCGCATTCAGCTTTATCCCAACTGGCATGTACCATTCTACTGTGCCCACCTTTATCAAGCCGAACAAAGTGTATTCCGCTATCAGCCAGAGCAGGATGAATACTGACAGTTACCAACTCCTGTGAGGCACTATCCCGACCAACATAGACCAAACTCTGTGACAAGGTACTCTGATTCATCATTCTGTTACCTTATGTATGCGACTTCGCCAGTTAACATGGATCACTTTGCTACTCCCAATACTGGTTTAGTCCAGCGCTTTCGTAGTTTCTGCTTCAGCAATCGACTATCATCAAATTCATACGACCACGCGCCGCGCGTATCGAACAGCTTTTTTAGAACCTGTTGATTAATCATATGACCGGGTTTGTAGGCCTCAATTTGTGCGATCAATGGGGCGCCCGCCAATGCCAGATCACCATAACAATCCAGTATCTTGTGCCTGACAAACTCGTCACGAAAACGTAGTCCCTCCTTGTTGACTATCCGGCCATGATTGATAACCACGGCATTGCTCAAAGATCCTCCCAAAGCCAGGCCATTACGTTGCAATTCTTCGATATGGTCGAGAAAGCCGAAGGTTCGTGCTGCAGCCAGTTCTTTTAGGATTATTTTTCTATTAAGTTTTGTTTTATAACGTTGCCGACCGATTTCGGTTTCAGCAAAGTCTATTTCAACATCAATCGACAATTCATCGGCAGGAAAAAGCTTTAAATACCGATTTCCATCATCCACTACGATTGGTTTGACCACTCGTATCTTGCGTCTTTTATAAGGCTGGGAATTGGCGCCCGCCTTACGCAGGAGTTTTATCCATTCTATAGAACTGCCATCCAGTATAGGCACTTCAGGACCATTGAGCTCAATAATTGCATTGTCAATATCCATCGCATACAGCGCTGCCATTAAATGCTCTACTGTCTTAACCTCTACCCCATATTCATTGCGTAGAGTCACGGCTAATTCTGTTTTACCTACATATGGCCACCGGGCAGGAACAAGATTCCTCTGACTACTCAAGTCGCTGCGCATAAACACGATTCCATTGTTTGCCGCAGCCGGATGAATACTTAGCGTGCAGTGTCTGCCAGTATGCAACCCAATACCACTGGCTGAAACAGATTGATAAATAGTTTTTTGGGACATCCCGTTTCTTTCCTCCGTCTTAACTACCATTACATTTATGGCTGGTTGACGGATAAAACATCGGGAAAGTATAGGATCCAGAAAACTGACCACCTCATCTATACTATCGTTGTAACCGCCAACCAGTGGTGCGCAGCATACGGCTGAAAGTAAAACATGATGTAATCAGAGAGCGACAAAAAACTATCAGTTTTAGAATTTTACTTATCAAATACCGCCAATAAGTTATCCCAGGGAAGAACCTGAAAAACATGGTTGTTATGTAAGAATTATAAATGGCCCAGAAATCTGCAAACAAGCAACTGTGGCCTGGTTCTCATTCGAAACTATCAGAACGCCCCAGGCTGATTTGCGTGATAAACGCTAGCGTTTAGTACCCAGCGCATTCCCTTTTCTTGAGGCACTTTTTGCAGACCACAACCCAGACGAGATTCATACAGAACAATCAGTTTCTGATACACAGCAAATTTGTGAAAATCACCGGGCCAGTTTTCCGCGATACTTCGTTGTTTATTCCAGTTCAGAAAATACATGCTTTGCAGATTGAAGTATTTCTGATTTTTTTGCTAGACGCCTGCTTTCCAAAGCTTGTCAGCTTTGCATAAGCCTTCCCCCGCTTCAGCGTTGCCGCTGATCGTACATGCCTTGGTAAATTGAATGCAGTATTGGAAAATGTAATTTAATGAAAATCCAAATTGAAGAGCAATTTCAGCTTATTCACAATCAAAACAATCTGCAATAATTAGGTTAACAGTATCGTCAGGATTTATGCTAGGAATCACCCTGCTCTAAAGGTTTAAATTTGTATTTCTGCCCACCAATTGAAGCCTCAAACATCATCCCTGCATTACCTTTGGTAAAGACAATCATACCTTTGTAAAAACCGGATTTTTTAAAGCTCTCGTTGGCGCCCGCCGAACTACCAGTGGTTCCCGCCTGCGCGTTAGCGCTACTGGTTATGGCAATGGCATTAGCGTTTGCGCCAAACTCAAATTCACCTTTCGTAAAATCCTTAAAAGCGCGCTTGTCTTCAAAGAAGATGACTTGACTATAGGTTTGCCCGCCAAGCTGCGCACCAATACTAACCTGGCTCATTTTTACGGTACCCACCACCCGGCCCTGGGCATACACGCGCCCCCGGCCAAATGCCGCACCAAGCAATAAGCCACCTTTACCAATGCTAGGAAAGACCGCATAACCATAGGAGTGACTAAAAAATGGTTTAACTCGCTCACTTTTTTTAAAAGTGTCTACTGCTTCGTCATATTTGTCTGCTAAAGAAACAGGCGTGATAAGCAGTAACACAAAAGTACACACAATTATCTTAAGTAAGTTCATTCACTATCCTCACAACAACAGGCTCATGATTTACATTTTTCAAACTAAAACTATTCTATTCCTGCAGGTATTATTTCAGGCTTTCTTCTGCTCGCTTGACTCGCTCTTCCGCTTTTTTAACGCGCTGAAGATATTGCTCAGTTAATCTGGTACCGCTAACCGTTCCCTGACGATCTCCTTCCCTTACTTCTCTTGCCTTTGCCAATGCCTCTTTCGCCGCTTTAAGTTCCCTCTCTTTCGCGGCTCTTAGTTTTTTCCTGTCACTATTCGGTGAATATACGCTGGGCTCTGAGCGCCGGGGCCTTTCTGGAATATATTCGCGTGGTGCCACGGTATTGGCCGGTGGAATGTCTACCGGTGTCGCGTCCTCTGTTTCCGCCTGCGCACAATCAACATAGCTGACATTTCCAAATTCATCCGTTTCCTTGCATACCGCCAGAACGGAAAGTGAAAAAAGCTGGATCAGACAAAACAACAGTAGTTTAATTCTCATCTCATGGCCTACCACGCAAATTTTTACACGAAATCAATGACTCAACCTTTTGAGTCACGATTGCGTCAGGAATTCACTTTATCGATTTCGGCTCTCATGTTGTCGATTGTCTGAGCGTAGTCGGCGGAGCCAAAAATACTGGAACCGGAAACAAAGGTATCCGCGCCGGCTTTTGCTATCTCACCGATATTCTCAACACCGACACCCCCATCTATCTCCAACCTTATATTTTTACCGCTACGATCAATCATTTCCCTTGCCTGCGTCAGCTTCTCCAGCGTTTCCGGAATAAAAGACTGACCGCCAAAACCTGGAAAAACAGACATCAATAGCAACATGTCAATTTGGTCCAGATAAGGCTGGATATAGTCCAGCGTCTTATCCGGATTAACCACCAGTCCAGCTTTACAGCCCCCATCATGAATGAGCTGCAAGGTGCCGGCAGGATCTTCACTGGCCTCCGGGTGAAAAGTGATATAGCTGGCACCAGCTTTAACAAAGTCTGGAATAATCCGGTCTACCGGCTCGATCATTAGATGCACATCGATTGTGGCGCCAACACCGTGTTGACGTAATGCAGCACAGACCATGGGCCCAATGGTTAAATTGGGCACAAAATGATTGTCCATTACATCAAAATGCACCCAGTCTGATCCCGCTTCTAATACAGCATTGACGTCTTCGCCCAGACGGGCAAAATCGGCGGATAAAATGGAAGCAGCAATCGTGGGTTCAAACATATCTTTATAGTCAGGTTCGCTAATAAGTAATATTGGTCAGAAGTACCGGCAATCTACCGGTACTCCATACTAAGTCAATCGTTCGTTACTTTTGCGCTGAAAGATAGGCCGCCAGATTGTCGATATCCTCGTCCGTCAGACTTGTGGACATGGGGCCCATCAATGGATTGACGCGCTTTCCGTCGCGAAATGCTTTCATTTGCTCGACCAGGTATCCAGCTTCCTTACCAGCAGTGCTGGGATAGATAGCAGGATTGGGGCTCTTGCCAGCGGGACCGTGGCAACCAATGCAACCTTTTGCCAGGTATGCCTGTGCACCGGCTTCGGCATCACCAGCTATTGCAGCCTGCGTTCCGACGGATAAGCTAATTGCAGTTGCGAGCATAATAGATAATTTCATTTTACGTCCTCAGATCGTAGTTATTTGTTTGGGGCGAATTCTCTCCAAGTCGGCCCGGCATGTAAATAGCGCATTTAGGCGTTTCCTGATTTGGCGGATTAAAACGCTAGTGTTTTCGAGCTGCTTTGATTCGCTCATAGGCTTTTCTAATTTCATGGGTTTTTTCGTTTGCCACACGAATCATCTCCTCGGGCAAACCCTTGGAAATCAACTTGTCAGGATGGTGCCGACTTATCATGCGCCGATAGGCTCGTTTAATTTCCGCATCGCTTGCTGAACTATTGATATTCAGTAATGCGTAGGCGTCTTCCAATGGCATATCCGCCCGACGGGTAGTTCTGGAAGATTTCTGATAGCGATACTCGGCTCCAATCATCGCCAATAGACGCTCAAATTCCGCTCGCGAAAAACCAAGCTGGTCGCAAACCTGCAGCAATACGCGGCGCTGCGCCGGGTGAATCTGCCCATCTGCATAAGCTGCCTGCAACTGGATCTCCATAAACATGCGCAACAGGCTGGTCTGTCGCCGGCAAACATAACGAAACTGGTCCAGCACCTCATTCCTGCGAAAATCCGATTTCTTGCCCTGCCGGTACAGTTCGATTGCGGCCCGGCGCTGCTCTGCATTTAATTGCATCTGCGTCATTAGGCTTTCGCCAAAGCGGATTTCGTCAGCCGTAACCACACCATCAACCTTGGCAATATGGCCCATAACCGAAAAAGTAGCCGTAAAAAAAGCCGCCTGAGTACGGGCCTGCCCACCGACTTGAATCTGCTCAACAGAACTGTCGGCCTGCTGCTGTATATAGCGGCCAACCACAACGCCAATCAGTGCGCCGAGTGGGCCACCCAATGCATAACCCACTGCGCCACCAATCCAGCCTGACCACCAACTCATAATAAGACCTCGCTCACAGGATTAGGCTTTGTCTTGGCGCCGAATCTGCTACTATTTGCTACTGAAATGCAATATTGGGACACGATCCGTTTTTCGTGTTATTTACTTTATTAAGGTACAAGGCTGGATCATAACATGCCGACATTTGACGTCGTTTCTGAACTGGATATGCATGAAGTCAACAATGCTGTTGATCAAGCAAACAAGGAAATCACAACCCGCTACGATTTCAAAAATACTAATGCCCGCTTTGAATTGACCGATAATACAGTAATGATGAAAGCCCCCTCCGATTTCCAGCTAAAGCAGATGCAGGATATTTTGCGCCTCAAGTTAAGCAAGCGCGGTATCGACGTGGCATGTATTGAGGAAAGCGAACCCGAAATCGCCTTGAATGAAGCCCGTCAGCTGCTCACACTACGCTATGGCCTGAATAGTGAGCTGAGCAAAAAGATCCAGAAAATGATTAAGAACAGCAAGCTTAAAGTGCAGGCCTCCATTCAGGGCGACAAAGTGCGTGTCAGCGGTAAGAAGCGTGATGACCTGCAGTCTGTTATTGGCCTGTTAAAAGAGGCAGAATTAGATCTGCCACTTCAATATACAAACTTTCGCGACTGACAAGAAAATGAAAAAACGCTACCTGATATTTCCTCTACTAATAATAGCTATTGTCTACACCGCGTATCGCGTGCAGCACAAGCCCTACGACAATAAAGTTGATATTTCAGTGGTACCCACATTCTCTGGAGTGCCTATACCATTTAAACACGAGTATAAATCCGGTAATGCGCTACCCTTTACCGGTGCAGCCGTTATTGAAGTTGATAACGATGCCCGTCCGGAAATTTTCATTGGTGGCGGTTTTCTACAACGTGATGGACTGTTTCGCTATCAGGAAGGCGAGTTTATTGATATCAGCGGCGAAAGCGGTTTGGGCAAGGATATTGGCGATGCCACTTACGGTGCGGCATCAATCGATGTCAATCAGGATGGTCATATTGATCTTTTTGTTACGCGTGATAGCGGGCTCTATCTTTACTTTAATCAGGGTGGATTCTTTCATAGAAGCAAACTCACTATAGACTTTGCTGCCGGCGAAGTTCCGCTGTCGATTGCGCTAGGCGATATTAATCTGGACGGTCATATCGATTTGTTCGTTTCCTGTTTTAATTCCGCCGACCGCATGAGTCTTTTCTATTTTAATGCGCCCCAGTTACCGGCCCGAAGCAGGCTGTTACTCAACAATGGCAACAGTACGTTTACCGATATCACGGAAGCAGCTGGATTGCCCACCAGACAAAACGCCTATTCCGCAATGTTTGTAAACCTGAATACCGATTCCCTGCCTGATCTGGTTGTGGCTTATCAGGACCGACCCGCAGCGATATTTGTTAACCGGGGCGGCGGCAGATTTAAAGAGACAGGCATTTCCAGCGATGGCGGATTAAATCTTGCGACCGGTATTGCATCCAGCGATTATGATGGCGATGGCGACATGGATCTGTTTTTCAGCAGCACTGGCTCGAGCGTGCATCAGTCTTTATTGCGAAGCTATCAAACTGGTGAGTTAAATACTAACTGGATGCTACTGAGTAATGAGGGTGCATTTAAGTTTTCGGATGTTTCCGATCAGGCTATGTTGGCCAAGTATGAGCAGGCGTGGGGCCCAGCCTTTGCCGACTTCAACCTTGATGGTCGACCCGATCTAGTCGTTAGTCAAAATGCAGTTCGTTATCCACCCCACTGGTTGGCGCGGAACCCAGGACGACTCCTTGCACAAAAGGATGACGGCACTTTTGCTGATGTGATATCGGCTTCATTCGCAACGAACAGAAAGTATGGCGTTTCACCTGTTATTGCCGATGTAAATAATGACGGTTATCCCGATTTAATTTGGGCAAATGTAGGCGGGGAAGC
>CAJHXT010000062.1_pt1 | contig 9919 bp, 12 predicted proteins | sample 9198451 | NCBI WGS metagenome assembly CAJHXT01 (sample SAMEA7708326, study PRJEB35096) | sediment metagenome | biome: marine neritic benthic zone biome [ENVO:01000025]; feature: sediment [ENVO:00002007]; material: shallow marine sediment [ENVO:03000034] sea grass bed [ENVO_01000059] ... | reverse complement strand
TACCGGCACCCGTATGTTTCGCAATACTGCCTACCAGCGTTGCCTGCTGCAAGGCCTCTATCGAATTCAATATTTGGGGATTCACATTGCTTAATTCATTCATTATTCACTCACTTCACGCAGCCGCGTTTTTGTTCCTGTTAAGTTTGTGCCGGGTTCAGAAATCGATTGATCGCAGCGATCAACTTTAGCCTTTTTTTTCGGTATCGCTGCCTCCTGACTTTTTCACCGAAGTATTGTCTGATGGCGCTGCTTCTGGACTTGAGTTATCGCTTTTAACATAGCTTTGCAGGGTAGCGATCAACTTCTGCAACTCCTCACTATTTGCACTACCTTCTTGCTTATTCTTTTTCAGTATTCGTGCCGCGCTATCGGCCAGTACGCTGGCCTGCGCAATTAGCTCTGAAGCTGTCCCAGACTTATCTGGCTCTAACGGCATAAAAGGCGGTGGTAAGTCCGGCTGCGTTTCTACTTTGTCAGATGATTTGGGCGTAGGAAGCTGTGCCTGTGCCTGCAACATTTTGGCACAAGTTGCGGTTGCTGCTGCCGATGCTGCTACTTGTGAATTTTGCTGAGAAGAAACTGCGTTATACATCGACATGCTAAGCGTTTCTGCTCCCGCAACATCTACCAAACCCATAGCCTGGGGACCACTGTTGCCCAACAATAATGTATTCATTTGTGTGACGACGTCTGTCATCTGATCATTGACTGAACCTTCGTTATCCATGCTTGCTCCTCTTAATCGAGATTTTAATCGAAATTATCCTTTGCTACGTCTTATGCCGCGGCACCTGCTGCACCCGCAGAAATCATCAATGCACAACATTGTGTGACACCGGCATTCTGCAATATCTGCGAGCTTTTTTGACCCACTGCAGCATTGCTAATAACCAGGCCGAGAGAGTGCGCCATAGAGATTTCCACCAGACCCAACGATGCCACAGCAACAACACCAATATTAAGAACGTTTACCTGACTTACGGCATCAGTAATCACACCACTCATAACACGCTATCTCTTTGTATTGTGTTAGTTTCAGCATTGCCGGCACTATCCGGCAATGCTGCTGCTCAACTACTGAAAAACTTGAGCTGTTGAGGCTCCTTCTGACGCTGTATCTATCGAATATAGAACTGAAACACCTTGGGTTATAGCTGCTTGCGACGTTATACCTGTCTGTTGCTGGCCTGTGGTAGCATTGTGCGCTGCATTAGAAAGCGCCTGGCTAGTCACGATCATAAAATTACCCATCGAACTTACTGGCGAATCGCCTATAACTTTAGTATTTACTTGGGTAAGAGAATCTGTAGGCTGACTGTTTACTACGGTTTTGAATGACATAGTGTTTATCCTCTATAAAATAAAATTGAAAACCATCAGCTAAATAAATTCGCAGCGAACCGCAACAACATTTTACAAATCAGATTTTGCCACGAGGCCGGCAATACCAGAACAATCACTGAAATATCTTTTCAGTTGATACCGCTGTAGACGCTGTATCCACGGAATACAGGGTTGAAACACCCTGAGTCATGGCAGCTTGCGCGGTTATACCTGTCTGTTGCTGGCTAGTAGTAGCATTGTGCGCTGCATTAGATAGCGCCTGGCTGGTTGCTATAAAAAAATTACCCATCGAACTCGCCGGAGCATCACCTAACACTTTGGTGTTTTCTTGAGAAACAGAATCTGTAATTTGACTATTTACTGCAGTTGGAAAAGACATATGTTTAATCCTCTATCAATGTAAATAAATTTATTTGTCCAATAGATATATACCAATTTGAATATACTCACCTTCATGAGCCTAAAATTGCCTTAGTTGATATACCCGTTGATGCCGTATCCAGGGAATACAACACCGCGACACCCATTGTGGTTGACGCTTGTGCTGTTACATTTGTTTGTTGCTGTGCTGTTGTTGCATTGTGGGCCGCATTTGACAACGCCTGGGAAGTCGCCTGATACAGGTTTCCCATTGCAACTGCCGGCGCATCACCCAAGACTTTCACATTTGCCTGGGTAACAGCATCAGTTATTTGACTATTTACAGCGGTTGGAAACGCCATTTTTCATTCCTCCGTTACTTGAGTGTAAAATATTCTTTGTTAACGAGCAGATTGTCAGCCCAGACCCTGAACTTTAGAAGATAATATTGCCGAAGTTGCTTTGCCTGCAGAAGCCGTATCAATCGCATAAAGTGTTGCCACACCCATGGTTGTTGCTGCTTGTGCGGTGACGGCAGTTTGTTGTTGCGAAGTGGTTGAGTTATGTGCCGCGTTACCTAATGCCTGAGACGTAGACTGAAACAGATTGCCCATAGACAGGGCCGGCGCATCACCCAGGACTTTCACGTTCGCCTGAGTAACAGAATCGGTAACTTGATCATTTACAGATGTTGGAAATGCCATAATTAATATCCTCTATATAGTGAAAAGGTTAATTGATAGACTAAGAACCCAGAATAGATTTAGTCGCCATGCCGGTCGAAGCTGTATCAATTGAATAAAGCGTAGCTACACCCATAGTCGTTGCCGCCTGCGCAGTAATGTTGGTTTGTTGTTGTGATGTTGTCGCATTATGCGCAGCATTTGAAAGCGCCTGTGACGTTGCTTGAAAAAGATTGCCCATTGCCGTTGCAGGCGCAGAACCTAACACTTCGACATTGGCTTGTGTAACTGAGTCTGTAATTTGAGAATTTACTGCTGTTGGATATGCCATATTAGATATCTCCTAAATTAGCCTTAAAATAATGTCCAGATTTTAAGGGACTGTATTCCCCGGTAGTCTGAGACATGGTTTGATGAAAGCCATTTTGATGTTACTAAGATTCGGCACGGCCTCAGTTAACAATTTTAAATTTATCGTGCAGATATAATTGGGGAAAATAACGATTAATTCGGACTAATCTAGGAAACAAAGCCAGTTACCCAAATAATGATCATTTTGTCATCGAAAGCGATCTACGGTGACAATTTCTAAACGTACGCGGCGTCATACCAACATATTTTTTGAACGTTTTTTCAAAATGACTCAAATCCAAAAATCCGACATCATTACATATCTGTGTAATTTGCCTGGCAGGCATTGTCTTAAGCAAGTGCTGGGCTTTTTCTATTCGAACTTCGTTCAGTATTTGCTTAAAAGACCTGCCAAATCGCTGTTTAAATAGATAAGAAAGATGCGATGGACTCACGAAGGCAATTTCTGATAAATCGCGCATACTAAAATTTTTCTGATAATGTTGCGCAATATAATTTAATGCTTTCACAAGTGCCGGATGCTCTTCATCGGGGTTAAAGTATTCTATAAATGTAATCGCTGAATTTTTACTCGTGTCCGTAACCGACGATATAGAGCCAGTCGATGTTTTGTAATCAGGGCGATCATTTCCCTCACAAGAGATTAGTTTATGTTTAAGGGTATCTTTTTTGATCTGTGGAAAATGCTCTAGCAGCATCGTTACACTCACCAAATTTGTGGGTGCTATCACCTTTAGTTTATCCAACAACCGTTCTAGCTGCTTTACATTTCCAGGCCAGCTATACGCTTCAAGCAGAGCCCAGGCGTCTTCGGTAAAATCCAGTGAGCAATTTCGCTCTAGCGTTTTAGTATAAAAACAGACCAGATCACGAATATCATGTGCACGCTCCGAAAGAGTCGGCACATCTATTTTAAGACAGTTAAACTCCAGCCAGGATAAAATACTTTTACCACCTGAAATATTCTGGATGTCATTAGGGCTAATCGATACAATCAGTCTAACGTCATCCCTGGAATACCAATAATGCTGAATACTCAGAAAATCCTGATAATCTAGCATACAGATGCCACGCAAATAAAGGGTGCCTCCTCTAGCTTGACGCCATAGGTTTTGCATCGTCTGCGCACAGTCAGTTGATTTCCATGTACTACATCTGGACTCTATGATTTTTTCAGATTCATTTTGGTTTTGATTATGAATTGCATACGCGACTAATATCTTCCCTACGCCACTTTGGCCGGTGACCAATACTGGCAATGTTGAATTTGCCGCTTTATTTACTACACTATCGAGTTGTCGTAAAGCCAGACTCTTACCAACCCAATAATAACTATCATTGTGATTCTGTATGATGCGGTTCCGCACGTCATAGCGCCTGATAACTTGCGCTATTTCACTAGCCACCATGCTTAATCGGATTAACAAATCACCTTCGTTGTAAACACCATCTACCATAACAATACAAAGATATCCCATCAACATATGCTGATAACTGATAGGTACAGCCAGGTCTTCACGCGTCATTTTTTTGCAACGCAATAAATTTTTTTGATCTTTGCTACATGATACTAGAACGATATGATTCAATCCTCTCTCTATACGCATATTAGCCTTTATTAACTGCATTTTATTTGGTCGATACAAGAAAGGAACTAAATATCGATACGCGCGATCATTGCAGTCAGCTTCAGTAATCTTCAATTTAGCCACAACCGTATCAAGACCTAGCTCTGACACAGCCGTATATAGTATTTCGCGCAACACACCATCAAATCCTGCATCTATTGGAAAGGCTTTATCCTTTCCCGTACCACCGCGAATTACAATGTTCGGCATCCCTAATTTACCTTTTTCTATATTTGATGTAATTTTTTGGGACCAAAGTTCTGATCAAAAAATAGAATTTATGCTGGTTCTTGAATATTGCCCATTACATGACATTACGGATTTTAATAGCGCCTTTGTAATATCCTGTAATATACGATCATCTAGAATTTTTATAGGCTGATTATGATTTGACTTTATCAATATAAATGTTGTATGTCTGATTACGAGAAAGCTATCAGGATACGTAACGCTTCAATTGTATTTGTGGCGATACTATTTCTTATGCTTACACGTCCTTCTTTTCATCATATAAGTAGCATAGAAAAACATGCCAAGGGTATGCAAACAAGCCAGTTAACTAATGCCACCCAACCGATGGGGGTCGATGTTTCACACTACCAGGGCCGTATTGAGTGGAAAAAAGTTGCAGCTGCAGATACAAAGTTTGCCTTTGTAAAAGCCACCGAAGGCACTACTTACATTGATCCGCTTTACGCAGCAAATATAGAAGGTTTAAAAGAGGTTGCAATTCCGTATGGCAGCTACCATTTTTTCCATCCGTCAGAAGATGCCGCCAAGCAAGCAAACCATTTTCTCGAAAATACCGGCGAACACCATTCATTACCCCCAGTCCTGGATATTGAAACAACAGACAGTGTTACAAATGAGATCATTATCTCGGGAGCCAGAACATGGCTACGTATTGTCAAGACAAAAACAGGCTGCACACCCATCCTTTATACCAGTACCGCCTTTTGGAATAAATATCTTAATGAGAAGTTTGCTGGCTATCCTCTATGGATAGCCGATTACAGCGACAAGCTTACGTTACCCGATGATGTAGAGAATTGGCTGTTCTGGCAGAAAACACCCGACGCTAGAGTGTCTGGTATATCGATATCGGTTGACCAAAATCATTTCTCGGGAACCGAAAAAGAACTTCATAAAATAAAGTGTGGAAATAGGAAATGACCACTACATATCATTTCCTATCTACTTATAAAAGACAAATCAAAGGATATTTAAAAAACCCTCACTTTCTTTTGCTATCGGTTTCTACTTTATTGTTGGTCTATACATTTTCTGATCATTCTGAAAAGCTCAAACGTTTCTTTTTAGAAGACTCTCTTTACCACAAAAACCAGATATATCTTAATGATATCGAAAGGAGATCAAGTGAGAGTTTCGTTAAACTGGCTGCAATTAACGCCATCTCTGAAACTCTAGAATCAAGCCAGGTAGGATTTTCACTCATCATTAAAACCAACATCACCATTGGTAAAGAACTTAATAATATAAGCAAGCTATCCAAAACAGGATATCAGTATGCAGGTCTTGCGCTTACCTCATCGATATTTATCCAGACATGCTTAATAATGTCCCACAAACTCATACCACAAATTTATCGTATCTTATTAATTTTGACTATGCTATACGCATTTTCAGGTTTCCTAAGGATAAACTCCCTTACTATTAAATTATTTATTTGGGTTCGACTATTACTGATCTGCCTATTCGTATTGCATATTGTGGTGCCATACTCAGTACATCTTGCTGGCGTGGCAACAAATTCATTATCAGAGTCTCATCTCCAGTCTAACAGCCAGCACTTCAGGAATATGCACAATGAATTTTCCGCTAATAAGAATTACGGTAGCACCAGAGATCATGCAAAAGGTCTTGTTCACCGTTTTGAATATTTTTTTACAAAGGCTGATAAGAAGATAGAATCGCTATTATGGAATATTGTCAGGTATATTGTCGTTGATATCTTAACGACAATATTGATTCCAATTGGACTTGCCTGTCTATTCTATATTCTAAGCAAGCAATTTATATTGCGCTACATCAAACACCCGCTAGAATAAAATGAAACATTTTAGGCAAAACATTAATTGAATCTATGTTCAACCAGATACTTCCACCAATCGCTTGGCTTCTTGCCATCACCAGGAATAGCTTCAACCATTGTGTCATAACGCCCTTCCCAATACTGATTGACATGCGGATAACCCAGAACTGGCCGTGATTCCTTTACTGGTAAAACAAATACTTTATTTGTGCTAGTCAGCATTTTAGAGAGAGCTACTCCTACTTTATTTATAGCTAAATACAATTGATCCCAGTTTAAAATTTTAAACTCGTTTTTATATACTTCATTCAATCCCTCTATATTGACTAGAACTCCCATATTTTTTTCAAAGGTGGTTTGCCAGGGATCAACAGTAATTACTCCGGCCATTTGATGACAAAATACATCTACCGATATGCCGGTATCTGGCGTTACGTCTTCCTTTGCCAGCACATCACGCAATGCGCTTTTGAACCACAAACCTGTTAAATTTTTCAACAAACGATGGTACTTTAACCATTGCGGTTCTTCGATACCTGCGGCCATTATTTTTTGTGCGTAGGTCATTGTGTCATCGCCTATCTTAACTGGCATTAATGACTCACTTTCTACAATACGTAGAAACGCTAATTGTTCGGCTTCACTTAGTGAACCTAGTGCTCCACATAATAACTTCTCAGTCGTAATATAGAGAAGAGCCAGATACTTTAGCTGTTCGCGCGTAGCCTTATTGCGAATTGCAGCTGCCAACATTTTGTTAAAACTGTTTTCACCCCAAATCTGCTTACCATATAACTGACAGACACTCATAAGACTGCTACGCCAAAACCAGGTCGATATTACTATTGCCGCTTGCTCTAATGGCTTTCCAAGCTGATCAGGATTATTGGCAAGCTCTTTTATAGCTATCTCGCTGTCGGGGAGTCTCTTATGTAATAAAAACAGAAAATACCCTTCTATCGACATTGGCATATTAATGTATGATATATATTTTTGGCCCCAGCCTTTCCTAATACAGGATATTACTGTTTGATTTATATACTGCTCCCACTGGCCGGCATTATTTATATGTTGTAATTTGGCGGCGTTAATATCAGTACCTTCGTCAATATTTTCTGTTCTAAGCTGTCTACCTACTGTGTCCCAGTCACTGAACGCAATATTTAACAAATATACTTCCTGTTTATATACAGATTCAACTAGAATTGGCAGGTCGTTTTCTATACGGCTTGTCCACTCATCCAACGTTAGCGCTGGTATTTGTATTGGCGCAGAATAGGTTTTGATATAGGGACCCACCACACCAGAAATCGGGCTAATACTTTTCACAAGCAACATACTTAATGCCTCTTTAAATGAATAGGCATGCTCTATTTTCTCAAACATAATTGGCGCGGTAACGATTTTCAACGCACTATCCGAGTCCGTTTCAATACGCCATATTATTTCGGCGCCTCCTTTCAGCACAAACTGCAATTGACCAACCTCGATTTGAGTGTAAGCAAATACAGAGTTATTGTGTGTACAAAACTGTATCTCAAAACCATAGGTATTATTAGGTATTTCCTAAAGATTTGTAAAAAACATTAAACAAATTTTGCATTTGTATTGAAACAGATTTTGACAAAAAAAGTCCCCTCTCCTGGTCTGGGGAGAGGGGCTACATCCCAAAAACAGATTTGAGAAAAGCTCATCTCGAAAATGAGCAATTCCAAAACATGTAGTAAGACTGAACTTACTACTTCGACTTCATCCTGACGTAATACTGACAAGGATGAAAATCATGAGATTACAATTGCTTAATCTGACAATTGTATTTTTCATTTCCAGGAAAAACGTTTCCAGAAACTATTATTTTTTGCTGATAAATGGATAACTTATCCGAATACCAAACCTCCTTTTTTTTCTTTTTTTTCTTACTTTCCAGCTGATCAAAAAGGAAAAATATCTAATTTTCTCACAGTACAAAATGTACTTAAAATAGTATATTATCCTTCTTAATTGTTGCTTTGGAGTTATTGGCTGGCTTTACGAAAAGCGACTATTGTTTCCAAAGTCAATTAAGTGGATGGATCACTCCAAAAAAGGAGTAAAAAATCTTAAAAAAGCGGTGATTGGGAATTCTTTTGTGGTAGGTTTGTGGGATGAATATGCTATTATTTTCAAATAGCATTTTTGCAAATATAGTTATTTTTTATAATTAATACATAACGTTTATAGGGTATATTTATTTAATATTTAAAACTAAAACAAGAATCTTTTAAAATGGATATAAAAGCCGAAATCCTAAAAGAACATTCAAAAGAACAAACAATTAAAATAGCGAGTTACATTGGAAATAATCAAAACCGTTTTGATGAATTGATAGCTTTAATGTTGAAAGGAGAAAAGAAGGTAGCGCAACGAGCTGCTTGGATCATGAATTATTGTGTAGAAGCCAAACCAGACATTATCAATCCTCATATAGAAGAATTACTTCATAACCTTCAAAATCCGGTTCATGACGCTATCAAACGCAATACTCTTAGAGCTTTAGAATATATTGAGATATCCGAAGATTTGATGGGGCTCATCGCAGAAATTTGTTTTGAATTTTTGGATTCAACAAAAGAGTCGATTGCCACCAGAGTTTTTTCGATGTCTGCTTTGTACAAAGTTTGCCAAAAAGAACCTGGATTGTCAAATGAATTGAAATTAGTAATTGAAGATCATTACCCTCACGGTTCTGCAGGATTTAAATCAAGAGCTAAAAGAATTTTAAAGGGGATTGAAAAATTAGAGAGGGAAATAGAATGATAGAAAAAGATGAGAGAGAGGTCGGATTAGTTAAACTGCGGTTTTGATGTTTCCTGAAAGAGACATCCATTCAGCTATGAATTCCCAGAAAGTTTTTTTATTCTTTTCCAGAAAAAAGCCGGAATGTCCTACTTTCTTTAAACTAACGTCAGATGGCTTGAGATGCATCCAACTAATGCTGGCTTGAGTATAATGTGAGAGAAGGGATTTGACTGCCAGTTCAGGTGCAAACCAGTCGTCTGTAAAACTGTAAACCAGGATCGGGACCTGAATTTTCCGAAAATTGGAGTCTGGAAAAAAATCAAAAAGACCATTTGGGCGTGTGCACCAATCGTACAATTCCAACGTGACACCGGTTGGTAAATTCTGATTTAAACCTAGACCTTTTCCAGGAAAATAGCCAAATATTTTGCTTAATACAGGTCGTATCAATTTTAGCAAAGAAATTTTAAACTGCGAATACCAGGACCAATATCGCCAACACGTCAATGAAGTATTAATGAAAATAGCATTGCCAAGATACTGGCTGGCTGGAGAAAGCCCAAGGAGTTGACCGCTCGTGCCATGAGCCATAAATACGAGCTCATGTTTTGGAAAATGATGCTTGGCATGAAGGATCACCGCATCCAGATCCATAAAACCCCATTGATTCAATGAAGCATTATAAGATTTCAGTTCCT
>CAJHXT010000049.1_pt1 | contig 9931 bp, 5 predicted proteins | sample 9198451 | NCBI WGS metagenome assembly CAJHXT01 (sample SAMEA7708326, study PRJEB35096) | sediment metagenome | biome: marine neritic benthic zone biome [ENVO:01000025]; feature: sediment [ENVO:00002007]; material: shallow marine sediment [ENVO:03000034] sea grass bed [ENVO_01000059] ... | reverse complement strand
TAAAGCATAACGCTGATAATACGGGCCTTCGCTATAATAGCCGTCTGGAGAAAACAGTTGATCCAGTTGTTTAATAAAACCCGCCTCTCCGGTTTTATCCAGGCCATATAACGCTTTTTCAACCATTTCGCTATCGCCCAGTACATAACCTGTCATGCCGACGGCCGCAGCTGCCCAGGTGCCATGATTATGAACCCTGTCAAAAGTAGCAGGCGATCCATCGGACAGGAAGTCTGCCATTGGCCTAAGCACACCTTCTTCTATCTTATCTCTCTCAGATGGTTCCAGTGTCCCTGCAATAGCGTCGTAACCCTGGATACTATAAACAAGCCATACCGCTTCATTTAGTAATTGCCAGAACAATCGGCCTGGACTCTGATACTTTTTCTTTGGATGCTCAGCTAGTGTCGGATACAACTCGGCGTACTTCAGCAGCATATCCCTGGCGAAATCGCGATACTCACTCTTACCGGTGATTTGAAACAAGATGCCAGCTTCATAGATAGCTTTGTAGTTTCGTTTATGCTGCTCATGAGTGTAACCGCCACCTGCGTCTCTGGGTACAGGCACATCCATCTTTGCCTTGAGCTGGCGCGCCATTGCCGCTTCAACTTTGACAAAGGCCTGCTTAAATACAGGCGAACTATCGCGGGCTTGCGCCATATTCGCAACATCTTTTTGATTCAATACAAGGTGCGGATGTTTAAGCGACTTACCTTCAACCGTTACGGTAATGAGTAACAAAAATAGTGTGTACTTCAGATAGCTCATTTCTGCCGCATCTCCGTCACACCGGTATTGTCTTTAATAATTGCGTTATTTTGCTTTTTGCTATTGAGCTCTACCACTGGTAATAATTGAGTAGCCTGAAGTTTGTTTTTGATAATCCTGGTTTTCGGCTCACCCACAGTGTGTAGAATCTTAATTGGAGCACTGTCGATAAAACGATTTTTCTCTATTAATGTCACCTGTACGCCATGCAGATGCACGGAAGCCTTTGATTTATTCTTGGCACCTTTACCCACATTCTCCAACACAGAACCTGTCAACAGAAAGTGTGGACCAAATGTGCTTTCATCAGTTCCGCCACGATATAAATCAAGCAAGGCACCTTGCACATTATTGAAACTGGAGTTTTTAATAGTCACGTATTCGGCATTATAGATACCAAAATCATCTCTCTCTTCATCCAGCTTCAGAATTGCTCCACTGACATTGCTAAAAGACGAATCGCGAATCTCAATCGCATCGGCAAAAGTACTCTTGGCAACGCTCATAAAATTAAAAAAGCGGTTGACATCTAAATCAGAAACCTTGCAATGCTCGACCTTCACCTGGTAATTGATAAGCATGGAATATCTACTGGTTCGAATGACCGAGTTACCAACATTGTCCGGCGAATTTTTGCCTGAAATATTTAAGCCACGTAAATGCAGGCTGCCACCATCTGCTATTTCAAATAGAGCGGTTCGCTCAAAATCCAGAAAGACCTTGCTTTTTGCAGGCTTACCACTTTTTACTTTCTTATTGAAACTGATGGTTATTGGCTTATCAATGATCAATGTCTTGCGGGCAAGATAATTACCAGGAGCCAGACGAATAATGTCTCCAGCCGCAGCCAGTTTAACGGCTTTTTCTAATGCATCAGGTCCCGGCTGGACATCTATGATACTACCGGTCTCAAAGATTGCTGAAGAACCGGGTTTTTTGTACCAGTCCACACCAGTCTGTTCCCTTTCGATCGGCCTGAGGCCTGACTTCACACCAACACCGGAAAGGCTTTCATCTGTTGGGTACATTAATCCATTTTCTGCCTTCTGCAACTTTACGTTCTGGCTTCCAAAGCCCTCTTTAATTTCGAAGCTCTTCACACCGTGCAGTACATTATCGCTAAAGCTTATACCGCTAATATCGTCAAAAATCGTTACATTGCTTTCTTTGCTCTTATTGTAAATAAGATTATTCCGGAACTTGCTGTTGATAGGAGGCGCGCTACGTTCAGCATCACTACCTGCCGCCAGTTGAATATGATCACTGTTGATTAAAGTATTGTTTTCAATTAATGCGCCATCGACTTGATGGTAGCGGTTGATAGGCGAGTTCGGCACGCCGTTCATTATTACCAAAGCGCCACCGAAGCGATAACCAGTTAAACCCTGCATGTAATTGTTGCGTATAGTCTGCCGTTTATTAATAACTCTAAAGCCACCTGTATGATCAACTCCGTTGCCGATAAAAATATTTTCTTCGACCAGGTTGTCATTACCATGTCTTAGCGTAAGTGTACCTCGAGATTCATAGAAAACATTATTTCGAAATACATTACCGCCTGACTTACTGGAAACAATCTCCACTTCACCATCGCAACGATCAAAGTAATTATTTTCAACAACCGTAAATGAATTGGACAAGGAATAGTGGCTGGTTCCAATTCGTATTGTTTCACCACCATTTGAACCAAGAGTCGATCTTGGGCCAAAGTAGTTATGATCGATACGATGATGGTTCTCCAGACTCTCTTTGGTATTCAGCCGCACTGCCAGGGTAACGCCTTTATTTCTTTTACCGATAATATGGTTGTGGTCAAAACGATTGTTTTTGCCAAAAATCTCTACCCATAAATCAACCTCATACCTTTCCGGATTATTAAAATTATCGATTACCACTTCAGTAACACGAGTATGGTTGGCGAGCTCCTTCTTGTTTTTTCTAAATGAAATAACACTACCTGTTGGCGTATAACCATTCTTAAAAACCAGACCTGAAACAACTAAATGTTCTCCAGCCAGTCTCAGGTTTGATTTCCCGGATATTATCACTTTGCCTTTTGTCTGCGCTGTCAGCGTTATCGGCGAATCAGCCGTACCTTTCCCCACAAACAACATTTCAAAATCTGACCACACGCCATTTGCCATAACAAGTGTGTCGCCTGCATTGAGATTCAATGCTGCAGCATTGAACTCCTGCTGATTAGATACAATCACCTTCTCTGCATGTGCTGTTGATACAAACACCATAAAAGGAAGCAGAATCAGGATTGCCAATACAATAGCAAGAATAGGCTGTTGACTTACAACATTACTGGTACGGGAGAGGAATAGCATCATGAATCAAAGTTCCTGCAGCAGGATAATTAGTAATGGACGTATTAGTAGGAAAAAGGTTGACACCGAACCTTTCGGTTCGGTGTCAATACTGGCTATATTTTCAAATACTGAATCAAACATTACGGGGGTCAATAATGTCGGTTCAGCACCTTCCCTTAGCCCAATGCCTAAGTAAAATTAAAAGAAATTAGCTCGAACTGAGAACTCCCATTTCGGACCTGTGCTGGACCAAAGAGTTAGAGAACCTTCTCTTACACCACGGTGACCGGATTGAGGCTCATCCAGAACGTTCTGCCCAGTCAGTCTCAACTTCCAGACATCATTGAGTTTATAGCTGGCTGAGACATCGAGAATTCTAAATGTATCGATCCAGCGATTGACTCGGTCACCACCTGCGTTGGGCTGAAAGTATTGAGAACGATATTTGTTAATCGTCTTAATTTCGAATTTATCCGTAATATCCCAGTACAAGGTTATCGATCCCACATGCTCCGACAGGCCAAAAACGGATGCCGGAACCAGATCTACAATCCCCGGCGCGATAGTGCCATCTACCAACTTGTCACCATAAATAGGGTCTTGTGTTTCGTAATCCGTATCGGCGTAGTTATAAGAGATTTTAAAACCCAGGCCATCGAATGGCTTCGGCCAGTAAGTGAACGCATGCTGCGCCGTCAATTCCAGGCCGGTCAGGTTTGACGATTTATCAAGTACCACATCTTTTTGGGTGGTGACTGGGGTATCGACACCGTTGACTACAATGGTTTCTGCTTCCGCCGATGGAAAAATTTCTGCTTCGAATTTTTTAAAGTATATGGCGGCAGCAAGTGACGTATCGTCGTTTGGATACCACTCTAGACTAAAATCCACGTTCCAGGAGGTCAGCGGCTCAATCGCCGGATTACCACCTGAAATAATGACACCCTCACCTGCAAATACACCAAGAATTGCTTCTTCTGGCGACGCATATTCCTGATCAGTTTGAGCGGTCTCTCCATCAAGCCCGGAAATATTACGCTCCGCGCCCATAAACTCGATATTCTCCCGAGCCATTGCACGATATAAGGATGCTCGGAATAAAAGATCAGTATCCAGCTCCCAGGTTGAGTTAAAACTGGGCAGTACTTCAGTAGTGGTTTCGACAAACTTCACTTGGCTGAACTCATCGTCTACCTCTTCGACATACCAGAAACCATCAGCGTCCTGCAAAGTATTGTAGGCTGTCCGCAAACCAATGGATGTGACTTCAGTTTCCACCAAGCGTACGCCAAAATTACCGCGTACCGGCACACCCCAGTCAGTCTCAAAATCAGCCATAATGTACGCTGCGCTAACCGCTTCCTTGACATTAATATCGGTGCTACCGCGCCTGTCAGCCTTCGGTATGGCATGTGTCTGGCCATTGGTTACAAGTCTAATCACACATTCGGTGTCAAAGGTCGCCCATGAGATACCCGCGTTACTGACACCATCGTCGCTGCCAAAAAAATCATTATTTGGGAAATTCGTATCCATACAGTATGAAGATTGAACCATACTTATGAGTTGTGCTTCAGTAACCTCTCCATTCCAGAAATTAGCACCATCGGCATAAACATCAAAATTTGTGCTCTCTGTATCCTCACCATCGGTTAGGCGATGGAATTCAGAATAACGAACACCGGCTTTAAGGCTGGAAATAGCTCCGTCGAAGCCCCAGTCCGCATCCACCCGTAAGGCGCCAATATCGCTTTCCCGGTTAGTACGGCGGTCACGTAATTCTGCACCTTCTAAACGATCAAAACTGGCTATATCTTTTGGCAAAAAGCTGGGATCCAGCCGGATTTCCGGGACTAAACTATTGGCGGTGTAAGTGAAACCAATATCGCTGGCGCCAGTCCTGAATCGCGCATAACGTCTAACCCGCACGCGATTGGTATTGGAGCTGGAGGCATCAACCGACAGGGAGAAATCATCGGTCGGCGACCAGATAACATTAATACCACCGGCTTCGTAGTCTTCATCACGGCGATAAAGCTCGCCAACAGATCTTAAAGAGGTTTCCCCGCTATAGGATACGGTGGCGTAAGACGGTAAACGAGTAACATTCGTCACATCGGACCTGGTATCGTCAAGATTTAAATCATGCCGGTCTTCTTCGTAGTATTTTTTCGAGATCTGCAAATCAACATTTAATTTCCATTGTTCACTTATCTCCCATTCTACGTTTGTAATCATGGCATCGCGTACTTCTTCTTCATCCAGCGTACGAAAAGCAATAGAGTTGGGAACGAAAAACGGCTCTGCAGGAGCACCTGCTTCTGCTTGTTGCACTTCCTGGTCGTATTCCGGACAATCATCGCCGTCAATGGGAATGAGATTAAGCGCATTACACAGCCTGAACGTTGAGCTGGTTAGATACTGTTCCTCAGGATTGCCGGAATCAAAATGAGCATAACCAATAGCCAACCCAATATCGCCAACACCCGTTTCAAACTGATCGACGTAACTGACAGACCCGCGGAAACCCATACCGTCATTGCCATCTACTCGCGCAGCGTGGGTATTGTATTTGGCACGCAGCTCAGCGGTTAGGGCTTTTTTGCCGTACTCCAATGGCATCAATGGACCCAGATCGACAATACCCGAGATACCACCCTCGACCATATCGGCCTGCTGGGTTTTGTAGATTTTGATATTGTTAATTAATTCAGCCGGAAACTGCTGGTAATTCACATCACGATCAGCAGAACCACTGGTGACTGCACGGCCGTTATAAGTGGAAAAACCAAGCCACGGCCCTAAGCCTCGAATGGATACCTGAGAACCTGCACCTTTAAAACGGTGAGTGGTAGCACCGGTAATGCCTTCCAGGGCTTCGGCCACCGACAGGCTGGGGATATCGCCGATATCGCCTGCGCTTAAGGCATCAACGATGGTATTACTTTCAAACTTGATGTCCAGAGCATTCTGTAACGCTCTCCTGGTGGCACTAACAACCACTTCCTCCATGGGGCCATCGCCTTCTTCTTGCTGCCCAACTACCGGACTGGAGAATAAAGAAACGATAACAGCAGCAAGTAGTAATGGGTCGAATTTATGACGCGACCTGGTGGTGTAAGTCGCGTTTTTGATTTTATTTAAATAGGTCAACACAGCGTTCCCCTTCGCAATCAAATGAAGGCATAGAAATACTACTTATATGCTAATTTGTCAACCAATAATAAATACCAAAGAGGATTACTTTGGTATGACCAATTTAGCGTTGAGCCTGACTGGCCGGCTTTAGGAGTGACCGAAATCTGAAAGTTTACAGTTAGTAAGGCGAAGTCATTAGGGTGATACAGGTGATTGACTAAGTCTAAGCAGCGTTTATAGATTAGTTGGCAGGTCGAAGAAGGTTTACATCAATGACGCTTACCGCAATTAAACCCGTAATTGTGCTTTTACTATGGATTTTATTTGGATTTTGTTATGACAATAGCGGTAGTTGGTTACCTATTCTGCAATTATCGAAGCTGCAGATACAGCTCAATGACATCGTTAATCAGTGATGCGAATCAGAACGCTATTAGATCAAGTATAGATTCAGGCTTCAGCATCATTAGCAGGAATATCGGTCAGCCGATTGAGCGAAAACCGTTTTCTCCTTTCAGAAACTTTACGGTGCACTTCTTCAACTGCTTTTGCCTCCGTCGCATCGTGCAAAGCATCGATCATGCGCGAAAAATGGTTTCTCATGGCAATTCTGGCTGCCTGGGAATCACCCTTTGCAAGAGAGTCAAATATGGCTCTATGTTCGTTTAAGCGGCGCTGAGCATCCGTTTTGCATACCGCCTGATGAGCTAACTGAATTTCTGCTGAATGCTCCTGTATATCCCATAAATAATTGATTGTGTTGGTAAGAATTCGATTATGCGTTGCCTGGGAAATAATCTTATGAAACTTTCTATCCGCCAACTCTGAGGTTAAGTCGCCTTGCTCGTTTTCTCTGGCCATTTCATCCAGAGCGCCTTCAAGCTCGTTAAGTTGCTCGGATGTAATCATGGAAGCAGCAAGAGCCGACGCCTCACCTTCAATCAGAACACGTGCTTCGGTCAATTCAAACGGGCTGAAATTACGCTTTAAGTTGTTGACATGATTATCCTGTAAAACGTAGGCACCAGAACCGGTCTTTACCTCTACTCTGCCCTGCACCTCCAGCGCAATAATTGCCTCACGTACAGTCGGGCGGCCAACACCGAATCGCTCCGAGAGTTCTCGCTCAGAAGGTAAGCGACTACCCACTGGATACTCACCCGAATCCAGAGACTCCAGCATCTTGGCAACCAACTGCTGGTATAAACGCTGATCATTGCTGTTCTTTTCAATTTTCATACTACCTTCTCCAGTACACACCGTGAAAACTACTAGTTACCGTGTTATAGCGAATAATCCATCTAACAGTGGTGAAGATTAGCACAATTGGTATGACAATCAACCCCAATATTGGTCCTATATGTTATTCATACGATCAGCATATTACAAGCGGCCAAACCATCTATTTACATTTAGAAATCCTGATATGGCGGTAATAAATGGCATAAAGTGGTTATACGATTTGGTAAATATGCTTTTAGCAGCGAATTACCTGCCATACCAATCCAACTCAAATCAATGCTTTACTCTTGATAGTAAATTGAAATTTATAGATTGTTAAAAATAGCAACGCAAAAAAGTAATCTTAGCAAGTTGCAAGATCAAGCATTCACTGCTTCAACAAGCGTACAGATCTTTAGCAACTACTTTTTGCCTTCACTATAAATCCGCCACCTGCCCCCCAACAACCGGCTCACTTATTAAAAATTCCAGCAGCTTGTATTTTTGTCGAGTTAATACGAACGAAATAATTCGCAGTGCATGCCATTAGGTTAACTAGAATCTATCTATATAACGATACAAATGTGAATTGGATTACATCGAATTCGTATACTTTTCAGTCAAGACAGTTCCCAGCTGTATAAGAATTTCTAATTACCGGAGTAACAGCTTCAGGACGTAACCAACCCTTTGCCTATACAGGTCAATGCTTTCACCATCCCATACTAGAGATGAAAACCTTGTCATGAACACACAAATATAATGACACTATTCCCATACAAGTGCTTCACAGCTTTTTTTGATTTGCTAATGGTTTTGTTATCTTAATATTGCAAAACAGTATGGTGTTTAAAACTTAAATTCAAAATCGAATGAATACTATTGCAAATACAGTACTGTCCCGTTAACACGATTACTGAATCCGCAAAGTGCTTTTAATTACAAGTTTAAGCTGCAGTGGTTATTTTAGGGGCATGAGAATGGCCTTTGGTAGAAAGCTCCTCTCCCTCCGGGAGAGGGTCAGGGTCAGGGTGAGGAAGTATAAGCTACTGGTGTTAAACCGCTTTTCGTTTTCAGTATCGAAAATCCCCTCTCCCTCCGGGAGAGGGCCAGGGTGAGGGAGTATAACCTAATGGTGTAAAACCACTTTTCGTTTTCAGCTACTCTTCCTGATCTTTTGCCAGGTTCGTCTTTGAACTGGGCGGATCTTTGTCTTATATGCTAATAAGAAAACGGAAGAAAGAACCTTCTTTTAAGTAAACGGAACAGTAGTGTCTGGAAATGAAAAGTTGTCTGATTGACTTATACAGAATGTCTGTATGGAAGTGAATGCATGCAAGCTGAGCAAGGCTTGACGGGGAAAGTGGTCCAGGGTGAGCTAGTAGAAGGTAGAGCCGAGGATTTTACCGACGTCGACCTTTGCCACCTCGGTTTCTGGGTACTTCAAACTGCACTTTAAGAGGCTTGCCTTCAAATGACTTACCATTAAGCTCGCTGATCGCAGCGCGCGCTTCGTGGCCTTCCATCTCCAGAAAAGCGATGCCCTTGCAATCACCTGAAAATATGTCTTTTACAAGTTCAAGTGAGCGTACGGTGCCAAATTTTGAGAACAGTATTCGTAGCGACTCTTCTGTAATCGCGGGCTGTAAATTTCCAATAAATAATCTCTTCATGATAAACGCCCTCTTATACCCAAGCCGATAGAACAAGCCCCGCCAGTGAGGCGGGGCTTCGTAAGAATACTAGTCTGATGGTCGCTTAAGTCTTGATATTAGCTGCCTGCGGGCCTTTAGGGCCGTCTTCGACGTCGTAAGTTACTTTTTGGCCTTCGGTCAAAGAGCGAAAGCCTTCGCTTGCAATAGCGGAAAAGTGCGCAAATACGTCTTTACTGCCGTCGTCGGGGGTTATAAAGCCGAAGCCTTTGGAGTCGTTAAACCATTTAACGGTACCAGTTGCCATAAAAAAATCCTCATCTGAGATTATTAATAATAAAAAGGGTGTTACGCGTCTTACGAGGAAATTAGCAGGAAGAAAATTCTGACAAAAACCAGGATAGAAGGTAGCTTGGCCAGTATAGTGGTTTTTGACTAGAAGGCAACGAAAAAGTATGGGAAAGGGCAGATATAGACCAATATTATCGAGAAATAGTGAATTCTGCGTGTGCATTCCCGGCAGAATGACTAGCCGAAGACTTCAATCGCTATAGAGGCGTCGTTTTGGGAGTACATCAATACCCAGAGATTTTGAGAGCTTAACCACCAACGGTATGGTAATAAATGAACCCGGAATAACAAGCATAGCGCCCAGACCGAGGGTTTTCAGGAAATTTCGAAACTCCGCGTTAGCCTGTTCCATTTCCTGCTTATCGGCTCTGCCGGAGACGTAGCGGTAGTAAATTTCCAGCATATCCTGCACGGCATTGATTTCCAGCTTTAGCGCACCTTGAAGAGTGTAAAGATCACGCTCTAGCATGCGCTGGGTGAGAT
>CAJHXT010000146.1_pt1 | contig 9986 bp, 8 predicted proteins | sample 9198451 | NCBI WGS metagenome assembly CAJHXT01 (sample SAMEA7708326, study PRJEB35096) | sediment metagenome | biome: marine neritic benthic zone biome [ENVO:01000025]; feature: sediment [ENVO:00002007]; material: shallow marine sediment [ENVO:03000034] sea grass bed [ENVO_01000059] ... | reverse complement strand
TCGGCTATTACGATTTCATCGGGTTGGTGCTTGAGTTTATAACCCCCACCTGGACCACGTGTGCTGGCGACCAAACCCTTTTTACGGAGTTTGGCAAAAAGCTGTTCCAGGTAGGAAAGCGAAATGCCCTGGCGTTCAGAAATATCCGCCAACGCGATGGGGCCCTCACCGTTATGCACAGCTAAATCGAGCATTGCAGTGACAGCGTAACGTCCTTTAGTAGTCAATTTCATAAGCCTGCCCATTACTTGAGTAAATCACTCGGATTATATATTCCCGAGAGAATTGGTCAAGTATATATCCATACGTACATTATGTATTTGCTTTGGTTCAATATGAGACATAAATTTCTGAATTCCTTGAGTATTTCCGCTGTTTGGACGCCAAAGCGCGCTTGTCTGGCCAGGTAAATTAATACATCTCACTTGGCTTGAATAAAACTATAATCGGATTTCTCTTTTCAGGCTGCAAAAGGCTCCGGCTGCAGGCGGTCTAAAACCCATTAAGCAAAGTCGCTTAGTTGCATTAAATTGTGGCTATTTTCGCCTAAATATCGCTATTTTTCATGATCATACTTCCGTCCTTGCGCTGCGCTAAGTATGCCCCGCAAAATGTTTACTTCCGCTTCTGATAGCCCCGTGCGGGCGAACAACCTGCGGAGGCGGCGAATCAGCATCGCCTTGGGTTTTCCAGTCTTTATCACACCAATATCGCTTAATGCCGCCTCAAAATGCTTATACATGCCTTCCAGTTCGGACGAGGTTGCCGGTTTCTCATCAGGGACTGGAGTTACGTCCGATTCCTGATCTGCACCGATCAGCTGTTTACGTAGCTCGTAAGTCATAATTTGCACAGCAGCAGCCAGATTCAGCGAGCTATAAGCAGGATTGGCATTGATTGTGACCAACGCCTGACACCGCGCCAATTCCTCATTACTAAGCCCATACTTTTCTCGACCAAATACCAGTGCCACATCGGATTGCTGTGCATGCTGCAACAGCTGCAGAGAAGCCTGATCCGGCTCATAGCTAGGCCATTGCAGGCGGCGCTCCCTGGCACTGGTGCCGACAACAAAGGTTGTTTCCGCCAGCGCAGCATCCAGTGAGTCATAGACCTCTGCCGCGGCTAATACATCGTTAGCGCTTGATGACCTGGCGGTAGCTTCAGCACATGGATACTTTTCAGGATTGACCAGGGACAAGCGACTTAATCCCATCGTTTTCATTGCACGCGCCGCCGCTCCGATATTTCCCGGATGCGAGCTTTCTACCAGTACGATATGAATACGATTCAGGATTTCAAACATGGTGGCGCAGCATACCGAAGCCTATGCGTGTATTCCAGTGCCTGACGGGAGAAGCGCATTTTGCTATGCTACGCGCGCTCAATCCCGCAACCTTAAGAATTATCTACCTTATGCACCCGTATATCACAATCGCTGTTCGCGCTGCCCGTGCAGCCGGCAATGTTATGACCCGCAACCTAAGTCGTCTTGATACCATTAAAGTCGACACCAAACGGGAAAAAGATTTTGTGTCAGATATTGATCGTCAATCGGAGTACGAAATCATTAATATCATTCGTCGCGCTTACCCGGACCACAGCATTCTGGCCGAAGAAAGCGGCAAAACCGAGGGATCAGCGGTTGAATGGATTATCGATCCACTTGATGGCACCACCAATTACCTGCACGGTTTTCCTCAATTTGCCGTCTCCATTGCAGTGAGGCAAAACGGTGTGCTTGAGGCCGGCGTAATCTACGACCCGATGCTGCAGGAACTGTTCGTGGCGGTACGCGGTCAGGGCGCTACTTTAAATGATCGACGCATTCGCGTTAGCAATCGCATTCACCTGGATAGCGCGCTAGTTGGCACTGGCTTACCGTATCTCTCACACCATGACTACGATGGATACTTAAAACAATTAAACAATGTTATGCAGGGCGTTGCCGGTGTGCGACGTGCAGGCGCAGCTTCTCTTGACTTGGCTTATGTTGCAAGTGGGCGTCTCGATGGATTTTGGGAACACAGCTTACAGATTTGGGATATTGCGGCAGGCGCCCTGCTTGTTCAGGAAGCCGGTGGCCTGGTAAGTGATACCAAGGGTGATGCAAGCTATCTGGAAACCGGTAATATCGCTTGCGGTAATCCAAAAATACACACACAGCTGCTAAAGCTGATTCGCTGTTAACAGGCATCAAGCGAGTGAAGTAACTGGCAAAGCGCTGACTTAACTATGCTTGAATAATCAGAGATTGCGCTGGCTCAATCTACCAACCAAATTACACTGACTATATGCTGATTTATTCAATGTGGTAAGACATGTATAAACTTAAACCGTCTCCACTTAAATCCCGCAAGTCCCGTGATTTGTATTCGATAAACCTGAGTTTACTACCCAACTCAAGACCAAAATCCCATCTGTAACTATACTGCAGCGCGAAACCGTTTGCGTCATCAAACTTAATGTCAGTAAGATTTTGATCTGAAAAATTCCATTCCGATTCCCGCTCGGATAACAAACCCACACCCAGCCAATGCCGATCATTGATGTCTTTTAGCAGCATCAACTCTATTGGCGTACTCTTGAATGACGTATCCCCGCTCTCCGTCTCCAGTTCGTCCTCATTAAATCCAAAAGAGGCGCGCAAATGTAAGCCATAAGCTCGGCTGAGCTCGGCTTGCCCGCCAAAACCAAACTCAAGCCCACCTCCTGCGTTAATCTGGTCGTATTCCCTGGAACCATCGCTATCAACCGCGTAAGCCAGCGTATCACCACCGCCACTAAACTGTGAATAGACAAAAAAATTCGCAGCGCTGGCTGTATTTATTGATAGATTTAACAAAACAAAATAGAAAATCTTATTCATATTGTGCGCCCTTTGAAGTTTTATATTTGAATCATGGAATTTATATTACTCACAATGCCGACGTCAATCCAAATCTTAAATCAGAAGAAAGCTTATTACGAAATGATTTACGCTTAAACCTGCGTTTTAACACCGCAATCCTTATACAAAATGCAGTTATGCAATGAATCATTTTTGCAGCTCACAAAAAACTGCTCAAATTAAGATGTTAGTCCGATCAAAGTAAATTGCATAAATAATCTAGCCACTAATGTCGATTGTTTGAATGCCACCGCAAAAAAGGGGCGCATGATGCGCCCCTTCTTGATTTGGTATATTTCGATCTTTAGGTCATTAAACTATGGCATGGTATCGACTTCTGCGCCCTCTTTTTTAACAACCAGCATATCTTCGCGTGTCAGACCAAGTGCCAGCACAACCGGGCTAGCAATAAATACCGAAGAGTAGGTTCCAATTAATACACCGATAATCAAAGCAAGCGCAAAACTATGGATAACCTCTCCACCCAGCGTAAATAATGAGCCCAGCACCATCAATGTTGTGATGGAAGTCATTAATGTACGTGACAGCGTTTGGTTGACCGAAGTATTGGTAATTTCAGTCGCTCCACCTTTGCGGATACGATGAAAATTCTCACGGATTCGATCATAAACAACAACTGTGTCATTGAGTGAGTAACCGATTACCGCCAGTATTGCAGCCAGTACTGTTAGACCAAAATCAGCCTGAATAACGGAAAACACGCCCAGGGTGATCAATACATCATGAGCCAGCGCGCTAACGGCGCCAACGGAAAACTTCCATTCAAAGCGGATCATGATGTAAATCATGATACAGATTAAGGCCAGCAACATAGCCAGGCCGCCTTTGTTTTTCAGTTCGCCGCCAACTTGCGGTCCAACAAACTCAACGCGGCGCATACTGACTTCCTGATCTCCCTGTTTCAGGATAGCGAGAATTTCATCGCTGATCTCAGCTGTAGTTTTCTCATCTGCAGACGCTTCCTTTTTTGGCACCAGCCGAACCAGCACATCTTTTTGCGCGCCAAAGTGTTGAACAATGGCGCCTCCGATACCATTTTTTTCCAGCAGCTGCCGTACATTATTTAACTCAACAGCTTCATCGTAACCCACTTCGATGAGATATCCACCAGTAAAGTCGATTCCAAAATTTAAACCGCGTGTGACCAAAGATGAAATGGAAATGACCAGTAAAGCGGCCGATACAATCGCCGCCACTTTACGCATCGACATAAAGTCGATATTTAAATTGCTTTTAATTAATTGCATGCTAAATCCTGTTTCTAAATGGCGAGCTTTTTAACGTTTCGGCCGCCATAGATAAGGTTGGCTACCGCGCGCGTACCCATAATCGCAGTAAACATTGAAGTCACAATACCGATACTTAAGGTAACGGCAAAACCCTTGATTGGGCCGGTACCAAAACCAAACAGAACAACAGCTGCGATAAGTGTTGTTATGTTTGCGTCGGCTATGGTTGAAAAGGCTTTTTCATAACCGGCGTGAATACTGGCCTGCACAGAATTGCCATTACGCAATTCCTCACGTATGCGTTCGAATATCAGTACGTTGGCATCAACAGCCATACCCACCGTTAAAACAATACCTGCAATACCAGGCATGGTCAGTGTTGCCTGCAACATGGAAAGCACGGCAACAATCAGTATGATATTTGCCGATAGCGCTAAATCAGCGATCAAGCCAAATGCGCGGTAATACACTGCCATAAACAACATGACCAGCATTAAACCGACAAAAACGGATTTAATACCTTTATCAATATTCTCTTTACCCAGGCTTGGACCAACAGTACGTTCTTCAATAATGGTAATCGGTGCACTAAGCGAACCGGCGCGTAATAAGAGGGCAAGATCTCGCGCCTCCTGTGCTTCCAGCCCGGTAGTTTGAAAACGTTTGCTAAGTTGATCGCGAATAGTAGCAACGCTAATCACTTCTTCTTTCTTGGTGGTTACCGGTTTTTCAACACCATCAACTTCTACCATCTTAACCTTGGTTTCGATATAGACCACCGCCATCAGGTTGCCGATATTCTCACCGGAAATTTTGCTCATTCTGCCTGAACCCTTGCCGTCCAATGTGACAATCACTGCTGGCAGGTTGCTCTGAGAATCAAAACCAGATGTCGCATTGACGACATTATCACCCTTAACAATAATGGAACGCTTGAGCAACACAGGGCTGCCGTTACGTTCACGATAGAGGCGCGCCTCTACCGGTACACGGCTACTTGATTCGGCGGCAATCCAGTCACTACGTGTACCGTGGACCAGCCGGTATTCCAGTGTGGCGGTTGCAGCCAATATTTTTTTCGCCTCTGTTGTATCCTGCACACCGGGCAATTGCACAACGATTCGATCAGCCCCCTGACGCTGGATAACCGGTTCGGCAACACCAATTTCGTTTACCCGATTACGCAGGGTGGCGATATTCTGCGTTAATGCAGTTTTGCGTTCCTCTTCCATCACCGCTTCGCGCACTGTCCCAATAATATTGTAAGACTCATCGGTATCAGTTGTTTCCAATTCCAGCTCGGCAAACTGGCTGCGCAAGTCCTCGTAAGCCTCGTCACGAATTGCTGAGTCTTTAAATCGAGCTAGCAGGCGTTGTTTGTTTATTGTGATACCGCTATAACGTAACTTCTTCTCGCGCAAATACTGCTTCATTGCGTCCTGCAAGCTTTCCAGTTTCTGGTCTGTGGCAACTTTCATATCCACCTGCAGCAAAAAGTGCACACCACCGCGCAGATCCAGCCCCAGATACATTGGTAGAGCATTAATCAAGGGCAGTTCATTGATTGCCTCCAACCAGGGAGGCATGGCCGGCGCCAGATTAGGCGCAACGATATAATCATCACCCAGCGATTCCTTCAATAAATCAACAGCTTTAGCCTGTTGATCAAGGCTTGAATAGCGAGCCAGCAGCTGATTCTCACTTACCTCGACTGCGAATGGCTTCAGGTCAGCATTCGTTAGTAAATTACTGACACGGTCTTCAAACCCATCAAGCAGTACATCCTTGCTTACCGATACCTGCACCGACGGGTCTTCACCATAAATATTTGGCGCGGCATAAAACATGCCTATTAGCAAAACTGCCAAAATCAGCAAATATTTGGTTTTTGAATATTGATTTAGAATCACGACTGCTCAACCTTTCTTTTGTGTTATCAGGCTTTCTTGATGCTGCCCTTGGGTAATACGGTTGCTATGGCGCCTCGTTGTAGTTTTACTTCTACGTTCTCAGCCAGCCGAACGGTAACGTATTGATCAGCAACCTCTGTCAACTTGCCGAGTAATCCGCCATTAGTAATAATTTCGTCACCTTTTTGCACGGAGGCAACCAAATTTTTGTGTTCTTTTACGCGACGTTGCTGTGGACGAATAAGGATAAAGTAGAAAACAACGAACATGCCAACCAGCAGCAATATATTAAACATTGGGTTGGGGCCGGCCGCCTGTCCAGCGGACTGGGCATAGGCTTCAGAAATCAGAAAATCCATGGTTTTACCTTCACAAGGGTTTAGATGGAGGTGCTATAGGTGGCCTGCCAGCTTGCAGGGCACAGTGCACTCGAAAGGCGCGTATTATGCCATAGCATGCAACGATTAAAAGCAAACAGGGGCGACTACAGGTGGATTACAGCTGCTATCGACTATAGGTCTCGATAAAATCCCGGGCAAACTCCTGAAATGTCGATTTTTCTATCTCCAGCCGGATTTTTTTCATCAATTGCTGATAAAAGTGCAGGTTGTGTAAAGTATTCAATCGGGCGCCCAGTATTTCGTTGCATCGATCGAGGTGGCGTAAATAAGCGCGACTGTAGTGCTGACAGGTATAACAACTGCAGTTTTCGTCCAGTGGGCGGGTATCTTCGGCATGCATAGCGTTCCGCAAACGAATGACTCCACCTGATGTATAGATAAAACCATTTCTGGCATTGCGGGTTGGAATAACGCAATCAAACATATCGATTCCACGACTAACTGCCTCAACAATATCCGTCGGTGTGCCAACCCCCATAAGATAACGCGGGCGCTGCCTGGGCATCATTGGCGCAATCTGATCAAGAATTGCCAGCCTCTCCTCGTGAGTTTCACCAACTGACAGGCCGCCCAGGGCATATCCATCAAAGTCGATTTGGGTCAGGGCATTTAGCGACTGCTCGCGCAAATCCGTATACATGCCTCCCTGCACGATACCAAACAGGGCTGCCGGATTATCACCATGCGCGGTTTTACTGCGCTCGGCCCAATGTAACGACAGCTCCATAGAATCCCGCGCCTGGTCCCTGCTCGCCGGATACGGTGTGCATTCATCAAAAATCATCACGATATCCGCACCCAGCTCGCGCTGGACCTGCATGGAACGTTCCGGATCGAGAAAAATCCGATCTCCATTAATGGGCGACTGGAACGTCACCCCCTGCCGGTTGATCTGGCGAATCTGGGCCAGACTAAAGACCTGAAAACCACCGGAGTCGGTCAGTATGGGCCCAGACCACTGCATAAAATCATGTAAGTCGCCATGCAGCTGAATTATCTCCGTACCGGGTCGCAGCATAAGATGAAAGGTATTACCCAGGATAATCTCAGAACCAATACTGCGCAGTTCTTCGGGCGTCATGGCCTTTACAGTGCCGTAGGTTCCAACCGGCATAAAAGCGGGTGTCTCCACCGTGCCACGATCAAATACCAGCTGCCCTCTCCGCGCCTCATGGTCTGTTTGCGATACTGAAAACTTCATAAGCTTAGAATACGGGACTCCATCGCTGGCGATATGTAAAAAAGAGTTGAAACGGTGTGCGCATGTATCATTGATGAAACCGCTTGACTGAGATGTCCAATAGCTATCGTTTAATAAGCATCGCGTCACCATAGCTAAAAAACCGGTAACGTTCACGCACCGCGTGCTGATAAGCCTGCATTGTCCGATCATGACCGGCGAACGCCGAAACCAGCATAAGCAGGCTGGAGCGCGGCAAATGAAAATTGGTGATCAGTGCGTCAACCACATTAAATTGAAAACCTGGTGAAATAAATAACTGTGTTTCACCGGATAATGGCCGCAACTTACCGCTGAGCGCGGCTGCTTCCAGACTGCGTACGACAGTTGTCCCCACCGCTACTACCCTTTTATGCTGCTGTTTTGCCTGTAGGATCTTTTGACAAACCTGTTCCGGCACCTCTGCCCACTCAGCGTGTATCGCATGGTCCTTTATTAACTCGGATCGCACCGGCTGAAATGTACCGGCACCAACATGCAGGGTGAGATAACACTCATCAACTTGTTTGGCGCGCAGACTGGACAGCACCTCATCATCAAAATGCAGGCCGGCAGTCGGTGCCGCAACGGCACCTACTCTTTCGGCATACACCGTCTGGTAGCGATCATAATCGCTATTCTCAGGATCGCGTTCAATATAGGGTGGCAACGGTAGCTGGCCTGCATGCTCCAGGTATTCAAGCAGGTCCTGCTGAATATCAAACTGTAGCTTAAAAAATTCTCCTCGCCGTTCCAGCACGACGATCAGCGTGCCGTCACGCAATGTCACTTGAGCGCCGGGTTTTGCCGGTTTACTTGCGCGCATCTGAGCCAGAACCACGTTATTACCAAGCAGCCGTTCTATTAAAATCTCAACCTTTCCGCCACTTTTTTTATGACCGTACAGTCTTGCAGGAAACACACGGGTATTATTAAAAACAAGTAAATCACCCTTATCTAATAAGGCTGGTAAATTACCAAAGCGAGTATCTACCAGCGCTGAATCTGCAGGCAGATACAACATGCGACTATCTGAGCGCGTGGCCAGCGGCTGCTGTGCGATCAACTCGGTCGGTAACTCGTAATCAAAATCGCTGGTTCGCATAGTGGCCGGGTGTAAATTAAAACGCGGGCAATTTTAACACAGGCACCCGTGAATGCTTTGCCTTGGCAAGGCTTTGCATTACACTACGCACCTTCCTAAATCTCCCACGCCGGGGTGGCGGAACTGGTAGACGCGCCGGATTCAAAATCCGGTTCTGGCAACAGAGTGAGAGTTCGAGTCTCTCTCCCGGCACCAACAGCGGCGTATTTAGTCACTACGAAGTGTTTACTTTTCAGGGCCGCCGCACCAAACGCACCACAGCTCATACAATGAAGCACCCTTAGTAACAGCGGCACAGGAACCACTGCTTCATTTGCCCACCATTTTCACAGTTAGTAGAGCATTGTTACTAACGCACGCCACAATCCATAAGGTCCGGTCTTACACAATCGCGTAATGCAGCAATATCGGTTCCATTCGCCAACTTAACTAAGCACGATTTATATCGTTTTTTATACACTATCACTACCAAGCAAAAACTTGTTCTCTTAACTATTTGTAATGAAACCATGAGATTGTTATTTTGACTTACCCATCTGCTTAGTGGTATCTCCTGATGCATCACTCCTGAATGAGACCTACTATCATTTCCATGGCCAAGTGTCCGACCATTTCTGAAGTTCCCCTACCCGATACGTTATTCCGTGGTGACAAGCATTTACGGATGGCGTTGGTTGGATTACCCAAAGCCGGTAAATCAACCTTGTTTGACAGTGTCGCCAGCAGTTTTGTTAATGCCGGCAAATTAACCGGTACCCATCGTCAGTATCAGGAATGTAGTGTTCAGATTGGACTTGATGAGGTTAGCTTAATCGATTTACCCAATATTGATTGCATGCATCACTGGCGAGCGGAAGATCAGGCAGCTCAGCAGTACATATTGTGGGGCGATGACCGCCCACCGATTGCGGCGCATGAAGACCAGGACCCTCCCGCACCGTTTGCACCACCCGATCTTATTATTCAGGTTATAGATGCAACCGCTCTGGAGAGACACCTGGAGTTAACCCTGCAACTGGCACAGCTTGGCAAACCGATGGTTGTTGCATTAAATCATATGGATGAGGCTGAGAAAAAAGGGCTGATCATTAATGCAGGAAATCTTAGCGATTTGTTGGGCGTTCCGGTTATTCCAACTGTAGCCGTAACAGGGCATGGGATTCTGGAATTATTTAATGCTGCTATTAATACGGTAAGGCAGGCCACCTGCC
>CAJHXT010000098.1_pt1 | contig 9989 bp, 11 predicted proteins | sample 9198451 | NCBI WGS metagenome assembly CAJHXT01 (sample SAMEA7708326, study PRJEB35096) | sediment metagenome | biome: marine neritic benthic zone biome [ENVO:01000025]; feature: sediment [ENVO:00002007]; material: shallow marine sediment [ENVO:03000034] sea grass bed [ENVO_01000059] ... | reverse complement strand
TGTCCTGATGTAACTCGTGTATTGGATTCTCCCTTACGCGCAACGTTAAGATAACCGACATTAAAAATTTTGGACTGAAGTCTGGCAGGTAATATTAAATAGCCGGCCCGATTCTTTTGGTATTCATAACCATAGACATCCCGTGTCACTTCAAGCACTTCGTCAATAGTGACACTTTTAAGATTAAGACTGATCAGCCCGCCAACCTTCGGATGGACAACCAAATTTGTCGGCGTTCCTCGCACCAGACTCATAAAAAAGGTTCTCGCACTCATCCGATTTACAGTTAAATCGAATCTCTCCTGATATGTATCCTGTCTGGTGGGTACCGGAATACGGGATTTGTATTTGGGCAATAAAGCATCGATCACCGCAGGAGGCGGAGGACTGGAAGACTTTGAGTTTTCACTTGAACTGCTATCGATCAGGGCTGCTTTAATTTCTGACAAGGTATCAGTAGAAGCTTCAATGGTTTTGCCACTGCCGGCACAGCCTTGAATGAGCATCGCTAACATTATGACGATCTGTAATTTTGTCCACATAAGCCTTATCCTATTGCCTACTTCGTCGCTTAATATCGCGCGGAATCGGCGAAATAAATACTGTCTTTCCATTTACATCCAGCTTAACGGCATTGCCATAAATGGCGCTCACTTTCGCTCCATTTATCGTACTTCCTACCTTGACAACGCGACCGTTTACAACGGCTATACGCCTTTCCGGAGAGATTAAAACTTCCGTAACCCACCAGCCTTGTTTTTTAGCAGCACTGGAACCTGCCTTAACCTGTTTTGCGTCTGGCGGGCGCATCGGGTCGGAAATGCGTGTCTCAGATACTCCTGCACAGGCATATAGTGCCAACACCAACATCAAAATAGTTCGTAACCTAGACACCAATCCATCCTTCTGTCAGCCCCAGAGTCTGCAGCTGCAATTCGACATTTGTCACCGGATAGTCTTCCAGCTTTATGGATAATGACTTCCAGATAAACTTCCACTCCAGCTTTTCCAAGCGCGCCAAATAATTCATCGCACTCATATAGTCACCTTTAAACTTTAACTCCATCGTATGTAAATATGCGCCGGAATGACCAGGGGCAACAGGCGAGTCGCTCTCATTTCCGCTCGTTTCAGGTTTCTCAAATTCTATTTGTGGATCTGTAACTGGATCTTCTACATCAAGACTTTCCAGACTAACTAAACGCAATCCACGCTCCTGACGAATAATATCTTTAAGCACTTCAACCATCTGTTGCGGCGATATAAACTCCAGAGTCTGCTCCTGAAGCTCAGCATCTATCCGCTCTGCGTCTTTCAAATATCTGTCCAAGCGAATTTTTTCCAATTTATTGGGATCTTCGTTAAGTTGATTGGTTAAGGTATCCTGAACCTGCTGCATATTTTTAATCAATGCAATTTGTTGGCTCATCTCTTTTCTGGATTTTTTTAGTTTTGAGATTTGTTGATCCATTAAGAGAAAGCTCCATACGAAATACAGAGTCACAAACACGGTAACCACAATTATGATTCTCTCGCGATCCGATAGCGCGTCAAGTCTCCGACTTAATGGACCAACTATGTCATTTATCTTATTCATACCATTCGTTATTCAGCCAAATATCCAGCTCTTCTGAGTGTAGCTAGCGAACCTGTCTGCATCGCAGGCGGTTTATTTGTCAACAAAAAGCTCAATACGCCTGTTTCCAATTCTTCTTCAATTTTCATCTTGTAAAATTCGGTACCCGAAAACTCAGCTTCCTTCTTCAGTGCAGCCAGAAACGCCGGCACAAAACCAGGCTCCAAAGTGTTTCCTCGTAAGACGGTGTAGCTGGACTTCTGATCAACAGTAACTTCTGTAAGCCACAATCCATCAAAGTCATTTTTCGCAAGTCCCTTCAGGATGGCAGAGAACAAAGCTCTCTCTTCTGACTGTGATTGCTTAACCCAGTTTAGTACACGTTTTTTTGCCAGTAGTTTTCGTTCAGCATCTAATACTGCGACCTGTAACTCAGGAGACACTTTGTTATTCGTTAGCTTAAGTTGCAATTTTTCATTGCTTGCGACAACGGTTTTTTCCTGGCGACTCAAGTCTGATTTAACACGACTAGTCTGATGATAAGCGACCTCCAGAATAATGCTGGTGATAGCCAGTAAAACGAGAAACAGACCCATGAGCGAGTACATTTCTTTTGCAGGGAGTACAACACGCTTTAAGTAGAAACGTTCCTGGTACAAATTAATTTGCTGCTTCATTGTGCGACTCCGTTGTTTCTTAGAGCAGCACCAATAGCCTGTAAACACCTGGTCTGACTAACCTCATCAGCCTCTATAGTGTGATCTGGCAATTTCTCAATTATGAGGGGCTCGGCATGCAAATTTAGATGATTGTTTATGTGAGCTATTAATTCAGCACTTACTTTGTCAGGTGGAAATATCAATACTTTCGCGGGTAGCGCCTGTGCGAAGTGGCTCTCAAAAAAATCCAGTGATCGTTGCAGTTGCAGAACCAGATCATCAAACATGCGTTCATCACCGAGCAATAGGTCGTCAAAACCCAACTCAAAGCGACGCGCCAGATATACTTCACTTTGTTTAATAACTACCAGTAAACCACTACGTTCGGCTAGAGACAGAACAAGGGCGCCTTGTTCATTTACCGGCAGTTGCGAAACAACGTTACGCAAAGCAAGCTCCCCAATATCAATCGCATTGAGGTCCAGCTGAGCATGACGAACATCGGTAATATGTGATTCGACATTAGATGCATGACTGGCGATAACGTAGAGCTTGCGATCAGAACCCCGTTGACCTGTTTCTGGAAATTCAAAAATATCCACCACCGCATCCGCAACCGGGTAGTCAATCAGCTCGCCAATTTTCCAACTTGCAGCCGCCATCATTTCACTATGCGCCAGGGCAGGCGTACTGGTTTGCAGCAAGCTATATTCCTGCGGCGGCAGTACCAGTGTGGTGGGTTGACCCTTTAAGTTATTGTTATCAACAAACTTATCTAAAGCGGGTTGGATATCTTTCGGTTCATCACAAGGTATAAAATTGCAGCGCAGATTCACCAATGCAGATTTTCGTACATTGCGTGCGACTGCAACCACAATTCCATCACTTTGCAAATCAATACCAACCGAACTGTGTACGGCGGGCTTCCTTTTTAAGCGCTCAAACATAACGACCCAATTTTCGGGAGTATAGGTACACCCGTTGTAATCGGCGCGTTACAGCGATTCTTGAACTGATTCTAAAGATTAGGATGGTTTCTTATACCGCTGATCCTGACCAGACTGGCCGCGGAATAAGTAAGCTGCTGCTTAATCGGATCTTATTTGGACTAAATCTAGAAAATTGCCTGCCCGGCGATGGGTGGCCGCTCTGCATCACAGACAACAATGCAGTTTCGCCCGCGCCGCTTAGCCTCATAAACCGCCTCGTCGACTTCTTTTAGCATGGCATCAAGACTGGAAACCGCACCATCGAAGGTTTTTACACCCATACTGACAGTAAAACGAATCTCCCGACGATCAAAAACGACTATAGTATGTTCTATGGCGTGCAGCACCTTCTCGGCAAAGGCAACTACGTTTATCTTGTCGGACTCGGGTATAAGAAAAGCGAATTCTTCTGCATCGTAGCGAGCAAAAATATCCATAGTGCGTAAATTATTCATACAGGTATTGGCTAGAGTCTGTAGCACCATATCACCGGCTGAATGACCATACTTATTGTTAATATCTTTCAGGTGGTCAACGTCAAGCGCCAGTATTGAAAAGATTGTGCCGTAACGCTGGACTTTCGCTAGTTCCTTCTCGGCCTGTTCGATAAAAAACCGCCTATTGTAGACATCAGTCAAATCGTCCATGACTGAAAGAGCTTTTAGCTTGTCTTCCGATCGATCAAGCTGAGAAATTAGCCTGACGAATAGAAATAGGGTAACCGGCCCAATTAATGCTGCAACGACCACAGGGTAGTAGATGGGATCAGCATCTATGACTGTGGCAAATAGCAGGTGTAATAATATCGTCAGGGAAATCACAAGCAGCAACAGCGCCAGAGTGCCTATAGCAGCCGACTTGTATTCACCGTGTTGACGTATAAATTTTCTAATGTACATAGCAGCAAATTTCATTTTAGTTTCATATTGTTAATTCTAAAAGTAAAACTACTAAGCTATCAGACTACAATTCGGGTTAGAACCAGCCAGAATTATAGCTGACAATACTAGACACAGGCTTAACAAATAGCTGTGACAAACCGCACACTGTGCTAACTCATTGATATTTAAAAATTTATTCTTTCCCACCCCGTTAGACACTAATTCCTGGATAGATTCACAAAAAGGTGGCCAGAGCAATGCATTGCGATTGTTCACAACTAATTTAGAACTCCTGGTCTTCCAGTGCTAACTGCTTCAGGCTGACACTTCCTGTAACACCCTGCAATGCCTGATCCACTCTATCGTTAAGCTTGTAAATGCTCGATAGTTTGTCCTCATCCAGTATATAGCCAGTGCTAAAAGGTACACTACGCAAGCGATCCAGAGCAAACTTCACGCTTGTTTCATCAAAGGGCCGGGCTGGAGCGTACAGAATCTCATCATCTACAGACTCATTCGCAAGGCCCGCCTCTTTCAGGAAATCCAGTATTTCTCCAAGCAAACCCTCAGGTACCTTCAGCTTTTCTACCAGCTCCCGCACTGTCGCTCCCTGCCTGCCCGCGTAATAAGCCTGGCCAATAATACATAAGACCCGCAAAGCCAGGGATTCCTTATTAGCAATACTTAGCTTAAGTCGACGCTGGGAAACAGCTAAATTATCTGAATGCTGCAAGTGATAGACAAGATCTGCGCCAAGCAACAAAATCAGCCAGTTGATGTTCACCCAGATGATAAGGAATAGCAGGGTTGCAAATCCGGAATAGATAGCCGAATACTTCGCCGATCCAACAATAATCGCAGCAAATATCCAACTGGTGATTTGCCATACAATGCCTGAAACGACTCCGCCCAACAGGGCGGCACGCACCTTAACCCGGGTATTGGGAATAAAGGCATAGAAAAAAGTAAATGCAGCGATAATCAGTAAAAAGGGAACCAGACCCACAAAAGTTCGATACAGCTGGCCCAGCGGCTCAATTTCCAGAATGGTTTGCGCGATATCGCTGCCGATCAGTAACGCACTCACACCAATTGCAGTAATAATCAGTACAGGGCCGATTACCAGTACACTTAAGTAGTCACTCATTCTTCGTAATAAAGAACGGCTTTGCTTTAATCGCCAGATATTATTAAAAGCCTGTTCCACCTTCTGGATCAAAGAAAAGGCGCTGTAGAACAGCAGCGCAATTCCCAATGAACCCAGCACTCCTACCTTGATATTTTCAACAAACCCGATAATTACACCGGTAATTTCGATACCCTTTTCTCCCATTGCCGGCTCAAGTAATTGCAGCAACAATGGCTCAATCTGGTTGTGATAACCAAGGCCTTTTGATACCGAAAAGCTTACCGCCAGCAACGGCACTAATGCCAGAAGGGTAGTAAACACCAGGCTCATCGCTCGAAGTGCGATATCAAAGTCAACAAAATCTTCGCCTATTCGAAATAAAAGCCGGCCTGTACAGACCACTCTTCCACGCCATCCAGCCTTGAGCGATTGCTCAGGCCACAGGAAATGCCTAGTTTTATCTATCCAGTGTTGAACCATTTATCAATTATTTAGCCGAGTGAGTCACCAGGAAAACAGTTTACCGTTTAGATTAGGCAATTTGCCAGCAATTAGACACACACCGTCCAGCTTGCGGTGTAATACCCTTAATTTAAGTCTCAAAATACGATGATTCTGCCGCCAGCCCAGCGACTATTTTAGAAATTTCACGGATACCTGAGCACCTCGATTCACATTAAGGCGGTCTGCCGCCCTACCCTGTGCTCGAGCAATTTCCAGTACACCAAAAGAATTGACCAGGGCAATATCTTCCCCGGCTTTAGCATCGGAATATGTTCGCTTGATTTGAAACCGACGTCCCGCGCATTCGACGTAAGCTTCATCTTCACCCTTTAGCAGCTCACCCTTTATATTGGTAATAACATTGCCATAATGATCGATACTCATCACCGCACCATTTATTTCATTACCAATTCTTATAACCTGCCCTATACGCGCAAGTGCAATATCAGTGAAGGTATTGCCCAATGCTTCGAATTCCACCTGACCGGCGGCCAGCGCTGCCGCAACCGGCGCAAAAATATCACGTCCATGAAAAGTGGCGCTCGCCAAAGGAAGCTGCAACATCTCGCCCAGCTTCGGTAAATCAAGTTCCCGGTATTCGATCCCCTGCGCACCCGCGAAGGCCTGGTGTAATAAACCATTATCCGGTGCCAGAAAGATATGCCCATCGTAACTTGCGGCCAGAATTCTCCTCAACGAGCCAACACCCGGATCCACAATCGCCATATGGATTGTGCCTGCAGGAAGATAACGATAGCTATGCACCAACCAGAATCCACCTTCGTCAACATTGTAAGCCGCTACATTATGAAAAAGGTCGACGATGCGGGCGTCAGGACAACGGGAAATTAAGACAGCCTTCATCACACCGACAAAGGGAGAATCAAAACCAAAATCGGTAATAAGGCTAATGCAGACGTTTTGATCACGCATATGTGCAAACTTACCTGTTTAACAACGCGATGTGTTCATTATGCGCAAAAGCAAACGGGATACAACACGTATGAGCACCACCTGTAATCTTATTAATGCCGCTAATCAGGAATTCAGCAGCGCAAGCTCCGGATGCATCGATGACAATTCTTTTCTAAGCTGAGACGGTGACTGGAAATGAATACTTGCAATACCCAGCTCTCGCGCCGCCTGGACATTGATCAGGCTGTCATCAATAAAAATGCAGTTTTCTGCTTGCCTGCCGGTGCGTTCAAGCAGGATTCTGTAAATAGCGGGATCGGGTTTCACAACTTTTTCTTTGCCCGACAACACCATTACCTCAAACCAGTTTAAAAAATCAAATTGCTTATGCGCCAATGGATAAGTCTCAGCAGACCAGTTACTTAATGCTGCAACCTCAAAGCCCAGTTCCTTAACCATTCTTAATATCTCGACACTGCCCTCAATCGCGCCACCAAGCATTTCTTCCCAACGTTCAAAGTAGGCGCTAATCAGTTCGCGCTGTTCAGGATATTGTTTGGCAAGCACCGCAATGGCTTCGGCGAATGATCGGCCTGCGTCCTGCTGCACGTTCCAGGCCGGAGAGCAAACTTCAGCAAGAAAATGCTCCATGCCTTCGTCATCACCATTAAACAGTTTCCGATAAAGATAACGCGGATCCCAGTCGATAAGCACTGCCCCTAAATCAAAGGCTATTAGCGGTTTATTTATATCAGTCATTTTATATATTTGGTTTGGATTAACACTGGGCGCACTATAGCAGTAATTTGAGTTCATGAAACACAGTAGAAACCTCTGAACGTTTTAACCGTAGCATGCGAGTGAAAAATGCAATCATAGTTTCTCTTAATTATTGAATAGCCTACCAGACAAAAACTTGAATATTATGCTTGCTATATTTTGTTATTTCGGGAAAATACGAAATATGATTGATTCTGCTGTACAGAGTTTCCGTGCCCTTGCCCACGATATTCGATTGTCAGCCTTTCGCTTGCTGATTAAAGCAGGATCAGATGGCCTGGCTGCCGGTAAAATTGCCCGTCGGCTTGATGTGCCTGCCTCGACCTTATCCAGCCACCTAAGTCAACTGGAACAGGCCGGCCTGATTTACTCCTGGCGGGATCAGCAGAAAATTGTATATGCCGTTGAATTGGACGGCATGCAAATATTGCTGCGTTTTTTACTTGAAGATTGCTGCGGTGGAAATCCGACTCTTTGTGGCCTAGACGTTAAGAAGAGCGGCCGACATCAACACACCATAACTGTAAAAACCAGATAGGCAAAAATGACTGACCACAGGCCCAGCGTTCTATTTTTATGTACAGGCAATTCCTGTCGCAGCCAGATGGCTGAGGGTTGGTTAAGAACACTGCATGCTGATAGCTATCTGGCATATTCAGCAGGTATAGAAGCTCATGGGTTAAATCCACTTGCCGTAGAAGCCATGCAGGAAGCCGGTGTTGATATTAGCCAGCAACAATCGCAAACTTTAGATCAGTTACCTATCGATAATCTCGATTATGTTATTACGGTATGCGCACACGCCGATGCAAGCTGCCCTGTACTACCAGCGAACATTAAGCGTATTCATCTTGGCTTTGACGATCCTCCCAAACTCGCGGCCAATGCAAAAAGCACAGACGAAGCGATGCCACATTACCGTCGAGTACGTGATGAAATACGGGCAGCTATCGAACAAATTGAATTACATTTAACGCCGGAGTAACAACAAGTGAATGTTTTTGAACGCTTTCTAAGTATTTGGGTTGCATTATGTATTATTGCCGGTGTTGCACTGGGCCACTGGTTTCCTGCTGTGTTTCAAACAGTAGGACGCTGGGAACTGGCACACGTTAATATTCCGGTGGCAGTTTTGATCTGGTTAATGATTATTCCTATGTTAATCAAAGTCGACTTCGGTGCGCTGCACGAAGTACGTCGACACTGGCGCGGTGTTAGTATCACGCTTATTATTAACTGGGCGGTCAAACCTTTTTCCATGGCATTGCTGGCCTGGTTATTTATCAAGCTTTTATTTGCCGATCTTCTACCTGTTGATCAACACGAATCCTATATCGCAGGCCTGATTATCCTGGCGGCCGCACCCTGCACCGCAATGGTATTTGTCTGGAGCCATTTAACCAAAGGCGACCCTCTATATACTCTGTCACAAGTTGCGCTAAACGACAGTATTATGATTATTGCTTTCGCACCGATCGTCGGATTGCTGCTGGGTTTATCCGCCATTATCGTGCCCTGGGATACGCTGTTTCTATCCGTTGTTTTATATATCGTTGTGCCGGTTATTATCAGTCAGATTATTCGTTATGTCGTTTTAAATCATGGCGGAGAATCTCTTTTACAAAATTTGCTCGCAAAACTTGGGCCGGTTTCCATATCCGCGCTTTTAGTCACACTGGTATTACTCTTTGGCTTTCAGGGAGAACAGGTTATCAAGCAACCGCTTATTATTGCCCTGCTTGCTGTGCCCATTGCTATTCAGGTGTTTTTTAACTCTTCGCTGGCTTACTGGTTAAACAAAATCAGTGGCGAGGTTCATTGTGTAGCCGGCCCATCTGCTCTAATCGGTGCCAGTAACTTTTTTGAGCTGGCGGTCGCAACTGCAATCAGTTTATTTGGATTCGATTCTGGAGCCGCATTGGCGACGGTTGTAGGCGTACTGGTTGAAGTGCCCTTGATGTTGTTGGTGGTGAGTTTTGTTAACCGAACTAAACATTGGTTTGAGGAAACAGCGAATTAAGTAAAAGACCAAGAGCATTAACCACGGGGAACACGACCGCCACGGATGGCGGAAGTGCAGATCATGCAGGAGCAATTATCTGCCGGAGAAAATAAAAATTGAATAAAAGATCAAGAACATTTGACGCAGAGCGCGCGAAGGTCGCGGAGTTATAAAAGGTTAATACAAAAAGAAGGTCAAGAGCTTTGCCGCCGAGGCACAGAGACGCAAAGAGATACATTTAAAAAAAGATCAAGAGATTTTGCCGCAGACTAGGCCATGGACGACCACATGGAAGTGGGAGATGAGTCTTGCTGGAGGGATTCCAGCATATTACAAGCGTAAATTCGAAACGCAAAGAGATAAATTTAATGAAAGATCAAGAGCATTAACCACGGGGAACACGGAGCACACGAGGACAAAAATTGAATGAAAGATCAAGAGCATTTGCGGTCGAGCACGCTAAAGAACCCTGCTCATTTATGTTCCGGTTCCCATTCATCATGCGCTGGAACGTGCGAGCCATAGTTTAACCAGGGCACTTCGTCGCTTTTCCA
>CAJHXT010000120.1_pt1 | contig 10076 bp, 13 predicted proteins | sample 9198451 | NCBI WGS metagenome assembly CAJHXT01 (sample SAMEA7708326, study PRJEB35096) | sediment metagenome | biome: marine neritic benthic zone biome [ENVO:01000025]; feature: sediment [ENVO:00002007]; material: shallow marine sediment [ENVO:03000034] sea grass bed [ENVO_01000059] ... | reverse complement strand
TACATCGATATTGTTAGTATGCTAAATGAGGATGAGTCATTAATTTCAAAAGGGAAATACAAGAATATCTATTTTGAGACTAAAGGTAATATCGCAAAAAAAGTTAATTATGCAAGTAAAAACAATTTGCCAGGAATTTTCCTATTTGAGCTCACCTCGGACCACCCAGATAAAGATTACAGCCTACTTCATACCGCCAGTACGGCCATCAACCCAGACACCTGTTATAAAAAACAATAGAGCATTCGATATGCATCTGCGAAGGATTATAGATTTTGAAAGTACGTAAGGCTTGTCGAGATGACTTAAAGGCAATTGCAGAAATCTATGCAAATTGCTTCCCTGGGGAAAAGGATCACTATCGATGGATAAAAGCCTGTTTTTCTTCCGCACCTAAGGGAATCTATTTCGTTGCCGAGGATGACAACAAAATTAAGGGGTATATTCTTTGGTGTGTTAAAAATGGATTCAGGAAAAAATCGATTGTGGAACTGGAACAGATTGCAGTAGACCCACCATGTTCCGGGAAGGGATTGGGTCGCATACTGATCGAACGCTCCTTTAAGGCTTTCAAAAAGCATTTGGATTCATTTGATGCAAAGGTAGGAGCCATCCTGGTGACTACTACTGAAGGAAACTTTGCAGAGGAACTATACAAATCAACTTTGGGTGTAGAAAGAACCACAACAATTAAAAACTATGGTTCAGGTAATGAGCTGATACTTTATAGAGTTTGCGAATAGATAGAATATACGACTAGACTTCAGCTTGATTTTTTCTTTAGAACTTCTACCCCGACAGCAATTTTTGATCTTATTGTTTCAATTAGCTTTTTTACCTCAGCGATCTCGACTTTGGCATCCTCGGTTCTGGCTTCCTGCTTCACCCTACCTTCTCCATCCATGGAGTCGTGCGTCGTTCTCGGTAATTGCTCCTGCATTACTCTACCTACGACCTTCCCTGGTCTAGTACCTCCTCCATCCCTGGAGTCGTTGGCGTACTTCGCGTCAAATGCTCTTGATCTTCTTTTTGTATTTACCTTTTATAACTCCGCGACCTTCGCGCGCTCTGCGTCAAATATTCTTGATCTTCTATTTAATCTTTATTTCTTTGCGTCTCGTCGTCTTTGCGGCATAGCTCTTTATTTTTTCATTTCTCCGCGTCTTTGCGTCTCGGCGGCAAAGGCTCTTGATCTTAGTTTTTTTGCTTTACCAGTTATTCAGCAATTAGTCCCCAATAACCATCACTGCATCCACTTCAACCTTTGCATCTTTCGGTAAAGCAGCAACACCTATCGCTGCTCTGGCTGGGTAAGGCTCCGTAAACAAGCTCGCCATTGCTTCGTTAATCTGCGGAAAGTCTGCCAGATCGGTCAGGTACACATTGAGCTTTACAATATCCTGCAGACCACCACCTGCAGCTACCGCAACGGCTGCAAGATTGGAGAAAACACGATTTATCTGTTGTTCAATATCATCACTCACCATTTCACCGCTAGCTGGATCCAACGGTATCTGACCTGATAAATAAACTGTGTTGCCGGTTTTTACTGCCTGCGAGTAAGTGCCTATAGCCTGAGGAGCTTGATCAGTTGAAATAACAACTTTGTTGGTCATGAAATATTGCCTCGCTATTCAGGTTTGTAGGTTTTTACTGTATTACGCCTATGTCCGGCCTGTTCCAGCTTATCCAAATACTCCTGCCACTTTATATCTTGCTCGGTAGCCAGCTCATACAAATAATCCCAGCTATAAAATCCGGAATCGTGCCCATCAGAAAAAACAAGTTTTAAAGCATAATTGCCTACCGGCTCAACCGCCTGAATGGCAACGTTCTCTTTATCAAGCTGTAACTTGGCTTGCTCGGGTGTGTGTCCACGTACATCGGCAGACGGCGAATAGACTCTTAAATATTCGGCAGGCAAAGAAGCAGAGACACCATCATCAAATGCAATTTCCAATACTGCTGATTGTTGGTGTAATTTGATTTCTATGGGTCTGGCCATTCGATTTTATGCGCTCATTACTACAGAATGTATTTACTCAGATCCTGATCCTGTACTAGATCTTCAAGGTGCTTATTAACATAGACCTCGTCAATTTCCAGTGTTTCTCCTGTGTTATCCGAAGCCTCGAAGGATACGGTTTCCAGCAGCCTTTCCAGCACAGTATGCAGGCGTCTTGCGCCAATATTTTCCATAGATTCATTTACACTAAAGGCCATTTCTGCAATACGTCTTACTCCATCTTCTGTAAAACTTATACTGACTTCTTCGGTTTCCAGCAGAGCACGATACTGTTCAGTTAGACAATAGTCAGGCTCGGTTAGTATTCGTTGAAAATCATTCGCTGTTAAGGCAGACAGCTCCACACGTATCGGCAGACGCCCATGTAATTCTGGAATCAGATCTGACGGCTTTGAAAAATGAAATGCGCCGGAGGCAATGAATAGTATATGGTCGGTTTTTACCGGGCCATACTTTGTCGATATGGTGCTACCTTCAACTAGAGGCAGCAAATCCCGTTGTACCCCTTCACGCGAAACATCGGCACCACCGTGTTCAGCACGCTTGGCGACTTTATCCATTTCGTCAATAAAAACTATACCGTTCTGCTCTGCATTCTGTACGGCTTTTAGTTTTAGTTCCTCTTCATTGATTAGTCGTGCTGCTTCTTCATCGGTTAATATTTGTAGCGCTTCCTTAATTCTCATTTTACGTTTGTTCGTGCGCTGACCGGAAAAGTTTTGAAACATATTCTGTAGCTGGCCGGTCATTTCTTCCATGCCTGGTGGCGCCATTATTTCCACTCCGATAGGCATCGCCTGTACTTCTATTTCAATTTCACGATCATCCAGCTCACCTTCTCGTAAACGCTTGCGCAATTTCTGACGAGTCTCAAAATAAGGTTCATTCTCTTCCTGTTCGTCTGTCGGTGTAAATCGCTTATTGGCACGTGGTAACAACACATCCAGTACTCGATCTTCCGCGGCATCTTCGGCCCGCGGTCTCGCTTTATGCATTTCTTCATCGCGCAATTGTTTGACCGCCGCATCGGCCAGCTCTTTAATAATTGAATCGACCTCACGACCAACATACCCGACTTCGGTAAATTTTGTCGCTTCAACTTTTACAAATGGCGCATGAGCCAGCTTGGCAAGACGACGTGCAATCTCGGTTTTACCAACACCTGTTGGGCCAATCATAAGTATGTTTTTTGGTGTAATTTCATTACGCATGGCCTCAGGCAATTGCATGCGACGCCAACGATTGCGCAATGCAATTGCTACTGCGCGTTTCGCTTCGTCCTGCCCGATAATGTGTTTATCCAGTTCCTGGACAATTTCTCTTGGTGTCATTTCCGACATATCTAAACGATCTCTAATTAAAGTGTTTCAATAGTTAAATTGTTGTTGGTGTATATGCAAATGTCGCCCGCAATTTTTAGGCTCTTTTCGACAATTTCTCCGGCGGATAATTCGGTGTTGTCAATAAGCGCCTTGGCAGCTGCCTGTGCAAACGCACCACCGGAACCAATGGCAATAACATTATCTTCCGGCTCAATAACATCACCGTTACCAGAAATAATGAGTGAATTTGATTTGTCTGCTACAGACAGTAGCGCCTCAAGATTGCGAAGCACTTTATCGGTACGCCAGTCTTTGGCCAGTTCAACGGCGGCCCGCATTAAATGACCACTGTACTGTTCCAGTTTTCCTTCGAATTTTTCGAATAGAGTAAATGCATCGGCCGTAGCGCCGGCAAAACCCGCCAACACTTTATCGTTGTAGAGTCGCCGCACTTTACGCGCATTACCCTTCATAATCGTATTGCCCAGTGTCACCTGCCCGTCGCCACCAATTACAATTTGATCATTGCGTCTAACGGACAGAATGGTTGTACCATGAAAGGATTCCATGGTTGCCTCCTAATGTTTCCAGATTGTTCTGTATGGGGATTTTTTCAGGAATCTCAAGTGCAGTACCTTCAGGCGAGTATCGAGTTTCGCCTTATAATTTACTCCAGCTTTTCACCATTACCACTTTTGCGGTTTGCTCTTGGGTGCGATTTGTCGTAGACATTCGCTAAATACTGAAAATCCAAATGTGTATAGACCTGCGTGGTACTGATATCAGCATGGCCAAGTAACTCCTGTACTGCACGCAAATCACCGGAAGACTCCAGAAGATGTGTGGCAAAGGAATGTCTTAGCATATGCGGGTGCAGTTCTCGCTCCAAACCATTCTGCCTGGCCCAGAACGAAAATCGCTGTTGTACTGACCTGTCGCTTATTCTGCAACCACGCTGACTGATGAATAATGCACCCTCCTCCGAGTTTGGCTTAATCAACTGTGGCCTCTGCTTTAACCATGCGCGAATCGCATGCAATGCCTTTTCTCCGATTAAGGCAATCCGGTCCTTGCTGCCCTTGCCCGTAATATGCATCGAGCGCTCGGCCAAATCGATATCGCTGACATTCAGACTCACCAGTTCGGCCAGCCGCAAACCCGCGGAATAGGTCAGTTCCAGCATCGCCCTATCTCTGACCGCCAACACATCATTACCAACAGGCGTTAATAATCGCGTGATTTGGTCAACATCTAGGACCTTGGGCAGTTTTTTCCTGCCACGGGGAGCATTAATATCGCTGGCGGGATTTTGTACGGCCTGACTCTGCTGTATCAGGTACTGATAAAACGAGCGTATCGCAGATAGCTTTCTGGCTATGGTGCTGCCCGCCAGGCCTTGTCTATGTAGTCGGGCAGCGAAGGCCCTGACCTGATGACCCGTGACACTAGCTAGTGCAAAAATTTCCTCGTTTCTACAGTATTCCGCAAATTGCTGTAGATCACGTCGATAATTACTGATGGTGTGAGCAGAATACTGCTTTTCGATACGCAGGCTATCCAGAAACGCCTGGATTTCTTTGGAGAAAATATTAACGGCAGCTTTTGCCGTAGGCATCGATTAGCCGTGATGTACTGCAATGGCACTACTAATCAGGTCTGCCAATTGCTGTAAGAAAACATGGCCCATAGTGGGATTAAATGTATCGGCACTGCTGCTACCCAGGCCAAGTACACCCATAGGTTCCGCAGCCCCTAAAGATACCGCTGCCGCTGAAGCAATTGCTTTAGCATTGCCCTGAAACAGGTAATGAAGTTGCTCAAGTTTTAATCGCCCACACAACGGTTTGTCTCTTTCTACCAGCTCCTTAAATAAATCATTCTGAGTTTTGTAGTCTATCTGAAGAGTTGGATCGTCAGTCAGTGAGGGCAGCAATCGTAAATTCACAAATTCTGTTTCGAACAATTCTCTAATCTTGTCTTCTGCAACCGCGACAATATCTGACAAAGTGCGAACCTTCAGTAACTCAGCGGCAAACAGATGTAGCAGGTGACTGACGCGTTCATTGTCTCTTGCGATTTTAACCAGGTCCAATAGCTTGTTTTCCAGACTACGATTCTGGTCACGTAGCACAGCAACTTGCCGTTCAATAAGCGAAACCGCCGTACCTTTACCGGTGGGATGATTAAGCTTCAGAAATGCGAGAAGTTCCTGATGATGATCAAAAAAATCCGGATGTTGGCGTAGATATTCTTCAACGCGAGCGCTATCAAGATCCTGCTCAACAGGCTTAGACTGACTCTCAGTACTCATAAATCAATATTTCCTTCAAAAACAGTGCTTGCCGGTCCAGTCATCCAGACAGGTTGATCAACTCCTTGCCAGACTATAACAAGGTCTCCACCCGGCAGGGACACCTTTACCAGATCATCCAGTAAACCCTGTGTTTTCCCGACGACAACAGCAGCACAGGCACCCGTACCACAGGCGAGGGTTTCTCCAGTGCCACGCTCATAAACTCGCAGTTTAATCTCATTCTTTTGAACAAGCTGCATAAATCCGGCATTTACATGCTTCGGAAAGCGTTCATGCATTTCAATTTTTGGCCCTAATCGCGATACTTCAGCCGTCTGGACATCGTCTACCTGTATCACAGCGTGTGGATTCCCCATTGAAACCGCGCCAATACTCAGGCGCTCTCCATCGACATCCAGATCATAGCGACTAGCAACTGATTCCGCCTGGAAGGGAATTTTCTCGGGCTCAAAAATGGGTACGCCCATATTTACGCGCACCTGCCCATCTGACTCAAGATATAGTCTGATTAGACCACCTGCCGTTTCAACATTGAGTATGTTCTTGTTTGTCATGCCCTGATCGTGCACAAATCGCATAAAACATCGCGCGCCGTTGCCGCATTGTTCTACTTCACCGCCATCGGCGTTGAAAATCCGATAGCCAAAATCTACATCCTGGCTTGTGGTCTGCTCAACAAACAGTATCTGATCGCAACCTACTCCAAATCGGCGATCGGCAATAAACTGCAGTTGCTCACGGCTTAGATCCACATTCTGACTAATGGCGTCAAAGACAACGAAATCATTGCCCAGGCCATGCATTTTTGTAAATCGTAAACTCACTTATTTCACCAACAGGTTATTCCGGCAACATTGCCTCACCAGACCATAGCTCTTCTATGTTCTGGCGTTCTCTTACCAGGTATGACTGGTTTCCATCGACCATTACTTCTGCGACTTTGGGTCGGTCATTGTAGCTCGAGCTCATTACAAAACCATAGGCACCTGCTGAGCGTACCGCTAATAAGGTTCCCGCTTCCAATGCCAGTTCACGGTGCTTACCAAGAAAGTCACCGGTTTCACAAATCGGGCCGACGATGTCATAGCACTCAGGCTTACCGGGGCCATTCAGCATGACGGGTGTAATGTCCTGATAGGCACCGTACAGCGATGGACGCAGCAAATCATTCATAGCCGCGTCAACGATGGCAAAGTGCTTGCCACTATGCTCCTTCAGGTACTCCACCTGGGTCAATAGCACGCCCGCATTCGCTGCAATGGCCCTGCCTGGCTCGAGAATAATCTCATATTCCAGATCACCCAGAGCATCACCCAATGCCGATGCCAGCTCAAAAGGGCTGGGAGGGGTTTCATCATCATACCGAACGCCTAATCCCCCGCCTAAATCGAGGTGCTTTAACTCAATTCCCTGCTGCTTAAGCGTTTCAACAAGCTTTAGAACACGCTCCAAAGCATCGATAAACGGTTCCAGGGTGGTTAGCTGCGATCCGATATGACAGTCTACACCCACAACTTCCAAATGCGGCGATTGAGCCGCACGTTCGTAGAGCTCTGGCACAACATTAATATCAATGCCGAACTTGTTCTCTCGTAATCCGGTTGATATATACGGGTGTGTCCCGGCATCCACATCCGGATTCACACGAAAAGAAACGGGTGCTACCCGGCCCGCTTCCGCAGCAGTTGCCCGCAGCCGCTCGAGTTCGGCTTCCGACTCAACATTAAAACATCGAATTCCCGCCTGTAAAGCCTCGCGAATTTCCCAAACCTGCTTACCAACACCTGAGAAGACAATCTTCGCCGGGTCACCCCCCGCTTTTAGCACCCGCTGCAACTCGCCACCTGAAACAATGTCGAAGCCGGACCCCAGACGAGCCAGCAGATTCAGCACCGCGAGATTCGAATTAGCCTTTACCGCATAACAAATTAAGTGCTGATGTCCAGCGAGGGCATCGTCAAAGGCGCGCCAATGTCGCTCAAGTGTCGCACGCGAATACACATAACAGGGCGTGCCATACTGTTTCGCAATATCGTTGAGATTAACCTCTTCTGCGAAAAGGTAACCATCTTTAAAATTAAAGTAATCCATATTCCATCCTGCTAAATCTGCCGGTACAAGTCGTTTTCACCTTGCCGTTGCTGCCGAGCCTTCACTTCGTCCGCCTGCATCGTATAAGTCCCGGCCACATAGGAATTTGCATCCGGTAAATACAACTTGCCTTTATTCCCGCAGGCCACAACAATCAGTAAAAGTGCAGGCAGCGCAATGACCTTTTGGATTAGATTAAGCTGTTTGTTCATTATAGAAATCTCGTGAACCATGCCGTTGTAAACGCAGGAGTATAATGGTTTACTCGGAACATGCCTAACACCCTAATTGTTGAGTATTATCATGCATGATGCACCCTTTCAGGTATTCGTCGTAGTAGGCGCCATCCTGGTTCTGGGATTAGCCCTGGCCTGGATGGGACTAAGGCGATTACTGAGTCGACGACTGCTGGCCGGAAGTACTAATTTCTTCGCTGGACTATTTCTACTGCTCATTGCTTTTACGATAGCAGGCATCATTTCTAATTTTTATACTTATGTGCAACTCACCACTGAACAGCTGGTGGGAACAATTGACTTTCAAAAGTACGGCGATCAGGAGTACATTGCCCAGCTCACTCAGGCTGATGGCGACGCAAAGCGCTACACAGTATTTGGCGATGAATGCCAGTTGGACGCACGCATTCTTAAATGGAAAGGCAGTGGTAACTTGCTTGGCTTTGAAACACTGTACCGGCTCGAGCGTCTAAGTGGTCGCTATAGTGAGACGCTTCAGGCTGAAACTTCACGCCGCAGTATTCATACACTAAGCGAGCAGGCTGGACTGGATATCTGGAGCATTATTAATCGATTCGATTCCTGGTTGCCCTGGGTCGACGCTATTTACGGCAACGCTGTTTACGTCCCCATGCAAAGCGGCGCTAACTACCGGGTAACTGTTACTGGCAGCGGACTGGCAGCACGACCTCAGAATCTTGAAGCCAAACAGGCGATTAAAGCCTGGAAATGAGCGAATTGCTGGATTGTGTCGAACTTGGCGACGAGCATGCTCGGGCTTCTGTAATCTGGTTACACGGTTTGGGGGCAGACGGCCATGATTTCGAGCCTATCGTTCCCGAGCTGCAGTTACCTGCTTCAGTACGGTTTGTTTTTCCACACGCCCCCTCTCGCGCAGTAACTATTAATAATGGCTATCTTATGCCTGCCTGGTTTGATATCACCGAGCTGGATCGACTGGAAGGGGCCAATGCAGACGATATTGCTGTGTCAGTAAAACAGATTATCGCTCTGGTGGAACGCGAACATGAACGCGGACTATCGTATAAAAACATCATACTTGCCGGTTTCTCACAGGGCGGCGTGATTGCTTTGCATGCTGCAGTATCCTATCCGCATCAACTCGGCGGGCTTCTGGCATTGTCCACCTATTTACCGTTTCACGAAGAGTTAATCGCTAAAGGCAGCGACAAGAATAAAGGCATCTCCGTATTTGCTGCTCATGGTGTCTATGATCCCGTTATACCAGTACAACTCGGCCGGATTTCAAATCAAATTGCTAAACAGTATTTTTCCAATATCAGCTGGCATGAATACGCGATGGAACACAGTGTATGCCTCGAAGAGATTCAGGACGTCAGTAAGTGGCTAAAGGAGTTACCTGCCTTATCTATTAGCTAGTCGATACATTTCCATTAAAGTAACCACTCATCTTTTAAGGCTTTCTACAATACATAATTGTTTTTTAGGCATTACAAAAACTTTACCGATGTATGCAATGCGTAGATTATTTGGATGTAAACAGTTTGAGGATCACAGACACTTACATTGATGACAACGTTTCCATTTTATACAAAAGCATAAATTCTAATGTGCCATCGTGTTCCATATAATCGATGATCCGGCGTTTGTAAAAATATTCTTACTTCAAACCTAATCTTCCCAGCATCAAATAATTAGTCCCTATATTTATAGGGAATTAAGTTGTGTTTACTACTAATGAGGGCAAATAAAACTGCGGAAGGTTTCTAAGTTAATTACTAACAATAGTCGCAGCATACGTAGATAACCCAGTTTTCAGCACATATAACTCGAGTTTTTGTTTCTTCGCCAGCCAGATAGTAATCATATCGACTCACTTTGCAGCCCTAAAGTTGGACAAATCAAGATTAAGTTACGAAGCATGACATATCAGACAGACAATAAATTTACAAAAATTAAGTCAGTAAATCTTATTTCAAACATCATACGTTCAACTTTATTTTGCCTCTTTAAAAAATAGGTGGGCGATTGCAAGTGGCTTTCATCTTAGTATTCAGGCTCTGCGTAATGGTTATTTCTATTGGGTTTCCATTGAGCCCATTTTA
>CAJHXT010000316.1_pt1 | contig 10081 bp, 6 predicted proteins | sample 9198451 | NCBI WGS metagenome assembly CAJHXT01 (sample SAMEA7708326, study PRJEB35096) | sediment metagenome | biome: marine neritic benthic zone biome [ENVO:01000025]; feature: sediment [ENVO:00002007]; material: shallow marine sediment [ENVO:03000034] sea grass bed [ENVO_01000059] ... | reverse complement strand
TAAGTATAAGGTCTGGCTGTATCTGTTTTTTTATACCCTGTTTGGTATATAAGCATGTTACTTCAGCTCACCTGTACTAATGGCACTTTTTGTGTCCAGCAAATTTTACTGACCAGTTATTGGACGAAATGATATATTTGAGCTAATAAATATAGTATTGCTTTGTGGTATCGGAAACGATTAGGATTAAAGCGTTGGAGAAGCCTATTCTCCATTATTTGGACGTTTTGCTGCAGGGATAACACCATGGCGAAAGACAGGTATCGAGAGTATTTTGAAAGGTCATCAGACGCTGTTCTAATTCTGGTTGACAATAAAATTGTCGATTGCAACGCATCAACTTTGAAGATGCTTGGTTATAAAAACAAAGAAGACCTTCTTAACAAACACCTATCGCAGATATCACCGGAGCATCAAGCAGACGGACGACCATCTTATGAAAAAGCAAATGAATTGATTTCGACCGCTATAGATAAGGGCTCTCATCTTTTTGAATGGATTCACTTACGGGCTGACGGAGAAACTCTTCCGACAGAAATCTCGCTTACCGCTATCACTTCTATTGCAGAGGATAATAAAAATACACTACACGTTGTTATGCGCGATATTACCGAGCAAAAAAGGGCTGAAGAGGAGAAACTTGAAACAGAAAATAAATTTAAGGCTATTTTTAATCATCGCTTCCAATTGACCGGATTATTGGCGGCGGACGGTAAATTGTTGATGGCAAATCAGACCGCCCGTCAGTTTGTGGGCGCCGATTCCAAAGAAATTGAAGGAAAGTACTTATGGGAATTACCCCACTGGTCTCATTCTAAGGAGTTACAGGCTAAAGCTCGGGATGCCGTTTATAGCGCGCAAAAAGGCAATGTTGTCAGTTTTGAAACGACTCATATAGATTCGGCTGGAGAGATTCGGGTAATGGATTTTTCTATGACACCTGTTCGAAATGAGAATGGAGAGATCATTTATATCGTGCCGGAAGGCCAGGATATTTCCACAAAAAAACAATCAGAAAACAAGTTAGTTGAAAGCGAAAGAAACTACCGGGAGATTTACAACTCAAGTAGTGATGCGATATTAATTCACGATGCGAAAACTGGGAAAATCGTTGATGTTAACCAGACCATGCTTGATATGTATGGGTATAGCTATCAAGAAGCATTGCAACTCAGGATTGGGCACATTAGTTCGGGCGATCCTCGGTTTACGCAAGAAGCTGCCATCGAAAAAGTTAATAATGCAATCAAAGAAGGGCCGCAGCTTTTTGAATGGCATGCCAGGCATAAAGATGGTAACTGCTTCTGGGTGGAGGTGTCGTTAAGAAATACAACAATTGGCGGGAAAGGGCGGGTCATGGCAGTGGTTCGTGACATCAGCCAAAGGAAACAACTGGATAACGAACTTCGACTGGTAAGATATTCCATTGAGCACAGTGCTTTTCCTTTTGAGTGGATACAGCAAGACTCGCGGTTTGTTTATGTTAATGATGCTACTTGTCGTTCATTGGGTTATGCCCGAGAAGAACTGTGCTCTATGAAAGTCGGTGATATTGACCCGGACTACTCACACGAAACCTGGCCTGGATTCTGGGAAAAACTAAGAGCAGAAAAATCCTTGATATTTGAAACCTATCATATAAAGAAGAGCGGCGAAAAATTTCCGGTGGAAGTTACGGCGAATTTTGTGAAATTTGAAGGGCAGGAGCATGTCTTTGCTTACGTGCAGGATATCAGCGATAGAATCCGATACGAAAATGAACAAAAACAATTTGAAAAAAAATTACAGCAAGCCCAGAAGATGGAAGCAATCGGCACACTGGCTGGCGGTATTGCTCATGATTTCAATAATATTCTAAGTGCCATTTTTGGTTATACTGAATTGGCGCAGCTTAACGTGAACGATGCTGATCGCTTGCGTAAAGATCTCAACGAAATATTAACCGGCGCGCAGCGCGCTAAAGATCTGGTCAACCAGATTCTTACCTTCAGTCGCAAGAGTGACCAGGAACTTAAACCGCTTAAGGTCCAGCTAGTCCTAAAAGAAGCACTAAAACTCCTGCGGTCTTCAATTCCATCGACAATCGAGATAAAAGAAGAGATTGATCAAGCCTGCGGAGCTGTTCTTGCTAATCCGACTCAGGTTCATCAGATTGTTATGAATCTTTGCACCAATGCCTATTATACGATGCGGGAAACTGGAGGCCTGTTAGGCGTCGCCTTAAGGCCTGTTGAGCTGAGTCGTGATAATGTTCCTTCGAGGTTAGACCTTTCTCCAGGCTCTTATCTGGTTATGGAGATAAGCGATAGTGGTTGTGGTATTTCAAAAGCTACTCTAGATAGAATTTTTGAACCCTATTTCACCACCAAACCAAAAGGTGAAGGCACCGGGCTTGGGCTTGCCATGGTGCATGGTATAACAAAAACATTTGGTGGTGATGTTACCGTTGAAAGTGAACCTGGCATAGGAACAACATTCTTTGTTTATCTTCCTGTTGTTGGGCAGGCAAGGCAGGAGCAGACAGAAGAATTGGCGCCACCGATACCTGGTGGCCGCGAACGAATTCTGTTTGTTGATGACGACGATGCTATTGTTCAAGTCTCTAAAAAGATGCTTGAATCCCTCGGCTATAATGTCACTGCCATAACAAAAAGTGTTGCAGCTCTGAGTGCTTTCCAAAAAACTCCAGATGACTTTGATTTGGTTATATCCGATCTGACCATGCCGGACATGACAGGTATTGATCTGGTCAGGCAGGTTCTTGCAGTCCGCGCTGAGATGCCCATTATTCTATGCACAGGTTTCAGTGAAGTGATGAGTGCTGAAAAGGTTAAGGAAATTGGTGTTAGCGAATACCTGATGAAGCCCAGCAGTCGTGCCGATCTGGCGAACGCTATCCGGAGGGTGCTGGATGGGATTGAAAGTAGGCTCTAGTCACTTTAATAAAGTAAAAAAACCTAAAAAACACAAATAAAATATGAGAAGCGTTACAGAGCCCTGTTGGGAATCGGTAAGTGAACGATATCAGCGACGACGGTCGTGTATTTTTTCAGTGATCTTTTCCCAGTAGGGAATTTCGCGGTCACCTAAACCTGCCAGATCTGGGTAGCGATTAGATGTTTCTGCATTGAAATGCCAAAACGTAACTGGCAAACCACCCAGCACGCGATTGAATAGCTGTGCTTGCAGTAGTAAAAGAATGACTGCGGCTGGTATAGCAACAATTTGTAACCATCCCTGTATATAACCCATTGCTGCAATTAATGTGGTAGCCGCCGCTGGGGGATGGGCGCAATTAAACTGGATCATTGCCAAACTCGTTAAACCCATGGCAAGAGATAGTGCAAAGATTTTCGGCCAACCTAATGTGTCACCAGCGTACATATTTGTGTCTGGAAACAGAAAAGCAAACAGATGCAGCAGTAGTAAACCGATCAGTAACGCAATGCTATGCCCTAGAAACACTGAGCGGGGTGAAGCGGTACGACTCATGGGCGTACGAAATAGAATAAATGCTGATGGTCCTAGTGGCGGAAAGATAAGTGGTAACTGCACTAAATAAGCAGTGATGGCGATGATTGCTAAAGAGGTTAACGCTTCGAGGAATACAAACACCCGAATAGCGGTTCGTGAATGTTGGCTGTCGCGCGTCAGGTATCCAAGTTGTATTTTTGTGAATATCGCAATCAATCGATATAGCAGACTGCTTTGAGGAATCTTTGCGTCTTTTCTTAAGCAGGCCTGTGTGTCAACAACTCGCTGTAACTTGTTATTATCCATGTTGTTCGTTTTCCAATACTAACTGTTGGTTCAAGAGTTCGAAAATTGTGTCCCCACTAGAAGAAGACAGCTCGAATAGTCTACTAATCTCTCGATAACCTTCGTGAGCTTGTGTAATCAAGCAAAGCATCTCATCTTTGTTATATCCGAACTGCTGAATCGCCAGATCAATCATCAGGTGTGCACGATCCGGATCGGGTTGTAGAGTGCTGGGAGTATTAGCGGCCACTATTACCGGTAAGGCCGCAGTAGTGCTCAACTCGAGTTCTACAAGTTTCTCAATCGATGTGTTGTGCAGTCCTACAAAGCAGACGAGTTCAACCGGAAATTCCCAGTGTTGAAGAATCCAGGCTCCAGCCTGAGCGTGGTCCCACTGGAAATGCTCCTGTTCCAGAACTGATAATCGGGCTGGTGCGTTCCGCCATGCTGTGGTGATTGCGCGATAGTATTCGCCCCAACTGCTTAGCAATACGGGCAGCGCCATATCAGCAAGTAGCATAGCAGTGAATGCTTCTTCTCGATCTCCTGGACAGTGACGATCTGCGAAGGCACGGGCAAATAAAGACTTGATCAGCGAATCGGACCAGAATGCACTCTGATTAAATAGGCTGTTCGGTGGCATAGGCAGAGATTTTTTCAACGCAAAGGTGAGAATTAGCGGGCGAATATTGTTTAAACCCAGGACTGTGACCGCATGCATCACGCTGTTTACGGGATTGGGCAGTGAGTAGTACGCTGAGTTGACTGTTGTAAGAACCTTTACTGCAATATCAGGTAACGCAGTAATCATTTTCCCGATTTTTTCAAAATCGGGTTCATCCTGGCCCACCTCAACAACCAGTTGCGAGATAGCGGCGGGCAGCGGTGGTATTTCAGATCCTTGAAATATCTGCTCAAAATCACCGCTGGCTATGGAAGCGTGCCGCCTGATTTTTTCGATTAGTTTCCCAGGCATATGCGTCTTTTTAGCAAGGAGTTACCCATATGCCTACCATAGCGGTATTTGCAAAGATTAATTGAGGATGGTTGAGTATGTTTAAGTGCTCTAAATGAAATGCCGTGGTGTCTAAAAATCTACTTGTAAATGTTTCAGGCGATATTTCCATATTTTGGAATCTATTTGGTTGGTTGGGTAGGTTCTTTAATAGCCCGCTGCATCAGAATAATTCTATAGCGTAGTAGATTTTTATGCTTTTTAATCAGCACAAACAAAATGATCATTTCGAACGGGTGAATTAAGGGTTAAAATATCGGCTTCCCAACATTGCATAGAGAAATCGAGTTTGAGAAAAAAAGCAGCACTAATTGAAAGTAGCGACGATGAGTATCGTCAGGAGTTGCTGGAGCAGGCGATTTCCAATACTCCGTTTGCTGCAATTCCTGTGATTCTGGTTGCCCTTGTGTTGGTCGTGGTGCTTTGGGTGTTCGTACCTCAGTATTTATTAATAGCATGGTTTTGCGCAGTACTTGCTATTTCTACTATCAGAATGTTGCTTTTCTACGGCCTTCGCAGACCGATTCTATCATTTACTACATATAAAACGCGCTTAAGACTAATTTCTGGAGCGGTTTTGATCTCTGGATTTATTTGGAGTGTCGCCGGGATTTTATTTTTTTCAAGTGACAATACTCAAGTCAATGTGTTTATAGTTTTTACTTTGGGTGGATTGGCGGCTGCTTCCGCGAGCATTTTGGCTCCGCTGCAAAAGACACTGCGTACGTACATCATTATTCAAACTAGCCCGGTTATTGTGATGTTGTTTCTGGCTGGCGGTCATATCAATATTGCGATGGGTTCGATGCTGATAATTTTTTCCATGGTATGTATTTTAATATCAGTAAATATTTTTAGGACGCATTTACAGTCACTAATGCTTAGAAAGGAAAATCTTGCTGAAATTGAAGATCGTAAAAAGATAGAGTCGGAACTTATCGCTATCAAAGATGAATTAGAGGGAATTGTGGAAAAGCGTACCATTGCGCTGAAACTGAGTGAGGAAAGATTTCGCAATCTTGTGGAACAGAGCAGTGACTGGATCTGGGAAATGGATTCGACTGGCGTTCTTAACTACTCGAGCCCAAAAGTTGAGTCTCTGATTGGTTACTCGGTGGATCAGGTTATCGGAAAGCCTTTTTACTATTTTGTTTTTGGTGAAGATAGTCAGCGAATTATGGAAGAGATAGGTGATTGCATTCAACAGGGATTGCCTTTTTATGGGGTTGAAAGAAGGCTTGTCCATAAACAGGGAAATCTGGTGGTCCTTGAATCTAATGCGGAGCCAATCAAAGATAATGCTGGGAAAATAATGGGGTATCGCGGCATTGATCGAGATATTACACAACGCAAGAAAATCGAAGAACAGTTTAGTCAAAATAGAAATCTTGAATCAATTGGACTACTTGCCGGTGGTATAGCCCATGATTTCAATAATTTATTAAGTGTGGTATTTGGAAATATCAGTATCGCGAAAGTATCTGCTAGTAAAGACAGCAAGAATTATCAGCTGATGCGTGATGCGGAGATGGCGATAGAGCAGGCGAAAAAATTGACCGGGCAGCTCTTGACCTTCGCCAAAGGAGGTAGTCCGGTTAGAGAGACTGTCTCACTAAAGAGTTTTATAGTTGATACTATTCAATTTGTTTTTAGTGGTAAAGCAATTGATAGTCAGTATTCTCTACAAGATGATTTGTGGTTGGCTAAAATTGATAAAGGCCAGATTTGGCAGGTGTTGCAGAATATACTGCATAACGCAGCCGAAGCCATGTCTGATAGTGGGACCTTAGTTGTGTCCGCTGATAACGTGCAGCTCAATAAATCAGATTTTCCCGTTCTCAAGGAGGGTAAGTACGTCAAAATCAGTGTCAGGGACAATGGGAAGGGCATTGAGAAAGAACTGCTCGCTAGAGTATTTGAGCCGTATTTTTCTACTAAAAGAACTAATGGGCAAAGGGGTACAGGACTGGGTCTTACTACATGTCATTCCATTATCAATAAGCACAATGGCTATATTTCAATATCATCAGAGCCGGGACTGGGGACAACGGTTACTTTCTACCTTCCTGCAGAGGAAAACTCTAATACCGATGAGGCATTGATTGCCGCCAGTTCTCCTGCAGAGCAAGCAAATGGAAGTCTCTATATTCTGCTTTTAGATGATGAGGATATGGTAGTAACTACTATTTGTAGAATGCTTGATCAATTGGGGCATACCTATGAGGTTGCAAATGACGGCGATTCAGCGTTTCAGTTGTACCAGGATGCAATGGAAAGAAACAAAAAGTTTGATCTTGCAATACTGGATCTGACGATTAGAGGAGGTAAGGGTGGGTTGCAAACGGTTCAGAAACTCATTGAAATCGACCCTAAAGTAAAAGCTATTGTGGCGAGTGGCTACATTGATAGTGAGCTGATGTCAGAGTACCGAAACGCTGGCTTTGTCGATGCGATAGCCAAACCCTTTGTGGTGTCGACGCTGAAAGAAGTTATTGACAGAAATACAGCGTAGTATATTTAGACCATATTTTTTATCATACTTAGATTGAAAGGATTAATACCATGAGTGATGCACTGATTTTTTCTAAGTTACAATCTGTAATACGAACACTTGTTTTTAACTGGTTAAAAAGTACTTTTCCAATTCTCCTGATATTCGTAATCTCAATACCTGTCGCATACGCTCAGAAGGACCGACATTTTGTTCTTGAGAACTCGCAATATATTCAGCTTAAATCTGAGTTAACAAAACGCGACCATGAACTGATTGTTCTGTTACCGGGCAGTTATAATAATTCACAGGATAAACACTACCCTGTACTTTATTTTCTGGATGCATACTGGGATTTGCCGCTGCTATATTCAATCTATGGCCAACTCAATTGGGATAATGTTATTCCAGAAATGATTATGGTTGGATTTTCGTATCCTGGTAAAAATGCAAAATATGATGATTTACGCGCGCGTGATTTTACACCAACCAAGGCCGGGAACGAGCACCCCAATTCAGGCAATGCAGCTTTGTTTCTGCAATTTATTAAAGCTACGGTTATTCCGCGTATTGAGTCCGACTATCGAGTTGACAAAAACGAACGTGCGCTTGGCGGTAGTTCCTTAGGCGGACTGTTCACGCTGTATGCAATGTATGAAAACCCAGCTTTATTTAAAAGACACATCGCCATAAGCCCGGCGGTGGGCTGGGATGATCGGTATATGTTTAAGCGTGATGATGGCTATGCTAAGCAAAATAAATCGCTTTCTGCAAGACTGTTTCTGTCACTGGGTGGTGATGAATATTCCTTATTCAGTGACCCAATTATTGAATTCCAGAAAAAAATTGAGAAACGTAATTACCATGAGCTCGGCTTATTGAACTACACGATTGAGGGTGAGCGTCATGGCGGCGTTAAGGCCGAAGGTTATAGTCGTGGCCTGCGTTGGGTATTCAAAGATATTGCACCCACTGGTCCAAGTGGCTTGGAGCGTTTATACCAGAATTAGTTGGCAGGTTTATTCTGTTAGTTGGAGCACCACTCTTTCCGATCAATGTTAGTCAACGCATTAGCAGTTTAGGTGTTTGGGTTTTCAGAAAAGCTATAAAGTGGGTAGTGGCGTACATGCACGATAATGATGGTTATTTATTCGAGCTATGTACGCCGCTGCCTTAGTCTGGTTGGTTACAGAAAGAAACCTTTCTCTTGCTGCATTCAGTTCTAGGGTTTTGTTTTGTGTTCCAATCGGTATATTTTACCTTCTTTACTGTGTGCCACGACATACAGCTCACCATCAGCGTCTTCACCAAAAGATGAAATATTCAGTCCGCTACTAATCAATAACTTTGGTGTGTATGCGCCGTCTTTTTCAGATAGACCCCAGATATTGCCTGATCCATAATCGCCATAGATATAGCTGCCCTGCAGCGCTGCTATATTATTGCCGCGATATACATAGCCACCGGTAATTGAAATACCATCTTCCCGTCCGTAAACGGCAACCGGTTCGGTGAACTCTTCTTTGGAAGTGCACTCGTTTTCGGTTTTTACAAATCCTTCAATGCAGCGCCAACCGTAGTTTTTTCCCTGCGTGATGATGTCTATTTCTTCAAATGCATATTGGCCGACATCAGCTGCCCATAGCTGTCCTGTTTCGCGATCGAAGCTAAAGCGCCAGGGGTTGCGCAAACCATAAGCAAAGATTCGGGGGTCGGCACCTTCGATATTGTTAGCTGCGGCAGTGCCGTCATCATTAACGCGCAAGATTGCTCCCAGTGTTGTGGTTTTGTCCTGGCCGTTATCGGGAGGATCATTTGCCGCGCCACCATCACCCATACCGATATATAAATAGCCGTCTGGTCCAAAAACAATATCACCGCCATTGTGATTACCATAGGGCTGTATTACCTGGTAAATATCATTACGTGAGGCGAGCACTATCGAGTCACCGCCATTAACGCTGCTAAAGCGAGAAACAACAGAGTACATGCCGTCTTCACGCTCTTCGTTAAATGACAGATAGATGTACCCATTTTTCTCAAAATCTGGATGAAAGGCCATGCCTAAAAGACCGCATTCATTGCAACTGGTTTTTAGATCGATTTCAGATTTTAAATCTGCAACCAGTTGTCTCTCATTCTTATTATTGACTAAAAATATTTTTCCATATTGCTCAAGAACATACCACAAGTCTTTATTGGTCTCATGTTGTAGTACTAATATGGCGCGATGAAAATTCAGTTCGCCAAAAATAGGCTGCAGCAGTAAGTTTTCAATTTCACTACTGTTTTTAATTTGCTGCGACTGGCCGTCACAGGCAGTGAACAAAAGACAGGTGAGAATAATCGATAATAGTCGCATGATATGCTCCTGTTTAAAGAAGAGTTTCCTGGAATTAATAGTATTGATTCATAGCATATGGTTATAGTATACCGGGCAGGCTATGTTGATTGCTCACGTTTAACAGCTCGGTGACCAATATCAGTCCGATAATAACAATCAGACCATTTAATCTTGTTTACCGCAGCATAGGCATTTGCCTGTGCTTCGCTTACGCTATTGCCTAGCGCTGTGACACATAGTACTCGTCCACCATTTGTGACCACGTTGGCGCCGTCTTCCCTGGTGCCAGCCTGGAAAACTTTGGCATCGGTCCCAAAATCGCTATCGAGACCAGAAATGATATCGCCTTTATTGTAAGACGCAGGATACCCGCCAGCTGCCATTACTACGCCTAATGCGGCGCGCTCATCCCACTGCACTTTTTCCTGGTCGAGCTTTTCGCCGATTGCACTTAAGCAGAGTTTAACCAGGT
>CAJHXT010000121.1_pt1 | contig 10107 bp, 5 predicted proteins | sample 9198451 | NCBI WGS metagenome assembly CAJHXT01 (sample SAMEA7708326, study PRJEB35096) | sediment metagenome | biome: marine neritic benthic zone biome [ENVO:01000025]; feature: sediment [ENVO:00002007]; material: shallow marine sediment [ENVO:03000034] sea grass bed [ENVO_01000059] ... | reverse complement strand
GGTGAATTAATTAAACGACGTGTATTTCGCACTCCGATCAATGAAATTCATTTCGATGTTAAAAAATCACAAATCCTCGTGGTAACACCAAGCTATGTGTTTATTCTCGACAGCAAAGGACAGGAATTAAAACGGATTCGTACTCGCCTTCCCCATATAGCGTAAAACCATTACACGCCTTTATTTAAATACCGCTCAGTTACTAGAACCTATTTCACAATACATTATGAGATAGGTTCTAGTCACTCCAGCCCTCTTCTGCCTGATTCAAAGAACAAAAATCGACGATGGCACTACGCATATGTTGTAAAGGCAATATTCTCCAGGCAGCCCCTAAAGCAATGGCCGCCTTTGGCATTCCATATACCACCGCACTGCTCTCGTGTTCAGCTATAGTCATCGCCCCCGCCTCACGCATCTTAGCCAACCCACTAGCACCATTTTCACCCATACCCGTTAATATGATGCCCAATGCGCTTTCGCCCACACGCATGGCAATTGATTCAAATAACAGATCGATATCCGGCGCATAAGAATCTTTTTCTGCTCTGGGTTTCAGGTCAATAAGATACCCTCGTCTGGATTTTCGTAGTTGAATATGGTGTGCCCCAGGCGTTATATAGACTACTCCCATCGCAAGTATCTCATCCTGTTCCGCTTCTTTTACTTTAATCGGTAATACTGAATCCAGTCTTTTGGCGAACTGGCCGGTAAATTTAGCTGGCAAATGTATAGCCACCACAACCGCAGGCATATTGCGGTTCAAATGAGTCACAATGTACTCAACGGCACTCGTTCCACCTGTAGACGCACCCAGTGCAATTACCAGCCTGGATGCTTTTGGACTCAACGCCTCCAGGTCTTCCTGCGCACTGGTAACAAAGCTAATTTTCCTGGGGCAAGCTGTTGCGGCTCTCTTTATTTTTTTGATCAGCATTGGCGCGAAATCAACCAACTTGTCAGCAGCCTGCAATTTTGGAATCACATCAATGGCACCTGCCCTTAATGCCTCCATAGCATTAGCATCGCTACCAGTGGTTGCGGCCGAAATAACCAGTGTCGGTAACGGACGGTAACGCATCAGCTGTCTTAGAAACGTAATGCCGTCGATTCGTGGCATTTCAAGATCAAGCAGGATAACGTCCGGCTGCAGTCTTAAGACCATTTCACGCCCTTCCATTGCATCTGCTGCTGCGCCGACAACCAATACGTCACTGCTGGACGCCAGCAGGCGTGTATACAGTTCACGCATACTGACAGCATCATCTATAACAAGTACTCGAATCGTCACGGCAGCCCCGCTGATAAGTTCAATTCAGAAACAGCATTCTGCAATACAGCTTATCGCCCTTTTGCGCTAAACATTGAGCAAACCGACCTCGATTTTGAAGACTTTATGATTAGATATTTCCACTTCTGCAATCCGCGTTCACTTAAGGAAGCTCTGATTTATTCGTCCTTGGCAGAAAACTGCTCCTTGCGTTTTCTGCATACACGCATCTGTACGACAGGGAAGTCGGGCATGTCTGAGTTGCAGGAGCATACTCAGACCATGGCGTAAAAAAACAAAAAGTGTGATTTTTGTTTTCACACTACGGGCACTGGCAAAATCCGGATAGGCTCTCTAATTTGCTAGAATGCACTCCAACCCTCTAATACTGGAAACGATTAATGCCTGGGGAATTCAGTACCATACTGCAAGCACTCTTATCTGATAACTCAGCCTATAGTCTGTTCAATCCTGGCAAGCACTTTAATGCTGCAGCTTCGGCTCCGGCTGCCAAGCTTAATGCAGCGTTCGCACTGGCGCTTGCCGGCGACCAGACGGGCGTTAAATATCTTGAATCTTGCGTAGAGACGCAAGATGATTCGTTCGACTGGAAATCAGTTTCACAGTTTTATTTAGCTGGCCTAAGTCTGATTTTTAAAGAAATTGAAGATCAGCAAAAACAGCATCCACAACTGAATCAAGCAATATCAGAACTAGCAGATTGCCTGTCACAACCCAAACCGGAATCCAAAATTGAACTGCAGGAGAAAATATGGGCCGTGTTTTTCCCTGAGGCTGTTGGAATCCTGTCTCAGCCTAAAAAAGCTATTCATGATTTACGGGAAAAACGGCGGGTAACTATTACTCGCCCCAACCCCAACCAGATCAAGCATCCAGACCAGCAAATCCTGTTCACTTCAAATGCCTTGCTAACTATCCCTAGCGATGTCAACAACATCGATAAACTGGACTTTTCATTATCATCCATTGATCAAATAGCTCGCACAATTAATGAACCGCAACAATACTGGTACGATCATCCGATCCCAGTTGATATTCCAGATAATCAAAATGAAATCTTATATGGTCTGTATGGGCTGGATCAGGCACTGGAAACAGAACGTCATCGAGGAAACCTGCATAACAAACTAAAATGTATTCTATCTGTATCGACCACTCACGATGGACTACATGCAATCAGCAAAGAATTTATTGAAAGAGTATTAGCGCGTAACAAACCATTAAAAAATATTGATCTCTATATATTTACTGAGAACGATACGCAACGCCTAATCAAACAGGTTCTTGCACCGGCAGCTAAACACTTTTTGGGAATTACGAACACAGAAGAGTTATTGCAAGTATTCGGCGTTGACGGGAAATATGGCCGTCACTACAGTTTCCTAAAAGCGATTGCGCCACTTTGGCAACTATCGATAGACAATAATATTCAGGCCACTTTTAAGATAGACCTGGATCAGGTATTCCCACAAGAAGAACTTATCAAAGAAACAAATTGTTCTGCACTTGAGCACTTTCAGACCAGGCTCTGGGGTTCATCAGGGATCGATAATAATGACCAGCACGTCTATCTGGGTATGATTGCCGGCGCATTAGTTAATCAGGTCGATATTCAGCAGTCTCTGTTTACGGCAGATGTAAAGCTACCTGAGAGCAATCCAGAATTTGATCAATGCATATTCTATAGCAAGCTTCCACAAGCAGTATCGACAGAAGCTGAGATGATGTTTCGTCGCGACAAAAAGCAAACCAGACAAACTGATGACTGCATACAACGCATTCATGTAACAGGAGGCACTAACGGTATTCTTATTGATGCGTTGCGGAAATATCGATGTTTTACACCATCATTTATCGCACGCGCAGAAGATCAGGCTTATATAATGTCGTCATTGGAAAATGAAAACGATCAACTTACATACCTGCATGCTGAAGGACTCATAATGCGGCATGACAAGGAATCATTTGCCCAGGATATATTGAAGTCGAATTCAACAGGAAAGCTGATTGGCGACTATCTGCGTATACTATATTTTTCAAAATACGCAAGCTGTTTCAAAATCGAGTTTGCAGACATAAAGCAAAAGCTTGCCCCGTTTACCGGCTGTTTTATTTCCTCCATACCAATAGCAGCTATCTATTTAAGATTTTGTTTACAGGCAGCCGCTTATTTCGAGCATAAAGATGGTTCTGATGGAAACGAATTCGTTGTGACAGGGGCCAAACGTCTGTTACGTGCTATTAATGAAATCAGGCAGAAAAGTAATCCTGTTAAAAAACAATTCGATCTCGAACATCAGGGCTGGAATCTTTATTATGACACACTGGATGCCTGGCAAGCCGGCCTGCATAAGAAGGACCCGTTTGCCACAAAGCTAAAGACTGAGACCCAAAAAATTATCGATGATTGTAGAGTACGCACTAACTAGATATGAAAAATCAACCTACCTACGACCTCATACGACAATATGCTCGTTTAATGGCATTGATTGGAGCAGCCAGCCATACCTTATTTTATCTCGTACTGGTTTATGGAATTGGCTACCAAGATAGTTTGATGTTACGTCTTACGAGCGCAGCATTAATATCCAGTTGGTGGTTTTTGTCTGCAGACAAAACCTGGAGTTGGCGTCAACGATTGTATTATGAGCTGACCGCAACGATAGTCTTTCCCATCTTTTTCACATACCTCCTTCTTTTAAACAATGTAAATACCTATTGGTTTGGCAGCACCGTATTTGCGGGAATGCTTATGGGTTTGCTATCGCGCCCCGTAGTCGCTATATGCGGATATATAATAGGCGCGATGGCGACCACATTCTGTTTTTCGCAAATTCATTCCCTGGATCAGCACCTTCTGCAAGCTAGCCTGCAAGCACATTTGGCTGCATTTTTTCTATTGCTAATTGCCACCGGAATTCAGAAAGTATTTAACAAGGCCTATTTGGAACTTGATTATCTGAAACAAGAAGCTGAACGTGCCAACTCATCCAAATCCAAGTTTCTGGCCGCAGCCAGTCATGATTTGCGTCAACCATTACACGCTTTAGGTCTCTATCTGGACACTATTACAAGAGAACTGAGTTCAGAACGTCAACTAGAGCTTGCATCAAAAATGAGTATTGCTGTGGATGCTTTGAAAGATTTGTTTCAACGTTTACTGGATATTTCCAAACTGGACGCAGGTATCGTCGAACCTAATATTGTTGATTACCCGATTGATAGTTTGTTTAACCGGCTGGCCATTCGATTTACGCCTCACGCAGAATCAAAGCTTTTAAAACTCGTGCTTAAAAATGATAAACAGATAATAAACACAGACCCTGTATTGCTGGAACGCATAATGGACAATTTAATTGTGAATGCAATCCGTAATTCAGAAAATGGATCAATCAGCATTAACGCAACTACTGATGAGGAAAATGTTGTAATTACCGTTAGCGACACTGGCCGCGGTATACCAAAGGAAGAGTTGGAAAATATCTTTATTGAATTTCATCAACTAGACAATCCAGAGCGTGACCGTAGCAAAGGTTTGGGTCTGGGCCTGTCTATAGTAAAACGTCTTTGCGCACTCTTAAACTATAGATTGGAGCTAGATTCTGTTGTTGGAAAAGGTACTACGTTTCATTTGTATATCCCAAAAGGCAACCCCGGGAATATGCCAAAATTTATTAATGTCCCGCAACGTATGCTTTGGGACATCGGGGATATGCATATCCTGGTCATCGACGACGAAACCGGCATACGTGATGCGATGCGTGAGCTGCTAACAGGTTGGAATTGCAAGGTAACGTGTGCAGATTCTGCTGAAGAAGCATTGGAAAAGATAACAATAGATTCTCAACTCGATCTGATTATTGCTGACTACAGGCTACGTGGATCGAAAAATGGCGTAGAGGCAATCCAGCTAATATCCCAGCATCTCAATCGTGATTTACCCGGTATGATAATTACAGGTGATACTGCTCCGGAGAGATTACAGGAAGCTTCGAAAAGCGGTTATAAATTACTGCACAAACCACTAAATGCCGGCCAATTGCGAGTAGCGGTTAATCACCTCCTAAACCAGAATCAACGACAGCTTGTTTAACAAGCCCCAATTTCTCGGCCTTTTGTGCGCAAGCCGTACGATTGGGTGTATTCAATGCCGCAAATAATGACTTCAGATGCGATTTTACGGTGTTTTCAGTCAAATTAAGTATCAAGGCTATTTGTCTATTGGAATGACCCTTGGCGAGCAGTTCCAGTACCCGAATCTGTCGCGAAGTAATGCCGTAATTGGCACCAATGTTTTCTGTTTTGGGTTGCGCATTATTGCTTACACGGCGTATGTGCTCGATCTGAGTCATCATTGATTCAGGCAAATAAACCCCGCCGCCAAACACGATTTTTAGCGCAGTTAACAGTTCCTCAGCGCTAAAGGACTTTGGTATAAAACCTAAGGCTCCGGCATCGAGTGCTCGAATAATACTATTTGGATCGTCGTGCGCTGATATGATTACAGCCGGTATCCAAATCTCTCGTTCAACAAGGGTTGACAGTAGATCTATACCGTCCATACCAGGCATATTGAGATCTACCATGATCAAGTCAATCTCGTTTTCACTTGCAAGTTTCGTTATCGCATCCTGGCCATTGATCGCCTGTATAACCGTTACCGGCTGATCCAGCAATTGCAGTACCTGCTCCAGCCCATCCAGAAATAAGGGGTGATCATCAACGACTAATATCTTCATAATTTTTTGAACAAACAACCAAGCATTGGGTAAAACATTGTATTTTTAATGGAAATAGAAGACTAGCATAGGTCACCAGTTCACATATCACACTTTTGAGTGAATCCAACATCCATGGTTACTATTTCACCCATTTGGGTGATGATTTGCCAAGCATTCTGTTGGATACTTTGTAGCATGAGTCGGTATTAAAATTTGCGTCTAACGTCAATAGATACGCTGACTGGCCGCCTGTTAGAGTTCGGGCTAAAAATTGGAGATAGATCTTGAAAAAGGCTAGTTAGACTAAGAATTAAGATTTAATTAGAAATTGGGCTATCCCCTGACATGTAAAAATCAGGGGATTTTTTTATCCGGTAAGAAATGAACTAAATATTTACACCGATAATTGCTTGGAATAATTAGCAGGCGCGATTGGACTAGACAAAATTTTGCTCCCGAGCGCGGGGATGCGCGAGATAGTCTTTTCGTGAAGGATCACGAAATAGTACCAGTCAAATTACTTAATTAACGCATATGCTCTCGCGTAAAAAATAGTCTTCTGATAAGCATGCAGGAGAACTAACAGAGTTCATCTGTTGTACCAGGATCTTGGTTCACCAACTCAAACCGTGAAACATTAGCGTATTGATATGGGTATCGGGACGAGTTGGCTCGCCAGCTTAACGTGCCACAAAGGTGGCGTTTATATAATCCGCTGTTGAAATTGAGCTTTTGAAAGCAGATCCTCAAGCACACTAAATCGTGGCTAAAGATCTTACATTGTGCACTCAGTTGGTAGGCGCGATTGGACTAGGCAAAATTTTGCTCCTGCAAATTTTGCATTCCCACCATCCCTGGCGGTCAAACAATACTGCGATGATTCCACTGGCACCAATCAATCTAAATTATGATAAGCCTTCATCATATGACGAAAGGCTTATCATAATTTAGATTGGTAGGCGCGATTGGACTCGAACCAACGACCCCCACCATGTCAAGGTGGTGCTCTAACCAGCTGAGCTACGCGCCTATTGGCCTACCAGAGAACGGGCGCAGAAGTTAGCACGAAACTCACACTCTCTCAAGCACCTAGTAAAATAGCGCCTGGCTAAAAATAACTCCAGAACCCGCCTTTAAACTAAGATGGATTAATATAATTAACTGAGTCAAATTGCCTAGTCACTCATGCCGCAAAACCCACTTAAACTAAACTAACCGGCCACCCCATCCGGCAGTTCCAGACTCTCGCGGCGTATTAATTCGATCTCATCTCTTATTCGGGCAGCATCCTCAAACTCCAGTTCCTTTGCATGCGCATACATTTGTTTCTCTAGTTTATTGATCAGCTGCATAGCTTGTTCGGTATCAAGTTTGCCATCTACGGCATATGTGGATGAGGATTCGGCAACCTTTGTCTGTCGTTCGTGAGCTTTCAGAGCGTACGCGCCTTGCATAACATCAGCCACGCGTTTTTCGATGCTCTTTGGTGTTATGTTGTTGTCTTTATTAAACTGATTCTGCTTTTCCCTGCGACGGTCTGTTTCTTTCAGCGCACGCTGCATAGAACCGGTAACTTCGTCAGCGTACAGGATAGCTTTACCTTTTATGTTTCTTGCTGCACGACCTATGGTCTGAATAAGCGAGCGCTCGGAGCGCAGAAATCCTTCCTTATCCGCATCCAGTATTGCCACCAGCGTAACTTCCGGCATATCCAGTCCTTCTCGCAGTAGGTTAATGCCGACCAGTACATCGAATTTCCCCAAACGTAAATCCCGGATAATTTCAACGCGCTCAACAGTATCCACATCGGAGTGTAAATATCGAACCCGCACGCCATGCTCATCAAAATAGTCGGTCAGGTCTTCCGCCATACGTTTGGTTAACGTTGTGACGAGCACACGTTCATCCAGCTTCGCGCGTGCATTGATCTCCGAAAGCAAATCGTCCACCTGGGTTGCGACGGGGCGAATTTCGACTTCTGGATCCACCAGACCGGTTGGACGCACAACCTGCTCCACAACTGCACCCGACATTTTTTCTTCATACGGACCGGGCGTTGCCGAAGTAAAAATAACCTGCGGCGCAATTGTTTCAAATTCCTCAAATTTTAATGGTCGATTATCCAGCGCAGAAGGCAGACGAAAACCGTATTCAACCAGTGTCTCCTTGCGAGAACGATCACCCTTGTACATCGCCCCAAGCTGAGGTGCCGTAACATGACTCTCATCAATAATAAGCAAAGAATCAGCTGCCATATAATCAAACAAACAGGGCGGTGGTTCACCCGGTTCCCTGCCGGATAAAAGCCGTGAGTAATTTTCGATTCCGGTGCAATATCCCAGCTCGGTAATCATCTCAATATCGAACATCGTCCGCTGCTCCAGCCGTTGCGCTTCCAGCAGTTTGTCCACTGAACGCAGTTGCTTCAGGCGATCCTTTAGTTCCAGTTTGATTTCCTCTACCGCACGCAACAATATATCCCGTGGCGTAACGTAGTGTGTCTTAGGGTAAACCGTGAATCGCTGCACCCGTTGCAGTACCTCCCCAGTCAATGGGTCGAAAATACTCAGGTTTTCAAGCTCTTCATCAAATAACTCTACACGTATAGCTTCTCGCTCCGAGTCCGCAGGGTGAATATCAATCACTTCACCACGTACACGGTAGGTGCCGCGCCGCAATTCAATATCATTTCTCGTATATTGCATCTCGGCCAAGCGCCGCAGAATTCGGCGCTGATCGATAATATCGCCCTTAACCAGATGAAGAATCATGGTCATATAGGTATCCGGATCACCTAAACCGTAAATCGCCGAGACGGTGGCCACTACAATAGTGTCTTTACGTTCCATCACCGCCTTGGTCGCGGATAAGCGCATTTGCTCAATATGGTCATTTACTGAGGCATCTTTTTCGATGTAGGTATCGGAAGACGGTACATAGGCTTCGGGCTGATAGTAATCATAATAGGAGACAAAATATTCCACAGAATTATGAGGAAAATACTCCTTCATCTCGCCATACAATTGAGCCGCCAGGGTCTTATTGGGCGCGAGTATCATTGTTGGCCGCTGAATTTTCTGTATGACATTGGCGATGGTAAAGGTTTTACCAGAACCGGTAACGCCCAACAGTGTCTGGTGACTCAAGCCGGCTTCCAGGCCACCAAGAAGCTCTCTTATTGCCTGAGGCTGATCACCAGCAGGTGAATATTCCGTTTTTAGTGTGAAAGGCTTAGACATCAAATAGAGCAATCCAGTATCATTCGCGTGGTCGTTTTGGCAAGATCCCAGTGGATCTGCTACTCAAACCAAGCATTGTCGCAAACCCAGTTTTATTAAACAAAGTCAATTGGAGATAAATAACGTTGGACATTCAACTTTCGCAACGTGTTCAGAAAGTAAAGCCATCCCCCACTCTAGCCATTACGGCTACAGTCGCAAAACTACGTTCTGAAGGACGTGACATAATTGGTCTCGGCGCAGGCGAGCCAGACTTCGATACACCCGAAAATATAAAAAATGCTGCCGTCGAAGCATTAAAAGCAGGCAAAACCAAATACACGGCTGTCGATGGCCTACCGAGCCTGAAAGAAGCCGTTATTGACAAATTTAAACGTGACAATTCGCTCGACTATAAGGCAGACCAGATTCTAGTATCAGTTGGCGGCAAGCAGAGTTTCTATAACTTAGCTCAAGCCTACCTAAATCCCGGTGATGAGGTGATCATCCCCAGCCCCTATTGGGTATCCTACCCAGATATGGTGTTGCTGGCAGGCGGTGTGCCTGTTGTCGTTGCCGGGAACCAGGATCAACGCTTTAAAATCACTGCTGAACAGCTTGAGGCAGCCATTACCGATAAAACACGGTTATTTGTAATCAATAGTCCGTCCAATCCAGCTGGCACTGCTTACACCAGAGCGGAACTCGCTGCTCTAGGTGAGGTATTGGCAAAGTATCCGAATATTCTCATCGCTACCGATGATATGTATGAGCATATTATGTGGACCGAGGAACCCTTTTCCAACATCGTCATGGCCTGCCCCGAATTGTACGAACGTACTATCGTGCTTAATGGTGTATCGAAGGCCTATGCAAT
>CAJHXT010000153.1_pt1 | contig 10133 bp, 6 predicted proteins | sample 9198451 | NCBI WGS metagenome assembly CAJHXT01 (sample SAMEA7708326, study PRJEB35096) | sediment metagenome | biome: marine neritic benthic zone biome [ENVO:01000025]; feature: sediment [ENVO:00002007]; material: shallow marine sediment [ENVO:03000034] sea grass bed [ENVO_01000059] ... | reverse complement strand
TTTAATAAACCTGATTCCTTGCACACGATTTAATACCTGCGCCACATGTTTTAATCCTGATCGTACATGTTTAGGCAAATCAATTTGTGTAACGTCCCCAGTCACTACCGCGCTTGATCCAAATCCTATTCGGGTAAGGAACATTTTCATTTGTTCAATGGTGGTATTTTGCGCTTCATCCATAATGATAAAAGCATCGTTTAACGTCCGCCCCCGCATGTAGGCAAGGGGAGCAACTTCAATCACATTCTTTTCAATCAGCTTATCGACCTTCTCAAATCCCAGCATTTCATATAGCGCGTCATACATTGGTCTTAAATAGGGATCAACTTTTTGCGACAAGTCACCCGGCAAAAACCCCAATCGCTCGCCGGCTTCAACCGCCGGCCGAACTAATACCAGCCGTTTTACGTAATCCTGTTCTAAAGCTTCGACGGCACAGGCTACAGCCAGATAGGTCTTACCGGTGCCAGCTGGCCCAATACCAAAGGTTAAATGATGCGACCGGATAGCTTCGACATACGCATTCTGATGTCTGCCTCTAACCCGGATAAAACCACGACGAGTTCTAACCGTTGCCGCGGATTTTGCAGTCTTGTCGAGCAAGGACTCGATCCCGGACTGCTGTAAATGTAGATGCACCAGATCAGGTGAAATCGTCTCGTTTTCGCTGACCAGGTACAGGTCCTTAAGTAATTCACAGGCACCATTAATGGCAGGCACTGGTCCCAGTAACTTAAATGCATTGCCACGATTTTTAATCTCGATGCCCAGGCGTTGTTCGATCTGGCGCAGGTGAGCATCCATCTGGCCGCAAAGATTGGCCAGACGAAGATTATCTTCAGGTGTTAGCAGTAACTCGAGGGAATTGGCTTTGCTGTTCAAAATACTTGTTTGGCGACCTGTCAGTACGGGGATGTAAAACCAAGTCTAACAAAGCATATCGTATTAAGCAGTTTTTAATGCTTTTTTAACGATGTTTTGAGCTGGATAGCGGCCAAGTAGTGAGTTGGGGCGCGCTTCGACAATCTCAACCTCGACAAAGGAACCAATAAGATCTTGATCTGCTGCAAAATTGACCACTCGGTTGTTCTCGGTACGGCCGGCGAGTTTAGTTGGATCTTTTTTAGATGGCCTTTCCACCAGTATACGCTGTACGGAACCAACCATCGCCCGGCTAATTTGTTGCGCGTTATTGGAAATCGCATGCTGCAACTGGGAAAGACGCTGTTTTTTCACGGAGAGTGGCACATCATCTGCGTACGACGCGGCTGGTGTGCCCGGGCGGGCACTGTAGATAAAGCTGTAGGATTGATCAAAACCAATATCCCGAATTAAATCCATAGTGGCCTGAAAATCAGCATCTGTTTCGCCCGGAAAACCGACGATAAAATCCGATGAGATACTGATGTCCGGACGAATAGCGCGCAGTTTTCGAATCGTGGCTTTATATTCAAGCGCAGTATGACCACGTTTCATTGCGGCAAGAACTTGATCAGAACCGCTTTGCACCGGCAGATGAACATGGTTTACCAGTTTGGGGATATCGGCGTAGGCCTGAATCAGTGCGTCACTGAACTCGACAGGGTGGGAGGTGGTGTATCGAATGCGCTCTACGCCCTCGATGACAGCAACATAGTGCAACAGAGTCGCGAAATCACATATGGTAGTTGTACCAGCATCATCGTCCACCATCTGACCCCGGTAGGCATTCACATTCTGGCCCAACAGGGTAATCTCTTTAACGCCCTGCTCGGCTAACTGGACAATCTCGGTAATGACATCATCCAATGGACGGCTGATTTCCTCACCACGGGTATAGGGCACGACACAATAGGTACAGTACTTGCTGCAGCCCTCCATAATGGAAACAAACGCGGTTGCACCATCAGATCTCGCCGGTGGCAGATTGTCAAATTTTTCAATTTCAGGGAAGGAAATATCAACTACAGCCCGGCGGTCCCGCAAAATCTGATCCATCATTTGCGGTAGACGATGTAGCGTTTGTGGCCCAAAAACAATATCGACATAAGGTGCCCGCTCACGAATGGCTGCACCCTCCTGGCTGGCAACACAACCACCCACGCCAATTACAAGATCAGGATTTTTTTCTTTTAGCGGCTTCCAGCGCCCCAGCTCGGAAAAGACCTTCTCTTGAGCCTTCTCACGAATCGAGCAGGTGTTCAAAAGCAAAACATCTGCTTCTTCTAATATTGTTGTCTTAGAGTATCCCCTGGCATCATGTAAAACATCCGACATCTTGTCGGAGTCATATTCATTCATCTGACAGCCGTGGGTTTTAATATAAATCTTGCCAGGCATTGCGGTCTTCGTAAGTCCAAAAGGACGCGTATTCTATACCTTGTGCGTCCCAATTTGCACGAAATGCAGAACGAATTTAGCTCGCCGATTCAGTCAGATTTTCTCTGGGTATCAGTGGCACAACATCAGCCTTGGGCCGTGAACTCAGTTGACGATACTCAGGGACGAGTTGCTGCACAATATTTAATGCTGTTGATTCATCAAAAACCTCAACCGCATTCTGCAATTTATCAAGCTCGATTTTTACACTGTCCCAAAGTGAGGTTATGCAATGCGCTAACATCAGTTTTGGATGACCCGTTCCCATCAATTCCTCTTTGTTATAAAAGAGTTCCTCATGCAGCTTCTCACCAGGTCGTAGTCCGATAAACTCAATCTCGATATCAACCTCCGGCTCAAGGCCACACAATCTAATCATATTCTCTGCTAGATCGGTAATTTTGACCGGGCTGCCCATATCCAGGACGTATATTTCACCACCTTGCCCCATTGCTCCTGCCTGAAGTATCAGCGAAGCTGCTTCAGGAATCGTCATAAAATATCTTGTAATATCCGGGTGAGTGACCGTTACCGGCCCGCCTTTTTGAATCTGCCGCTCAAAAAGCGGTACGACGGAACCGGTTGAGCCCAGTACATTGCCAAATCTAGTCGTAACAATGTGCGTATCAACCTGACTATTGAGCGATTGACAGTAGACTTCAGCAACGCGCTTTGAGGCACCCATCACACTAGTAGGATTGACCGTTTTATCGGTCGAGACCTGGACAAACGTGGTAACCCCATACTTTACTGCCGCATCCGCCACGGTTTTGGTACCCAAAATATTGTTGCGCACGCCCTCAACAATATTCTCTTCTACCATGGGTACGTGCTTATAAGCCGCCGCATGAAAAACCACATTTGGACTGAATTGGGAAAATACCTTTTCTACCGCTGCGCGAACTCTAATATCAATAAGCAATGGCCTGATATCACACTCAGGACACTTTTGTCTAAGCTCTAAATCGATTGAATATAAATTATATTCACTGCTTTCAATAATCAGCAGTGTTTTTGGTTTATGAGTCAATATCTGCCGACACAATTCCGATCCAATCGATCCTCCACCACCTGTAACAGCAACACAGTTGCCAGTGAGATACGCGTTTATACTATTAATATCTAATTTAACGGGTTCTCGACCTAGCAAATCTTCGACTGTCACCGGTCGCAGGCGTGAAACCTCAACCCGGCCATCAGCCAATTCCAATAAGGAAGGTAAAGTTCGACAGGCCACCTTTCGTTCTGCACATGTTCTGATAATCTCATCCATGACAGATCTGGCTGCTGAAGGCATAGCGATTAACACGGTCTTAACGCCCATAGACTGAATTAATGCCGGAAGGTCAGCTACTTTACCAACCACTCTAATGCCATGCAGATCGGTACCCTGTTTAGCAGGGTGGTCATCAATTAACCCAACCGGTAAAAACGGTCCATTCTCCAGCAAATCTCTAATCAACAGGTTAGCCGCTCTACCAGCTCCCACAATTAAAGCATGCTCTCTATCCTGTTTATCCAGGGAAACATGGTGAGTTCGAAGCATGCGATAGGCAACGCGAGAGGTAGAAACGCCGATAAATAATAGGATGGGATAGAGAATAATTACCGATCTTGGAATACCTTCGAATCGTGAATAAACGAAGAGAGCCGCAGATACAGCAATAGTCCCAACTAAAATAGCCTGCAAAATCCTCAATAAGTCTGATAGCGACGCAAATTTCCAGATCCCCCGGTATGCACCGAAAAACCAGAATGTAAGCCCATGAAGGGGAGACGCGACAACCGCTAACGTCAACATTGAGTAATAGTTACTTGTTGGTATATCGCCTAAATTGAAGCGGAACCAGAATGCTAGCAGTACCGCAACCGGAATCCATAATAGATCATGAATAAATATTGTAAGCCGCTTTATTGTAAAGAGTTCCATCTTTGTCTCCCAAGTTATTTCGTAGCCACCCGATTCACTAGAAATACCACTATAGCCCTTTTTATACGCCCCAGCTGTTAATTAATACCAGAATATTCCGTTAGTTGCAAACCCCCCCCTATTTCCAAATCTATATAATCAATACACCAACCAATTGGTATGCTTGATATGACAAAATTAAGCATGAGATCAGCGAAATTCGATCCCATAACACGCCAAAAAAAACTTTTAGTAGCAACAAATAATCTAAGTTTGGAAACTATTTAATCACACATACAACCCTAAAAACTCTTTGTATCAACTCTAAAGCAGGCAAAAACTACACCTCTTCTACGATGATATGGCCACCAACAGGTAACTCTGACTATTTCTAGCCAATGTGTAAATGATTCCTCAAGTTTTTATAAAAATAGCCTATATCTCCTCATCCTTCCAGTTCGTAATCGGTAACTTCAAATTCTCCATCGACAAATGATAGACATAAAGAGCTATTACTTATATTCGAACGGCGCGCAGGTCGGCCAGACCATAAGCGAATGCGACCAAATTGCTGATGGTCTATGAAAACCCCTGGATAAGGATGAGTCGTGGCCCTGACAAGCCTATCGACTTCCATCACTGACATATTTGAGTTTATACGACCATTGTCAGGGCGCCGTCCAGGCCACACCGTTGCCTTTGACTCATCCTGAGGGATCAGCTTGACCCTGTCATGAGTAAGATCACTCCAAACACTATTCAGCAATGTGCAATGAGCATGAGCTATCCGGGAATACAATGAAGTAGCATCTTCCCGCGCGGACAATGATATTGCTTCTTGTGCTAAAATAGGTCCCGTATCTACGCCGTTATCAAGTTTGAACAGGGTTACACCAGTCTCAGACAATCCTTTAAGGATTGCCCATGGAATTGATGCACGCCCTCGGCCTTCAGGTAATAATGTGGGATGCATTCCCAGCACACCATTCTTAGCTGCACTCAACACATCCGGACCAGCCACCTGTGACCAACCAATAATAAACAACCAATCAATTCCAGCTTTCTTTATAGCGTCTATTACATCGCCATCATTGACATGCCTTACCTTTAAAAGAGGTATATCACGTTTAATGCAAAAGCTGTTAAGATAGACTCGTCCAGCTTTATGGGGAGCAATATTGTCTTTTAGCGTTATAGCCAACTCTAGACATCCGCCTACGCGATAAATTTCTTCCATACATGAAAGACCAAGCTCCACACAAGTCACAAAACCAAATTTCATAGATTCTCTACTTAATATACCGGAGGGGGTTTCAATAGATATAAAAACGTTTTTAGAATAATTTTTACATCATTCCTCAGAGATATTGCTTTTGCATAACTGGCATCAAATTCAGCCTTTTGTTCAATACTCATACCATCAAATGAATTTATCTGTGCCAATCCGGTTAGCCCGGGCCGACATTCTAAAGAACCTGATGCTCGCCTGAATAAAATTAACTTGTTTTGAATTGGCAAAGGCGGACGTGGCCCAACAATACTCATATCTCCAATAAGAATATTAATTAGCTGAGGCAACTCATCTATATTCGTTCGTCGTAAAATGCGTCCCACTCGCGTTATTCTAAGAGCCCCCCCCTTGGAGGAAGGAACGTTTTCAGTGTTTAGTGGCATACTGCGAAATTTAAAACAACTAAATAGATTACCGAAACGACCGACACGACTACTAACATATATAGCAGGCCCACCATCCTCAAGCCTAATCACCAACCATACCAACGTAAAAATAGGGCTTAATAAGATAAGTGTAACTATCGCGAACATTATATCTAAGGTTCTTTTGAAATATCGAATGTACATTTTTAACAGTTCATTAGCTGAAGGAATTAGGATCAACAGCTCGCTTAAATGCCGTCTGAAATCCTTCGGCATATCTCATGCCTGCTTGGGCACCACGGTATGCCGCCAAGCCCCGCAAAGCTTCACGACTACGCGGATGGGGATAATCACGCATTACACCGCGATACGCACTCAAGGCCTCCACCTTCTTTTCCAAACCTTCTATACCAATTTCAAAAAATGTGTCTGGCTCAAACGAAGCACCACTTCCTGAATAAGACCACTCAGTCGAAGATAATATTTCCGCAAAAAACAGTGCCGACAATGCGGGAAGATCATCTCGTCTCTGGAACAGTCTTGCCGCAGCTTGACATGCAAATGAAACTTGCTTGTGGTCATCATTTAAATCACGAGGGTGGTGCGTAATTATTGTATCAGCTTGAGTTTCGATAAGAGCAGCTTCAATAAACTGAACTAATTCAATATGTGGCACCATATTCAAACAAATATTTGGAAAATCGCCCAATATCGGACGCCCTAATCCAAGCACTTGGCCTGCAGACAATAAATCGTCGTATAACTCTTGAGAACGTGGACGGCTTGCACGCGCACCTGCACCAGATGACAATATACACGCGCGCACCTCTACATCCTGCGATACTAGAACAAACGAGCATCCTCCCGCAGCTAAAACTTCATCATCCGGGTGTGCAACAACTACTAAAACAGTCATTTTCCATACCTTACCAGTTTAGGTTCCTGATCGTAAATAAAGAACTCCGCCGTCTACTTGATAACGCGCCGTAGTAAATCCGGTTAACTTCAATCAAATTTACCTCAAGTAAAGGAACTATTAACCTGCAAAACTCCTAACATTTTTTCTATTAAAGACTTTATCCCTGATACTCGTGTAAATAACTGCAGCATGTACACCACGCATGGGAGCAAGCGTGTCGCCAATACTTACACCGATACTACCCATGGAAGCATTAAATTTGGAATTAAAATATCTTCTCCATATTTTTATATCATGATCACACTCTTGGTAAAGAAATAAAAAGCTTCAATGCTTTGAGAGTTGCAGACCATTGACAAAGACACCAAGTCAAAAGCAATTAGAATAACTCAGCTAATACCAACCGTTTTTACCTTCTGTCGATTATTTCTGATAGATAAAGAAGTCTAAAAACTCAATTTTAACACTGACTCATTCCAAGTCTATAGGTTGTTTACAGATCATATATCATATTAGTCAAGCCAAACTAAAAAGCTCAAATAGGCTACCCCATGTAACACGCCACTACGAGAACATGGTCTCGTTTCATGAAAACATGCACCAATTAAGTCACCAAAATGGCGCTGAGTTACCAACAATTCAATAATCAGCTCCCTCCATATATGGGTCTCAAGCATAATAAAAATTTATATGCGCACAGCTCTTTTATCTTGAGAAAATATTAAGGTACTGTAACTAGCGCATTACCGATACAAATTCATCTCCTGATTTTTCTAACAACCTCACCGACAGTGCGCTACACCCTAAAATACAATACAGATTGAGACTTTCCGTAACCTATAAAAGGTTCGCCCGATCCTATGCACTTCCGCAACACCTAACGCTTAAATTATCGGTTCTTAGGGGACGAAAAGTCAACTAGGAAAAGGCTTTTTCTAGAGCGATACTAGCCATTTCAAATAAATGATGTATTATTCGTTAGCCAAGTGTAAAATTAGAACACATAGTCCAATTTCAAGCACCTAACCCTGATTACCAACCCCACTATCCATTGCAATTACGGATCTGTGATCGCTAGCTTTCATTTTCTAGATGCATTCAATTAAAAATCGGGTTACTCTGTTAATACCTTTGAATCGGACAGGTACTTAGTAGACCAAACCAGCCTGCTTCCGTCAATGCAAACTTATCTTAATAATACAGCATTTATTCCATACATCCTCCGCTTCATCTTCTTACTCGTATATCTGATGACACGAGTCTCGCGATAGTATTATCTGAAAATGCGGAAACAAAGCGTAAATTATACACGCCCCACCAATACAACGGCCTTTAAGTTGGATTGCTTAGCGACGACAGTGCTGCGATGACAATTTTGCCGCTGAGTCTATGGTTTCGGGCACTTCCGAGCACTACACAAATGCGTTACCAATAAGCTGTGGATCCGACGCATTTTCTTGAGTTAAACGACACCAATGATTACTATTACAAACTCTTAGTAATAAATAGAAGCCACTAAGCTCGATATGTACTTCCGTGGAACAATAGTGTCGCTACCTCGGTATAATTTTGGTGAAAATCCCTTTACTAAAATCGTCTCGCTAGTGGAACAACTTATGTGCTCCGATCACCATCATAAACTACACATGCTCTCGTCCGTACAGCTTATCAAATGCTCTACAGCAGCGTAGAGCTTTTTGTCAATCTCCTCTATCTTCAGACCTCGCACCTAAGCGTAACGACACTGCGGTATTCCAGATTATCAGAAAATCATAGCCTATCTCGACCTCCAACCCTTGGCCTTCGGCCTTCCACAGTTCGCAGTATTGGAAGATCCTCCTAACTTGCCACAATTTGGCTCAAAACCGAATGGACAATCATCAGTACAAGTGTAAAATACGGCACAAAGCACAGATCAAAGGAAGTGGGAAACCACTTAATTTTATAAAACAGATTTTCGCAAATAAATTAGTTTTTCTCACTGGTTTAATCGAAGGCTTCCGAATTGAAAATAGTAACAGTATTAGGGGCGAGACCTCAGTTTATTAAGGCGGCAATCGTCAGTCGCAAACTTACAAAGTATAATCAAGTACAAGAAATTATTGTGCATACGGGACAACACTTCGATCCAAATATGTCGGAGATATTTTTTAGCCAGCTAAATATTCCTCGCCCAGATTATAATTTAGAGATCCGCGGAGGAAGTCATGGTGTTATGACCGGGCGTATGTTGTGTAAAGTTGAAGACGTCTTGATACGTGAAAAACCAGATTACCTAATGGTGTATGGAGATACCAATTCCACCCTAGCGGGAGCCCTGGCTGCGTCGAAACTTCATATTCCCGTTGCACATATTGAAGCTGGATTACGAAGTTTCAATTCGCAAATGCCAGAAGAGATTAATCGCATCGTAACCGATCAAATTAGCAATACATTGTTTTGTCCAACAGAAACTGCGGTTTCCAATCTAAAAAAGGAGGGATTCGAGCATAAACCTGTTGAGATACTAAAAGTCGGTGATGTAATGCAAGATTCCGTAATCTATTATGCCAAGTATTCTCAGAAACCACGTGATCTCAAAATATCACAAGATTTTATTCTTGCTACTCTACACCGAGCAGAAAATACTGACAACGAAGATCGTCTGGCCAGTATTGTTGGCGCACTTAATAGAATACACAAGACTATTGCTCCAGTTGTACTGCCCATCCACCCACGCACAAAGGCGAGTATTCATCATGCAGGTTTAACCCTCAATTTGAATACTTTGGAACCAGTCGGCTATCTAGAGATGCTATGGATACTAGACAATTGCAGCCTTGTTTTAACGGACAGCGGGGGTATACAAAAAGAAGCCTTTTTTCGCAACAAGGCGTGCATCACAATGCGTGAGCAAACCGAATGGACTGAATTAGTTGAAATGGGCGTTAATGAACTTGTTGGCACAGATGAGGACGTAATACTAAATGCCACCCGAAAAAATTTATACCGAGAAGTGAAAGATGATAGTAAGGTATATGGTGGCGGACTAGCTTCTGATCGTATAGTAGAAAAACTTTTGAACTTAGACATAATATAGTTTCAGTTTTTATCATGGGAAAAACTATCTGGATAATCAATCAATATGGCTCCACGCCCGAAACAGGTATGGGAGGACGACACTTCTACTTCGCTCGAGAATTATCCAAACAAGGGAACTTGGTGTATTTAATCATAGGCAGCTACTCCCACATATTAAGAAAGCCACCAAAAGTAGATAATAAATTCAAATTAGAAGTAATTGATGGA
>CAJHXT010000042.1_pt1 | contig 10222 bp, 6 predicted proteins | sample 9198451 | NCBI WGS metagenome assembly CAJHXT01 (sample SAMEA7708326, study PRJEB35096) | sediment metagenome | biome: marine neritic benthic zone biome [ENVO:01000025]; feature: sediment [ENVO:00002007]; material: shallow marine sediment [ENVO:03000034] sea grass bed [ENVO_01000059] ... | reverse complement strand
TGCAATCTTGATTTTGATGAAAATGAAGTAATGCGAGAGGAAATCAATGCATTTCTCAAGAGCATTAATAAAACAAAATTAAAAAGTAAAAAAGCGGCAACAGCGAATTTTCCATTGCTTACACCACATCCGGAGCATGGCGAACTTAGAACCAATGCGCGGCAAAGCCAGACCTATGATCAGATTGGATTATTTTCTAACGAGGACTGGTTACCAACGCCTGATAAAAATTATTCCGCAGGCAGTGACCCAAACGGCTACGATTACGGCGTTTTCCGTTTTACGGATTTAGTTGCTATTACTCTGCATAACAAAAGTTTTGTTGAACTAAATAAAACAGAGCAGAGTGCCATAATTGAAAAGTGTCAGTGGGATATCAGCGATCATATGCCGGTCTGGTTTAGAGTACCAATACCCGGTAGTTAGTTTTTACAGTCGAGACATGCTCTTTCGGGCTCCAGGTAATTTGACTAAATCTGGTGATTTGATCCGTGTGCCAGGGAGGAGCGCACAGAATGATTTGATTTTGTAAATCTACTTAAGATCATGACTCAAAGGATATTTATGAAGCGTTCAATTCTTTGATACCATGCGGCTTTAACTAAACACAGCAGTCCCCACTATCAACCATGCATTGTCAGTTCCCACAAAATGAAGGTCTTATCTATTTAAATCACGCTGCGGTAGGACCATTGCCAAAGTGCACCGCTGAGGCCGTTAAGTTGTTCGCCGATGACAACCTGAAAAATGGCGCAAAAAACTATCCAAGGTGGTTATCGAAAGAACAGCAACTGCGCAAACGTCTGTCTCGATTACTCAACGCAGAATCGCCGTCCTGTATTGCTTTGCAGAAAAATACCTCCGAAGCTCTTTCCGTTATTGCTTATGGGCTGGATTGGAAAGAGGGCGATAATGTGGTTTTAGCCGAACAGGAGTTTCCATCAAACCGTATTGTCTGGGAATCTTTAAAGCGTTTTGGTGTGGAAACCAGAATTGTTGATTTGACCGATTTTGAGGACCCGGAAGCTAAATTGATCCAGGCAATCGATAAGAAAACACGCCTGCTGACTACCAGTTCTGTACATTATGCCAATGGATTGCGTATGGATCTGGAGCGGCTTGGTGAGGCCTGTAAAAAGCAGGGTGTGTTGTATTGCATTGATGCCATACAAAGTCTGGGTGCGTTTGAATTGGACGTAGCAGCCTTAGAAGCTGATTTCGTTGTGGCGGATGGACATAAGTGGATGCTTGGGCCGGAAGGTCTGGCACTGTTTTACTGCCGACCAGAGCGTCTTAATGAACTCAAGTTGCATCAGTTTGGCTGGCATATGGTAACGAATGCTGGTGACTACGATCAAACCGAATGGCAAGTCGCGACAGATGCTCGTCGTTTTGAATGTGGTAGTCCGAATATGCTGGGCATCTATGCTTTGGAGGCCAGCCTGGGGCTGATTGAAGAAACTGGCCTAAAAACCATATCTAATAATATTTCTAGAAATATCGAATATCTTATTGAAAATATTGATAATATGCAGAGTATTAAGCTGTGTTCGCCGAGAAAACCTGAACGTAGGGCCGGTATACTCACGTTTAACATTGCAGGTGTGGACCAGTCGAAGTTGCACCGTTTTTTAATGGAGAACGATGTTATCTGTGCCCAGCGTGGCGGCGGTATTCGGTTTTCACCGCATTTTTACAATACGCAGGAGCAATTGAATCGTGCTCTTGAGGTTCTCCAGCAGGGTATCAAGCACTGCCAGTGCTAAACTGATCCAGCTTGTTTGCTTTTTATGCCCCGCAATTTCAAATCAATAAGTTTCAATGGGTTCGATGTCGAACTAAGGTTTAAGTCGATAAAAAATTTAAATTTATATGTCTGTCCACCAGATGGCCAAATTCGTGTTTCGGCGCCTAAGGGTTTAAGTACACAGGAAGTGAAGGCTTTTTTAATTTCAAAATCTACATGGATAAAACAGAAACAGCAGAAATATCGTTCGCGGACATCTGAGGCGGCATTGACCTTTCTGGATGGTGAGATCCATTACTATTGCGGCACTCCTTATCAGCTGCACATAATCGAACACAATGAAGCAGGAAAAGTTAAGTTAATTGATGGGCAATTGACTATGCAGATACGGCCAGATACATCGATCGAGAAGAGATTGTTAATTCTAAATAACTGGTATCGACAGCAACTAAAAAACTATATTCCACCCATCATTCGCAAGTACGAGACGCTTATGCGTGTAACCGTGAACGAGTTTCGAATAAAAAGAATGAAAACTCGATGGGGCTCCTGCAATCCACATGCAAAACGTATTTGGATTAATCTGGAATTGGCAAAAAAACCGGCTGAATGCCTGGAGTATATCGTTGTACACGAAATGGTTCACTTGCTTGAAGCAAGCCATAATCTTCGTTTTAAAGCACTTATGGGTAAATATATGCCACATTGGAAACAATATCGAAAAAAACTAAATCAATTGCCCGTTAGTTGAGTGGCAAAATGCTTATAGCATTCTAAAGTAATAAATCTTCTTCAATCGCATGATAGTGGCTGCATGCATCAATCAATGATTTTGCCGTAAGCTTCTCCACACTATAGACTTCGGCGTTTACACCATTGTCCTTTCTGATCTTTTCCAACAGCAAGTCAAAATCACCATCACCTGAAAGTAGCACAACAGTATCAACATTTTGTGCTGCCTCTAATACATCGATGGTTATACCTACATCCCAGTCGCCTTTTGCTGATCCATCGCGGCGCTGAATAAAGGGCTTTAGTTTTACTGTGAAACCACAGTGTCTAAGTGCCTCCTGAAATTTTAGCTGTTTGCCGTCGTGTCGATGTATCGCATACGCGGTTGCTGAAACTATCTCGCCTTGATCAGCAATTTTCTGCCAGAGTTTTTGATAGTCAAATTGTCGTCGATAAGCCTGTCGAGTCGTGTAATAGATATTCTGTACATCGACAAAGAGAGCAATTTTTTTCACCAAGATGCCTTTAGGTTTATTAAGGGTGCATCGACTTATTCAGAAGCACCCTTAATTGTACCAAGATTAGTTTTGCTAATGTGCATTAGACAAAAAGCTTATGCAATGCATATTATGCTACAGCGGCATGTGAGTAATTTCGAGATTTTGCTTGCCCCTTACCCTTAATTTTCCGTCTACGCTTGCCAGGTTTGTTGGAAGTACTGCTATTTCGTGTCTGAGCCTTAGCGGACTTCCGTGCACGAGATTTATTTGCCTGTTGCTTGTTTTTACTTTGGCGCTTTTGTCTGGTCTCGGACTGCAATGGTTCTAATCCCTGAACCACAGACCAATTGAGATCGCTTCCCGTAAGTCTTTTAATGCCAGCGAGTTTGCGGCTATCATCTGGTCCGACTAGCGAAATAGCCGTACCCTGCGCCCCGGCACGACCCGTTCGGCCTATACGGTGTATATAGTTTTCAGCTTCCATTGGCATGTCAAAATTAATAACATGGCTTATGCCTCGGATATCAAGGCCGCGTGCTGCAACATCGGTTGCAACCAGCAACCGGATTTTTCCGCGACGCATGCTTTCAATTGTTCTTTTACGCTTATTTTGGCTCATATTGCCGTGCAGAGCAGCACTGGTGTGACCATCAGCTATTAACCTTTTAGATAATCGATCTGCACCACGCTTGGTCGCTGTAAAAATAACAGCCTGTCTTAGTGACGTATCACTTGCGTAATGTGTAATTAAATTGCGCTTATGATTAGCATCATCGGCCCTGTGAGCATGCTGAGTAATCGAGGCATGTTGTTCATGATTCGCCGCTAATTGAATCCGCACTGGATTATTAAGAATTTTTTTGGCAATGTTGAGTACCTGGCCTTCCAGTGTTGCCGAAAACAACAAGGTCTGACGCACTTTCGGCATTGCCCTGGCAATGGTCTGCACATCATTGATAAATCCCATATCGAGCATACGATCGGCTTCATCCAGGACGAGCATTTCAATTCTGGAAAAATCAACAAGCCCCTGGTTCATATGATCCATCAATCGCCCAGGAGTAGCGACCAGCAGATCCAGTGACTTTCGTAACATTTTTATTTGTGGCGGGTAGGGCATACCGCCAACTACTGTGCCGGTAACAAAGTTCGAGAAACGGCTGAATTGCCGTGTATTGTCGTTTACCTGGATAGCTAATTCGCGTGTTGGAGTTAGCACCAGAACACGTGGCCCTTTGCCTTTGTTTTGCGCTGGATTCATTAGTTTTTGCAGTACCGGTAGCACAAATGCTGCTGTTTTTCCGGTACCCGTTTGCGCAGAGGCCATTAGGTCACGGCCTGAAATAATGGCCGGGATAGCTTGCTGTTGAATATCGGTGGCTTGGGTAAATCCGCAAGCGTTAACTGCTTTTAGCAGATTGGGATGTAAATTTAATTTTTTAAATGACAAAACAATACCTTTATCTGCCGCTATACGACAGATGATTTATATAAATACGATTACTTGCGGGAAAGCTTTTTCGGCAGATCACGCAACCTGGTTCACCTATGGACCACTTTGAGTTATGCACTGAATCACATCAGGCGTTCGGGTCCTGCGCTGCTAACCAAGTAACTAGTGGTGGAAAAACACGAGGGAGGTCAGAAACGTTGCTTCTTATACCAGCCGTAGACTGGCAAAGTCAGCGCGACTATACGGGTACTGATACGAAATAGCTAGTATTTGCGCAATCAATATATAGTAGGAATGATAATAGATGGTCCAATATTTTGATTCTGAGCTTACTAAAACAAGGTATCTCTAAGGATATTAAAAGCAATTGTTTGAAAAAAAAACGGCCCTCTAGAGGGCCGTTTTTTTCAAACTTTCATTATTCTTCTAGAATGGAATGCCGAGATTCACATAGTACAGCGCACCGCGCGGATCATGTACTTTGGAATCAAAGCCACCATTTGTTGCAACATAAGGTGGTTTTTCATCAGTAACATTGATACCGCCTACAGCAATGGATATTCCATCCTTGTCATTACTGGTTGCTGCAAAACTATACCGGTATTGAACATCAAAGGTGGTATGAGACGCGATATTGGCGTTATTGTTTTGATCATCCATATAACTGTCGATATGGCGAGCAAATAGATTTACCGTATGCAACTCGGTTCCCCAGCCTAGCTGCAATACCGCGCGAAGCTCGGGTGAAGATGTGCCAAAATTTACAAAGTTGCGTGATCCAAGACCGTCTACTTTCCCAGCCTGAGGATCCTCCAGGTCATATTCAAGTACCCTGGTTAATTCCAGAGCCAGTAAAAAGTTACCAGCCCGGTCGGTATCCCAGTTTTGACTAAGTGTTAGATCAATACCATTGGTTGCTAGGGTAGATGCATTGTCGTAAAAGACATTTATTAGTTCAACGGTTAATGGATTAACAACGCCACCAACAAAATCAATCTGATTTAATGCCTGTGTCCGTAGGGCCGGGTCAGCAGCAGGATTAAACGCTGTACTAAAAATGGCGTTTGCATTTTGCTGGATAATGACCTGTTCATAATCATAGCTCCAGTAATCGGCACTAAAACTGGATTGACCTGCCTTAGAGTCCATAGACCAGGTAACGCCTAAATTAAATACATCAGCTTCCTCCGGCTGTAATGGATCGAGTGGATTGGCCTGCGCACGTACGGGAAGGAACTGAGATTGAATTTGTTCTAAGGATGTCTGGATACCGTTTTGTTGAAACAATGAAGGCGCGCGAAATGATGTGCTTAATGATGCTCTTAGTGCCACACTATCAACAGGTTTCCATAGCATCGCCAATTTGGGATCTATTGAATCAACATCGTCACCATAATCTTCAGCTCTAATGGACAACTGCATCATAAATGATTCATAAAATGGCATGGATAGCTCGCCAAACAGGGACACCGCATCACGCGACGTATTAAAATCAGGATTACCTATGAAGAATAGATAGTTATTATTGTTGGCATTCTCATCGTAGTTGTAATCCAGGGTCTCATCGCGAAATTGCAGACCAAATGCCGCAGAGGCCGGACCTCCAGTTAAATCGAAGACTTGACCACTAAACAATGCACCAAAGGTAGTCAGTTCTGCCTCTGCCTGCAAAAGAAAATCGCCTGTTACAAAATCAAGCATATCGGCACTATTGGTATTTGGTGTTGTTGATATTTCAGCGAATGGGTTGTAAAAACTACAGCCGGAAGGAACGGTATCGCAGTCGGTGCCTATCCCATTTAGAGCGTCTTCAAATTCTGAGGCCAGGGTGTCTTCTGCCATCAAACTAAATTCATTACTACTAAGTGTAATATCAGCTGTCCAAGTCCAGGTTGTGCCAATTGTGCCTTCTAATGCAGCCATAAATCGTAATGTATCTGAAGTATGAGTGGTGACCGTGGGATCGTAACCTGAGGCTAAAGTTCGGCCGATAAAATTCACAGGCACTCCAAACGGATTGTTTGGATGATTCCAGGGTATCTCCAGTTGGCGCGCAATTGGAAATGATGGTGAGTTATTACGTTTGGCTTCATTTTCTGCAAGTGCCAGCTCAGCTTCAAATTTCAGGCTATCACTAAAATTTGCGCTAAAACTTGAATAAAACTGCATACGCTCTTCTTCTGGTACGACGCTGTAGTAACCTCCAAAATCAAAACCACATAAACCCAGTGGGTAGGTTTCTGGTGCAATTGTTGTGCTACTGATACTTGCTACCGCCGGGCAATTTAGATCCGAAAAAATGGGTGGTGTGGCGCTTAATCCCTCAAAGAAATCTGCAATACCATTACTGTTTACACCGTCATAATACAAATCCCAAGCGCCTGTTAGTGGAGCAGCTTGTGCTGGCAGCAATGAAGGAAATGTAGGTCTCGCAGGAACTAAAAATGAGCCTGGAAAACCAACAATACTCTCGTCATCCCCTGAAATAGAGCCATCTCGTAGCTTAGATAAGCGGTGATCTGCCGTTGACAGTCCATCACGATCAAATAAGCTAAATGCGGCCATAAAGTGTAGCGATTCTGATCCAACACCATAGATGGCCGACAGGGTGCTATCTTGCTGGGTACCGCTACCACTTAAGTAATCCAGACTGATTTCCGCACCTTCAAACTCATTGCGAGTGAGGAAATTGACTACGCCACCCACAGCATCGGAACCATACAGCGAAGCAGCACCATCTTTTAGAATTTCGATACGGTCTATCGCGATCATTGGTACCAGCGATGAGGTATCAACAAAATTCTCACCATTGTCTGTTGTTAAGGCACTGTAGGTTTGGCGACGACTATTCAAAAGAACCAGTGTCGATGCGACACCCAAACCGCGTAAATTGATGTTGCTGGTGCCAGTGGTGAAATTCTGCGTAAAGGCATCTGAATTGTTTTCGGAGCCGGTATTGATCGTTAAATTGTTGATTAAATCTGCAGGCTTAAAGGCGCCAATATCCCTAATTGCGTCTCGATCCAATGAATTCAGGGGTGTCGGAAGGTCCTCTTGCTGAATTCCCTTGATGTAGGTTCCCGTAACGCGGATTTCTTCAAGCAGTTTACTGGCATCAAAGTTAAGAGCGAGCTGGATGGGTTGATTGTCTGATTCCGTCTCAGTGTCCATGTCGCTGGAATCGTTGCTGGCCGAATCGAGATCCATTGATGGCGGCGCGAGTGGTTTTGTGGTCTGCCGATCAACTTCGATTTGCGCAACAATAGATGTGGTGCTAGTTATCAGGGCGCAGAAGGCGAGCAGACGGAACAGGCGAGAAAAAATCATAATACCCCCAGAGCCTATTAAGGCCTGTTATTTTGATCCTAGTCTCTCGAAGCGAGAGTACTGGCCACCATCATAAAAGAGGGTGGCCAGATGCCTGTTTACTTGATTTTGAAGGCTTTGTTAAGTTTTTTTGCGACTGGAGCGTTTTTTAGGCGCACGTAAACGGGTAGGCCATTGCTATAAGGGGGGTAATCCTCGCCCTCAATCAACGGTTGCAGGTAAGTTCGGCAAGCGTCCGTGATACCAAAGCCGTCTTCGGTGATGTAGTTGGCAGGTAGCATTTTCTCCACGTTGGCCACATCATCCAGTTTCGCTTCGCCAATTTCCCACTGATAAGGTGAATCCGATGTCCGAACGATGGCCGGCATGACCGCATTTTTACCCGCAACCGCAAACTCAACTGCCGCCTGGCCCAGCGCGTAAGCCTGTTCAACATCACTTTTCGAGGCGATATGTCTGGCTGCACGTTGTAGATAATCAGCGATTGCATAGTGGTACTTGAAACCCAACTCGCGGTTTACCAACTGGGCAACAACGGTAGCCGCTCCACCGAGCTGCGCATGGCCAAAGGCATCTTTGCTGCCTGATTCAGCGAGAAACTTGCCATCTGGCTTCTTGACTCCTTCGGATACGACGATAACGCAGTAACCATAGCTATCAACAGAATCCTGAACACGCTTTAAGAAAGCCTTTTCGTCAAACGTGATTTCCGGAAACAGGATGATATGGGGTGCATCACCTTCAGCTTCCTTAGCCAGACCGCCAGCGGCCGCTATCCAGCCTGCGTGGCGACCCATTACTTCGAGCACAAAGACCTTTGTTGAGGTCAGGCACATGGATTCCACGTCAAATGCGGCTTCACGAGTTGAAACAGCGACGTATTTTGCTACTGAACCAAAACCAGGACAGTTATCGGTAATAGGCAGATCATTGTCTATTGTCTTTGGTACCCCGATGCAGGTCATTGGGTAACCCAATGATTCACCGATCTGTGAGACTTTGTTAGAGGTATCCTGCGAATCTCCGCCGCCGTTATAAAAGAAGTAGCCAATATCGTGCGCTTTAAACACCTCAATCAGTCTTTCATACTCTGCACGGTTTTCGTCCAGCCCTTTGAGCTTATATCGGCATGAACCAAATGCACCCGAAGGAGTGTGCTTCAAGGCCGCGATCGCTTCAGCAGATTCCTGACTGGTATCGATTAAATCCTCGGTCAGTGCACCGATGATGCCATTTCGGCCGGCATACACATTCTCGATAATATTTGGATGTTTGCGTGCAGTTTCAATAACGCCTGCTGCAGAAGCATTGATGACGGACGTTACGCCACCCGACTGGGCATAAAATGCGTTTTTAGGCATATGACTCTCTCAAATAATTTTTATTGGACAAGCGCGCACTGTATCGATTAGGTGGCGCAAAAAGGAGGCGTAAAGATACCATGCTACGCTGATAATTTCTGCAAATAGCTTTTAAGTAAATCTATCTATAAATGTCACAATTGTAATTAGCTCTGACACTTGAAGTCCCAGGAGCTTGAAGTCCGTTTCCCGGTTTTCGAAGAGTATAAAAAAATAACAATAAAATATATAAATATCAAATAGTTAAATAATATATTTAAAGTTATAAATTAGTTATATAAACGACGTCAAACTAGATCGATATTAGATCTTTTCAAGTATATCCAAAGAATGCCGATGTGCCTGATAGGGTATCGCGGTCGTTGCGTGGTTTCGCGGTACAACGGCGATTCAATCCGATTTAACAGGACATCAATTCGCATGCCATTGTCACATTCGACCAGACTGCTTTGCATCGGACACGATTCCAGCATGCTTGCAGAGTTGCGCAAAAGCCTGGAAGCCCATTATGAATTTTACGCTGCGGAAAGTGATGAACAGGCCATTGCTATGATACGAGAGCAGGGTCCTTATGAGGCGGTACTTACAGACCTGCCAAATAATATTGAGCTACTGGAAGAAATTCGCAGTCTGTCGCCATCATCGGTACGTATATTATTGGCGCAGGAGAATGATGCCGGTATAGCAAGAAAGGCTGAGGAAACCGGTCAGATTTATCGATACATTTTGCAGCCCTGTGCTTCTGATGTTCTGCTGTCAACAATTGATACCGCTGTTGCCGAGAACGACCGTGTTTTACATAAAAAACAACTTGAGACAGAAACCCAGGAGTTTTTATCGAAAAGTGATCGCCTGCGGTCTGCCATGATGCTGGATCCGGAACTCGGTATTGGCAGTCCTGATGCTATGAAGATGGAGCTGGAATACACTCACAGCATTGCAGCGCGATATAACAGGCCTTATTCGATCATAATGTTTGACCTGGATTATTATGCACAGTACAGCGTGCATTATGGCGCGAAGGCGGGTCGACTGGCACATAAACTAATGGCCGAGCATATACGGCATAGCTGCCGAGCGGCAGATCGAATTTACCGTTGCG
>CAJHXT010000030.1_pt1 | contig 10234 bp, 8 predicted proteins | sample 9198451 | NCBI WGS metagenome assembly CAJHXT01 (sample SAMEA7708326, study PRJEB35096) | sediment metagenome | biome: marine neritic benthic zone biome [ENVO:01000025]; feature: sediment [ENVO:00002007]; material: shallow marine sediment [ENVO:03000034] sea grass bed [ENVO_01000059] ... | reverse complement strand
TTTCTTTTCGATATGGACTTTAATACCTGTAGTTTTTTGCCATCCCCAGAAAAAACAAAAAGTAGGGCTCTATACTTCCATGCACTGAAGTTGCCCTAAGAAATATCGCAGATGATCCAGATTTATAACAGCTGGAAAAATAGCTTGTTTTGGCGCTACCACTACTCGCGAATATTTTTTTTCAGATTTTGTAGAAATCTGATGGTATGCACATCGACTAGTCCCATCGATCCGGTTACTGTTACAACATGCATTGTCCAGAGTTCCAATCTAAAGTGGCCGCTATCATGTCGCAGAATTTAAGGCTTCACAAAGTAGGCGCCATTGTTTTCTTCAATAAGAAAGTCATTCTTCAAGCGCTTATAGAAGTCGTGGATAGTTTTTTCATCGGCTTGTTTCTGTCGATCCATTGCGCTAGCGACAATTAACCCTGTTATATTGTTAAGCCGATCGACCTTTTGATTCAATCTGTCGGCTTCCCGGCGAACTAAGAACGGAATGACTAAGGAAACGCCGAACCATATTATCATTGGTATTGTTTCAGTTTCACTGCAAAGCATCCATTGCCACGACATATTAGTTTCAAAACTTACTATATGTACAAATCCTAAGATAAGGCCGAATATGCTAAAAATCATAATCGAGAAGAGTGATATTGCGACAACGTCCATCTCAATACGATAATGTTGTAACCGCCTGAACAATTCAGGTTGATATAGCGCCACGAATAGGTCGAGAATCCACACGCATATTGTTTGCACCTTATCCTCGTATTCTTTATTTTTTTTATACTCTGAATCATTCATTGTAATTTCGAAATTCCTGATGATCTGGGTTCTAAGCGCAGTCCGGTCATTCGCGGCTCTAATATGCAGCAGCCTCCAAGCGACACGGTAAGTCTTGAAAGAGTTGAGGAATAAGCCAACGATCAGCGCGAGTAGGATAATCAATAGTGGTCGGTCAGTGAATCCGTTAGTAAGGCCTTTCATAATGGAAAGTGGGAGAAATAATACGAACAAACAAACCACCATGCCCGAAATGAAATGTCTGGCAAAATATTGCCAGGCTTCTCCGGGTAAATTATCAATATTCATGAGATGCTCACTTTTAAAGATCCCTAAATCGGTGAATTTACAGCCGCCCTACAAAATTCGCCGCTACTGTACTAAACTGTAGCATAACAAAAGCGAAAAAATAGCCTACTTTGCTTTAAGTTATTTCTTTCGTATATATACGTGCGAAAATAGAGTTCGTATTTGGATCATTTTTGCCAAAGCATGCACTGTCAAGGATGAGGGCTGGTTAAGCGGTAGGTATTTGATGCATAGGTGGAGCTAGAAATTTAACTATTGGAACCAGCTAAGCGCCATGGATAAATATAACGCCCAACCCAAGGTCTGCCTGGTTCATACGCCTTGTCAGGAGGTGCGCGATGATCGCTTAGAGCCGCCTCTGGGGCTGTTATATTTGGCTGCAAATATCAAAAAACATGGATATCCAGTAGAAATTGTAGACCTGTCGGCACAAGTTCAATCGCGCCTAGACGGCTTAGTACCCGATGATTTTCAGGTTTACGGTTTTTCAACTTACAGTGTCAACTATCAGTTTACCCTGCAACTTGCCAACGTAGTCAGAAAGCGCAACCCGAATGCGCTATTCATTGCGGGCGGGCCTCATGCAACTGCATTGCCCGTTAATGTATCGAGTGATGGATTTGATGTTGTCATTACAGGTGAAGGCGAGATATTGGTATTAGAAGTTCTTCAAAATCTGAAACAGGGTATTCGATCAGCGAGCATAATTTCCGGCCAATCGCCCATCGATTTGGACGAATTACCTTTTCCAGATTATGATCAAGTTGCCCTTAGCACTTATTCGCGCGAAATTGGCGGTCATCGTTGTGTGAGCATTTTAACCAGTCGTGGCTGCCCATATCCCTGTAGTTTTTGTAATTCTAATATCATGGGCGCTGGCAAAGCGATTCGCTATCGTTCACCAGAAAATGTAATCGCAGAGATTCGATTGATAAAAAAACGTTTTTGGATTCGGCATTTTCGTTTTCAGGATGACATTTTCACCATTAGCATTAAACGTATAAGAGAACTTGCGCCATACTTAGCCTCAGAAGATATTGTTTATCGATGTTTCGCGCGCGTAAACACTTTTACTCAAGAAATGGCTGAAACACTGCGTGACAGCGGCTGTTTACATGTCAGTTTTGGTATTGAGTCCGGTAGCCCTAAGTTGCTGGCAAAACATGCTATGCATAAAAATCAAACGCCCAAACAAATTCAGCAAGCACTCGAAAATGCCGGAAGAGCGGGGATACGTACACGTGTATTCTTACTGGTTGGTTTTCCCGGTGAAACGGATGAGACAATTAAAGAAACCATCATGCTGATGAAACAATGTCCATGGGACGAATTTTCAGTATACCCATTAATCGCCTATCCGGGGACGCCGTTACACAATCGACCAACCGATTATGGCATTACCTATATAGATCGAGACTATTCTAATTATTTACAAATTGGTAAAAACTATAAGGCCGGTTTTACCATTCGAACTAAAGATTTTGATGAGCATAAAGTACGCGAGTGGCGGGATCACGTTATAAGTGAGTTACTGAGCAATGGGCGAACTTGGGCTGGAAATGCAAAAGGGTTTCAATGAAGAGTATGGAAACAAATAAAATGATAGTACAGCCCGTAAATAGAATCGATGCAAATCGATATTTTCTTGATGGGCCACACCAAAGGTTCCCTGTTTGCACTCAAGTTACACTGAATCACGGTTTTTGTGATAGCCGCTGTATATCCTGCCCCATTGGACAAATGAAATATGGCGATGCAAGCGACGCGGTCAATGCAGAGTTCCACCACAAACGCAGGCGACATATGCCCATTGAGATATTTAAGCGCGTTGCCGATGAGGTAGCGAAGCATCCTCATGCATGGTTGCGTTTGCACGCGCGAGGTGAACCTTTATTGCATCCTAAGTTTGTTGAGATGGTGAAATACGCTAAACAAGCGGGCGTTAAACTGGTGCAAAGTTTCACTAATGCAATTACTTTAAATGCAGAGAAAGCGACCGGCGTACTGAAGGCAGGCTTGGATGTACTAGAATGTTCAATACATGGTCATACTAAGACATATGAGCAGCTCATGCGAAATGGGCAGTTTGAGCAAGTACGCAAGAATGTGATTCAATTTCGCAAACTTCGTGATACACAAGGCGCAAAAACGCGCTTAGTTGTATCGGCTGTTGACCAACCACTATTTCAATCAGAGAAAGAAGCCCACAATAAGTTTTGGAGTCAGTATGCCGATGAAGTCATCTATCGGCCTTATCATAGTTGGGGCGATAGAATCACCTTAGAATGTGGGGCTATACCTGAATCCAGACATGCCTGTTCACAATTGTGGAATCGATGTACGATCGGACCCAGTGGCAAAATTCTCGTGTGTTTTAACAGTTGGACGGAAAGAGATAATGAGACATTGGGTGATCTTGGTAAACCAGATACAACGATAGCTACGGTTTGGCAGTCGGCTCTATTTAACCGAATACGTCAAGATCATATTAATGGTGACTACTCCTTGACTTGTTGCCGTAAATGTAAAGATTGGGTAGGTAGTGCATGGGGTGATAACAGTTACGAAAAACTACTCTACATTAAATTGAATTTGACAGATAAAAGTGTCTAAACAGCGTGTCACAACCTTGCTGCAAAACTCACAGCTTGAAGCGGTGTATGCTCCAACACCCAAAACTGTCGGCATAGAGATTACTGGGCGTTGTCAACTCTCTTGCCGACATTGTTTCAATGAGTCTGGGTCCACCAATAAAAATGAATTACCGTTAGAAGTTATAGAGCGAATATTGGATGAAATGATGATTTGGAAAGTACATGATATTCGGTTGAGCGGTGGCGAGCCTACTTTTCACAGACAGTTTAAGCAAGTTGTAAACGCATGTGTTGATAGAAAGATAAGAATCACAATGAATACGCATGGCGTCTATAATGCAAAGATGATTGATTATCTTAAAACTGCTGGAATTCGACTTTTTTTAATTAGCATCGATGGTATAGAAGCAAATAACGACGCAATCAGAGGCAGGGGAGTTTTCCAAAAAGTAATTAAATCTGTGAAAATGCTGAATGAATCAGGACAAAAAGTTTTAATTTCTTTTCATGTCGGAACTGAGAACCAAGATGATCTATCAGGATTAGTTGCATTAGCTTCTGATATCGGCGTTGATATCAAAATTTCACTTATCCGACCTATTGGGCGTGCAGCCCATGAGTTGCCACACGCCTTAATCAAGCCTGCAGATTATTTACACGTGGTGGAAAAAATATCAAGGTTTAGAAAAACTTATCCGCACATAAAAATATTAACAGATTTTGACATCCTAGATAGCAGTAGCGTTGGCGACTGTCAACACGATCCTAATATGGCCTCTTGTAAAGCGGGCCGCTCGATGGTCAATATCAATTACGATGGGGAGATTTATCCTTGCGCTTTTTTTGTAACCGAACAACGAGAATTTAGCGCAGGTAATGTAAACAATACATCTATTACTGATGCGTGGAACAATTCGCTGTCGTTTAAACCATTTAGAACACACCAAAAATCAGCAATTTGTCAAGGTTGCGTCTACTACAAAAAGCAATGCTTTGGTGGTTGTCCCGCAATTACACACTTTACAAGTGGTTATTTGGATTCGCATGATCCGACGTGTTTTTCAGAGCTGGTTACACCACTGAATCTAGCAGACTCACGACAACAAAAACCAATAAACAAGGATTGCCAATGATTAAGCATTTAATACGCCAGGAAAAATTCGGTGGTTACTGGTTAGTGCGCAATGAAGGAATTGCAATAGAACTAAATCATGCTGATTATCAATTTTTATCGATGCTTGGATTAATATATAACACCAATTCGGAAGATAGTGAATTGCGTTGGCATGTTGCAATAGAAGAATTTACAAATCAAAAATTATTAAGCCATATGCATCAGCATGGCATAGACGATATACGATCATGGTCATCCGTCAGACATGTGCCGAGCAACGTGGCGCTTGAAACACTACCCGATGATGTAGTGATAGCGCCGAAGCGGATTTATTTCGAAATTACGCGATGTTGTAATCTTGCTTGTCAGTCGTGCTTTAACAATTCACATTTCAAGTTGTCAAATGAACTCACTATTGAAGAAATCCTTAATGTAAACCAGCAGGCCTACGAGTTAGGGGTTTTTGAAATTCGCTATACCGGTGGTGAGTGCACGACTGTTCCTGGATTCGCCGACATCGTAGCTGACGCTCGTAAAAAAGGTATCTATATTTCTATTGGCACCAACGGAGTATACTCAGATGAGCAAATAGAATGGTTGCCAAACTGTGGAATCGATTGGTTTGTTATATCACTTGATGGAGACCGGCAAAGAAACGATAGCATCAGAGGTAAGGGCACCTTCGCAAAAGTCATTAATACATTAAAAGTTTTTTCAAAATATAAAAATATACGAACTCGCCTAAATATGGTAGTTGCAAAGCACAATATGAAATCTATTGAAACGGTCGCTTCCATAGCCGGCGAATACGGCGTTAGCAGTCTTAATTTGATCCCACTTAGGCCTTACGGGCGATCTTTAAAAAAAATGACTAAAGAAATGTTCGTCCAGAATGATTTCTATGCGTTTATTCGTGAAGTTAATCGATTACGCAAATTGTTTCCTGAAGTCGTGTTCTCGACTACTATTGACTTACTGGATCCAGATGCAACCACATCCCACGATTTGATAGTACAAAAGAAAAACACCTGCGCGGCTGGCGTGGAAGCTTGTGTCATAGGCCCAAAAGGGCATGTTTATGGTTGCTCATACAGTCCAGCTTCGTTTCCAGATTCTGCGGATGAAGAAGGCAAGCGCATATTCATAGCCGGCAATATTCGAGAAAATGATTTACAAACAATCTGGCACGATAACAGTAGATGGTCGGTATTTCGCGACCTAGGACAATATAAAAATTCAAAATGCCATTCCTGCAGTCATTATACTGTTCGCTGTTCAGGCTCATGTCAGATAATGGCCTGGAATCAACTAAAACATCGCGAAGCGGCCGAGAGAAGTAAAAGAAACATTGGAGATTTTTTCGACCCTTATTGTTTCGTAGATCTATTGGATGAAAAAGACAAAATGTCGGATATGTCAGCGCCTTGTGGCGGCGCTGGAATGGATGGTTTTTGATGACTAAGGATTTAAGCTATCGTGAATTCAATTCACTAAAAATAATTCACCATATTGACCGGCTAAAGGCATTGTCAAATTCCGAAGATATCGCACCGGTCACCGTCGAAATAGATCCCGTAGCCTACTGTAATCACAATTGCGGCTGGTGTGTTGATCCTTTACATAAATCCATGAAAATGGACGAGTCCTTGTATTCTTCATTAATAAATGAGTTAGTCAATTTTTCAGTTAATGGATTCAAAGTCGAGGGAATTGTTTTTAAGGGCGGTGGCGAGCCTACTTTACACCCCAAATTTGGTAACATGCTTAAAAAAGCCATAAAAAAAGGCTTTGCCGTAGGCGTTGTCACCAATGGGTCACGATTGAAAAAATGGGCACAACCACTGGCGAAAAAAGCTTCCTACGTACGCATCAGTGTCGATGGGCCAACCCCCGAGTCACATGCACGAGTACATCAAAGCAATGATTTTGAGCTGATTCTGCACGGGATTTGTGACTTGGTTAGATACAGAGGAAATAACCGCCACCCTATCATAGGACTTAGTTTTGCCATCGATATTCACAGCATGCCGTTGATTGATCAGGCAATATTACTTGGCGAAGAACTCGGTGTTGACTACGTCTTAATGCGACCGCCTTTTTTTGAAGAGGTGGGACGAGAGTCCACAATGTCTATCGTTCAGGCACGGCATGTACGCCAAAATTTAATTGATAAAGCAACTGCTTATAAGGGGTCATTGCATATAGTGGTTGATCCGTGGATTGGCGATGCAGAGCAACAATCTAAACAATCGCTTGGCTTGAATGACTCGGGTAGACGTGGAAGCCAGAAATCGAATAAGCAACCGATAGAACACCGTACCAAGCAGTGTTGGGCGTCCCCAGTATTGGCCGCAATTACAGCAGACGGCATGCTATACGGCTGCTGTAATTTACGTGCCTTACCTCAGTGGTCCATGGGTCAACTCGACTATACCAATGGCACGCGACTAAAAGACTTATGGGAAGGCCAGCGGAGACGCGAAGCACTGGCAAAAATGCATAAGACTGAATGTATAAATCATTGCACGCACCCATTGTCCCGTTACAATGAGATTATTGAAGTTTATCGTGACAAAGAGAAGCCACACAGTCAGTTTTTATAATCATCCAGAACATTAATCTTTAAAACCAGATATTTGCTGAACATGCAAATCTTATTACACATAATTATTTAGCATTTTAAGAGATTCACTTTTAGTCAAATCCCATCCCTGTGCCCAATTTTGTGCTAAATCATTTCCGGTGAAATATGTAACTCATTGATTTTATTAGCACACGAAATTTGAGCAAACGCCGTAAGTGACTGATTTTATTAAATATTAATTAAAATAAACCCGGCTGTTAATCATCGGGTCGGCAGTTCGAGCCTGTCCCGGGGAGCCAGATTTCACGAACACAATCAAACACTTACCTCCTGCATAAAACCACTCCTTAGTTAATAAAAAATCCATTGTGACGGATTTTGTGCTATTCACTATTCAGCGAGGTTGGGCCAGCCTAATTCAGCGGTTACGTTTACTGACCATTGGGATACTCCATTCGAATACGAATTGCATCATTATTATTGCTATTAAATTCTAAAGATTTATCTATAGAGCGCATAGCTTCTGTTCTCTTATTTTGTGCGAGATAAATCATGCCCAGATGATAATGCAACTCACTGAGAGTAATATTATCAAAATCGTCCACGGGAAGCCCGTATTCTTTAGCAATCTTTAAACTCCTTAAAACATCGCGCTCGGCTTTATCATAAGTTCCTTTTTTATAGTAAATCCAGCCTCTGGTATCCAAATAATATAACTTATAGAAGCGGCTTTCTGACTTCGACACAGCATGGTTACTAAATTTTAATGCTTTGTCTAAATTAATGCCTTGGTTAGCGTATAAATATGCCAAAGCATTATATGCCTCTACATTTAATGGATCTATTAACCTTGCCCTCATATAGCTAGACTCAGCTTCATCAAATTGGCGCTTATTAAAAATTGAATCATGACCTATTATTATATAAGCCCAGGCTCTTTCTTTATCTCCAAGGCCTGGATCTTGTATGGCCGCCATCATATTTAGGGCTCCAGATTTATAATCAGTTTTACCTGAATGACATATTCCGTTGTAATAGAGAGCTTCGCCCCACTTTGGGTGCATGTCGAGCGCTTTCTCAAAATATTCTATTGCGGCACTACAATTATTTGCACTATAAAGTTCCTTGCCCAAATTATAATATGACCTCGCGAGGGAAGATATCTCTTTACTTCTTTCCTCAGGGATTGAAGGTGGAGATCTCGCTATGACCTCTTGAGCATGTAGAATTGATATGGCTAAGCTTAGCAAGCAAAATCCTATTAATGGCGAACGATTTTTCATTTTAACCCCCCCCCCACAGCGTCACTAGGCATTTTTCTAACATCAATCATGAAATAGTCATATCCAGGCCGTGGCGGCTCATTAGAAGGGATACTTGAAAGGCCATTGCCATTTTCAACCCTGAACTTAACCATCTTTTTACCTATTTTTTTGTATTCATGCTCATATATATAATAATTCATAGTTGGGTAGTCTCGATCTACCTGTACCCACCCACGGCCATCTCCCCAATCTATTTCTATTTTTTTAATGTCACTTTCATTGTCTTGAAACCACAGATGAGCATATACTTTTCGCATATATGTTGCAGGAGATGGATAACCAAGCTCCTCCCCAAGAAAAATTCTTGTTTGTGGACGAGTTACATCGTCTTGAGGAATGAATCCTATGCTAATCGAATTACGGCCTCTTCTTGCTTTTTCAAGAACCGTAAAATTTCTAACTTTTAGGCGGTAATTGCCTTTTACAATTTTAGGGAGAGATACCCTGCCATTATTATCAGTTACTAAAGGCCTTGGAATAAAGTTTCTATCAATCAGCTCTATTGGTTCATTAGATATCCCAGCCTCTCCTGCCTCACGGAACCCATTATTATTTGAATCCTCATATATGGCAATCAGCAGGGATGATGGCCAGAACCAATATATTGTTCCACCTACAACTAACAATATTAACATTGGTAACATACGAATCAGTCTATTTCCTTCCACGCCTGCGTATACAACATACACAGCGTATGCAAGGTAGGCGACAATGCCAAGAGCAAAGACAATAATGCCAATTACTGGATTATGATAAATCGTTGATACGACACCAATTGTTGACATCACTATAGTGATGATAAGGTTAATAATGTCTTTGTTCATAAAGTATCCTCGATAATCTTGGTGATTTTCAGGAATAACTTCACAATCCTTAAAAGAGTAGCATATTTTTTGAAACAAAAAACATTACGTCCGATTCTGTGCACGATCATTTGGAATAATCGGGGACAGGTAGCTCCAGAGCTTCTCGGCAGCTGCTCCTGCGTTGCTCTACCTTCCTCCATCCATGGCGGTCGCAGCTTGCGCTGCATAAAAACATCCGTGTTTAAAACCACGTTATCGTACAGTTGCTTTTACGAGCATTAGAGCACTCACTATTACCCGCTGTGGCTTATTAAGTAACCACGCCACTTTATCGACTAGTGTAGTCCGATCTATTTGAACCGTCTATCCATCACACCATCTAAAGCCCAACTGAACAGCATTTTCGCACCCCTAAAACCTGCATCAAAGCAATATACGTGTTGCTACTAGTCAAGCTGTTGCCGCTCAGTTGAGTTCACATTTACAGACTCTTTTCACCAAACTATCTTTAATGAAGGGAATTTCTTGATCTTGCTGTCCTGGGTTGAACGCGACTCATCGCATTGTCGCAGTTCATTAAATAACTGAAAAACACCATGATTTATTCGGGGGCTACACCTAATGAAGAATATTAAATTTTATGTTTGCGTTTTTTTTCTCACTTTGTTTGCATCAAACAGTCTCGCTGGCACGCTGGATTTGTTCGATTTCTTTACC
>CAJHXT010000056.1_pt1 | contig 10381 bp, 6 predicted proteins | sample 9198451 | NCBI WGS metagenome assembly CAJHXT01 (sample SAMEA7708326, study PRJEB35096) | sediment metagenome | biome: marine neritic benthic zone biome [ENVO:01000025]; feature: sediment [ENVO:00002007]; material: shallow marine sediment [ENVO:03000034] sea grass bed [ENVO_01000059] ... | reverse complement strand
GTACAGGCGAATATGGATCCCAATCATCATGATCGTATGGCGTTCTTGCGCATCTGTTCCGGGGCTTATAATAAGGGTATCAAAGTACGGCAGGTGCGAACCAACAAGGATGTTAAGTTAAACGATGCCATGACATTTATGGCATCCGAAAGAGATCATGCCGACGAAGCCTACGCAGGTGACATTATTGGTATTCATAACCATGGAACCATTCGCATAGGTGATACTTTTAGTAGTGGCGAGGTATTACATTTCACCGGCATTCCTAATTTCGCGCCGGAACTGTTTCGTCGAGTTGTGTTAAAAGATCCACTGCGTGCTAAGGCATTGTTAAAAGGTTTATTGCAATTGTGTGAAGAGGGCGCCACACAGGTATTTCGTCCGCTTACCAGTAATGATTTAATACTGGGTGCCGTGGGCGTATTGCAGTTCGATGTGGTTGCCCATCGCCTGCAATACGAATACAAAGTACAAAGCAAGTTTGAAAACATAAACGTGCAGACAGCGAGATGGATTGTCTGCGATGATGAAAAAATGTTAAGTGATTTCAAAACCAAGCTTGCAGGCAACCTGGCTCTGGATCATGCAGACGAACTGGTGTACATCGCGCCGACCAGGGTTAATTTGCAAATGACTGAGGAGCGTTGGCCCAATATCGTGTTTAGAACCACAAGGGAACATGCGGAGTAGCAGGAAGAGCTAAGCCGTCATATTGTCGATACGCCAACGCAGCTAAAAGCTTCTAACTCGGCGGCGTACGCGCGCCTCGGGCCAGACATAATTTTCAGAACAACACGGGAACATGCCGAGTAGAAGCCCTAAGCAGCATGTTGTCGATAGGCCAACGCAGCTAAAAGCTTCTAACTCAGCGGCGTACGCGCGCCTCGGGCCAGATATGATTTTCAGAACAACACGGGAACATGCGGAGTAGAAACGCTAAGCTGCATGTTGTCGATAGGCCAACGCGCTAAAAGCTTCTAACTCGGCGGCGTACGCGCGCCTCGGGCCCGACATTGTGTTTAGAACTACAAGGGAGCATGCGGAGTAGAAACGCTAAGCTGCATATTGTCGATAGGCCAACGCAGCTAAAAGCTTCTAACTCAGCGGCGTACGCGCGCCTCGGGCCAGATATAATTTTCAGAACCACACGAGAGCATGCGGAATAAATGTCAACTTATTAAGTTATGCGTGTTCCAATTTTATTTTGTAAGAGAGATGTAAGATGAGAATAATTGTTAGAATGGAAATTATTCGATTATTCCTGCTAATAACTATGGGGAATATATTTGTTGCCGTCGTGATATGTTTGGCTTACGCTTTTCCAGAGCTTGGTGAACCTAATATAAGTGGAATAAAGTTGAGTTTATTTGAGTCGATTATATATGTGTTTAGAGTTGGGTCGATTGTTTTATTCTCTACAGCATACCTTATGTATTGTTTGTGCTTGGAGAAGAAATATCATATCGCATTGTATGGTGCTATAGTAGCCCCGGTTTCTTCGATAGCAATTTTTGGAAGCATATTTGATCTATACGATATAATTAAATTACTCTTGCTGGGCGTAACTAGTGTTGTTCCGTTAATATTCTTTAATGAGTATGTCAGAACAAGAACAGGTGAATCAACGGGGCACTCATAAGATAATAATTTAACAGTTTAATCTATGAAAATCGCGGCCATATGACCGCGATTTTTTACCAACGAAATATGCAAATTAATACTGTCGTAATCGATTGTGCACGTACTTCCCTGAGGGAATTGAATCATCAGGGCCCTATCTGCCCGTTGTGCTGGCTATCGGTTTTTGTGCAGTGGAGGTTTCTTTACACCACCGCGCCTCGAATCCTTTGTAGAGTTCCGCAAACATGTGGAATGCAGACTAATTAAAGTCTTTATGTGGCACGCGCCAAATATTACCAATCGCTAAAATAAGTTTTAAAAACACCATAAGCTCGTATCAGTGCGATATTTGGTTTATCGACTATACTAGTGTGTAACTGCTAGCTTCCAGCGGTTCGAATGCTGGAGGATGGGGTGTTCTATGGCGGTTATAGGTAAAAAGTAAAAGACCAGGCTATTTATTGGGTGTAATCAAAATTCTAAAATAAGGGAGGTGTGGCGATGCTTTAGTAGTGCGCCAGTGCTTTAAATCGAGCAATTAACTGTGGCTAAAAATCAATTTTTATAATTTCTTAATGATACGTATTTACGCTTAAATATTTTCTAAAGTGCTTTTTGTCGTTGGCTGCTGGGCAGTGCCACGTCAATTCTTTGGAAGTATGCAATGCGTTTTTTCATAGGGAGGTATTAAATGTTTAAATTTTTAACGATAAGGGTTCTAGCGGCTTTTTTAATGGTTCCGGTTGGTTTGATATCAATGTCTGCCAGCGCGCAGAATGGAGGACAAAACGGCTCGAATAATCAATCTGTTAGTGGTGATTTTGTCAAGCGTCAGGGACGGCATCTTTGGCTGGATGGTAAGCGTTTTCGTTTTGCCGGTAGCAACAATCACTATGTAAGGCATAAGTCGACGTTTATGGTTGATAATGTATTGGAGACTGCGGCCGCAAACGATTTTAGCGTAATGCGAGTATATGGTTATCTTGATATTGGCAATCAGGATTTTTCAAATTCATTTGCTGTAACACCGGAAGGTGTTTACTACCAATACTGGGATATCAATACGGGCCAGCCTGCATATAATGATGGTGCAGATGGATTGCAGCATCTGGACTATGCTGTGGCAAAAGCTGGTGAGCTTGGATTGAAGTTGGTTATTCCTCTTACCAATAGCTGGGGTGGTTATGGCGGCATCAGTCAGTATATTCGCTGGCGCGAAGCACAGCTGGGCGCCGGTTCTCGCATTTTTTATGCTTCCGACTTTTTTACTGATCCGGTTATTGTGCAGTGGTACAAAGACTGGATCGCGCATCTACTCAACAGGGTTAATATTTATACCGGGGTCCGGTATAAAGATGATCCAACCATAATGATCTGGGAACTGGTTAATGCACTTCGATGTGGAGGTGGCGGTGCTTATCCAGCAGACCCGAGTTGTACGACGCAAACAACCATCGCTTGGGTAGACGATATTTCTACTTTTATTAAATCTATTGATAGCAACCATCTGGTCTCGGTCGGTGATGAGGGCCTATATTGTCTACAAAACCCACAACACTGGTCCGAAAGTTGCGAGTACGGTGTTGATACGATTGCATTCGCCAGTTTACCGAATATCGATATTATGACCATGCATGTTTATCCAGATGTTGGTGGTGGGACATTTCAAGCGTGGCCAAAAAACTGGATTGCGCGTCGTATAAGAGACGCTCGTAGAATAGGTAAGCCGGCAATGATTACAGATTTTGGCTTACACGATAAGACTCAACGCAATATTGCGTATAAAGAGTGGGTCGATAATGTTCTATGGTTTGGTGGTAGTGGCGCACTTGTTCGGGGCTTAACGGGACTTGATGATTATGGGTCTTTGTATCCGGACTTCGATGGATTTGCCCTTTATTGCCCATCCCCGGTTTGTACAACGATAAGTAATTTTTCCAACCAAATGTCTACCCGAAGATTTTGGTGGCTAATATTCGATCCGGTTGCCGACCATGAGTCTGCTATCACCGAATTTCAAACGCCAATCACACTGAACCCCGCAGCAAATGATACGGCTTACTGGTTTTTTAATTCTGTGATTCCAGGCAGCATCGATCTTGATCCCTCAACTCCTGTGCAGGATACAACGGTGACAGTTGCCGGTGGTACTTTTACGTTGGCAGTTAATGGCGTGGTAGAGTTTGTGCCGGCAAGTGGTTTCTATGGCGATGTCGAGATCAGCTATACCATTCAGGATTACCTGGGTTTAATTTCCAATACTGCAAATATCGCTATTACCGTTAAGCCTCAACCAGCTCAGCCGATTCAGTTATTCTCTTTTGAAACAGGAACCGATGGATGGGCGGCTGCTCCCTGGAACCCGGATGCCGGTGTTGTTTCAAAGAGTGATGTTTTTTCCACCGACGGGCAGTATAGTCTGGCAGTAGATATTAAATACGGTGGTTGGTTTCAGGTTGTTTTCCCTGCACCGCTCGATCTCAGTACCGGCTACACGGCTATAGATATTGATTTGTTAGTCGATGATGCTAGCGGCGGGATCTGGCATAACATAGCTTTACTAGTAGGTAATAACCTAATCCAGTGTCAAGGTCCTGGTGTTTGGATTCCAAATTCAACCTTAACTGTCACACAGGATCTATTATCGCTGACCTGCACTTCGCCGACGGATTTTAGTGAGGTGCATTCAATGATAGTTAATTTTGGTGGTAATGGATATATGGATAACATTCGAGTTTGGTAAAAGCACCAGTATTAATCAATATTTGAATGGCGGCTGATTGGCCGCCATTTTTTTGAACAAAGGCTAATCGTTGTTGATATAAAGGTTTCTGGAGTGGTAGTCTGACGCATCGGTTCTGCATACTTAAATATGCCTGTTTTCTAGACAGGCATTGAAATCTACATTCCATATAGGAGTAGCTGATGAAACTAACAAGTGCAATGATCGTGCTATCGCTTATTCTTGCCGCTTGTGGGAAAAGCGTCTCGGACAAAGAGCTGCTTCTTGGTTTTGTGACGGATGCAGAAAACAAAATTATTTCCTGTAAAGAGCAATCTACATCCGATATGGTAAGCGACTGCATAAGTAGCTCTATGCAGACATTGCAGGCGGAATGGTCTAATAACCTGGACAAACTGGAAGCGATGGATGATGCAGAAGCGCAGGAAGTGATGATGGCTTATATGCAACTATCCCAGACTATTCAAAAAGAAATGATGCAGATTATGTTGCAGCAGTTACCTGCAGAAGAGTAGGTAAAACAAACTTTAGTTCAAACTGTATCAATTTTCCTGGTTCACAGTGAGCAGATTCTAAGGTTATAGGAGAAGCGCGGAAGGACTAAGGCTGCCTGATCCAATCCAGTTCCTGTTGCTCGCTGCGACTAGACGATATCTAACCAAAACTTTCATTTTACCTAAGATTGATTTCCTGCGTAGCGAACCCAATTGAGCGTAAGAACTGTATTTACCATTAGTTCGACTAAACTAATGGTATAGGCTGTTCATAACAGGAGGGCAGGCGATGATTGAGGAAATGGATTTAGGTGTACCAGACATCGTTGGATTCAAGTTGTCCGGCAAATTACTGGGAGAGGATTACCGGGCGTTGGCCCCGCATATAGAAGAGGTAGTAGAGCGCGAAGGCAAAGTCAAGTTGTTTGCTGAGCTGGATGATTTCCACGGTTGGGACTGGCATGGTGCATTAGATGAAATTAAATTTGGAGTGAAGCACTATAGGGATATTGAGCGCATCGCTATGGTTGGTGACCAGAAATGGGAAAAACTCGTGGTGGATCTGTTTAAGCCTTTTACGCGTGCCGAAGTCCGGTATTTTGATAAATCCAAAAAGAATGCTGCCTGGTACTGGCTGCTGGATGCTGAACACTAGTTCTTCAGCTTTGCTTATTACAGGGATTTTTTTTCTGTCTTAATGGTCTATACTCCGACTTACTCTTTATCTGGACCATTATTACGCCAGTGACCGCAAAATTTCGTAGTTGGGTAAAACCGGTATCCTCGCTGGTAATTGGCGGCATGCTTCTGCAGTGTCTCTCTTTTGCCTGTTTCGCCTGTGTTAGTGCGGAGGCCAAGTCGGAAGCAGCGATGAGCTGCTGTCCATCTCAGCACAAGCCCGTACTGGACGAATCCGATGACCTGGAAAAACAGAACCACTGTCATGATCAGCTTGATCAGTGTAGTCATTCGGTCAAGGCCGCGGTTGATGTCGATCTAGAGCAAGGGTTATCACAGGTTATTACACTAGATGGTTTAGCAGCCAGCGCCGACATTTTTTATCCAGATAAAAACTTAAACCAGCTGGCTTTCCAAAACCTTCTAAGTCATCACAGCACCACTCCAATTTATCTCTCCTGCTGTTCATTTCTGGAATAACTTTCAGCTGCGCCTGATCAGGCGATAGCTTCAATCACTCGTGAATTTAGCGCACGGCGTTTTAGATTATCGAGTTCTTTAGCCTTTAAGCAATCTTTATAGCATATATGATTGCGGAGACAGGAAATGAATAAGCAGCACAGCAGTTTGATTATTGTTGCATCAGTTGCATTACTAACCGGTATTGTTGTTGACCGGGTTCTAATAGGAAAATTTGTAAGCACCGACACTGCGGAGCGAGAACCGCTGTATTGGGTAGCGCCGATGGATTCAAATTATCGACGGGATAAACCCGGTAAGTCACCAATGGGTATGGACCTGGTGCCCGTATACGCGGATGCAGAGAAACCGGTACATAAGGCTGGCACGGTAAACATTTCACCTGCAGTTGAAAATCGGCTTGGTGTCAGGTCTGAGGTAGTCAGCAAGAGCGACCTGCAACTAAAGATCGCTACCGTAGGTTATGTTTCTTTTGACGAGCAGCGTTTATTGCATATGCATAGTCGGGTCGATGGCTGGATAGAAAAGCTGGCGGTTACCGCAGTGGGAGACCCGGTCAAAAAAGGCCAAAAGCTATTTGAGCTTTATTCGCCAGAGCTTGTGTATGCACAGGAAGAATATTTATCCGCATTAAGAGCGGGTTCGAGTAGTTTGTTGCGTGCATCTACCAGCAAGCTTAAAGCGCTGGGTGTTAGTCAAAAACAGATTACAGAATTGCGCAATGCGAAAAGGACCAGTCAGTACCTGGCGTTTTACGCGCAGCAAGATGGTTATGTGTCAGAGCTTAACGTACGCGAAGGCATGTTTATCGAACCAGCAACCACAGTGATGTCTATCGGCAATCTCGATTTAGTATGGGTTATTGCAGAAGTGTTTGAACGGCAGGCAGCCCTGGTGAAAGAGGGCCAGGCAGTTACCATGAAGATAAGCAGTTATCCAGGCGAGCATTGGCAGGGACAGGTTGACTATGTTTATCCCGTGGTGAATGCAGCAACACGCACTCTGCGTGCGCGCATTAAATTTAGTAATCCAGATCACCGCTTGAAACCCGATATGTTTGCGGAACTGGATATTCACGCCGGAAAAAAAACAGCCGTGCTTAGTGTGCCGCGTGAAGCGGTTATCCGCGATGGTCGCATGAGTCGAGTGGTCAAGGCGCTGGGTGATGGGCGTTATATTTCAAGCCGCATTGAAACGGGTCTGGAAGTAGGTGATCGAGTGGAAGTCGTTAGCGGTCTAACCGCTGATGATCAGGTGGTTATTTCAGCGCAGTTTTTAATCGATTCCGAATCCAGCATTTCTGCAGATCTGGAACGGTTTAAAGATGATTCATACGCAGGCGAGAAAAGCGCGCATGAAATGCATCAGCATATGCAGGTAGGGCACGATCATGATTGAGGCAATCATACGCTGGTCGAACAATAATCGGTTTTTTGTCATCCTGGTTGCGATATTGCTAACCGGGCTGGGTTGGTACTCGCTGCAAAAAACACCGATAGATGCGATTCCTGATTTATCCGATGTGCAGGTTATTATTAAGACCCGGTTTCCCGGACAGGCGCCTCAGGTGGTGCAGGATCAGGTTACCTATCCACTGACCACTGCCATGCTATCGGTACCGAAAGCAGTGACCGTGCGCGGCTATTCATTTTTTGGCGATTCCTATGTTTATGTCATCTTTGAGGATGGCACCGACCTGTACTGGGCGAGATCCCGTGTACTGGAATATCTGAGTCAGGTGGCGGGCAATCTACCGTCGCAGGCAAAAGCAACGCTCGGACCAGATGCCACTGGAGTAGGCTGGATTTATTCCTATGCGCTAACGGATCGCAGTGGTCGCCATGATCTGGCGCAGCTGCGTTCTATACAAGACTGGTTTTTGCGCTACGAGTTACAGACTGTACCCGGTGTAGCGGAAATCGCTACCGTTGGCGGTATGGTGCGCCAGTATCAGGTCACAGTCGACCCCAATAAGTTACGTGCGTATAACCTGCCACTTGCACATATTCGTATGGCGATTGAAAGAGCTAATCAGGAGTCCGGCGCATCGGTAATTGAGATGGCTGAAGCAGAATATATGGTGCGCACTTCAGGTTATTTGCAAAGTATAAATGATCTAAAACAAATACCGCTGGGGCTGAATGAATCCGGTACTGCATTACAGTTGGGCGATATCGCAGATATTGTTACGGGGCCGCAAATGCGTCGTGGCATTGCGGAACTTAATGGTGAAGGTGAGGTGGTTGGTGGTATCGTCGTCATGCGTTATGGCGAAAATGCGAAAAAGACTATCACTGCTGTTAAAGAAAAGCTGCAAACGCTGAAAAAGGGCCTACCTGATGGAGTTGAAATAATCTCAACTTACGATCGATCAGCTTTAATTGATCGGGCCGTGCATAATTTGTATGAAAAATTAATTGAAGAATTTATTGTCGTTGCACTGGTCTGCGCAATATTTTTGTTTCATCTGCGTTCATCTCTGGTTGTAATCATCAGTTTGCCGCTGGGCATTCTTGTTGCGTTTATTATTATGTATGCACAAGGCATTAATGCCAACATTATGTCATTGGGTGGAATTGCAATCGCCATTGGTGCCATGGTCGATGCGGCGATTGTTATGCTTGAAAACCTGCACAAACATATTGAGCGGAATGAACTAAACGATAAAAATCGCTGGCAGGTGGTGACCAAGGCATCACTTGAAGTTGGACCGCCCTTATTTTTTTCGCTGTTAATCATTACGGTGAGTTTCCTGCCGGTATTTACCCTGGAAGCACAGGAAGGCCGTCTGTTTTCACCACTCGCATTTACAAAAACCTATGCCATGGCGGCCGCTGCCGGTTTAGCCATTACTTTGGTTCCGGTATTAATGGGTTATTTCGTGCGCGGTAAAGTTCTCGCAGAGCATAGAAATCCCATTAATCGAAAGCTAATTGCGCTCTATACGCCGATTATTCATAAGGTACTGCAATATCCAAAGGCTACGATTGCTGGCGCATTGATACTGTTGCTAACTGCAGTCTGGCCAGTACAACGCATTGGAGGTGAATTTATGCCACCACTGGATGAAGGGGATTTAATGTATATGCCGACCACTTATGCCGGTATATCTATAGGTAAGGCAAGGCAGTTGTTACAACAAACCGATAAATTAATTATGACTGTACCGGAAGTAGCGACCGTATTTGGAAAAGTAGGGCGGGCCGAAACGGCAACCGATCCTGCTCCGCTAACCATGATTGAAACCGTTATTCAATTTAAACCGCGGGAACAGTGGCGAAAGGGAATGACTGCAGAAAAACTTCGTGCAGAACTGAATGAGCTGGTTCAGTTTCCCGGATTGACTAATGCCTGGGTTATGCCGATTAAGACACGAATTGATATGTTGGCAACCGGTATAAAGACACCGGTCGGCATAAAGGTCGCTGGTGCCGATCTAAAGGTTATTGAAGAGATAGGTAAACAATTGGAGCTTATCTTGCCGGAGGTAAAGGGCACGGCATCGGTATACTCAGAGCGCGTTGCAGGTGGGCGCTATATAAGGGTTGATATTGATCGCAATAAGGCCGCGCGTTTTGCCTTAAACATCGATGATGTACAGGCTGTGGTGCGCACCGCTATCGGCGGCATGAATGTTACAGAAACCATTGAAGGGCTTGAGCGTTACCCGGTTAATCTTCGCTATCCACAAAGCTATCGCAATTCACCAGAGCAGTTAAAACTGTTGCCGCTCGTTACCGCCAACAATGAGCGTATCGCCCTGGGTGATATTGCCAACATCTACGTTGATGACGGACCGCCCGCAATTAAAAGTGAAAACGCGCGTATAAACGGCTGGACCTTTGTGGATATCAGTGAGCGTGATCTTGGCTCCTATGTTGAAGAAGCCCGGAAAATTGTAGCTGAGAGAGTTGAGCTACCGCCTGGCTACTCCATTAGCTGGGCCGGACAGTACGAGTACATGCAAAGAGCTAAAGCCAAATTAAAGACGGTAATTCCGTTAACGCTGATTATTATTATTGTTCTGTTATATATGAACTTTCGCAGTATGGTTGAGGTGCTGATCATAATGGGTTCAATTCCGTTTTCCCTGATTGGTGGCGTATGGCTGATGCACAGCCTGAATTTTGATTTTTCAGTAGCTACTGCTGTTGGTTTTATTGCCCTGGCGGGAGTGGCAGCGGAATTGGGCGTTTTGATGCTGGTTTTTCTAAATCAGGCTTATCGGTCCAGGCTGGAAAGGGTCGAGAACAAGCAAGGAAAACTTTCTCTAGCGGAGTTAAAAGAAGCAATAGTGGAAGGCGCCTGTTTACGGGTGAGGCCCAAGATAATGACAGCCTGCGCAATTATTGCGGGATTACTTCCC
>CAJHXT010000088.1_pt1 | contig 10492 bp, 7 predicted proteins | sample 9198451 | NCBI WGS metagenome assembly CAJHXT01 (sample SAMEA7708326, study PRJEB35096) | sediment metagenome | biome: marine neritic benthic zone biome [ENVO:01000025]; feature: sediment [ENVO:00002007]; material: shallow marine sediment [ENVO:03000034] sea grass bed [ENVO_01000059] ... | reverse complement strand
AATACCAGCCAAAGTTGCTGGTGTTAGCGAGTTAATTATGGTGGTGCCAACGCCAGGTGGTGAAGTTAATCAGCTGGTACTGGCTGCTGCTGCCCTGGTTGGAGTAGACAAAGTCCTGGCGCTGGGTGGCGCCCAGGCGGTAGCTGCACTGGCTTATGGTACTGAAACAGTACCGAAGGTGGATAAAATAGTTGGGCCCGGCAATATCTATGTGGCAACTGCGAAGCAGCAGGTTTATGGCACCGTTGGTATCGATATGATTGCGGGACCTTCAGAAATTGTCGTCGTCAGTGACGGCCTTTCGAATCCCGATTGGGTGGCAATGGATTTATTTTCGCAGGCTGAACATGATGAATTGGCCCAATCCATACTGATCAGCCCAAATGGCGAATTTCTGCAACAGGTCAAGCGCAGTATTAATCGTTTGCTTCCGGAAATGAGCCGGCGTGAAATTATTGCGACATGTTTAAAGGATCGGGGTGCTCTAATTCAGGTTGGTAACCTGGATGAAGCGATTGATATTGTAAATACCATTGCTCCTGAGCATCTTGAATTATCTTTTGAAAATGCAGCGGAAGTCATTCCTAAGATAAGTAATGCCGGAGCTATATTTGTGGGTCAGTTTTCGGCGGAAGCACTGGGTGACTATGTTGCGGGGCCTAATCACGTACTGCCCACTGCTGGAACTGCACGTTTTGCCTCTCCCCTTGGGGTATACGATTTTCAAAAGCGCAGCAGCATTATTGAATGCAGCGCTGAAGGGGCTGTACCTCTGGCGAAATCAGCCTCAGTGCTTGCACGAGGAGAGGGGCTTGAGGCGCATGCCCGATCAGCGGAATATCGCTCGCTTGGCAAAAAAAACTGAGTCAGTCATTTAAGGTGGCTTCACTGGAAAACAAATTGTTACGGCCCGCGCTGCGGGAGATGGCAGCGTATCATGTTCCGTCTAGTGCCGGCCTCATCAAGTTGGATGCAATGGAAAATCCATATCCATTGCCGGACAAAATAAAAAAGGAGTGGCTAAAACGGTTGGCCAATGCAAGTTTAAATCGTTACCCCGATTCGGCAGCTAAGGAGCTAAAAGCTGGTATAAAAACAAGCTTCGAACTACCGGCATCGAGTGATATTTTATTGGGTAACGGGTCTGATGAATTGATTCAACTTCTTTGTCTCGCAGTGTTGGACGCACCCGCAAGAAAGTCTGGTAGGGCAATTGTTATGGCGCCTGAGCCAGGTTTTGCAATGTATCGCCAAACAGCTATAGCCTCAGGACTGGACTATATTGGCGTGCCGTTAAAAAAAGACGACTTTTCATTAGATGTAACGGCAATGTTGCGGGCTTTGGACCAGTATAAACCCGAAATTTTATTCTTAGCTTACCCAAATAATCCCACAGGGAATTTATTTGACTGGGAAGACTGTCTTCAAATAGTTCAAAACGCGCCGGGCCTGGTTGTGTTTGATGAAGCCTATCACCCCTTCGCTGAGTCTACTGCTGCTAGCCTTATGAAGGATTTTGACCAACTGCTGTTATTGCGTACGTTTTCGAAGTTTGGCTTAGCCGGTATAAGGTTGGGGGTATTGGCAGGCTCCGCTTGCTGGTTAAAGCACATTAACAAACTCCGTTTGCCTTACAACGTGAATGTACTTACTCAGCTTACTGCTGAGCTGGCTTGCGAGTATTACCATGTTTTTATAGAACAATCGAAAAGAATCAGAGAACAGAGAACGTGGTTGTATGAGGAATTGACAAAACTACATGGCTTGCAAGTGTATAAAAGTATGGCAAACTTTATTTTATTTCGGGTAGAGCAGGGAACATCAGATCGCGTATTCAATAATTTACTTGATCGCCGCATACTCATTAAAAACATGAATAAGTCACATTCGCTATTGAAGGACTGCTTAAGAGTTACGATTGGAACTGAAGATGAAAATTTGAATTTTCTTCAGGCGCTAACTCAATCAATTAATATTTAGGTGCTCGCGGAGCTGGGGGCTTACACCGGTGAATAGAGGTGTTTTTTCTGTGCTCCCGGTTGCAGAGCTGACGCTTTATTCCACGTAATTATTGCAGTTGCAATCGAACATTTATTGTGTACACTATCTTTCAGCTAAGCATGGGCTACGGAAAGCAGATGCCGTTTTTCGAACTGCTTCACACTTTATTGCGTTGTTTTCGTATTAGCAGTTCCTAACACTAGCGTACAATCCGCTACTATCTTGTAAACACAACGACGATATCGCGCTATGCCATCGCTACTGATCGTAGATGACGAACCATCGGTTCTTGCCTCCCTGGCGTTTTTATTTCAGCGTCACGGTTATGATGTGCTGACTGCCGATCATCCCGAAAAAGCATTGGAGCAGGTCGCCAGTTTACAGGACGTAAATACCCTGGGTGTTGTCATTTCAGATTATCGCATGCCGTCAATGTCTGGAATTGAATTACTGCACGAAATATCAAAATTTGCACCGGACGCGAAGCGAATACTGCTCACCGCTAAAACTGATTTAGTGACCGTGATGGATGCTGTTAATGAGGGCGGTTTATACAAATTCCTAACCAAACCCTGCAGTTATGAGCTGCTTTTGAGTACGGTTGAAGAAGCCTTTTTAACCTTTGATTCAACTAAAGAGAATCGTTATCTAAACGAAGAGCTTAAGCAGGCAAATATTCAACTTCAGGATCTGAGTAAGAAGCTTGAGGCCCGTGTAGAACACACAACTCGTGAATTACGCGCCGCTATCTATTTTGATCGCCTGACCGGCCTGCCCAGTATTGAATTGATGCATGATCGCCTGGCGGTAGCGATTCAATCTGCAAAACGATCAGGTCAGTCTGTGACGGTTATTTGTACGGGTATCGAAAACTTTAGCCTGATTAATGAGAATTTAGGACACCAGATTGGTAATGAATTGTTGTGTGCCTTTTCCGCCAGGCTGGAGGCCCTGATTTGGGAGGGTGATTCCGCCGGTCGTTTGCATGGTGATCGCTTTGCGATGATTATCAGCAATACCGCGCCTGGAGAGCCAGCTAATGAGCTGGTAACGCGCCTGCTTGGTATATTGCTACAGCCGTTTCAGATTGGGGAACAGCAGATATATCTCGAGGCAAATTTTGGTATCGCTTTTTATCCTGATGATGGGTCCAGTCCCCAGGCTTTACTAAGTCATGCCGAAGTTGCCATGCATCAGGCCAAGAAAGATCCTGATTCTAATTATCGTTTTTATTCCGAGGACATCAACCGTCAGTCTACAGAGCGTTTCCTGCTGCAGTCGCAGATTCGCGCTGCTCTGGAGAATGGTGAGTTTAAGGTGCACTACCAACCGCGTGTAAATGTTATTACGGGGAAAATAATTGGTGTTGAGGCGCTTTTACGGTGGCAGCATCCAGAAAGGGGTTTGTTACCTCCAGCAGAGTTTTTGTATGCTTTGGAAGAAACCGGCCTTATTCGTCAAGCGGGTGAATGGGTATTGAATGAGGTGTGCCGGTCTGTTGTCGATTGGCAGAAGGACGTCGGAAGCGCGCTGCACGTAGCGGTGAATGTCTCTCCAATCCAGTTGAAATCAGGTGATTTTAAGAGCCTGGTTGAAAATGCTATCAAGCACAATAGTATCGATCTTTCTAAAACTACGCTTGAATTAGAGATAACAGAAAACATTTTTCTCAGCGACATGGAACAAGTGCGAAATCAGCTTGATTCATTGCGGCAGATGGGTATTAAAATCGCGATTGATGATTTTGGTACCGGCTATTCTTCTCTCAGTTACCTGATAAAACTTCCAATACATTACCTGAAAATTGATCGTGCCTTTGTGATTGATGTAACCAAGAGCAGAGACGCCAAAGCCATTGTGCGAGCGATAACTTCCCTGGCCCAGAGTTTACGCCTACAGGTTGTAGCGGAAGGTATTGAAACAGAGGATCAACTGGAAGCGATGCGCACACTGGATTGTGAGGAGTTTCAGGGATTTCTTTTCAGCCGCCCAGTATCGGCTGAAGCCATGCGGCAATTACTAATCGCCAACAGCCTTGATGAATCTTCTTCGGTCAAGCTGTTTAAGAATCAGGATAATTCTGAAGAACAATTCTACATTTAGTCAGACGGCAATATCAGCGCCTAATTTTCTACAATTCACTTCTCCGATATCCATATTTAGCCGATTAGCGCCGATTAAGAAAAGGCCTGGACGGCCGATATGGCGTTTAAATGAGAAGTGATTTGGCTCGCTAAGGCCAAGGAGGTGGCGCAGTGGTAATAAGCAATTTTAGCCGCAGGGATACAGGCACCCCGATTATGCTTTGGATTAAAAGAGATTTTAGTGAGCAAGATATTGGCCTCGATGTGTTGCAACAGGATTGTGAGGTGCTCGTTGCTAATAGTATTGAGGAAGGTGTCGACACCTTAGTGCATCAGCCGGTTGATATATTAGTTCTAGATTTATCAGTCTTGTCTTCTGCCGATCCTGCGCTGGTTGTCGAAATTCGCCGTTGCTGGCCCTATCTGTTGTGCCTGGTGTTGAGTGAAGACTACCAGTCAGAGGATTGCTATCAGCAACCTGTACAGTCAATCAACGCGCTCTGCCTTCCACAGGATCCAGAGGATTTAAAACAGCAGCTCTTAATGGGAATTGGTCAATCTGACGGCAAGAATTTATTGCATTAGGGCCAGCGAATCTGGCTAATATCGACTCGTTATTGCCAGAGCTAGCAAGCTTAAGGATGAGGAAGAAAAGGATACGATGGACAACTTGCTAGTAGGTGTAGGAGGCGCGGAATTCAGCCAGAGATTTCAGCGCCTTGTTTCGCAGCAGTCTTATAAATTACGGCTTTTCAAGCGCGCAGATGAAGCATTCGTCTTTGCGTTACGGTACCAACCAAAGCTTGTTTTTGCAGACTATCGTCTGCCGGATATTGATGGCATCAGTTTCTTGTATCGAGTAAAACGGGAACTGCCAAATTCGGTACGTATACTTTGTGTTACCAACGATCAGGCATACACGACCGCGTTAACTGCTACAGGTGACTATTACCACATCAATCTGGTAACAGATACACTGGTTTTGTCAGACTTAATTGATAACGCATTACTATTCACTAAAAAACAGCATATCCCTGTTCTTGCCGCCGAGTCAGGAATTACGAAAGAACTGCATCCAGAGTATTGCGCACGTCAGTTAAGTCAATCCTGAGATAGAGATGCTTAAGTCGGTGCTAGGGGGCTACGAAATTCTGGTATTGGCATCAGACCAAATCCTCCCAAGTTCATCTGTGCAATTAGTAGAAGAACGTGGCTATCATATTCAACGTGTTACCAACACATCTGAAGCCAGGAATGTTATTAAAAATATGATGGCTCATGGGCAGCTTTTAAACGCTGTGCTGGTTGAAGTTGCAATAGATCGTTCAAAAACGGCTGAGTTGTTCCAGTGGCTAAAGAAAAACCATTCTGATCCAGTACGGCTGGCAGTTGTTGGGCATGATGAAATGGGGGATTTTAAAAATCTTGTTAATAACGGAGCAATAGAAAGACTGCTATTTCACCCGTGTAAGGTTAAAAAGTTACTAAGAGCTGTTGGCGAGATGGTTAAGAGCCGCGAATCTGTCGCAAGTAATATCGTGTTAACGCGTAAAGTTGAGCACCTGCAGAAGGAGCTTAATACCGTAGAGTCAGGTTTTGATTTGCGAGTAAAACAAAAAGCGGAAGAATTAATTAAGCTGATTTATTACGATGAACTAACTGGACTGGCCAGTCGGGCGCTCTTAAAAGATCGCCTGGATCACGCTTTACAATCCGCGAGAAGGGATGATAGGAAAGTAGCGCTATTTTTAATCGGGCTGGATCGCTTCAAGTATATCAATGACAGCATGGGGCCGGCTACGGGTGATCTGGTCCTAAAGGAAGTTGCCGAACGAATTATTAAGCATGTGCGGTCTAGTGATACTGTATGTCGATTTAGCGGTGACGTTTTTGGTTTGCTTACCAGCGACCCTGAGCGGGTTAATGATCCCGGTTTTGTTGCTCGCAGAATATTGGATGCAGTAGCTGTTCCAATGAAATTTAGTGACCAGGATCTGTTTTTAACCGCAAGCATTGGTATTAGCTTATTCCCAGAGGATGCAGAGGAAGCGGAATTACTAATGGCGAACGCCGAAACAGCGATGCGGCAGGCCAAATTACAGACCCGGAATCAATTTAGATATTATTCTGGTGAGTACAATCAGTTGGCCAGCAGACGACTGTCGCTTGAAGCAGAGTTAAGACGTGCAATCAGTAAACAGGAATTTACTCTCTACTATCAACCCAGAGTGGATATTAAAAGTAAGAGAGTTATTGGTGCTGAAAGTTTATTGCGCTGGCAGCATCCGGATCGTGGAATCGTCCTGCCGAATGAGTTTTTATCAATTCTGGAAGAAACGGGTCTTATTCAGTCAGTTGGCTATTGGGTGTTGCAGGAGTCTATGGAGGCATTGCAGCGCTGGCAAGAACAATCGCTACCGGATATTAAGTTAGCCGTTAATTTGTCTGCCAGGCAGTTTCATGAAATTGAATTGCCGCAGAAAATAGAAGAAATTGCCAGTAAAGCAAGACTGGATTTAGCTGAGCAGAGGCTTGAACTGGAAATAACAGAAAGCCTGTTAATGGAAGATATCACTGCTACACGAGCCATGTTAAATCGATTGCACACTATGGGCTTGAAAATTGCAATTGATGATTTTGGTACAGGCTATTCGGCTCTAAGTTATTTAATAACCTTTCCATTAGACCATCTTAAAATTGATAAATCATTTGTCGATCGAATCCACACCAGTGACAATGCTAAGGCTATCGTGGAAGCCATTATTTCACTGTCCTATAGTCTGCGTTTAAATGTTATTGCAGAAGGTGTTGAAACCAGAGATCAGCTCGTCGCTTTACAGTCACTAGGTTGTAAACAATTTCAGGGGTTTCTTTTTGCCAAGCCAATGCCGGAACGGGGGTTTGTTGATTTAATGTCACGGCAGGCGGGAGCAGAAATTGTAGAGATGGCCCCTGAAGACCGGCTCTTACGTTAGCGAAATTATCACTGCGATCTAAGATGGGTTAAGCAGGAAAAGCTTGTATCAGTATTTTGGATGAAAACAATAATGCAAGTAATGGCAGATGCCAGCAGAGCTGTCATCGATTAAATCCCGTGCCCAGGTACTGCCAGCCCGAGCTTATAGATTTAATTGATTTTCGACGTATATATAAAAATCTTTTATAAAAAGCCTTTATTTTTTCTTTTTTGGAATATACAGATCAGTTATTGTGCCTTCTGCAACTTCAGCAGCAAAATTTATGGTTTCGGATAGCGTAGGATGTGGATGAATAGTCAGCCCAAGATCTTCGGCATCACTACCCATTTCGATAGCCAGGGTAGCCTCTGCAATCAGCTCACCCGCATTCGGTCCAACAATACCCGCACCGATAACACGGCGAGTTTTTTTATCCAGTAGCAGTTTTGTTAGCCCCTCATTACGTCCCAAACTCAACGACCGGCCACTTGCTGCCCAGGGGAATGCTGCCCTTTCATATTCGATTTTTTCCTGTTTCGCCTGCTCTTCAGTTAATCCGGTCCAGGCAACTTCTGGGTCTGTATAGGCAACAGAAGGTATTGTGCGAGCATCAAAAAAAGCTTTGTGTCCGGCAGCGACCTCAGCAGCAACTTTGCCTTCGTGAGTTGCTTTGTGGGCTAGCATTGGTTGTCCTACGATATCGCCGATGGCAAAGATATGAGAAATATTTGTTTTTTGCTGTTTATCAACCGGAATAAAGCCGCGTTCGTCTACTTGTACGCCAGCATTTTCTGCTCCAATACTATTTCCGTTCGGCTTGCGGCCAACTGCAACCAATACCTTATCAAAGGTATCAGACTTGGGTGCTTTTCCACCTGCAAAGGAAACCTCCAATCCATTATTGCTGGCCTTAACTGCGGTTACTTTGGTGCCCGTATAGATATTCTCATAACGCGGCTTGATTACGCGTTCAAGCGGTCGAACCAGATCGCGATCGCAACCGGGAATCAGGCCATCCATCAACTCAACAATCGTAATCTTGCTGCCCAGCGCAGCATAAACCATGGCCATTTCCAGCCCAATAATGCCGCCACCAATTACCAGTAATCGTTTTGGTATATCTTCCAGCTTCAATGCACCGGTAGAATCTATCATGCGCGGGTCGTCATGAGGAAAGCCTGGTATTTCTATAGGTTGAGAGCCAGCAGCAATGATAGCGTGGTCAAAACTAACTATCTGTTTGCCCTTTTTGCCTTCTACTTGAATGCGGTGTGAGTCCAGAAACGTACCTGTGCCCTGTATAGTCTGGATTTTACGCTGTTTAGCCATGCTGCCCAAACCGCCGGTCAACTTGCTAATGACACTATTTTTCCAACCAGCCAGTTTGCTGATATCAATTTTCGGTTTACTGAAACTTACGCCATGGTCTGCCATAACAGCGGCTTCATTTATGATTTGCGCGGTATGCAGCAATGCTTTTGATGGAATGCAGCCCACATTAAGGCATACACCGCCCAGACTGTCATAACGCTCTACAAGTACCACCTTTTTTCCAAGGTCAGCGGCACGAAAGGCAGCGGTATATCCGCCAGGGCCTGAGCCTAGAACAACAAGTTTTGCATGAGTATCGCTTTGTAAATTGGTGTCTTTACTGTCTTTCTTCGGTTTATCAGATTTGGTTTTAGCGTTGCTGGCACTATCTGCTAACTTGAGTACTAGTATTGATGTGCCCTTGGATACTTTTTGGCCAACCTGCAACAATACTTTTTTAACTACTCCTGCTTCGGGAGCAGGAACTTCCATAGATGCTTTTTCAGTTTCCAGAGAAATAAGTGGATCATCCTGCTGAATTTCCTGGCCTTCCTGAATCAGTACCTCTATAACATCAACATCGGTGAACTCACCAATGTCAGGAACTTCAACTGTTATTTCTTTGCTCATGATTTAACCTGTGTTTTAAAAACAGTTTGCTTGGAGTTTTTTTAAATATTAATTGTCATTCTGCAATAATCTGTGAAACGCGTTATTACAACAATAATCGACGAACGTCTGCCAGGGCCCCGCAAAGGAATGTTGTAAATCTGGCGGCGGCCACACCATCGATAACCCTATGGTCATACGAGAGTGAGATGGGCAACATTAATCGTGGAATAAAATTATCATTTTTATAAACTGGTTTCATCGATGATCGTGATACGCCAAGAATTGCGACTTCAGGCTGATTGACAATTGGTGTGAATGCGGTACCGCCAACACCACCAAGACTTGAAATAGTGAAACACCCGCCCTTCATTTCATCAATCTTGATTTTTTTCTCACGAGCACGCTGCGCCAGCTCGATAATTTCTATTGCCAGATCAACCAGGCTTTTTTCATTGACATTTCGTATTACAGGTACAACGAGGCCATCGGGCGTATCAACCGCAACACCGATATGAAAATATTTTTTAAATATCAGGTTTTCACCAGCAGCATCCAGTGATGCATTGAAGCGTGGGAATTCTTTTAAAGCGGCAACCACCGATTTTAAGAGGAAAGCGATGATTGTTATTTTGATACCTCTGTCCTGATATTCTGCTGATAATTTTTTGCGAAACTTTTCCAGTTCAGTGATATCAGCCTCATCAAATTGCGTTACATGAGGAATATGTGACCAGCTGCTGTGCAGGTTTTTACCGGTAAGCTTGTTTATTTTACTTAAAGCTTGTGTTTCAATTTCGCCGAAGCTGGAAAAATCTATCTCGGGCGGTGGCATAACCGCCATACCGGCACCGCCAGCTGCAGTAGAACTGCCACTCAGAATTTGTTTAATAAAATTCTGCACATCCTTTTTCAAGATTCTGCCTTTATTACCCGTGCCGCTGACTCGTCCAAGGTCTGCGCCAAGCTCGCGTGCAAACTTGCGTACGGCTGGACTCGCATGCGCCTTGCTGAAACTGATCTCACTGACGGGAGGCAAGGGTGCAGGTTTGTTAACACTCGCAGCCTCCGGTTTCTGGGTTGTAGCAGGTGCAGGAGCTTCCTCTATCGGTTTTGACTTTTCTACTTTCTGATCTGTATCTGGCTTGGCTACGGCAGACTCATTAACTTCAATGGTTGCCACGACATGTCCCTGAGCCACTTTTTGTCCGGCTTCAATCTTCACTTCTTTTATTGTTCCAGAGTTCGGAGAAGGAATATCCATTGAAGCCTTGTCGGACTCCAGTGTTATCAATGGATCTTCCGCCGCTACTTCTGTGCCAGGTTGAATCAGTACTTCGATAACTTCTACTTCATCAAAATCACCGATATCCGGAACTGTAATTTCAATCGTTTTTGCCATTATAAATACCGTTTGTGTTCTTGCTTGTCGTTTTGTTGAATTTGACCGCTACACTGTAATTGGATTTGGTTTGTTACTGTCAATACCGTATTGCTTGATTGCCGAATTTACTACCCCGGCTTCAATTT
>CAJHXT010000152.1_pt1 | contig 10500 bp, 8 predicted proteins | sample 9198451 | NCBI WGS metagenome assembly CAJHXT01 (sample SAMEA7708326, study PRJEB35096) | sediment metagenome | biome: marine neritic benthic zone biome [ENVO:01000025]; feature: sediment [ENVO:00002007]; material: shallow marine sediment [ENVO:03000034] sea grass bed [ENVO_01000059] ... | reverse complement strand
CCCGAAATTAATGCCTAATTGCATTAGGTCATTTTTATAATATTTATTTTTTATGCATCATTGTCGATCTTTCCTATGGCTGTAGTTTTTAATTTTATCTTATTAATTCTCCTATTTAATCTATTTCTTAAAATCTAGATATCTTTTTAAATACTGTTATTCATTCCTCAAAATCAATCGAGTCTGACCCTAACGATTTTCAAAAGTGATTATCAAGCAAAATCACTCTAAATATACCTGCCACAACCTAGAAAAAAAACACATATCAGTTTCGACAAAACATGTCTATAGTTTACCTCCGACTCCAATCATGAACCCCTTTTGCTCTATAATTTCATCCAACGTCGGTGCAATGAAGTGCTGTACATAGGGGTTATCTTTTAGCTTATTAAAGTTGCTTTCTAGTTGTTTATAGAACGATGGTATTTCTGGCGCTGGTGCACCAATGATATTTTGGTCCGTCGGTTCCGTTAGAGGCGGAAATAGAATAAGATCTTGCGGTGGCTTAATTACATTTATATGAACACGTCGATTCCATTGGCGATTCTGTTCAAGCTCGTCACCAACACCAGTTTCGTCGACTATGGGCTCAGTCTCTCCAAATGCTTTCTTGTAAATATTGAGTTTATGCAAAGAATAGTACTGAAGAAGATTCACAACTGTTTCCATTCGCTGCTCAGATAGGTTCTGGTTGAACTCAGTTCCTGATTCGGTAGAAGCATGAGCAAATACGGATATATGCGCACCTTTTAGAAGTGATAAAATTAGCCCAACCCCCTCTATCGCCTGCATATTGGCTTGATCTAGAAAAGATCTTCCTCTACCGAAGAAAATAACAGCACTAAATCCGTTACTGAATTGTTTGCCTGTTGGTTCTCGTGCAGGGAAGATCTTAAGACTTTTAGATACATTTGGTAACATCGCACGTTGTATGATTGGATTACTTTGTGAGGCCTGCAAGCCATTTGACTGTTGAACCACATGTGTCAACTCATGCGCCAGAAGCTTTTTGCCTTCGACGTTTTTGGGTTGGTACTGTCCAGAGTTGAAGAAAATATTCTGGCCTATGGTGAAAGCACGTGCGTTCAACGCTTTTGCGTATTTTGCGGCATTAGTGTCTTTATGTACGCGGACTTTACTGAAATTATGCCCCATCCTGTGCTCGAAGTAATTACGCACTGACTCAGCAACAAATACTCCCTTCTTCACAGATGGATTGAAATTTTTGCCCAATGAGTGACTTATTAATCGAGTTTGATTCGAATTTGACTTTGGCTGAACAAAACCCTCTAATAATGATTTCTCAGCTTCTTTGCCCTGTTCTTCGACTATTTTACTTTTTGGTATGATTAATTCCCATTCTGGCCCTCTAATACTTTTTTTAGCAAGGGCAGCATATCTGTGTAATATCTCCTCAAGTTCCTGCAAGTCCTTTATAGCGTTCGCTGAAAGTACTTGAAAATCCTCATCAACAAGACCTGTTTCGAGCGTTCCACCTTCCCACTGACCAGTATACGTAGTCCCACCACCTTTCAGGTATCTTTTGACATCAATATTAAGTGTATCAATTTCCTTTTCCGATTTTCCACTTAAAAAATACGCAAGATCGCCTAAAAAATGTTTCAGCACCATTTTCGTAAAGAATTCATTCGCAGCCAACATAAAAATGCCCCCCTTGCCTTGTTTCTTTTTGTATTCTTTTAACAACTTTAACGACAATTGTAGACGCAGGTGTATAGCCTTACTGAGATGGCTTTTTGCAGGAAGTTTTCTGATAATGGTTCTTATTTTTTTGCTTATGGTGATTCTGACAGGCTTATCATTTACCTTTCTAAACATACCAGGCGTTACTCTTTCGTCAACTTGCACTGCTTTATCATTTCCATTTATGACTGCACCCTCGTTTTCTTTTTGTCTTTGAGGATCTTTCATATGAACAACATATTCAGCAACACGGTCGGCTTCTTGTTCATATTTGTCATTTGGTTGGCCCACTTTGAGTTTGGCCTGTATTGATCCTTTTTGGTATAACTGCTGCACACGATTATTACCAATAGTTGCGTGCAGTTTCGACACTAGATCGTGATCACGAAGTGATGACAATTTTTTGTTTGGATCGTTCTGATAGATTTCAGAGACGTTCGCTTTATCATGTGTGACACGGCTTCTCATTTAATTCTTAAGTAACCTAATAAATGATTTATTTACAATCACTGATGAAAAGGATCTAACATATTGATAGGCTGTAAAAGATCTGTATTTTTACGGCGAAACATCAGTCTTAGTATAGAAGCATGAATAGCTAATTTTGTTGTTGTTTGTCGCTCATTAATATGGTAAATACTCATTGTACGGCCTCGTTATTAATATACCCAACAAAACATCTATACTATCTATTTGGTCGGAGGTTTGGCTTTACGCCGTGCTTTCTTTTTTGGAGCTGGTTCTTTTACCGAGCCTTTAAGGCTATCTTCTCTGGCTTTAATATATTTTATAATGTCAAACGCTTTAATTTCGCGTGTTTCTTCTGCACCCGTATGCCTGTTGAATTCTTTAACTTTATGTTTTGGTTGAAATTTTGGTGCCAATTTTACTGCTTCATTTTCTTCAATTGCCGCAACACCAGACATTGCAAGATTGGCGGTGTGTTGCTCTTTATTCACTTCGACGGCAACCAGTTTCTGATCTCCCGCCGTCGTCATATCACTGATTTTAACGATCACATCACCCTGCAAAGGAGGTTCATTGTGAATTATTGCCGTGCCGTCACGCTCTTTAGTAATAGTAACTTTATAATATGCTTTCATCGTATACATCTCCTGTTGTCGACTGCAATCTTCTCTAAGTTTTCTTAAATCTTACTAACCAAAGAAGTATGCCAAATTTCCGAAGACACCAGCATGCTAGTAGTAGGAAAAGGACTAGCAGTAGGAAAAGTTTCTAAAATTCTATCCCAGAAAATCTGGATCATGTTTTCATCCGCAACTGCACAGATTCCATCGGCTCTTATACTGGATCTAATATCTACGATATCGCTTTCTACTGTTATTGGGCGCGACCTGCTCCAGCCACTTTCTATACTATAATGTTTGAACCAGTAGCTCCATTCGCCACTTCTATCTGAAATCCAGAACATCCATATATCACCCCGATTATCGACAACTGCATAAGCAAACTTATTGTTTGACGCGTTCGTTGTTAGCTGCTGCTCTGGACCCCAAATCCAACTGGTAATGCCACCAGAATCTACGTATTTGCGTCCTCTTTTACACCATATGTCATATGTATCAGGATAACCGATCCTAGCATGGTGGAATATCCAGATATCACCGTCCGGAGTTAGAACTGCATTCGGATGGTGTTCCTTACTTGAGTGTGTAGTTTGCGTGAGCGAGCGGTGGGAAGTGTTCCAGCCAGTACCAGGATCGTACCAATTCCAAAAGATACTATATCCATAACCATCGGGTCGCATACTCTCCCAACAGACACAGACTACGCCATCTGCGTCGACCACTGCGCTAGGATCACGATCATTTCCAGCAGTACTTGTTGCTAATTGTTGTTCTCCCTGCCAGGCACCACCCGAAGAATGACAATTGTAATTTATACTGCGATTATGATCAAAGCCCGAATCCCAGAACACCCAGATCTGGCCTAAACCATCCACAGCGACTGATATACAATTGGGCTTAGCACCCGTTGCATTTGATGAGACCTGTTGTTCTCCGGACCAGTTGCCGTCAGGCTGACGATGATCACAGACGATATGAAGCTCATTGTTTCTGAAAGAGCACCAAAATACCCAAATCCCGTTATTGGAATCGACTATAACTTCTGGAAAAAGTCCCCCAGATGTATTATCAGTTAGCTGCGTCTCTGGACTCCACGTCTTCGTCTCTTTATCGTAGCGTTTATACCATATTCCCAATTTACCCTGTCTTGCGCTACTCCAGAATACCCAAAGATTACCATTATGATCATAAACGGCAGACGCCTCTCCCTCCAATGCTGATGCCAGAGTAAACTGAGTAGGTGTTGTCATTGGAATGGTATTACGAAGCAATGCATTGATTGTATCCCGAAGACTAACGCTGAGATTAGCTTCGCCATTGCCATCTAATGTGTAGCTATCGCCAAATGCATCACGTACGATTTGCTGCGTATCGTTATACGACTGCACCGTTAAACCCGTGCGGCGTAAATCAGTGATATCTTCAGTGTATATTCTCGCCTGACCGGCATAACGATTAATTCGTGCGAGCGGATAAAAATAATGCCCTGCTGGACATGTTGGGGGAGAATCCAGCTCATCCACTTCATGGATGCGTACAACCCATTCGCGTTTTATACGAGTACAGGTCTCCACACCAATCTCGCTGTTGATCAAATTTATATCAAAAATATCGGGGTCATCGCCCGGCTCACCAGGTAATACCTCACGCTCCCAAACATCCAGGTAAACATAGTAATCGGTGTCCACAGAAGCTGCTGTTAGCAGATCAACTGGACTAACTCCCATAGCAACAGCTTTGGTTGCATCAACTAATACCTGTTCAGAATAGCGAATATCATTAGCATTCAATACATCCATGCCTTCAACCAGACAACGTCCCGCGCCAGTGGCTGTACCGTCACCACCTCGGATCATAAAGTCATTATCGACACCGGGTATGGACTGAATTGCAAAACCGTTATTTCCCTGAGGTATTCCATCACCGACATACCATTTTAGAAAGGCACGTAATTCAAAACGACGAATGTCTTCAAGCTCATTCCAGTCTGCGTCTACCAGCGGTACGCCCTGTTGTAGACGTACTCCGACATATTGCTTCAAGCTATTAAATGTATCTCGAGAGATAGTTCCCATGGTTATTCCCTCTTATTAAAAAAATAATCTTACGGTTCGAATTAATGTTGCAGTGGCACCTTTATGAATAACCGGATGCCGAATACAATTGATCATGTAAAAACTACCATCATATTCACCGAACAAACCAAACTCTCTTAATGGATAGGTTGTAAGCCCAGATAGTGGAGGCGGATAATCTGGATTAAGGGTTGCCGAGATCTGTAATTGACTGGTGGGTCCCGTTGTGGGATTTCCTAAACTATCAAGATAGGTGAAATCTAACACTGAATGATCGATAGGCGGATCATAGGCGCTAGCCAAAGAAGTAGCAGTCTGAGGATCTGTTAGCGGGATACCACTATTATCCCAGGCGGGATCTCCCTGACCAACGGCCAGGTGCCGTACCCCTACCGATGAATCCTGGCGTATAAAACCGGCGAGTAACATTCTACATTGATCGACAATCGTATTGCTGTTCCAGCCGCTATCGAAAACGACATCCTTACCGGGCTCTGTGAGCACATCGCGATATATACCCTTTAGATTATTACCAATTTTTTCCATAATCATACTCCTTCACTAACACCGGCATGCCAGGTTCTGAAATGGATATCGATTGGCAGCGCCGTCGTAGTATCCACGGTTCTATGATCAGTAAATTCGTTACTCCAAGTTCGTATCCATGCCCAGTCATCGATGATATCGACATAACTGTCATCCAACCCTGTGTAAACTTCATCAGTAACTCGTGTCGAGACGCGTGAATATTCCTCGCCAATCAATCGTTCTGGTCCTGTACCAGGAAAGTCATAGGTATAAATATATTCCCGATACACTTCCGGCTCGAGGAATAATACCGGTCGAATATTTATTGGAACGAACTCTTTTAAAGGCCCATCTAACAGGCGTCGATTTCGGTCATCCAGATCAGGGTATTCGGGATTTGGCGTTATAAAAACACCCACGGTATCCCGCGCGTAATAGTCATCATCGTCTTTACCTGTGTCGTAAGTGTAATGAGCACGGTCACGAAAAGTTCTGAGGTCCGCCATCATTTTCGGGTCAGCAGTATCGAGCGTGCGTGATTGGTACTCACGACCTCCCCGTTGAGAGCGCCAGAACAGATGAAATTGATTGCTCGTATTATCGATCACGACAAAAGGATCCTTATCCTTTGTCACTTCGTCGGTAACAAATTCGGGATCGCCTATAGTATCTGGTTCTATGCCGCTCCAATTTAATGTCTGGCTAAAAAGCTGCCATCGACCATACCGATTACTATGCCAGTAAAGATGAATTTCCCCATTCCAGAACACGGCTGCAGGAGATTCATCTCGATGTTTCCCGCTTGTTATTTGAAAAGGTTCAGTCCAGTGATCGGTGATATACAATGTTGCAAAAATATTGACTCGATCACCCTGATCATTTGCATAAAACAACCACAATATGCCAGCATTATCTATCGCAACTGCAGGAGACGTATGATGAAAATCTGCAGCGGTAATGCGTTCTATAGTGCTCCAGTTTGAACCATCGAATGTTCGACACCAGATATCGGTTGGTCCTCTGCGATTGGATTGCCAGAACACTCTGATATTACCCGAACTATCAATAATTGCTGTTGGCTCACGATCATCAGCATCATAATCGCTCAGGTTTACTGGCGTAATCTGTATAGACTCTGAGGCATCAGGCCCTGTGGAAAAGGGTTGCTCACTATGACTCCAACTCGACCATACGTTCCATTGACCATCTCTATTTGATGCAAAGAACAACCATATTCTGTCTCCTGCGACGATGACAGCAGGGTACTCTGTAATATCGTTTTCGTCTTTTCTTTCTTCCGCCGTACGCAAGACAAGTTTTCGCGCTACGCGTGTGCCTAAATTTAACTGCATACACCATAAACCGCGCATGCCATCACGATCTGAATGCCAGAATAACCAAGGATTCGAACTGGCATCGATAACGACACATGGATGCCCATCTATATGATCTGTGGTTGTTATGCGCTGAGGGGTTGACCAACTTACACCATCATTGTGTTGAGTCCATATTTCCCACAAATTGATTTTTTCAACTGAATTAGTAAGAAAGATGTTGTGGACGAATTCCTTAATCTTGCTGTCCCAGCGAGTCACACGATTAACAACAGAACGAAGATTAGACACGGTACCGACTGTATGATAAATATCGGGTGCATCACTAATATCTTTACGTAGCAGGATTGCATCACTGGTAATATCTGGTCGCCAACCTATCATTCTGGCAAGACCGGGTAATGCTTTTGAATAGGCCTTACTTACCTTATGACGATCTCTTAATAATTCAACCAGACCACGAGCATGATTCAAACGGGCGCCTGCTAAAGATAAATAACGACGTAATTGCCCCTTGCCGTGCTTAGCAGGTTCTGGTTCATCATAGTATTGATGTACTGCAGGTAGCTGATCATATATTTTCTGATCAAAATTAAAATCACCGATCGCTGCCGCTTCAGTACACCAGTGATATTTTGTCGAGTAAAATTGACTACCTTGTTTTAGGTAGAGCCTGTAATAATAGACTTCTTCAGATTGTAAAGCATCGTCAAATACATAAAACAGTCGATTCCATTCATCACTATCTTGATCAATATTCTCCTGCAGTCTTATTTCAGTATACTGTTGACCAAGATGATCAAAATTAACAATAAAAGAAGCTAACCCATCTGGTTGCCAGTGAAATTGATCTGCGGTGATACCGTCCCGATTACCGCTATATATGGTAACTTCTCCTGCACGAGCGACAGGTCCACCACCTGGCGCATGATAAATTTCCCACCTTTGAATTCGAGACCAAGTGTGCGAATCTGATTCTGCATAATTGATAACAGTTATATCGGTAAACTCTAGTCGCGTATAAACCCTATTTAAGTAATATCCAATATCAATTCTTACAGGCAATAAAGATTGCCCACTTTCCGGTGGTTCCGCACTTCGAAAATACTGACTGAACTCAGCCAGAAAAAGATTACCTTCAGCCAACGCGTTTCGACCCAGACACAGCTCGCGTTGTGTCTTAGCCCAGGTATCCGACACTCCGAGTGTCTGTTCGAGATCAAGGACCACTAAACCATCTGTCTCAAGATCCTCCTCTCTAAGAAGACTGTTTGAGGACTGAGGGTGAGCCCGTGTGCGTCGTAACAAAACAAGCGAAGGACGGCCCCCCGGTCCAGTCCAGCTCCATTCCAGGTTAACACTGTAACCCCGTAAATTTGGTTTCGCCTGTAACGCTGTTAACATTTAATCCCCCAGATCCAGCTATTTTCCTTTGCGTTCTGGGTCCAAACCATAGGCAAAGCGGCAGGTATCTCATCCCAGTTAAATTGCAGCAAACCATTTTCTGGCAAAGTATCTGTTCCGTCTGTTGAAAGTCTTGTGACATGGACTGAATTTACACCTTCTATGTGTTCGATCTTTTCGTAAATTTTGCTAAGGTAAAGTCGAAACTGGAAATCGACCTGATCAAATGCAAGCAGGTTTGCAACGGCGTTTGCAACCCGTTGTTGTATCTGTTCAGTAAAGTGATACGCATCGATTTCCAGGGAGCCTGCCATACAGACATTGACATAAACAGGATCTCGGATATCTATTACGGCAGACATCATGCGTTTGTTCTCAAAGTAATTGCGTAAATCTTCTTTAAGAGTATCGGTCGGTTGGCCACCACCGACAGGGGCAACAAAAATTTCAATGTGATTCCAGGCTACGGCGCGAGCTCGTGATTTCGCCAGGCCAAATTCCAGGGCGTGTGCTTCGTAATCTTCAGCCGTGACGGCACGTCTCATTGATCGAAACAAACGCGGACCTCTTTGCGCTGCTGTTTCGGAAGTTTCCGGATCAGCACCGCCGGTTGCGGACTGTTTATTGAAAACATGTTCAAGATGATTAAGGCTGCTTACAGCTTTAGTGATAGTGTAAGCGGCCACGTTTCCTTTGATGCCGCCACCGACACGGTAGAATGCCGTAATATTATTGCGTCCCCTTACCGGTATTTTCCCATGTCGACCATCACCAAATTCTACTAATACACTCTCATCATCATCTCGTCGAATAGTGTAATGCTTGTCGCCAGAAAGACTATCGAGTAAATCAATCTTTTGTTGCCATTCAATCAGTGTTGGGACTAATTCATTACCTTCATCCACATAAACTTCGAGTTGATCATCAATGATTGGTGCCTGGCGGAGTTTAAATCTCTGAGCAGGACTACCATCAGACGATCCAATAATCTCATTGCTGACTGTGGCATCAACCTGTACGACTGGTAAACGTTTAAATCGATAGTAAGTGGCGCCATCAGAGTGCGTATACAGTTGAAGACTAGACAGATCAATCTCCAGTGGATCTTCGCGTAAATACTGAAAGTTCACAGGTTCACCGGTTGCCTCTGCGGTGGTCTGAAATTCAGTGCCAGTATCGATAGTAACTATACCTGAGGCTTCACTATCAAATAATAATGTTAGATCGGCAGATGCTGGTTTATGAGGCCTTAATTCATAACCGATAAGACGTAGTAAATTAATGATACTGCGTCGTTCAACCGCAGTTTCCAGATAGCTTTCAGCAGCAATACGATCCTGATAATAAAGCATCATATCGCTCATCTGCGCATATAACTCGAGCAATAAAACGCCCATATCATTGGGTGAATGATCAGTCCATTCGGGTAAGCGCTCCTTTGCAAGTTCCAACATCGCCTCCCGTAGTGAAGCATAATCCTTGTTGGTGTAATCCGTAAGATTGTGTAGCGCTTGCGTCGACATGGCCACTCCCTGTCTAATTTAAATACCACCAAGCCCAATTGGTACGGTTAAGTTCTGGGGTAATTGTGTTTGCCTGACAAGATAATCTAATTCTGCAATGAGGGCCGCGTCTTGTTGTGTCACGTTAACTCCCCGTAAAATAATTCTTGGTTCATTTTGAATAATAGCTTTTGAAAGCTGGTGTTGTATCACTGCTCGCAACGCATCGTTATTAGGATCATGCAGTAATTGCTTTATGCCGCCACCATATTTCCTTCGCATTGGTCGCTCACCAATATCCGTCATAATTATGTGAATCAGGTTTTCTTTTAGCTTCTCATCATTATTCTTCTGACGAGCAATGCCACCATTCGCAGAATCGATACGAAATGGAATTGAGAAACCACTAGCAGGTGAACTCATATATCACTCGCCTTTGTTCAGTCTGTTATTGTTACTACGAAAGAATTCTCACTATGCCCAATACTATCAGGATGGTTGTCCTCTACGTGCAATAGAATTGTGTAAGTACCATTTGCGATATTTAGAGATTCTGATCTGTTTGAGGGATAACAAACCACAAAAACATCATCTGGATTTGGCTCATCATCTATAATTGGTTCTATGTCAGTGTTGAACTGAGAATAGCGACCAAAAGCCAAATTTTCCGGCGTAAGTGGATCCGGTAGCGACGGCAGTGTTGCAGATGTATCCTCTGGTATTATTTCCCATCGATACTGCAATCGATTGTATTTATGATAGTCGACGTTAGCCGTGTACTCGATGGGATCGGAATCGGGCACAAGACTTCCCCAATTTGTAGGTGCCTGTGCAATTAGTCGAAAATCGGTTTTTGGAAGCGCAT
>CAJHXT010000114.1_pt1 | contig 10525 bp, 7 predicted proteins | sample 9198451 | NCBI WGS metagenome assembly CAJHXT01 (sample SAMEA7708326, study PRJEB35096) | sediment metagenome | biome: marine neritic benthic zone biome [ENVO:01000025]; feature: sediment [ENVO:00002007]; material: shallow marine sediment [ENVO:03000034] sea grass bed [ENVO_01000059] ... | reverse complement strand
TGCTGGCGCTAATCACTACTTCCTGCCCGGGTAAGGCAAAGGGTTGGGAGAGGGCGCCAATGATACGTTTTGCCACAATCGCTGCGTCAAATGATTCTCGCAAATTGAATAACACCATAATAAACTCATCGCCGCCAAATCGTGATAGCACCGGTTGTTCATTGGGTGCACCTGTTGTCGAAAGCATGTCAGCTGAACGGACGGAGTTTTTCAGGTTATTGGCTACCTGAATAAGTAATTTATCGCCGATGTCATGTCCAAGTGTATCGTTAACACGCTTGAAATCATCCAGATCAATAAATAGAACGGCAAGTTTCTGCTGGTCACGTTTCGCGTGCGATAGCGTGTACTTTAAGTATTCTCGCAGCGCCAAAGAATTAGGTAGATTGGTGAGTGCATCATGGTAAGCAAGGTGGCGAATCTCTTCCGTCGATTTGCGCAAGCTGCTGCCCATATTTCGAAAGGCCTCGGCTAATTCTCCCAGCTCATCTGCCCGTGTTATATCGACGTCAACATTGTAATTGCCATGAGCTATCTGGCCGGCATATTGAGCCAGTTTTTTAACCGGTTTAATTAAATTGGTTGAAGCGAGTACAGCCAGTACGATACCAAAGAGGAGAAAACCAATAGTGGCCAAGGCGATGGAAAAAGCACTATCGCGCAGGCTCCCGGTACCAATCTTTTCCAGTTGCTGCTCAGTAGTTGAAATATCACCGCTAATACGATCCAGTGAATAAGCGATTTTCACACCACCCAGAGCTGATTCGCCAATCCATATAGGGTAGACAAATATAATTTGTCCGCCTTCAGTGCGGGTATACAGTTGGTCCTTATTATCGATGGCAGCAACCGCTTCCGGATCGTTCAACGGCATACCATAAGCTGGTGTTTGATCATTGCCATCCGCGATAATATTGCCTTTAATGTCGAAAACCTGCACCAGGATGACATCGTATTGCTCAGCAGTAGCACTAATTAACTGGTTTAACTCTGCAATATTGTAGCTATAGATGGGATTGATAAGCGTGGTGGCAAGGTTCTTGATCAACGTGCCGCCATTGTTATGCATTTGCCTTAACATAACATCCGACATTGCCGTTGCGCTAACTTGTGTTATTAGAGTTGAGGAAGCTCGAAATTGCAGCAGCAGTGTCGCCGACAGAAAAACAACCACTGTTACGACAAGTGTTACGATGATGGCAGTATATCTGGCCTGTAAGCGCATTTACTTCAGTTCTTTGTCAACGATATCCATTGTTTCTTTTGCCTGAAACAGTTGTGCCCAGATTTCTTCGGTTAGCAGGTCAAATTTCTTCGTTTTCTGATAATCGGCGAGTATTTGTTCTGTTTCTGGCCTATTGTGCATGTCGAGCATAATTTCTTTCAGCCGGTTTTTTACCACAGGCGGTAGATCTTTTCGTACTAGCTCAATAGCGCGGGGAACGGGATTGGTCCTATAAATAATTTTGAGTTCCGCATGCAATTCCGGTGGCATATGATCATCTTTATTCCAATCAAGATTACTGAATCCGCCGGCAGCAACGATACCTTTGTGTACCCAGATTGAGCTGTTGAGTTCTTCCCGCGAGAATACGTAACCGACTTTATCTGCGTCCGGTTTTTCTCGTGGAGATGTCAGTAACTGTAATTTGAGCCCTTCTTGTAACAGTGCCGCTGCGGGCAAGTAAAAGGCGCTGGTAGAACCAGGATCTTCGAATGCAATGATTTTGCCCTGCAGGTCCCGTAAGGATTGAATATCGCTGTCTCGATGAACAAATATCAGGCTGTGATAGTCTGGCACACCCTTTTTCCATTTGCGCAGTATCAGTTCAGCTCCAGCCTCTTCGTGGAACTGCATGGCTGAAAAAGCGGTTTCAGTGACCAGGTCTACCTTATTCTGCTTCAAAAAATCAATCATTTGCTGGTTGTCTTTGGCCATCAGAACTTCACCATGGGTATACCCTAGATCCTGCATTTCCTTAGCAAGATAGTCCGCCATGGGCTTTAAAAACCCGTAATGTTTCTTGGGATTGTGGCTAACCTTACTGACTACAAATGCCTGCTTTAGCATCTGCTCTTGCGTATCTGCGTGGCCTGGTAAACTCAGCGTCAGAAACAGAAATCCGACGATGCATGCAAACTGCATTATTCTGACGTTTTCAAACATGGGCTACGCTCCTTAAAAATGAAGTTGCAACCGTAATTGCAGGAGGCTCGGCTCATCATTACCCAGTACATCACCATCGTCGTCGGCATATTCATCATTATCAATTAACAGGTAGTTCAACATAAATCGTAATTGCGGATTGAAATACCAGTTAAGGCCTAGCGTAGTATTACTTTGTTCGCCTCCGGTGACGGAGCCGTCATTGAGGTTCATATTACTAAATCGTAAAGCGAGTTCTATCGCACTGCCATGGTTTGGACTGACTTTTCCAAAAGCGCCTTTTTTGTATTTGTAGTTACGCGATTCGCCAGTCATGAACCAGCTAGTGTAGGCGTACCAACCGTCAAAGGTGGGGGAATCGAATCCGCTACGACGGTCTACTTTTGCCTGCAGCCACTCACTTTGTACTGAAAAGGGGCCCTGTACCCAGGCAAATTCTAAACCTGCCTGAGTAACTGATTCGGTGTCGCTAATGTCGCCGGTATTAAGATACTTGACATCCGTTACATGCGACTCTGGGCGCATGTTAAATTTAATTTCTTTGCTGGTGTTTAATACGCGATGTGCAAGTGCAACACCGAAATGCAAAGACTGTGTATCGCCGTGGTATGGTGCATAAGTAAAGCGTGTGGCAAGCCCACCACCTTCGTCACCTTCATTGTCAACATCATCGTTGTAGCCTTCACCGAAAACACTTGCTCCGAAAGTCCAGCTGTCGCGGTAAGTATGATAGCCAACGCCGATATTGCGTCCGGGTGCAAACTCGGTCAAAAGTGCGCGTTCCATAAACGTTATGTATTTCGAACTGGTCAGTTCTTCAAGCCCAAAAGGTGCTTTATATTGGCCGATTAGGAGTTTGCCACGTCCCAGATTGCGATACTCGATGTAAGCATCTTTAACTTCGGCTTCACCGCCCGCAAAATCCACAGCGAACTCATAACCCCAGTCCTCCCTGACAACACCCTCGACTTCAATTCGCGCACGACGGAGTTCTGTTCCACTGCCAAGAAGATTTTGATCATCACTGTAAAAAGCGGCGTCGAGCATAAGGCGGCCGCCCAGATTAAATGAGAAATCTCCGGCCTCGGTGGTGGCTTCGATACCGCCTGAGGTTTGCAATTGGATCTGCTGATCGTCACCCGCAAAGCACCAACCCTGTGCCAACGCAGCCATTATCCCTACAAAACAGCAAGACTTAAATTTACACACGGTGCACCACTCCTTTCTGTAACTTAACTTACTGATTTCCTAATATAGGTGATACCACTAATAATCTTACCTGTCAAAGTAAGAGTTGGCATATTTATTATCTAGCAAAGAACAGGCCACTGGATACCTAAAATTGGCTTTCTGCTCGCAACTTTGGTGATGTTATGGAATTAATCAAAACTAAGTTTAGAAAAAGAGCGTGCCTTGGTGATAATCAGCGTGATTGCTCTACTGGTATACCAATTTAGCTTAGGCAGAAGACAGATAAATAGTTGCTCGTTACGGACGGTGTGTGCTCGTTTGCGCCTGTCTGCCAGGTAGTTCAGATACTGGCTCAAGTTAATTCACTTTATTTAGAAAATAATCCAGTGTTGATGTCGGTAATATTCTTTTCAAGGTGGCGAAAAGATAGGTTGGAAAAGTAACTGGATAACGCGCTTTGGGTCGACGGCTTTCGAGAGCGTGAATCACGCGTTTCAATACCGCTTCAGGAGGCAAGGTAAAGGGTTGTACGGCTTCTTTTGTTTTCAGGCGTTCACGTAATTTACTGTATCGCTCGCGATGGATGCTCTGCTCAGGATCGATATGTTTGAAAAACATTTGTTGGCTATTTTCTCTGAATCTACTGCGAATTGGGCCGGGTTCAATAAGCGAGACAAATACTCCTGAACCGCGCAGCTCCAGTCTTAAAGTATCGCTCAATCCTTCTATTGCATACTTACTCGCGTTATAAGCACCTCTGTACTTTAACGAAACAAAACCCAGGATCGAGCTGTTTTGAATTATTCGGCCATACCCCTGTTTTCGCATAATTGGCAGGACTTTGCGGGTCAGCTCGTGCCAGCCAAATACATTGGTTTCAAATTGTTCCTTAAGCGCCTCCCGTGACAGGTCTTCAATTGCTCCGGGCTGGCCATATCCGCCATTGTTAAACAGGGCATAAAGTTGATTTCCAGTTTGTTCAAGCACGTAAGCAAGAGCGTTAGTGATATTTGTGCTATCAACCAGATCAAGCTGTATTGAATCAATACCAAGCGCCTGTAATACAGCTGTGTCTTTCGCTCGGCGAGTGCTGGCAAATACCCGGTAACCGCGGTCTTTTAGTCCAAGAGCCACACAACGTCCAATACCGCTGGAACAACCCGTAATTAAAATGGCTTTTTGTTTCATGGTGTGCAGATTCAAACTTGTTATGGTGTTTGGGGCTAGTATAACAACTTATATTGATTTGAATTTGTCCAATCTTGGCCCTATTTTTGCCTGTTTAAAAAAAGTTTAATCGAACAATTGGCCGAATTCGCTGCCCACATTGCACGACTTTAGCTGTTAGATTATTGTTTGAGCAGTGATTTGTGTAGAGGACTCGTCAGAAATGACGATGGCTCGACACGGGTAAGTACTATGAAACATGGATTATTGAACGTATTTTTGCGATTTAGTCGGGAGTGCCGCAAATATACGGGCAGTTATTCAAGGCAAGGTGCTTACGAGGGAGGAAGGGTAATCTGGTCTACTGTCTCTGTTGTGCGAGATGCACTTCAGCTAAGGCTTTACATCCACAAAAGAGTTTTTGTGGCAAAACCAGGAATACCGTTAACAACTCAAAAATGAGGTATTAAGGCAAAGTTCAACATGATTCGTTTTCTTGAATTGGGTGGCAAGCTTCATCTTAAACATCGTCAGATGATTGCAATTATTGGTGTCAGTATCACAATATTGGCGCTGGCCACGGTAGCGTTCTTTGTCAATGACTATATTGCCAGTAAGCGAAGCCTGGTAGAAAACATAAAGAGTAAAGCCGTATTCATTAGTGCGAATAGCAGCGCAGCGATGGCATTTAGAGATCGACGCGCAGCTGATGAGGCGCTGCGCATTGCCAGTATGGACGACTCAATTGTTCTGGCAGTGCTATACGATAATGACAATAAGGTGTTTGATCATTATTTGCGTCGTGGATTCAAGAATTCAATTCCGGAAGAGCTACCCGAGCAGGGTGTACGTTTTGCTGCGGATAGCGCGATCATTTTAGAGCCGATTACTTTTCATGGAGACAAACAGGGCTGGGTTTATATTGTTTACGACGTCTGGTCTTTGCAGGATAAGTTGATTACTTATGCAAAGGTGGCGTTAAGTGTTTTAATTTTTGGACTGTTACTTTCCTGGTTGATGTCGGGGGTATCGCAAAGATTTATTACTGAGCCACTGGTTCAACTGGCTAATCTGGTAGAAAAAATCAGTCTTACTAAAAACTATAGTGAGCGCATGCATGTGAAACGGAATGACGAACTGGGTGTATTGATCCGGGGATTTAATAACATGCTGTCTGCTATTGAAGAGCGTGAATCAGAATTGCAGAGGCATGGTGAAAGACTCGAGAGCCTGGTTGAATTGCGGACGCAACAGCTACATCACCGAGCCAATTATGATGCTTTGACGCGGCTGCCAAACCGTTATCTGTTGATGGAAAAACTTCATCAGGCCGTGGAAAGTGCAAGGCGTACCAATCGGGTTATGGCCTTGCTGTTGATTGATCTGGATCGCTTTAAGATTATCAACGATTCATTGGGTCATCACGTAGGTGATGAGTTACTACAGGCTTTGGCGCGCCGGCTTTCGAAGATCAGTCGTGTAGACGATTCAGTAGGTCGCCTGGGTGGTGATGAGTTTGTCATTCTTTTAGGTAGTGTCTCCAGCGGCAAAGATGCTGAACTGGTAGCCAAAAAGGTAATGGAGGAGTTATCAGAACCTTTTGTATTAAGGCATCATCGTCTGCATATATCAGCCAGTATTGGCATTAGTGTATTTCCTGATGATGCAAGCGATCCAGTTGGTTTATTAAGGCGTGCTGACGTTAGCATGTATCGCAGCAAGCAGCATGGCAAGAGTGCTTATTCATTTTACGATAGCGCCATGGATAATAGTGATCAGCGCCTGGAACTTGAAAGTAAGCTGAGAAGTGCACTAAGTAACAATGAAATTTATATGGTTTATCAGCCGCAGGTTTGTATCCACACGCATACCATTATTGGTGTCGAAGCGTTAATGCGTTGGCATAACCGCGATCTAGGCGAAATTTTCCCCACTGAATTTATTCCTGTTGCCGTTGAGATTGGTTTAATTAATGAGCTCACGATGTGGGCATTAGCAGATGTTTGTCGTCAACTCAGGATATGGCATGATCAGAATGTTAAACCTGTTCGCATTGCGGTGAATGTTTCGGCGGCTGATTTGTTAATGGCCGATTTTGTAGCAGGCGTTAAGGAGAATGTAGAGAAGTATGATACCGATCCATCCCGGCTTGAAATCGAAATTACCGAAGACATTTTTCTTGATCACACCGATCAGATTGTTGAAGCTTTACGCGAACTTAAAGATTTAGGGGCTCGAATTGCGATCGATGACTTCGGCACCGGTTATTCCTCCTTAAGTTATTTACGGGATTTTCCCGCTGACGTGCTAAAGCTCGACGGTTCTTTTGTTGAACGTATTCATGAGTCTGAGAAGAGCCGAGGAATTGTTGCCTCTGCCGTCTCCTTAGCGCATGGATTGGGTCTGGAAATAGTAGCGGAGTGTGTGGAAACTCAAACGCAATACGATTTTCTGATCAGCCAGGGTTGTGATGTTATACAAGGGCATTATATTAGCGGACCGCTGACGGGCGACGCACTTGCAATATTTTTAAATCAACATGAAGGGCTTCTGATTAAAAACCGCACAGTTGCCGTCTAGCAATCACATTTCTGTAGAACAGTAATACACATCCAGCTCCTGCGTAGCGGGAACTTCTAATTAATTCATCGCTCCCTTTATCTTATTGCTCATTTATTATGGCGTAACACGCGGATCACGCTCATCGTGAATTATGTAAAATGAAAAAAATACTGGTCTTTCAGCATGTGCCGTATGAGCCTCTAGGCACACTGAACCCGCTTTTAAAAGCATCCGGTTTTCGTTTGCGGTACATAAATTTTGGACGTGATCCTAAACAGCATCCATCCTTGCAGGGTTATCATGGGCTGGTGGTGCTGGGTGGACCAATGAGCGCCAACGACGAAAATAACTATCAGCACCTGCATACCGAAAAAATACTTATAGAACAGGCCATAAAGGAGCAAATTCCATTGCTGGGAATTTGTCTTGGCGCCCAGTTGATTGCCAGGGTGCTGGGCGCAAAGGTTAGCTCTTGCCCACAAAAGGAAATAGGCTGGCATTCACTCTATGCAACAAAAGCGGGCCAGATTGACCCATTATTTAGCCCAATAGGCAAAAGCCGGAAGATATTCCAGTGGCATGGCGATATGTTCCAAACACCATCTACTGCCGAGAAGCTGGCCTGGTCGGATCTCTGTGAAAATCAGGCTTTTCGTTACGGCGAAACGACCTACGGCTTCCAGTTTCACCTTGAGGCTAACGCTGCATTGATTCAGCGATGGCTAAGGCTTGCGGCATACCGTAAGGAATTGGCACAGCTTTCCGGAGAGACGGACGCGACTAGCATTTTGCAGCAGACGAGGGAGAATATAGACTCGCAGCAGCGGGTAGCGCATCAGGTATTCTCAAAATTTGTTGATCTTTTCGGTGCCATTCGGCAATCGCATTCTCACCTGCCATCACGCTAACTGTTTAAGCATTTTCTGGTATGATTCGGTGCTCCCGAACTTGCCTGTAAAGGCGCGTAGAAAACCTGTTGAATCTCGTTTATTGCGTTTAAAAACAAGGAAAATGGTTATGCAGACCAGAATACGTTCATTATTGATTTCTCTATTAGTGTTGTCTTTTCCAAGTATTAGCTTTGCTGCATCTGCTGCTGAGGGCAACACCGTACAGGCGGATTTCACCGGTCATGGCCTGGCAATTCTCGCAGTTGTCCTGTTTGTGCTGGCCTACTGCATCGTGATCATGGAAGAACATTTGCATTTACGAAAATCTAAACCGGTCACGGTTGCGGCAGGTATTATCTGGGTGTTGGTTGCTATAGTTTATACTCAGCATGGTGATACCCATACGGCACGTTCCATACTGGAGCATAACCTGCTGGAGTATGTGGAGTTATTTCTCTTCCTGCTCGCAGCAATGACGTATATCAATACTATGGATGAGCGTGGTGTATTTCGACTGATTCGCGCCTGGTTGGTATCACGTGGATTTTCCTTACGCATGGTATTCTGGATCACCGGCGTTCTGGCCTTCTTTATTTCTCCCATAGCAGATAATCTAACAACCGCTCTTCTTATGGCAACCGTGGTCATGACGGTGGCTAAAGACAATCCCAAATTCGTTACCGTTGCCTGCATCAACATTGTGGTTGCGGCGAATGCCGGCGGTGCATTCAGTCCTTTTGGCGATATAACAACGCTGATGGTTTGGCAAAAAGGTATTATTCAAATTCAGGAGTTTCTGGTTCTGTTCGTTCCATCCGTGATCAACTGGTTGATACCCGCAACGATTATGAGTTTTGTTATTTCGAAAGAAAAACCGGCAGCGGTAAATGAGGATGCGGATTTGCGACATGGTGCATTTACCGTCGTTGCACTATTTATATGCACTATTACTATGGCTGTTTGTGGCCACAATTTTCTACACCTGCCACCAGTTATCGGCATGATGACTGGTCTCGGCTTATTAAAGTTTTATGGCTACTATCTAAGGCTTCGTGAAACAAAAGAAGCGCTTCATTTTGAAGAAGGGCATATGGTTCTGGAAAGTGGGCGCCGCCGGTTTAACGTTTTTCAATCAATAGAAAGAGCTGAGTGGGATACCCTGATGTTTTTCTACGGTATTATTTTATGCGTTGGTGGTCTGGGTGCTCTGGGTTATCTGGCTGTTATATCTGAGTTTATGTATACCGGAATGGGCCCGACACAGGCGAATATTCTGGTCGGTATTCTGTCCGCTATCATTGATAATATTCCCGTTATGTTTGCTGTATTAACCATGCTGCCGGATATGTCGCATGGTCAGTGGTTGTTGGTTACCTTAACCGCTGGTGTGGGAGGATCTTTGCTTTCAATCGGTTCAGCAGCAGGTGTTGCAGTGATGGGGCAGGCGCGTGGTATTTATACTTTCTTTGCGCACTTAAAATGGACTTGGGCCATTGGCCTGGGATATGCCGCAAGCATTTGGGCGCACCTTCTGATTAATGACGTCTAAATAACGCCGTGCTGTTTTTGCGTATTGCTCCAGTAGTTAAAACCATGCGATGGCGTTTGGCGTTGTTGCTATCGGTCTGTTTTATATGTCTGGCCTGTGCTTCAGATGTGGGTCGCATGGTTGGAGCCAGCAAATTTAATACAAAGTTATTAAATGAAGGTGGTCTGCTGATAGGAGGTGTTAGTGCCAAGTCACCATTAACACTGCAAGAACGAATTAATTTCGCTGAGTTACTGCAGATAGCTTTTCGCCAGCAGTCTCCTGAACTGACTACCATAAGTCCCCGCGAAGTCTATAAAGCATTGGGTCGGAATCTCTACACGCAAATGCTGGATAGTTATCAGTTTCATGAGACCGGCAGTACAGCATTTATGACCATGCTGTATGAAAAGTTTCCTGATACACGTTACGTGGCATACGCAAGAATTGAAGCCAGCGATGTAGAGCATAAGAACACTAAACTGACGGACAATTCCGGTTATGAGCTGGAGACCCTGCGCGGTGTTGGGGTGAGTATGCGCGTGTTTGATTTGCATTCCCGACAAATACAGGTTTGGGCTGCCGGATTGCAGCAAGTCGATGTTAATAAACGTCGGGTGTTTGGTCGTTATTCAGATAAGCAGTTAGAAAATTTCTATCCAGATCCACCTCGCACAGAAAAAGTCTTACAGATGACCTATGCAGGACTGGTGTCGGCGTTAGTGTCAGCAAGATAAACGGTCAAGTGTGGCCTGATCAATTATTGAAATTCAAATCGGTATCCGGCAGCTTTTACAAACTCAGCCTCCTGCCTTAAATCTGCTTTAGTTAATGGGTGTTGAGTAAGCCAGTTTTCTGGAAAAATCAGCCGGTAGCGCTGCTGAAAAACTTCTATCTTCATATCGGGCGCAGGCTGTTCGTTTCGGCTGCGATGCAGTACAACGGCCAGCCTTAATATAAGAATCAGGCGTAACAATACTGCCTGCCGCGCAAACGGGTGCTGTTCAAGAAATGTTAGAT
>CAJHXT010000274.1_pt1 | contig 10537 bp, 6 predicted proteins | sample 9198451 | NCBI WGS metagenome assembly CAJHXT01 (sample SAMEA7708326, study PRJEB35096) | sediment metagenome | biome: marine neritic benthic zone biome [ENVO:01000025]; feature: sediment [ENVO:00002007]; material: shallow marine sediment [ENVO:03000034] sea grass bed [ENVO_01000059] ... | reverse complement strand
TCAGTAAACAATCCATATTTTCAGCGCCAAGCTTTTTTTCCAATACTTTTGAGGCCTTAAGTTGCCGAGCTTGGTTGCTTTGCGTTAGAAAAGCAGTCTGCAATAAACTAAATCTCTCTTGCTGCTTAGTGTTGCTTGACAGGCATTGATGAATTATTTGACTTCGATTTAAATGAGTAACCGTTGCGTGTTGCTGTAGCAGGTCTGCATATTGTTTAAGGGCGCCAAGATTTTCTGCATCAAAAAAGTCTTCCAGCGGCTGTTGTGGAGGTTGAAGTGTTCGCCTTAGTTCCTCGCAGGCAAAAGTAACGGGATTTTGCCTGTTTTCTGTATAGGCCCACCAGTCGCTACGATGAGAGAGGAATCCCTTTATCAATGCCTCGCGACTATTTTGAAGCCCTCCAGTATTCGTAAAGAGGATCTTTAATGTTTCGGCCAGCCGACCTTGAGGATGTTTGGTGGCATTCAGGCAAATAGCATCCCAGGCCATTTCCTCAACGATGCTGGTGTTTTCCAGCAATTCATAACCTGCGGGCACGTCCGCTTCCAATGGGAAACGCTGCAGTAGCTCCTGGCAAAATGCATGAAAAGTGGTGATAGTGGGTTGCTGATCAGCGTAAAGTGCTGCTTCAAAAAGTTCACGCGCCTTTAATAAGTCAGCCTGCAAAACCCCGATATCTGAAAGTGCTTGCTGTAATGCTGAGTCATCCAGCAACGCCAGATTACACAACCTGTGAAAAAGCCGATCGCGCATTTCAGCGGCGGCTTTACGGGTGAATGTCAGTGCAAGTACCCCTGCAGGTCGGGTGCCTGCCAGTAGCAATCGAATTATGCGTGTTACCAGCAGGTAGGTTTTTCCGGTGCCTGCAGATGCGGCTACGGCTGCATTAATCGCGGGATTGGCGGGAGCTGATTGATCCAGTTGGGAGTTTTCTGTCGTCACAGCGTGCAAGCATAAGCGCAGCTGCTTGTGGACGCAAAAACAATCCTGGGAAAGCAAAAGCCCTGGCTTTTGGGCCAGGGCTTTCGCTCCTCCACTTACGAGTCATCTTTTCCATGCTGAAGTGTAGAAATCCTGATTTACTCTTCCTAAGTACTTAATTTCATCCCTGAAATCGAGAATCCTTTCCACTATATCCTTGCGGTCCGTTGCTTAAAGATTAGCAAGGACGGTGGAATTAGCTAGGGAAATGGCTTCTGAAAAGCCTGTAGGAAAAGTCCTACTTTTTAGTACTTATACGATTATGAGTATTCAGCAGATACGCCAAATTTTCATTGATTTCACCACGAATACCATATCTATTGGTACAATACACAAGTTACCACACTATATTGTGTAGTACATTTCGCAGCACAGAGGGGCATTATGACTTCAAAATACGATGCGGCCGATATCGAAGTACTCAGCGGGCTGGAGCCGGTGCGAAAGCGGCCTGGGATGTATACCGATACCAGTCGGCCCAACCATTTGGCGCAGGAGGTAATTGACAACAGCGTCGATGAGGCCATCGTGGGTTATGCCACAACAATAGAAGTTACCCTGTTCAAGGATGGCTCACTGGAGGTAATTGACGATGGTCGCGGCATGCCCGTTGATCAGCACCCAAAACTAAAGATGCCTGGTGTTGAGGTTATCCTGACCAAGCTGCACGCCGGAGGCAAATTCTCAGACAAAAATTACCAGTTTTCCGGCGGCCTGCATGGCGTGGGTGTATCCGTGGTCAATGCGCTTTCTAAGCGTCTGGAAGTGAGGGTAAAACGTGCAGGTGCGGAATTCCTGATGACGTTTGCCGACGGCAATCGAAAATCAAAATTAAAAAAGATCGGCAAAGTTGGGCAACGCAATACCGGCACAGCACTGAGGTTCTGGCCAAATCTTAAGTACTTTGATTCGGAAAAATTCTCTATTTCCAGACTAAAGCACCTGTTGCGCGCAAAAGCCGTGCTGTGCCCGGGTCTGCTGGTCAAACTGAATGACGAGAAAAGCAAAGAAAAAATTGAGTGGCAATATGAAGACGGCCTGAAAGCCTATTTACTGGAGGCCTTGCAGGGGTGGGAGTTGTTACCCGATGAAGAACCGTTTATGGGATCCATGAGTGGCGGCAATGAAGCGGTTGACTGGGCGATATGCTGGCTTCCTGAAGGGGGTGATTCTGTTCAGGAAAGCTACGTTAATCTGGTGCCTACCAGCCAGGGTGGTACACATGTTAACGGAATGCGTACCGGTTTAACCGAGGCCATGCGGGAATTTTGTGAATTTCGAGACCTATTACCCCGTGGTGTAAAGCTAAGCCCTGAAGATGTCTGGGATAAGGTCTGCTTTATCCTTTCACTGAAAATGCAGGATCCACAATTTGCCGGGCAAATCAAAGAACGTTTGGGATCGCGGGAGTCAGCAGCTTTTGTTTCCGGCGTCATCAAAGACAGTTTCAGCTTTTGGCTAAATCAACATGTTGAAATTGGTGAGCAACTCGCGCAACTCGCCATCAGCTCAGCTCAGAGCAGAATCAAGGCAGCAAAGAAAGTTGTCCGAAAGAAAGTGACAAGTGGCCCGGCATTACCGGGAAAATTGGCGGATTGCACATCACAGGACGCCAAAATTACTGAATTGTTTCTGGTCGAAGGTGATTCGGCAGGGGGATCAGCCAAGCAGGCGCGAGATCGAATGTATCAGGCAATTATGCCTTTGCGTGGCAAAATCCTGAATACCTGGGAAGTGGAACCGGAACAGGTTTTAGGTTCTCAGGAAGTGCATGATATTGCAGTTGCCTTAGGTGTTGATCCGGGCTCAAGTAATTTAAGTAGTCTGCGTTACGGCAAGGTCTGTATTCTCGCGGACGCAGATTCTGATGGCCTACATATAGCAACCTTGTTGTGTGCACTTTTTCTACGCCATTTCAGGCCGCTGGTGGAGGCAGGGCATGTATTTGTTGCGATGCCACCGCTCTACCGAATTGATGTTGGCAAAGAAGTATTTTATGCAGTGGATGAAGCCGAGCGAGTTGGCGTACTCGACCGAATAGAAGCAGAAAAAAAACGGGGCAAGGTTTTGGTGACACGCTTCAAAGGTTTGGGTGAAATGAATCCGCAGCAATTGCGAGTTACAACGATACACCCTGATACACGTAGACTTGTGCAACTAACCGTTGAAGCGAAAGATAATGCACATAAAACCATGGATATGTTGCTGGGTAAGAAGCGCGCGGCAGATCGAAAGAAGTGGTTAGAGCAAAAAGGCAACCTAGCAGATGTTTAACTATATGAACCACGGGGGACACGGGGAAAATAAAAATACTTCTCGTTGCCGAAATAAAAATATTGGAATCCTGCATTGTGATATGAATCCAGATCAAGGTTTGCAGAATATGAATTTAAAATTTAAATTAATTGGCATGTGTTTAGAAATCAGAAAACTGAATTTTATAACGCCAACAGTGAGTTGTTTGGTGAGTTGCTTTACCCCGTGCTCCCCGTGGTTTGATAACTAGTGGTTAAAATACTATGAGCGAAAATATTGAACTGGATTTTGAAGGCATTGAAAAAATGCCTATAGGCGTTTATAGCGAAAAGGCGTACCTGGATTATTCCATGTACGTAATACTGGATAGAGCTCTACCACACATAGGAGACGGCTTAAAGCCAGTTCAGCGCCGTATTGTTTACGCAATGTCTGAATTGGGTTTGAGTGCAGCATCAAAGTATAAAAAATCAGCGCGTACAGTTGGTGATGTATTAGGTAAATATCACCCTCATGGTGATTCTGCCTGTTATGAAGCGATGGTATTAATGGCGCAATCGTTTACCTATCGTCATCCGCTTGTTGATGGACAGGGAAACTGGGGGTCGCAGGATAATCCAAAATCCTTTGCAGCCATGCGTTATACAGAAGCACGCTTATCGCCTTATGCCAAGCTACTCTTGCAGGAGTTACCGCAAGGTACTGTTGAGTGGCAACCAAATTTTGATGGCACACTTTATGAACCCAAGCTATTACCTGCGCGCGTACCAAATATATTGCTAAATGGGACTACGGGTATTGCGGTTGGCATGGCCACAGATATCCCGCCACACAATATGCGGGAAGTTGTAAAGGCATGTATTGCGCTGCTTGACAACAGCCGCCTCACATTAAGTGAGATATGCAATATTATTCCCGGCCCAGATTACCCAACTGGTGCAGATATTATTACACCAAATAACGAAATCGCAGACATATACAAGAATGGTAGCGGCACGATCCGGCAACGAGCTGTGTATAAAAAAGAAAATGGTGAAATCATTATCATTGCATTGCCACACCAGGTTTCTGGTGATCGTTTGCTTGAACAGATTGGGCAGCAAATGCAGGCCAAAAAACTGCCTTTGGTAGACGACTTGCGTGATGAATCGGATCACGAAAATCCAACACGCCTGGTAATTACGCCTCGATCAAATCGTGTCAATGTTGATGAACTAATGGCGCATCTGTTTGCTACAACAGATCTTGAAAAAACCCATCGCGTTAATTTGAATATGATTGGCATTGATGGCCGGCCGAGAGTGCGCGATTTAAAAGCTATCTTAATTGAGTGGTTAAAATTCAGAGTGACCACCGTGACCAGACGTCTACAATGGCGGCTGGATAAAGTAAATTATCGTTTGCATATACTCGCGGGTTTGTTGGTAGCGTATTTAAATATTGATGAAGTGATTAAGATTATTCGAACAAAGGATGAACCAAAACCTATATTAATGCAGCGTTTTAAGCTATCTGATGTTCAGGCTGAGGAAATATTGAATTTACGCCTCAGAAACCTTGCGAAGTTAGAGGAAATGAAGATACGCGGTGAACAGGAAGAATTGAAGAAGGAAAAGACTGAGTTAGACAAGATTCTCGGTTCCAAGGCGCGTTTAAAAACACTTATTAAAAAAGAACTCAAAGAAGACGTGGAACATTATGGCGATGGTAGACGCTCAAAGATTCGAGAAAGCAAATTTTCGGCGCAGGCGCTAGATGAAACTGCTTTAGTTTCAATCGAACCTTTAACGGTAATATTGTCCAGTAAAGGTTGGGTACGTTCGGCTAAAGGGCATGAATTTGATCCTTTTACTCTGAGTTTTAAGGCGGGAGATGAGCTTAAGCATTATGCGCGCGGGCGCAGTAATCAACAGGCGGTATTTCTGGATTCCAGCGGACGTGCGTACGCCTTGCCTTCTCATGGTTTTCCATCCGCACGTAGTTTTGGTGAACCACTTAGCGGGCGGGTTAACCCACCAGGTGGAGCTACCTTTGTTGGAGTGATGTTGGGTCAGCCAGATGATCTTTATTTTCTGTCTACAGATGCTGGTTACGGGTTTATTGCAAAGCTAGGTGATATGTATACACGTAACAAATCAGGTAAGACTTTAGTGAAGGTACCAAAGGGAGCGCGAGTACTTCCGCCAGTTAAAGTTCGTAGTATTGAAGATGACTGGATCGTAGCAATTAGCAAGGAAGGTTATTTTGTGGTTACAGAGTTAAAGGAAATGCCACAGATGGTACGCGGAAAAGGCATTAAGTTTATCAATATTCCCACTGCAAGGTTCAAGAAGGGTGATGAATGCGTTGCTTTTGTTGATTTGATCCAGGATGGTGAGAGTATGACGATCTATGCAGGGAAGAAGCATAAAACTATGAAGGGCGCTGAAGTGGATGAATATGCGGTGGAAAGGGCACGTCGCGGATACAAGTTACCGCGTGGCTATCAGTCTGTAGATCGGATAGAGATTGATAAGAAAGGTAGCTAGAGTTGATACTGGATATTTAGCCCATTCCTGATGAGAAATCGTATTCAATTTTTTCGTTTGCGCCCTGGAAGAAATTGCCCTGAATTAAGTTAGTGCCGATGGACCATAAGACAGATAGGGTAGCCGCGTCTTCAACGTGCTGAATAATAGTCTGTTTCTTAAGCTTCTTGGCTTTTTCTGTTATATCGTGAAGTGTTTCCTGGTTATGCTTATTACTGGCCAGATCATTAGCAAAATCCTTGTGAAATTTAAGATATTGAGCCGGGATCAATTCCAGTAGCTTAAATGGATCAGGGCCTTTACCAAAATCATCAATAGCAAAACCACAATGAATGGTTTTTAGCAGGGTGGAAAAAGCCTGTGCTTCTTTCAGATGAGAAACCACAGCTTCCTCCTTGACTTCAAAAATCAAACTCCACTTAGCCAGGTCTAGTGATTTTACCTTTTCGCTAATCCAGCGAAATAATTCCATATCTTCTAGAGATCCGCCTGTGAGTTTTATAAAAAAGACCATGTTTGGATGGGTTTTTTTCTGCTCTGTTAAGTGACGCAATGCCTGACCTATGACCCAACGGTCCAGAATCTTAGACATATGCGTTCTTTCTGCAGCAGGCATGAACTCGTTGGTGGGTACTCGCTTACCTTCTTCATCATGCATATTCATAAACACTTCGTATCGCTCTTTTTCATCACCCTCGAGCTGTACGATTGGTTGAAACAAGAGATGAAAACGCTTGTTGTCCATAGCGGCCTTCAAACGTCTGATCCACTCAGCATCCAGTTGTTTTTGCGACATCTCACCTTCTTTGGGTCGGTAGATGCTAAAAGGTGATTTTTCATCATTTTTCGCTAGTGACAGGGCTTTGTCTGTTCTAGATAAAACCTCATTTACTTCCAGAGAGCTGTCATCAATTATACTGGCCCCAATAAGAGCGTTTACATTGGTTGATTTGCCGCCAACTTCGCAGATGTGACCCTTTACCGTCTTTAGGATACTTGCTGCTTTTTTCTTAATCGCTGTTTCACTATTGGTAGTGAGCAGTACAAGGTAATTACTACCCTCATAGCGACCGGCCAAATCTGATTCATCCAGGCAGGCGCTGATAATGCCTGCAACTTCAGCGATTACCTGATCGCTACCGACCAAACCTACGGTGTTCTGTATGGATTTAAAATCTTTAATGCTAATCTGGAAAAGGCAAATCTGTTTACCTTTTTTATCCACGTTGTTAATCGCATTGGAAAATTCTTCAAGAAATGCTGTTCGATTTAGCAGGCCAGTAAGAGGATCTTGTCTGCTAAGCTGATTAATTTGCTCTTCCAGTTGGCTGGTGTCAGCTTCCTGTCTGATAATAATCTGGGTACAAGGTTCTCCTTCAATATTTGCCAGACTAAATTCCATATGCCCGGTAAATATTTCATTCGACATACTTTTCAGTTCAGTTTCAAGCTCAGGTTTTTCTCCGCCTTTTTCAATCTCAAGATCGCGTAAGAATTTCTTGAAGCTCTCCTGTTTAGCAGGAGAGATTAAATCCATAACCGGTAAACCTTCGATACCATCGAAATGCTGAATTCCAAACATCTCCAGATAGGCGGTATTGGCATAAACGTGCATGCCCTGATGAACATAGGCTATTGCGTCGCGTGAGTTGTCCATCAATATTTGGCATCGCGCTTCACTTTCTTCGTAGAGGCTTTTAACTGAAGCTTGACTTTGTTGCAAACCAATAAATTCAAATTCGCGTTTAACTACAGCAACTAGATGTTTATGATCTTTCTTTAGAACACGATCACGCGCACCAGCTTGCATGATATCTGGGACTTCTACTTCATTAGTTCTTTCGGTTAGAACGATTGTCGATGCATCGACTTTGGTGGACTCAAGTTTTTTTAACAGCACAATTAAGGGCATGATGCTGTTTGAGTGGCTGAGCAACACTATATCCGGTTTGTGAGAGCTGATTACTTCATCCGCATCATCGGATTGTGAAAGAATATGTGAGCGCACAGAAAAGCCGCCACCGCGCAGCGCCGTAATATACGCGTTCGCGTCATTTGCAGACTCTTCTATAATGAGTAAACGCAGTGCTGTCTCAACTGCCAAACCAATCTCTCCAGCATCATTTTGTTGTTATCGACCAAAACGGCGATTATTGAAGTGTTGTTTTCACTAAACGGCGCGTATTGTCGCAGTTTTTGACTTTTCCGGCTACCTTGCATGGTCGCTAAGGTTGATTAAGCCACACTCACACGTCAAGCTGGATCGGTGTTTTTGCGTGTTCGCCCACAATTTCGCGTACCAGACGCGGCAACATATAGCCGGGTACTATCTTGCTAAGGTCATGGACCAGTGACTTGGCAGTCTTTTCATCTACCTCATAATGGTGTGCGCCCTTAACGCGGTCTAGCAAGTGTAGATAGTAGGGTTGTACACCAATTTCAATCAGTTTCTCCGATAAATCTTTTAACGCTTCGACTGAGTCATTCACGTTCTTCAATAGCACGGCCTGGTTATATACTAAATGGCCGGCGCTTCGAAGTCGTTGAATTGCCTTAATCACATGCTCATCGATCTCCTGAGCATGATTTGTATGGATTACATGAATTATTTGCAGATTAGAACTGTTGAATAACTCACATAGCGAATGGGTTATCCTTTCTGGTAGCACCACAGCTAGACGGGAATGTATCCGTATTCGCTTCAAATGCGGTATACCAGCTATTTGATCAAATAATTTTGCCAGGCTGTTATCGGTTAGCGTTAAGGGATCGCCACCGCTAAGAATAATTTCTGAAATATCTGGGTTCTTTTTAATGTAGTCGAGCGTTGATTGCCAGAAATCGGGTTTCGGATCGGCATCAGCATAGGGAAATTCACGTCTAAAACAGTATCGGCAATGAATGGCGCAGGTTCCCGAGGTAATCAGCAAAGCACGGCCATCATACTTGTGTATCAGTCCGGGGCGAACCATAGCTGGGATTTCGCCAACTGCATCAGCGGAAAAACCGGCAACATTTTTAAGCTCATCTGCCAGTGGAAGTACCTGCCTTAGCAGCGGGTCATTAAGATCCCCGCAACGTATCCTTGATAAAAATGAGAGTGGTACACGCAATGGAAACTGCATAGCGGCACTCCGGGCTGCGAGAAGCAGGCCAGGGATATGGTCCAGCTCAAGTATTCGCAGTAATTCGCCCGGATCTCGAACGACTTTTGCTAAAGAAGCCTTCCAGTCGGTGTCTTTCGCTATGTCATTGATTGCAGCGCCGGCAGAGTCGGGTATCATTACCGCCCTCTTTGAACTGAGATTTTACGGGGAACCGATGGCATCATATTCAACCAATGAATTCAAGTCAGGCCTAAAAATTATAATTGATGGTGATCCATGCAGTATTGTCGAGAACGAGTTTGTTCAACCCGGCAAGGGCCAGGCTTTTAACCGAGTAAAAATACGCAATCTGATAACCGGTCGCGTGGTCGAAAAGACCTATAAATCAGGGGAAAGCGTCGAGGCAGCAGATATCCACGAGTTAGAAATGCAGTTTCTGTATTCCGATGGTGAATTCTGGCATTTTATGAATCCGGAAAGTTACGAGCAGATTGCGGCGGATGTGGCTGCGGTCGCCGACGCAAAGCTATTTTTGAAGGAGCAGGATATGTGTACCGTGACGCTCTGGAATGGTGCGCCAATTAACGTCATGCCTCCGAATTTTGTGGTTCTAACCATAACAGAAACTGATCCTGGCGTTCGAGGTAACACCGCGCAGGGGGGATCCAAGCCCGCTCATCTTGAAACAGGCGCTGTAGTCAGTGTTCCATTATTTGTGGAACAGGGTGAGGCGATAAAAATTGATACACGCACAGGCGAATATGTCTCTCGTGCGAAAGATTAAATAGCAGTTAGTCGGTTTACCTTAGATTTAAAGCATATGCACTGGCAACCTTCTGCCAACAAGTCAGTTTTGCAGGCAAGGGCACGATTGTATGCTGGCTGCAGAAAATTCTTTGATGCGCGAGGGGTGCTGGAAGTGGTTACGCCGGCATTGTCTGCTAGCGCAACGACCGAACCTAATATTTCCAGCATTCTTGTTCATACTGCATTAAAACCTGATCAGCATCGGTATTTACATACTTCTCCAGAGCTTGCCATGAAGCGTTTGCTTGCGGCAGGGAGTGGTGCTATTTACCAGTTATGTACGGTGTTTCGCGACTGTGATTTTGGGACCCAGCACCGCCCGGAGTTTTCTATGCTGGAGTGGTACAGGCCAGACTGGACTTATCAGCAGCTTATGGATGAAGTAAGTGATCTGATTGTTTCTGTCGCTTCGCCGAACAAGATAAAGCAGATTAAACGGATAAATTATCGGCAGTTATTTCAGTCCTATCTTGACCTTGATCCCTTTCTAACAAATGTCGAAGAATGTAGAAACTGCTGTCTTTATCATGAGATTTCGGTCCCTGAGAATATGGGAGAGAATCTTGATCCCTGGCTCGATCTATTGCTCTCAATAATGATTGTTCCCAAATTACCTGCAGACACGCTAAGCTTTATTTACGATTATCCAGCCAGCCAGGCGGCACTGGCGCAAATTCGATCTCAGGATGGGATAGCAGTAGCAGAAAGGTTTGAGCTCTATTGGGGGAGCATTGAATTAGCGAATGGTTTTCAAGAACTTACAGATGCCACGGAGCAGGCAAAAAGGTTCGAATACGAAAATCATCAGCGTAGAATAAGCGGTAAGCCAGAGATGCCTGTTGATAAATTGTTTTTAT
>CAJHXT010000296.1_pt1 | contig 10543 bp, 9 predicted proteins | sample 9198451 | NCBI WGS metagenome assembly CAJHXT01 (sample SAMEA7708326, study PRJEB35096) | sediment metagenome | biome: marine neritic benthic zone biome [ENVO:01000025]; feature: sediment [ENVO:00002007]; material: shallow marine sediment [ENVO:03000034] sea grass bed [ENVO_01000059] ... | reverse complement strand
GTTGGACAGCCGACACTGAAGATAGATGAGTTAACCGTCGGTGGTACAGGCTAAAGCATTTGTTTATAGCAACTTAATGAATAGGGTTAAATGAGAAAACTACTTCCATGCACTGACTGGGGTATCGATAGATTGGCTAAGATAGCCGAACTTGTCTTATCCTGTGCAAAAAAAAATAATGCGAGTGCCTGTGAAGTCGGACTGGGCTTAAGCGAAGGGTTGTCAGCAAATGTTCGTCTTGGCGAAGTTGAAACGCTGGAACACTATCGTGATCGAACGTTGGGTATTACGGTTTATAAAGGTCAATGTAAAGGCTCAGCCAATACAACCGATTTCAGTGAAGCAGCAGTAGTTGAATCAGTAGCTGCTGCCTGTTCGTTTGCCAGCTATACCAGTGAAGATCCGTATGCAGGTCTGGCCGACGCAGAAAAAATGGCCAATGATAATGCCGATCTTGATCTTTATCACGCATGGTCCCTGGATGCGAAACAGGCAATCGAGCTCGCGACGCAATGTGAACAAACTGCTAGAGATGTTCCAGGCATTGAAAATTCGGAAGGAGCATCTGTAACACGATACGGCGGATATTCGCTTTATGCTAATTCTTATGGATTTATGGCCGGCTATCCTGCTTCAAGACATTCTGTCAGTTGCTCCGTTATAGCGGGTCGTGGTGACGGCATGCAGCGCGACTACTGGTATAGCACGGCACGCCAGGGAAGCGAGCTTGAATCTGTTGAAGAAATCGGTACCAAGGCGGCGCAAAGAACCTTGCATAGGCTGGGGGCGAGAAAAATTAAAACCTGTCGTGTGCCGGTTGTATTTTCAGCAGAAGTTGCACGTTCCCTATTAGCTCATTTTATTTCAGCGATTAGTGGTCCATCGCTATATCGCAAAGCAAGCTTTTTACTGGATAAAAAAGGCAGTCAAATTTTCCCATCATTTATTAATGTTGCTGAGCAGCCACATATACCAAAGGCATTAGGTAGTGCGCCTTTCGATAATGAAGGCGTTGCAACGCAGGAAAGAGCTATCGTTACAGAAGGTATCTTGCAGGATTATGTGCTGGACAGCTACTCTGCCAGAAAAATGAAAATGGTTACTACAGGTAACGCGGGCGGTGTACATAATTTAATTCTTGAAACGAGTGATAAAAGTTTTGATGATCTTGTTGGATCTGTGCGGAAAGGATTACTGGTGACTGAATTGATGGGGTATGGAGTCAATATTGTTACTGGCGATTATTCCCGCGGCGCAACGGGTTTCTGGATAGAGAATGGAGAGATTCAGTTTCCGGTAGAAGAAATTACTATCGCAGCTAATTTGAGCGAAATGTTTCAATCGATTCAGGCCGTGGCAAACGACGTCGACATACGAGGCAATATACGAAGTGGCTCGATGCTGGTTGATGGGATTACGGTGGCAGGTACGTAGTAAAAATGACGAGAGTCTTAGGTTTTGGGCAAAAGAGTGCCGGAAGATTAAAGGTCATGTAAATTAGGCAGTACTATTTTATAGTAGAGAATAATTAACTTTTAGGGTAATTCATGATTTGCAGGACATTTGAAGTATTTAAGCGCGTTGCGATATTGTTATTAATACTTTGTTTTTTCAGTGTCTCATTTGCTGGTAGTGTGTATGACGAGATTAGGAATAAAGATAGTCAAAAGTACACAGATAGATATTACTATTTGTCCTTTGGCGAAGAGGGGCTGTCTAAAAGTGAGATAATTGAAATTTCGATTGCTGGTAGAAAGAAAGGAAAACGAGTTGAAGATAGAGTGTCCTTGAGTTATTTAAAAAATGCTTTTGGCTCTGCTTTGGGTCTGGAGTTTGGTCAGCGCTATTTTATAGGTGAAGACCTTAAGCTATATGCGGGAGCAGGACTTTTTATTGGCGATATTGGAGACATAACAAAAGATATTTTATGTCTTGGTTTCGAATTAGTATCCGACAGTGAATCTAATGAGGCTAGCGACGCTAATGATACTATCGATTGTGATACACACGAATGGGCTGTAGCACTTTATCCCGAGTTGGGTTATATGTTGACTGTGGGCAAAGCAAGAATTGTTTTCTTTGACAGGCACTACATTCAGATATCGTCAGATATACCAGAGTACAATATGATCGGGTTTAGTATTGGATACGAGTTCTGATATTAACCTAAAATTTTGGGGCTGGTTTTTAGTATGAAAACAGAAGCTTATTTATATTTTTGTAGTATGTTTTTTGCTGGTCCTGCTGGTGGGTAAGCACTTTAAGTCCGGTAGCGGAACGCCGTTATATCCTAATTCCCCAGGCGTAAAGTAGCTGCAGCAAAATACCTCTTCCTACGCTGAAGGCAGTGGATGTGGGCGCCAGATATGTCATACTTGGTGCCTGGAAGGACTCAGATATGCTTAGTTGGTTGCAGGCCCGTTCGGCTTTTATCAGCCATTTATATTGATGCGGTCTACTTGTCAGGCAAGGAAAGCGTCTCTCTCGTTAGTCTTCTTGTTTGATCTCATAAGAAAGGTTTACTCTTTATGGCAAGGGACAGGAAAAAGCGCAGGCAAACTGAAGAAGAACTACAAAAGGCTCTGCAGAGTCTGACTAACAGTCAGAAGCTGGCAAAAGTTGGCAGTTGGGACTGGGACATCGAAGCGGGTGAAGTGGAATGGTCTGACGAAGTGTATCGAATCTTTGGACTGAAGAAAGACGAATTTCAACCAAGAATTGATTCAGTAATGAACCGGTTCCATACCGATGACCGTGAACTTCATGAAGCGCTAATCCAAAGAGCAATAGAAAATCGGAACCAATACTCCTTTGAGGCACGCATTTTGTTGTCTGACGGTAGTACTCGAATACTACTTTCAACATCAGAAGGATACTTCGATAAAAGTGATAATCTAGTAAAAATTTCCGGTACCGTTCAGGATATTACTGAGCTTAAAAAGGCAGAGGAAGATTTGCGTAACGCAAAAGCTTATTCAGAAAAGCTGATCGAATCTGCCAATGCAATAATCGTGGTGCTCGATGCCAAATATCAAATAAAGGTGTTTAACAGAGCAGCAGAAGAAATTACAGGCTACACTTACCAGGACGCATTAGGCTGCAACTGGTTTGAACTGCTGGTTCCAGAGAAAAGGTATCCGGGTATTCGGAGGGGTTTTCAAGAGTTAGGGCAGGGGATGCTTCCTGATTCGATTGAATATCCAATCTTAACCAGGGGAGGTGTGGAACGAATAGTATCATGGCGGAATACAGCGCTTGTTGAAGAGGATAATTTTGCCGGGTCAATTTTTTATGGCATTGATGTTACTGAACGAAAACGACTTGAAAAACAGCTTCTGCAAACACAGAAGATGGAAGCGGTTGGCCAACTCGCCGGTGGTATAGCGCATGATTTTAACAATATGCTGAGTGTAATTTTAGGGCATACTGAGCTTATTAAATCAGATTTGCATCCCGAACATCCCTTATATAAAAATGTACTGGAGATAGAGAGGGCTGGCCTGCATTCGCGAGATATAACCCGCCAGCTGCTGGCATTTTCAAGAAAGCAAATCATTTCGCCTGTAGTTGTCGATCTAAACGATCTTATTAACAATATTAAAAAGACACTCTCTCAGTTGATCGGTGAAAACATTACTCTTAAATTCTTGCCAAATAAAGATATCTGGAGTATTAAATTTGATCCTACACAGATTGACCAGATATTGATAAATCTGGCTGTCAATTCCCGTGATGCAATGCCCTGTGGCGGAATGCTGACGCTTGAAACATCGAATATCCATTTAAGTGATGACTATTGTGAAATGAATACAGAGTGCAGGCCAGGTGATTATGTGATGTTTGCGGTTTCTGATAATGGTATTGGGATGGAAAAGGATATGTTGGCACATGTATTTGAACCGTTTTTTACAACTAAGGATATTGGTAGGGGTACAGGACTTGGATTGGCTACTGTTTATGGGATTATTAAACAGAATGGTGGATTTATTCGGGTTTATAGTGAGTTGGAGAAAGGAACAACGTTTTATATTTATATTCCGCGAATCCTGGAAGAGGGTAAAGGAGTAGAGCGTATTAAGGAAGCGCCATTAGAGGCAGGTACGGGAGATATTCTTCTGGTTGAAGATGATGAGATGGTACGTCGAATGGCTACGGCTATACTGGAAAGGCTTGGATATTCTGTGGTGGCGACAGAAACTCCAGTAGAGGCGTTTGCGCTTTGCGAAAAGGAGGAAATCCCAATAGATTTATTGATCACTGATGTGGTTATGCCGTATATGAATGGCGCAGAGCTGAATGACAAGATAAAAGCCATAAGGCCAAACGTAAAAGTATTGTTTATGTCAGGTTATACCGAGAACGTTATTGTCCGTCATGGAGTGTTGGCAGACGATGTCCATTTTCTGCACAAGCCTTTTAGCATGAACGATCTGGCTCACAAGGTCTGGTATGCCATGAAAAATGAAAAGAAGCATTAATCCTGAAAGACGTGTCTATCGCACCACTTGTTGAGTAGTGACCTGAATTCTTCTCTTGGAATAAGCGTCATACCCATCGTTTCGAGATGAGCATTCGGTATCTGGCAGTCAATAAGCCTGATATCGGATTGCCTGCTTGCTTCAATCAGCACTGCTTTTGAAGCGTTTGTCACAGTATGAAACATGGATTCACCAAAAAATATTTTTCCTAAATGTATGCCGTAAATTCCGCCAACCAGTTTATCGTCCAGGTAACACTCGATTGATCTTGCATAGCCGAGCTTATGCATATCGCAATATGCCGCGATCATTGCCGGAGATATCCAGGTTGCATCGCCTGAGTGGCGCGGAGCCGCACAAGCTTCGATAACCTCGGTAAATGCCGTATTGTGTTTTATGGTAAAAGGCGTTTTTCTTAGTGCGCGTTGTAAGCGCCGTGAAATATGAATACGTTCCGGGTAGATAACCGCACGTTTTGAAGGTGACCACCAAAGGATAGGTTCACCGGGATTAAACCAGGGGAAAATACCATGTCGATAAGCGTTAAGCAGACGTGCTGGTCGCAGGCTGCCGCCGGCTGCCAGTAAACCGTCCGGGTCAGTTAAAGCAGCGCCAGGATCCGGAAATGCCGAAGTATCATCCTCTGTATCGAGCCACGGAATCATTTACTCGCTCTCACGAAAAGGTGACAGTTTATCCAGCTGTGGCCTGTAGTGTGATAGTGCCTGCTGTTCACGCTGTAGAAAACCTGAGATCGCTGCTCGGAACCTTGGGTCTGCTATCCAATGCATAGAATAAGTTTCTGTTGGTAAAAATCCACGTGTAATTTTATGCTCGCCCTGTGCGCCTGGTTCAAAGAATTTCAGACTATTTTTTATACAGTAATCAATGCCGGTATAAAAACAAACCTCGAAATGAAGGTTTTGAAATGGAACTTCACAGCCCCAATAGCGGCCATACAATCTTTCGTCGCTGCGCAGGTTTATTGCTGCGGCGATATATTGTCCTTTGTGTTCGGCCAGTACAACGACAATACTATTTGGCATTGTGTTAGCAAGGGACTTGAAAAAGTTGAGCGTAAGAGCCGGATAGTTTCCTTTTCTCAGGAAAGTGGATTGATAAAATCGATAAGCAGTTTGCCATTGCTGCTCATCCATTTCATTGCCATGTAGTACATGTAAGGTGATGTTGGACTCTTTAATTAGTCGTCTTTCTCGCTTAACGTTTTGTCTTTTTCGAGATCGAAAGAAAGATAAATAGTGCTCAAAGCTTTCATAGCTATTGTTTTCCCAGTGATACTGGAAAGCCAGACGTTTGAGTAGATGCTGCTCTGAAAAATGAGTCAGTTCAGAGGTTGGGGGAAAAAGGCAATGAAAGCTTGAAAGCTGTTGGGAGTCAATGTGCTCTTTAATGTTTTGCAGTAATGTTTCGCTAATAACTTCGCGGTTCTGATTTTTAGCGATAAGCAAGCGCGGCCCGGTAACCGGTGTGTACGGAATGGCGGAAATGAGTTTTGGGTAGTAAGCCAGGCCTGCATCTTCGTACGCTGAAACCCATGACCAGTCAAACACAAATTCACCAAAGGAATTGCTTTTAAGATACATTGGCAGTGCGCCGGCCAGTTTCCCTTTTTCATCAAAGGCCAAAAAATGTTTTGCCAGCCAGCCAGTATTGCCGGTAATACAGCCGTGGGTTTCCAGGCCGGACAAAAATTCATGTCGTAGAAATGGGTTGCTGTCGGGCAGGAGCGCGTTCCACGCCGTGCAATCGATGTTGGATAGTTGATCTATGATCTGGATGTTGAAGTGAGGCATATTCTATAAATGAAATTTTGCCATACGGTCGGGTGTAATTGTAGGCGAGTTATTAATCAAACCCCAGTATCAAAAAAGCCGGATTTCTAAATCCGGCTTTTCAATTTATATCCAGGTATTTTTTAGGTTATTTCATTTGCGCAACTACTTTTTGCCAGGAGAAATCATATTTTTTTAAGCTCTTATTATGAACCTTAGAAAAGGCTTTGAAATCGATTTTTGACCAATCAGGATTTGCTCCGACATTAGTCATGTATTCATCAACATTATCTTTGGTAATGGCGTACATCGGGATTGTGAACTCTATCCCGGGGTCATTTGCGAAATCCAGATTGTGATGATAATCATATAGTAGTATTAGTGCCATGCCGGCTTCCATAAAATGACCGCCTACAGTGGCCGCCATTTCACCGGTTTGAATGGCATTCAGTGCATCGCGCGTCCAGTCAATTCCGCCGACTATTACATCCTTTCCGGGTTTGATGCGGGACTCTTTCAGTGCTGAGATAGCACCCAATCCCATATTGTCGCTCGCCGCCCAGATTGTGTTTAGGTTTGGAAGTTTATTTAGCAGTATTTCAGTTACCGTTTTTGCGGAAGCAAACTCAAATTCACCGGAACTGATTTCCAAAAGCTGCGCATTGTCACTTTCACTAATACGTTTTTTTAAACCTTTATTTCGATCAAACGATGCTTGAGAAGTGTAGGGCCCGGTAATCCCAACTAACCTCACCTGTTGCGGGTTTTCTGAACTTAACTCAAACTGATTAATTAGTTCGTTTGCCAATATATAGCCAGCCTGTTCGTCATCTGCAAAACTGTGTGCCAGCCAACCTTTATTCCGGCCGCGTGGGTTGCCGACCCTGGTGCGCTCGTCCTTGATGATATCAGCATTGATTACGAATACCTTTACGCCTTGTAGGTTTGTTTGAGCGATTAAATCAGCTGTAACCGCACCCACGTAAGAAGTAATCAGATAGCTATCACCACTCAATTCCTCCAGCAGTTTCATACCTTCTCTGCGTATTGTATAAGTCGTTTGTCTAGGATATTTAACGATTAGCTCGATATTCAGGTCTTCAGCCACTGCCTGCGCAAACCTGACCATTTCTCCCCAGAACTGATTGTTTTCGTCTCCAGCGGATAGAAATCCCACTTTCATTGGGCCAGGCTCAGCGCTGGCGTGGTTTGTGAAGCAGGTATATAAAAGCAGGAAGCTGGCAAGGGCAGTTTGGTTTTTCATGTAATCAATTTCCGTCGCAGACCGTTAAAGTAGCGCCAAAAGGTATTACGAGATGCATTTCTCGCCTTTATTTTGCTCCGCCTACGCGGCTCCCAGTGAGCGGAGTGGCACTAATACTTTGCTAGCGGCAAACACTAACGAATACTTAGGATCTACTTTAGTAAAGGAAAAGACTCGTCAGTCAGAATGCAGCTGCATAAAAACTGGAATTATGTTGATCTACTTAAGGGCTTATTTCATTTGCGCAACAATTTGTTGCCAGGAGAAATCATATTTTTTTAAGCTCTTATTATGAACCTTAGAAAAGGCTTTGAAATCAATTTTTGACCAATCAGGATTTGCGCCGACATTAGTCATGTATTCATCAACATTATCTTTGGTAATGGCGTACATCGGGATTGTGAACTCTATCCCGGGGTCATTTGCGAAATCCAGATTGTGATGATAATCATATAGCAGAATAAGGGCGATCCCTACTTCCATAAAATGGCCGCCTACTGTTGTTGCCAGTTCGCCGGCTTTTACAGCTTCAAGAGCATTTTGCGTCCAGTCAATACCGCCCAGTAAAACATCCTTACCGGGTTTTCTGCCAGCTTCCTTTAATGCTGAAATTGCCGCCAGTGCCATAGTGTCGCTGGCCGACCAGATTGCCTCGACATCCGGATATTTTTCTATAAGTCGACTCGCGACAATCTTTGCCGCGTCATATTCCCAATGGCCAGGGTCAATCTCCAGGATTTGTATATTGTTGCCGTCATTGGCCAGGCGGCTAAGGCCATTGTTGCGATCATATGTGGCCTGAGAAGTATCGGATCCGGATATGCCTACAAGCTTGACTTCCCTTTCCTGCTCACGATCGGGTTTAATAATTTTAACCAGCTCATCCGCAACAAGATATCCGGCCTGCTCGTCGTCAGCGTAGGAATGCGCCAGCCAATACTGGTTTTTGGTTCTCGGTCGTCCAACTCGTGCGCTTTCTTCGCTTTTGATATTGGTGTTGGCAACAAAAACATATACTTTTTTTGCTTCTGCTTTATTGATTAATTCATCTGTAACTGTAGCCACATAGGAGGAAATTAAATAACTGCCTGCATCAAGTTCCTGCAGTAATTTCAGACCCTTTCTGCGGATGGTATAGGTTGATTGTTGTGGATACCTTACTATGAATTCTATATTCAGGTCTTCTGCAACAGCCTGGGCAAACCTGGCCATTTCTCCCCAAAACTGACTTTCTTGATTACCAGCAGATATAAAACCCACTTTCATTGGTGTGTGTTCTGCTTGAACTGTACCTAGGGTGCAGAAAAGCGCCAGTATAGTAGAGCGGAGTTTGATTTGATGTTTCAAGGTAACGCTGTCTCCTGGTTTAATTTCAGTGTTCCTTCGAAATTGGTACTTAATCGCTACTTATATTTTGAATTCAGGCTAATACAGTCCGGTTTATTCCAATCCGGATTGGCTTATCGTTGTATCGGCCGAACTTATCTGAAATTGAGACTTTGATCCAAACTTATTCGGAAGGGGTTGTTGCCTGCGAAAGCAAATAGAAAATCGTGCTATGGCTGAGATGAAGCCAATCAACGCAAGTGATTGGCTTTGGCCATAGTATATTTTGACTGTTAGTTTGCTGGCCGCAGCACTGCCTGGTACTGCGGAACGTTTGATTGGTAATAGAACGGGCTAATACGCGTATTCACGTGTAACTTGATGCTAAAGAGAGAGCTGCTCCAGGTTGTTAGCCGCTTAGTTCTGGTCAGCCGCCAGGTCATCGAGATACTTTTCCGCGTCCAGCGCAGCCATACAACCGCTACCGGCAGAGGTAATGGCCTGTCGGTAAGTGTGGTCCATCACATCTCCAGCGGCAAACACGCCGGGTATACTTGCAGCGGTAGCATTGCCGTCGCTGCCGGACTGTACCTTTATATAGCCGTTTTCCATATCCAACTGGCCTTCGAATAGCTGGGTATTGGGTTGATGTCCGATTGCAATAAAGACACCTTGCACGGGGACGTCCTGGGTTTGCTTATCTTTTACGTTTTTCAGTCGAACGCCGGTTACGCCCGCATCGTCACCCAGAACTTCTTCCAGAACATGATCCCAGGCGATTTCTACGTTGCCACCGTCGGACGTTTTTTCAATAAGCCGGTCCGCCAGTATTTTCTCCGAACGAAATTTGTCACGTCGGTGCACCACAGTTACTTTGGAGGCAATGTTTGACAGATACAGCGCTTCTTCGACTGCTGTATTGCCTCCGCCTATAACGGCTACCGGCTGCTTACGGTAGAAGAAACCGTCACAGGTTGCGCAGGCTGAAACGCCTTTACCCATAAAGGCCTCTTCAGACTCCATGCCCAGATATTTGGCGCTGGCGCCTGTGGCAATAATCAATGCATCGCAGGTATAGGTGCCGGAGTCTCCAATCAGTTTAAATGGACGCTCTTCCAACTCAGCGGTATGGATATGGTCAAAAATAATTTCCGTGTTAAAACGCTCAGCATGCTTTTTCATGCGTTCCATCAGGTCTGGACCTTGCAGACCGTCTACATCGCCAGGCCAGTTATCGACATCGGTTGTGGTGGTGAGTTGGCCGCCCATTTGCAGGCCGGTTATGAGAACCGGATTCAGATTTGCGCGTGCAGCGTATACCGCAGCGGTATAGCCTGCCGGGCCGGATCCCAATATGACTAAACGATTATGTCTTGTTTCACTCACCTGCTTCTCCCGTAGTAAAAGTAAGTAATAATGGAATGCTGTGTAGTCGTACTCTGATTAATTTTCCCTTAATAGAAAACTGCTCCTCGGTTCTAGCATCCTGCTTCACTCTCGACAATTGCTCCTGCATTGTTCTACCTACGAACATCCTTGTTCTAGTACCTCCTCCATCTCGGCAACTGCTCCTGCGTTGCTCTACCTTCCGCCATCCTTGGCGGTCGCAGGAGTCGTGCGTTGCCAGCATTTCCTATATCCATATAGTCACGCTCTTCGGCGAGGCACAAAAAAGGCTCCGC
>CAJHXT010000149.1_pt1 | contig 10649 bp, 6 predicted proteins | sample 9198451 | NCBI WGS metagenome assembly CAJHXT01 (sample SAMEA7708326, study PRJEB35096) | sediment metagenome | biome: marine neritic benthic zone biome [ENVO:01000025]; feature: sediment [ENVO:00002007]; material: shallow marine sediment [ENVO:03000034] sea grass bed [ENVO_01000059] ... | reverse complement strand
TTAGAGTCTTTAGTGTGGCCCGCTTTTTCCCGCGAAACCAGTAAGCCTATTGTTACAATCAATAAGCAGTATCCAATAAATATAGTGAGGTCAATCGTTGACAGTTTCATGGCATTACACTTCTGTTGTTGGGTTCAAAATGGCAGGTTATTCTGCGCGTAGCAGCAGGGCACAAGAATAACCCATTCGCGACCAGAATCGCTACGGTTCAAAGCCAATTTTACCTTAGACTCTCTCATCGCCCACTCCCACGATGCGCCTACAACATTGACAACACATAATCCTTGTGAGTCACAGGGTTAAATTTTCGCAGCTACCCTCGAAATTGGAGTATCAACATAAATTGATTCTCTATGATTCAAGCCCTCCACAACTTAACATTCATCCAAAATCAGCTACTTATAGAGAATCTCCACTCATGCAAAACGTTCCTACGCTCAGGAATATGAAAAATAGAAAAGATGTTGTTATCAGTCGGTGACTACTAGCAACCTGAATATGACTAACGATGGCACTAGCCTTAAACAAATACCAGAAATGGCAATATACTTCCAGCCAAATTCATTAACACTCGAAAAATGGGCAAACCAAGTACGCTTAGCACAATCAAGCTAAAGAGCACCATATTTCCATATTGATAATTAAAACGAAGGTATTTGTAACTCACGTCTCGAGGCAGAAAATGCGCCAATATATAATGGCCATCTAACGCGCCAAGCGGAATAAGATTAAATAGCATCAGAAGCAAATTTATTTTTACAAGAAAAGGAAAGAAAAATTGCGGCCCCGGCTGCGCGAGAAATGCAATACCAGACTTCAGTCCCAAAACATAAAGATTCACTGTTATAACAGCCAACAGCAAATTCATCCCCGGCCCGGCAAACGCTACAGCAGGTGACGCCCATGGAGAATTAAAATTTCTGGGATTGGTTGGCACCGGCTTTGCGTAACCAAAACCAACCATCATAACCATGATCAGCCCCATAGGATCAATATGTGCCACCGGATTAAGTGTCAATCTGCCTGCACGCTCAGCCGTATCATCACCAAACTGCTTTGCCGACCAGGCATGACCGAATTCATGAAAAGTCAGAGAGACTATCAGAGCAATAAGCAATAAAATGAACAGCTCGTACTCGCCCCTATACAATAAATAAAGCATATAAATACCTTTTAAAACTAAATACCGACCTCAAAACATCGCACGATAGTTTGAGACGGATTGTACTAAAATAGAAAACTTACTACGCCAATTACAATACCATACACCAGCATAGCTACAATCGTACGTTTTAGTATATAACCTTCTTTGTTCGACAACGCTAAGACTGATGCCACTGCAACAATATTGTTGATGCACACCATATTACCCATTGCGCCGCCGGCTGATTGTAACGCTAAAATAGTTGTACGATTCAAGCCCAACCCAATGGCAATAGAGTCCTGAATGCCTGCAAAGGTTAAATTGGATATAGTATTTGAACCGGAGAAAAAAGAACCCAATGCGCCAAGATACGCCGCAAAAAACTGCCAGCTGCTTCCAGTAACAGCAGCCAGGTGCGCTCCAATTCGTTCAACTGCAGAGCCTCCATTCCCCATCATCATTAAATTTACAAACACAAGCGCCCCTAATAGCGCCAGCACTGGTCGACGCATTTGATCAATGGTTTCGATACTTGTTCTTTTTAAACTGCTCCCAGATCCCGAGTTTACCCAAAAAGCCAACAAAGCAACTACCCCGAATGGAATAATTGATGGAATATATAAAAGACTATGAGACCATGACTCAGAAGTGTTGAATATATTATTTAAGGATATAACAAGCGCCGGACTGATTGACAGCACACCAAGACTACCGAGGCTAATCGACCAGAACGGCTCACTAAGCAACAGCAGATCCTTAATTCCAAATTGAGGCACGCGCGTAATTATCAGTAGCAGAATGGTTCCCCAAAGCGGAAACAAAGCCTTAGTTAGCTTTCTGGCATGAACTTTTTGACTCGTAGGACTAATTGTCTCGCCACGCAAATGATCATCATCACTAACTGCGAATTTGAGCTTCATACTATTTTTTGACAGACCGATTCCGTACCGCGCCAGCAATACGGTGGCGATTAGTCCAACAAATCCACCTATTAAGGCAGGGAACTCATAATTAAGGCTGGAAATATAGATATAAGGCAGTACTGAGGAAAGTATGCTTAGAACGATAAAAATCCCATTATGGATCACAGACCTGATCTTAATAACGAAAGACAGGGCAATGGCTACAACAAATATAGCCGCTGCTGAATTCATAACGGCGGACTTAAAACCAATTTCCAAAATCTCGTAAGACGATAAAGATACAGCCGACATACCAAACCAGGTAGGCGTGCCAACTGCACCAAATGAAACCGGCACGCTATTCATTATTAAACACAGGATTGCCACACGAACAGCAGGGAAACCCAGACCCACTAAAACCGGCGCAGCCAACGCGGCTGGCGTGCCAAATCCACTTGCGCCCTCTATCAGAAACTGAAATGCCCAGCCCACTATCATCAGCTGTGCGATCTTGTTGTCTGATATTGTGTTTAACCAGCATCGAATTACGGCCAAAGAACCAGTAGCCTCCATGGTTCTAAATAAAAATATAGCTCCAGCAATGATTAGTATCGGTGTCCACGCCAGCAACAACCCATCCAACACAACAGCATGAATCAAGTTTGGGTCGTGTTCGAAAACGATAAGCATCACCAGATATAGAATAAATGCAGAAAACGGTAATGCCTGATGCGACGGCATGCTGTTTTTTCTGGTCATTAAATAGATCAGCAAGACAATTGGGAAATAGGAAAAAAGAAGTTCCTGCATTAAAGAATAGTCCCGTAATTTTGTTTGTTAGTTAAATCTGTAGACATAGTAACAAGTAATTTCAGTCGACATGCATTGTTGAGCAGCAAGCACCCGGACAAGTGGCAAACTACCGAGGACAATTAATTATAGAAACCAACAGGATTCTGCAGCACTCTATAATGCGCAGACTGATTTCACTACTTCAAATAATCACAACAATCTATATATTTTGCGAGTATGCTATTTTGGTAAGACCGCGTTTTTACAGCTACCAGACTCGAAGTACTCGCGAATATTCTCAAATGTCGTGTCAGCAATATTGTGTATAGCCTCTTTTGTGAAGAAAGCCTGATGGGCCGTTATCAACACGTTTGGAAATGTCTGCAATCTGACAAAGGTGTCATCCTGAATAACTTGTTCTGACAGGTCTTCAAAAAAGAGTTCGCCTTCCTCCTCATACACATCAAGACCAAGCTGCCCTACCTTGCCTCTCTTCAAACCACCTATCACAGCGCCGGTATCAATCAGAGGACCACGACTGGTGTTGATAATCATCACACCTTCTTTCATTGCTGAAATAGCGTACTCATTAATAATGTGATAGGTCTCATAAGTAAGCGGGCAATGTAGACTTATAATGTCACTGCGCTCATATAGCTCGTGCAGATCAACATATTTTCCACCTAACTCTTTAAATTTTTCATTTGGGAATTTGTCGTAACCAATAACATTGCAACCAAATCCACCAATTGTTCTGGCAAAGATCTGGCCTATTTTCCCTGTCCCAATAACCCCAACTGTTTTGCCGTGCAAATCAAATCCGAGCAGACCATCAAGCGCAAAATTACCGTCACGCACACGCGTATACGCTTTATGCAACTTCCGATTAAGACAAAGAATCATACCTATCGCATGTTCGGCAACCGCATACGGAGAATAAGCAGGCACTCTAACAACACCTATACCTAACTCTTCGGCTTTTCGAATATCAACATTATTGAAACCAGAACAGCGCATTGCAACTAAGCTAACACCCAGCTCTTTCAGTTTCTCCAATACTTCTGCGTCAATTAGATCGTTTACAAATGCGCAAACAACATCGTAATCATCCGCCAGTTTAGCTGTCTTAACATAAAGCCTCGGCTCCAGGTAACTGACATCCAGTTTGTGATGCTGATTGACTTCTTCAAAGGCGTTGGAAACCCAGTTTTTGGTGCTGAATACAGCGACTCTGGGGTGCTCGTTTTTCTCAGGTTCTTGCTTACTACTATTTTGCGGTTCCATATACTGTCTCAAACTTACTGATCAGGGGCGCAATTATAAACGAATGAATATTTTATTGGTCGCGAACAATACGTAACCGCCAACACAGCAAATCCGGGTTTTTGCTGCATCAGCATCGTTGCTTTACCGTAAAAAAGAGATACAAAAAAACAGGCGCACCGATTGGCGCGCCTGTTATTTAAGTATTGTTAAAGGGCTAATAACCCAACATTATTTGTTGATACTAGGGCCGAGTTGTTCCAATACCACCCAGAGGTACTACTTTATCCAGACCAATAAACTGGCCACTAGATGTTTGCCATAATGCGGGCTCCAGTACTCCATACTTCGCTTCATCCCAGGTGGCCCAATCATGTAGCAATAAGCCTCCCGTATCGCCCGAGTTTGGATTGATTCCCCAGAAGGTGTGATGCATGCCAGTGGCGATAATTTCGTCGCGTAGAGCTTCCATCCACTTCTGATTGTCGCCGCCGTCCAGGAAGCCACCCCACTCGCCTATCAGCAACGGCGAGATATTTTCTGTATGCAGGTACAACCAGTTATCCTGCCAGACATCTACACGTAAGGTGTCTCGGTTAAAGCCAGGATAAAACCAGGGCTGTTGATAAACCAGTGGGCCGTAGTCATGCGGCGAGTACATGATCTGAGCGTTGTGACCCGGCACCTGTACTGGATGATCCCGAACACCTCTTAAGTTTCCGCCCCACCAGTTAAATTTATAGCATTGCTCTGGATTGTTCGGGTCACTTTTGTGATCCGTCCATTTGCCAAACTGAGCATAAACTTCAGTGCCCTCTACTAGAATAAGCGCATTAGGATTCAAAGCCAGTATGCGGCCTGCGGCAACTTCTGCTGCGTATTTCCAATTGTGCTGGTCAACTGAGTTGTCCCACTTCGCATAATCAGTTTCTGCGGAGAGAGGTTTGCGGTTGCAGAACTCTTCCCAGGTTTCATTAGGATCTTTTACAAGGTCAGAACCTGCGCCACCATTGGGTACACCATGAGGTTCGTTCTCCAGGTCATACGCAATAATGGTGTCATCATTTTTGTAACGATTTGCAAACCATTCCCAGGTATCGAAGAAATCAGCTGATGAAATCCGGTCGGTATACCAAAGTGGTGCTATATGCCCTGTATTGTCAGCCTCTGCACTATGCACATCAATTACTACCTTGATGCCGCAGGACTTGGACTGCAATAAGAATTGATCAAATACTTGCAGGCCGTTCATGCCTTCCAGTTGAGGATTGGCCCAGGTATTTACATTAATAGGATTATGTACACCTGCAGCCCATTCTTTAATCAGCTCGGTTGAAATAGGCACACGGATGACATTTAGGCCACGCTCTGCAAATGAACGAACAAGATCATTCAAATTGGCGCTCCATAAGCCATGAAATACGCGTTCTGTGGTGTTATAGCCAAACCAGTTGGCACCTGTCATGCGAACAGAATTTCCAGCAGAATCAATAACCTGGTTGCCGCTAGTCGACAGCCAGTCGTCAGTTGATGGGACTGTGTTTGGATCTATGCCACAGGCATAATCGCCGCCGCCACTACTGCTTGTGGAACTGCTGCTTGAAGATGAGCTAGAGCTGCTGCTCGAAGATGAACTTGAGCTACTGGACGAAGAACTGGAGCTGCTGCTTGAAGACGAGCTAGAGCTACTTGATGAGGAACTGGAGCTGCTGCTCGAAGATGAACTTGAGCTACTGGAAGAAGAACTGGAACCGCCATCACACACCGCACCCGTTACAGATGGTACCTGGGCAGGCGCACCTGATATACCTTTATCGCCCTGCACGCCAAATTCGACGCTTTGACCGGAATAGATTGTGCCGTTCCAGGGTAAGTTTGTTGCAGTATACGGATTGCTGCCCGTAACTATGGCATTCCATCCACCATTCCGAACTGAACCATCAGTGTACTGCCAGCTAACTTGCCAACCACTAATGTTCGAACTGCCATTATTGGTAATACGAATAAGAGCAATAAATCCATCATCCCATTCGTCCGATATTACATAGTCGCATACTGCAGCAAATGAGCTTGCCGAACCGGTCAATAGGCCGAAACACAGCAACGCAAATGCGCCTTTTTTAAAGACATTCATTGAAGAACCCTCCTATCTTACATATCTATTTAAAATAGATTGAATGCGGCTCTTCAAAATGCTGATTAGAGGTAAAACCAGATTTAGTGTTTATTATTACTATAACTAGAAAACAGGATCTTGATTGCAAACCTCCTTAAAGCCGGAAGCAGGTAGACAAATCCCTAACCCGCTAACTTTAAGCACGATTTGAACAAATCCAATTGCTTGAGCTTGGCTGAATAGCCAAGAAGTGCAGTTTCCCGTGGTTCCCCTCGAACAATCCGGAAGTCAAAACAATCTAGCGTTGAAACTGATCCAAATCAATCAGCATTCTGACGATAACCACCTCCAATATAAATACCACTACAAAATGCATGAAAATCAATTCCACAATTTTCATAGGGAAAATATCAGAATGAGGTTATTGATTCGTCCGTGTATCAGCTTAAAACTACAAGTACGAGTGCACCTTTTGGGGCGCTAGTAAGGATTTTAATGATTGAGCACCTGAATCAAGCTAAAACCGGTCACCCTCCTTGCCGCAGGTACAACTGTACATTTTTTAAAGTAAATTGATCAAAACATGAAAAAAAATAAACAATCGTCGCGATAGTGCAACCGGCATTTCCCATTCTGCCACTATCCCGCTCCCTGGTAATTATGGGTAATCTCTTCACCAGCTTTTATATCTCTTAGAGCACAGACTTCCAGCGTGTCGTAATAAGCAGCATTTGCATCATCACTGTGATTAATATAGCGGAAATCACATTCGACCTTATAGGCCGTTTCTTCATCCAACCAAAGCACATACATACCGTCTTTTTTTGTTACCCGCCCCATAGCATTACCTATTACTGTGCCTTTTTTTATATCCTTCTTGGCAAACAAACCTTTCCCATGTATTGGACTATTATCAACATATACTAAAGCACTCATTAAGATCCCACTCCGCAATTTTTTGGCGTTTCGTTGAAAAAATTTATTTCCTACGCCTGAGGTTCGTTCCACGCATTGAACAATTTAACAAAAACTGGAGTTTAGCCCATTAATTTGTCCCGCACGACTCGCCAAGTCGTCTATCTGCGACTGCTAAATACCCAGTATTACATCAAAATTCCCGACGAATAAGTTGGAAAGTAACGTATCAGAAGATACACTTACACTAGCCTATAAGTTGCTCGGCATTGATAACAACCTCAGCTCCTGTAGAAACTATCGGGTGGGAGTTAGCAAGACCGATATGAGCAAAAAAGATTATTTGTCTCTTATTACTAGTTTCTCGAATTATGAGAAACTTTTATTGTTTGCTCTGCTTGTAACCTGTACAGCGCTAATAACGCAGCAATTCTGGATCAATCAATCCCTGGTAATCAAACCCGGTGGCCCATATTCGGTCGATCTCCTAAGTGACCGGGCTAGCGGCGGGCAAAGCACCGTAAAATGGCTTAAGTCTGACTATTATAGTTGGCAGTGTGATATTGAAGAAGGTTACGGCTACCCATATTGTCTAATGCAAGTCTTGCTAAACGAAGCGGATTTGAGTGGATTTAGCCAAATTAGAGTCGGATTAAAATATGAGGGGCCCAGCGAGACAGTTAGAATAACCCTACGGAACAAGAATCCCATCTACAGCACTGGAGATGATCCAGAAACCTTTAAATACAATGAAGTAGAACTCAGTAAGCAAATGTTACGTAGCACTGTCGTTTTGCCACTTAGTGCTTTTCGTGTAGCAGACTGGTGGTTGCGCGAGCGAAAAATCGCACCGGAAGACTCTTATCTAGAAATTGACAATGTCGTTTACCTGCAAATATTAACAGGCACTGAGGCCCCCGTGGGCAACTACAATTTTAGTTTAAGTTCAATTAGCTTAAGCGGCGAGGTCATCCCAAAGGAAACACTCTACCTCACAATTATTATGGGGTGGGTTCTATTAATACTAGGACAACTCTTATTCAGATTGTGGTACCTAAAAACAACAGTTGAAGAACATTATCAACGTGAACAGGCGTTAATTAAACTCAACAGAATTCTGAATCAAAAAACTCGAAAATTTGAAAAAATGGCCAGCACCGATTCTCTGACTGAATTAAAGAATCGAGCTGGCATTAGTGAATTTTTAATCCGTCAAGCCAAAAAATACTATTCAATTAACCAGGCCCTTTCTCTGATTATGATCGACATTGATCACTTTAAGAAGATTAACGATGAGTTTGGTCATGACCGCGGCGACAGGGCATTGAAATTAATAGCAAAAAATCTTGAGGATAATATTCGCGAAACAGACGGTATTGGCCGCTGGGGTGGAGAAGAATTTATGCTGGTTTGTCCAGATACAAATTTGAACAGTGCCGTACAGCTAGCTGAAAAACTACGACAGCAAATCAAGTCACTGAAATTCTCAGAAGATTTTCGTATTAGTTGTAGCTTTGGCGTCGCCAGCTTCAAAAATGAATCTATTGAAAGGTTTGTAAAACGTGCCGACGAGGCATTGTATACTGCCAAGAAAAACGGACGCGACCAGGTAGTATCAAATTGAGTAAAGGAGAAACTCGGCTCGGAATGAAATTGGCAAGTTTAGAGTAATATCAAGCCCCTCTCCTTAAAAATCAAATCAAGCGCCCGTGATATCTGACTTTCACAACCATCCACACTCAAAAATTGACGAGATAGCTTTCTGTAGCCGCTTTATCAGTTTCTAAGGCGCCCCTCAGTTAATCTTGTATATTAGGTACGAAAAAATCATAAGGGTCGCAACGGGAATCAGCCAGGGCAACACCGATAAAATTTTCTCGATTATTGTTTGAGACGGATCTTGCTTGTTAGACATTGTTCACCTATCCAATTCGTTTGCTAACCTTTCCTGAATAACGCCGAATTTAGTCATAAACACAATAAATCCAGTCGCACGGTTATTGGAGTTCCCAAACCAGAATAATTCTGCGCTGATGCAAGCGGAAAAAAGAGACTGCGCCATACCCTAAACATATTGGCGTAACAGAAATTCTGATAAAGGTGCTTGCTGATAGATTGTCTAATCCAGCGGCGCCGGCAAATCAGATTCACCCATTAATTTCAGGTCGATTGCCCGAGCTGCTGAGCGACCTTCCGCAATAGCCCAAACAATCAACGACTGGCCACGCTGCATATCACCAGCGGTGTAAACCCCATCCACCGATGTCATCCAGTTTTCATCGCGAGCAACATTCCCGCGAGCTGTCAGCTTTAGACCGAGCTGTTCTAACATGCCTTCTTTTTCCGCACCAGTAAAACCCATTGAGAGAAACACCAAGTCCGCTGGCACAACTTTTTTTGAATTTGGCAATTCTGCAAACGACATTTGACCATTATCGTTTTTCATTTCAACTTCAACCAGCTCGAGCGCTTGAACATTGCCTTTGCCATCATCAATAAATCTTTTGGTTGAAACCGAGTAGATGCGCTCGACACCTTCTTCATGTGCTGAAGCTGTACGATAGACTAACGGCCACTCTGGCCAAGGATTATCTTCAGCACGTGTTTCCGGTGGCTTCGGCATTATTTCCAGTTGGTGAACAGACTTGGCACCTTGCCGATTTGCAGTACCCAAACAATCAGCACCAGTATCACCACCACCGATTATTACGACATGTTTACCCTTAGCATCGATCATCTCGTCTGCAGGAATAGTATCACCTTCACATCGGCGATTTGCTTGCGGTAAATATTCCATCGCCTGATAAATACCCTTAAATTCGCGCCCTTCAATCGGCAGGTCGCGCCGAGCACAAGCACCCCCCGCCAGTAACACCGCATCAAAATCTTTCTGTAACTGCTTTATCTCGACATTTACACCAACATGACTATTTGGTTTGAATTCAACACCTTCAGCAGTCATTTGTTCAATGCGGCGGTCTAGTCGATTCTTCTCCATTTTGAACTCTGGAATACCATAACGCATCAAACCGCCAATCCGGTCGTCACGTTCAAATACCGCAACAGTATGACCCGCACGCGCTAACTGTTGTGCGGCGGCTAATCCAGCTGGTCCTGAGCCGATAACTGCAACTTTCTTACCTGTTTTTACTTCTGCTGGTTCAGGTTTTACCCAGCCTTCTTCAAACGCACGATCAATAATAGCAAGCTCAATGGCTTTGATACTCACCGGATCTTCGTTAATACCGAGCACACAAGAACCTTCACAGGGAGCAGGACAAAGTGTACCGGTGAACTCTGGAAAATTATTGGTTGCGTGTAAACGTTTGATCGCCTCTTCCCACTGCTCACGATAAACCAGATCATTCCAGTCCGGTATCAAGTTGCCCAACGGGCATCCCTGATGACAAAACGGAATTCCGCAGTCCATGCAGCGCGCCGCTTGCGCCACCACTTCGTCCTCGGGAAGCGGTTGCACGAACTCCTTCCAATTGGTCAGCCGCTTCGCGATGTCGCC
>CAJHXT010000362.1_pt1 | contig 10697 bp, 12 predicted proteins | sample 9198451 | NCBI WGS metagenome assembly CAJHXT01 (sample SAMEA7708326, study PRJEB35096) | sediment metagenome | biome: marine neritic benthic zone biome [ENVO:01000025]; feature: sediment [ENVO:00002007]; material: shallow marine sediment [ENVO:03000034] sea grass bed [ENVO_01000059] ... | reverse complement strand
TTTTTTTTTTTTTGAGCCTGCAATACTGGAATTGGGTCAGATGATGCTTAAGAAGATGGGTTATCAAGTTCTTGCTGCAGGGACACCAAGCGAGGCAATTCGCATTGCTTCTCAATATGCCGGGAATATTGATTTATTAATTTCCGACGTAATTATGCCAGAAATGAACGGGCGGGAATTATCCGCGCGATTATTAACCCTTTATCCAGAGATGAAGCGTATCTTTATGTCAGGCTATACGGCAGATGTAATTGCACATCATGGAGTACTTGAGGAGGATACACACTTTTTACAGAAGCCGTTTTCAATTAACGACTTGCGATCAAAGATAAAAAATGTTTTAGGAGAAAAAAACGCTATTCAAATTGAGGTGTAATATTCAAAGGCTAATATTGCAGGATAAGTTTTTGATATCTAAAAATGTAAAATCAGTTTATGTAACAATAGGTAATAAGCTCTCGTTTACTGATTTTTAGACTGCACAACCTTTTTCTGCGGCGAAAGATTAATCTCATCAATGACAGTACCCGCTGGCATCTGAAGAACCATTAAAGCTGCAGCCGCAACATCTTCGGCCTCAATGGCGTTGTCTCTGTGATCGCCAGGTTCGAAATCCAGCTTATCAAAAAATTTTGTTCGTACCATGCCTGGATTTATTATGGTAACTCGAATACTTTTATTGGCGCACTCCTGTCTAAGTGCTTGAGTAAATCCGCGGAGACCAAACTTGCTTGCAGCGTAAATTGCGCCACGTTTACCCCCGGACTTGGCTGATTCCGACCCAATATAAATTAGGTCGCCATGTTTCTGTTTCTTAAGTATTGGCAGAAATGCACGTGTAAGGTATATCTGGCTAGTTAAGTTAATCTCAAGCAGTGTTTGGATTTGTTTGAAGGAAAATTCTTCAAGCGACCCAAATCGACCACTACCGGCGCAAAATATGATGCCATCAATCTGCGTATATTTCAGAGCAAGCTGCTCAAGTTGTTTGGGTAAAGAGGTAATAGCGGCCAAATCAAGGTTAACGGCCTGGTATCCTGGAGCCGAAAACTCACTCGCATTTCGTGATACCCCTACAACTCGATGACCTTGTTCAAGCAACGATAATGTAATGGCTTTACCGATTCCGGAACTGGAACCACTTACGATATATGTGGAGGGTTGCTTCGTGTGCATGGTTGGTTTAGCTATAAATTTAATTTATGAATGAATATAACATTTTACTAAATAGTCGAGATATTCTGAAACCTGTTGTTGAGATTGTTGCATCAGTATCTTAGCTTTTTTTAAAGATAAAGTATGTAATGGAAACTTTTGATTGTCCGACACTACTTTTATACAGTGCACACGATTATAGTCTGTGTAGTCCAGTGCAGTAGAATAGAAACCGGATGCTTCCATGTCATAAAGTGTGTTTGGTTCGTAGTCTGTTACCGGTGAATCAACTGTTATTAGTTTGCAGGTAGGAAAATGATGTTTAATATCATGCCTAATATCCCATGAATCGTTAGAGCTGGCAGAGCTGATATGATCAACCAGGACAACCTCCCCAAGTGGCCGATTCGCATGTCCTGCGACGCCAATATTTACCCAGATAGCATTCATTTGTGAATCGCACTCTTTGTGCAAGGTAGTGGTTGCGGTGGCTGCGGCAGATTTGCCTGGTCCTGAAATAATCAAAGCGTTTTTATGATGACTAAAAATCTCGAATTGTGATCGAGACTGTTGCTTTGTGAGCCCGTAGCATTTAATAAATGGTGATGCTTCTGCCGGGTATGCTGTAAGGATACGCAGACCAGTCATACCATTTCTCCAAATCTAATCTTATAAAGCTTACGATAGTGTTTTAACTTTATACTGTAGCAGTTGACAACTTCTCGATTGTCTCTTTTTTTCGCGCCCTGAATTAAAATTTCCAGTTTCTCCAATATTGTTCTTAGAGCAGCGAGTAAGTCCTGTGTGCCAAGTTGCCCATGATCTATAATTTTTTCAATGGCCTGAATACGAAATCTATCCATACCCCAGTACTTTTTAGAAAGTTGATCGTCGTGGCCACCATATTTCGTTACCAGCGGTTCATTCACAAATAGAACAGGATACTTTGCAGTAATACGCAGCCAGAGGTCATAGTCTTCGCAAGCAGGAAGATTTTCGTCAAACGGACCAATGTCATCAAACACCGAGTTGTGTATAAGCACAGCTGAAGGAGAGATCGCGCAAAGTGGCAGACAATCTCTAAAAATAGACCCACCACGTTTCTTATGTTTTTTCTTCTGGTTTAGGTGTTTGCCGTGGCGAATCCAATTTTCGTCGCTGTGACAAATTTTGAATTCAGGTTGCGTGCTTATAGCGGCGGCCTGACGTTCGAGTTTTATATTTATCCATTCATCGTCTGAATCAAGAAAGGCCAGCCATTCGCTACTGGCTGCTCGAATCCCACAATTTCTAGCGTGCGAAACACCCAGATTGCCGGTATTAATTAAGATAATTTGCGGATAGAGTTTCTGAATCGACTCTGTCGTGCCATCAGTAGAACCATCATCAACAATAATGATTTCACTGGCAGCGTAGGTTTGATTTAGTACTGAGTTGACCGCCCTATGAAGCAGGGCTTTGCGATTATAAGTTGGAATAATGACAGAGACATGCACCTTACAAATCCAGAATGGTCAAGATCGAGTAGGAGTAAAGAATTTAACTCTGCGATATTTGAAGAAAGGAATCAACAACATGCCGGTAACAAAACCGCCGATATGGGCTCCCCACGCAACTCCGCCTTGCTGGCCGGCGCTAAGCAGGCTGTTTATCATCTGGAAAATAAACCAGAATAAAAGTACGGCGCCTGCAGGTAAACGAAATGTTGTTATATAGAATCCCAGGGGAACTAATACCAGTACTTTTGCGTGAGGGTAGAGCAGTAAATAAGCGCCCAGCACGCCAGAAATCGCACCACTGGCACCAATCATCGGTATCGTTGATTCGGGATTGGGTATTGCCTGTGCCATGGCCGCGCCAATCCCACACAATATATAAAACAGGATGAATCTCGCATGCCCCATTGAATCTTCAATATTGTTGCCGAAAATCCATAAGTAGAGCATGTTCCCAATCAGATGCATCCAGCCTCCATGTAGAAACATCGAACTTAAGATTGTCGTCCACGGCGGGATAATATCCAGTTGGGGTGGGAGTTGCGTGTAGTCGAAGAGTACGGCCGGTATTAGACCAAAGGCAACCACTCCTGCCTGCCCATGTTCACCAAGTGAAAGTTGCCAAAAGAATACCAGCACGCAACAGACGATGGTGGCCACGGTAATAATAGGCACGATCCGCGTTGGATTATCATCATGTAATGGAATCATCTTTTGTTTTTATGCCTTTTCAGGATGCAAGCACTATACTGAAAAATTGATCGGAAAACAGCATTGGCCACAGTTTGCTTTTGCATGCGCAGAGAAGCTGGTAGGCTTAAGAAGTTGTTTTATCGTTAATACCAGGGGTATCGATGCAGGAGACCATTCATTTAGCCAGTCGACAACGCGAAGAGTTAATAGATATTACCAGTCAGGTACGCAGTATTGTCGAAAAAAGCAATGTAGGTAGTGGGGTTGTTACTGTATATGCGCAAGGTGCTACCGCAGCGACTATGATTCAGGAGAACTGGGACGACAGTGTGCAAAACGATGTCGTTAATCTTTTAAGAAAGACGATTCCGCAGGGTGTCTGGTTACACGATGCCCAGGACGGGAATGGCGATGCGCATCTGAAAGCGGGGCTTGTCGGGCCCTCTGAGACCATTCCTATAATGGGTGGTGAGCTTGGTTTATCCACATGGCAGAACATATTTTTCTGTGAGTTTGATGGGCCGCGTAGTGACAGAAAAGTCGTTTGTACCGTTCTGAGTGTATAGAATTAACCTGTTTTCTTGCAATCTTCAAAAATCTGTATAAACATACAGTTTTTCGGTTTTGAGGCAAGGTAATGCAAGGTCTGACCAAAATACAACAACAAATTCTCAATTTCATCAAGGATAATTTGATGAAGTACCGTACACCACCTACTATGCATGAAATTGCGGTATATATGGGCTATCGGTCTGACAACGCCGCCTATCAGCATCTGCAGGCTTTGGAACGAAAGGGCTTTATTCAATTAAACGGTTATTCGCGTGGAATTGAACTGCTGGCACCTCTTGGTTTGCCTATTGTGGGGCAGGTTGCCGCTGGTCTGCCAATCCTGGCTGAGGAAAATATCGACGACCACATCCCGGTGGAAATTGGTCTCTTTAAACCAAAGGCGCACTACCTGCTGCGTGTTAAAGGTATGAGTATGCTAGGCGCCGGTATATTGGATGGTGATTTGCTGGCAGTGCATAAAACCAGAACGGCGCGTAATAATCAGATTGTCGTAGCCAGAATTGAAGATGAGGTAACAGTAAAACGATTTCGTCAAAAGGGAAATATTGTTAACCTTATTCCTGAGAATGAGGAATTTGACGTAATAAGGGTAGATCTAAGAACTCAGGCATTTACTATCGAGGGATCAATGTGCGGTTTAATCCGCAAAGGTGGCCGCTAGCGATATAGGGTGTAAGGAACTCTGATCGATTCAGCGCTTTCCTGAGTCAGTAGACTACAATTGAAGAGAGAGCAGTACAACGGAGAGTATAGGGTGAAACATGTTACTACGGATCGCCGTCGTCATAAGCGCGTAAAAGTAGATAGATCTGTCTTGAAAAGCTCTGAATATAGTGCTCAGGATTTATCGGAATCTGGTATGCAACTAAGCTGCGATTCAGAACGCAGAAAGGGACGGAAAATAGAACTAACGCTTACATTGAATGCTGAGACATTTAATGTTAGTGCTGAAGTAATGTGGTGTAAAAAAGCTTCTTCCATATACGAATCTGGTTTTCATATTGGTGTACAGTTTGTTGGGCACTCGATTCACCATCAGTTAATTATTAGAGAGTTTGTAGAGCAAGAGTTGAATTAGTAACGCAATGAGCACTAATAGGTTTAAGGAATGGTATTGCGTTGCGGTGCGTATCTAGCCAGATCGACACAAACTTCAATTAAATTTTTAATAAGCTTTGGTGTGCCGCGAGTACTGTCAGTACTGGCAGCCTGGATAATTTCGAATGCTAGATATGGTTTTGAGTGGCGATTTATTGCCCGGTTGATAACATTCGATGCCGAAGAAAAATGAGATTTAGAAGCGCGGCGGTTTGCGGCTTTCTCAAATATGTCTTTATAACCGCAGGACCAGAAACAATGTTCAATATCTTTTTGGTGCAGTCTGGTTACCCGTGATTCCATGCTTTCGTTTTCTCCAATAAAATGACTGGCAGTATCAGTATAATTCTGACCGGCCTTATCGCCATCAGAAAGTACATGCCATTCAATACCCCATTCCTTTGCAAGTTTAATCAGTGGCGCAAGACCGCATTGAGCGAATTCAACAACGGCAATTCCTTCGATATTGAAATCATAACCATTGAGTACAGCTAGTTCTGGTAAAACCCAGAATTCAGTTTCACCTTCCACCAGCAACCAGCAGCGAGCGAAGTTTGCGCTTCCGCGCCGGACTCTTACGTGATAGCTTAGTTTCCTTAGTTCTTCATGCTTAAGTGAATCTTGTCTAACATACCATTGTTTTATAATTCCTTTGAAGCGGGTTAGTCTCCTAACTTTATGCAAGGGTGTAGCAGCGAGTAGCGTGCCAGACTGTGTCGTAATAATTTTTTGGGCATTAATATGTTTTAAAAGACTCCACACTGAAGCAAGGGTCATCAAATGCAGATTTGCTTCAGGGTCTTCAAGCAGCAATTTTGGTTCGACGCCTGGCAGACTGGCCTTAGCAAAATAACTAAGCAGCGCAGCTGTCAGTATGAAGACGCCTGTTTGCAATGCCGCTGATCCATGGTGTGTCTGTAGTACTTTTTCTCCAGGACTACCGCTGTTGCCTAGTATGTCCGCAATCATGGGGTGCATAAGACTGCCTGCACTGACGATATCTGTGGCACGAAGCTCCAGCAATGATCGAGCGGCTTTATATCCCGCCTTTATATCGTCATGCGTCTGATTTGAGCCACCGGTAATTAAGGCTCTATAGTAGTGTTCAATTTCTCTTACGAGTGGAGCAATGTCTTCTTCTGGATTTAAATGAACATCGCACTTATTGTTCGCTGTAACGCCAAGTAGCGTGCTTCCGCGTAGCCAGATAATCGGATTCAGCCTTCGTAAGTCATTTAGCTTATCGATATCATTAACAGATTTCGTATTACCTGGACAATAAATAGACCAGTTTGCAGGAGTTGCTCGATTAGTATCAGAAGGGGAAGCAGTAAGCTGGAAATGGAGTGTGCTTGTTTGGCCACCGTTTACTGGTATCAGCGAAGCAAGAGAATTTAAATCCAGTTTTTGCCACTCTCCTGTTACCAACTCCTTAAAAATCAATTCAATGAATATATCTCCAGCAGGAGTTTTCTTGCTCTCCCCCCGACTGTGGTGAAAGTGCTGGGCCTCAAATACTGGATGTGGGTGTTCTGTATTGCTGAGAGCAATGGATAGGGCATCTAGAATGCTGGTTTTGCCGCAATCGTTCTCCCCAATAAAAATAGTTGTGTCGTCCAGAAGAATATCTGCAGATTTAATTCCACGAAAATTGTTAATGGTAAGGGCGTGAAGATGCATAATGCCGTATTCAATAGTCTGATTAAATCACTGGTTTGTAATTGTATGTTAACTGAGCTTTCGCAGGTACAAATAGTTTCTCAAAAACGGTGTTTGAAAACACCGTTAGCGGATACTTGAATTAAGTGGAGAAAGTGCTAGGTTAACTATAGGATGGTGTTGCCGTTATACTGTTACTCGAAGCTTTCTTCGTTTTTTCGGTAAGACGATTTGACATAAGATTGTTGATCAAGGCTTTTAGTATGGTCAAAATCCCATTAATACAAGAAAAATCAATTAGATAGCTCGTATTGGATTTGAAGTATTTTGCTTCAGATCGTTTTACACAGGAAAGCCTGATTTATTGGAAAACTACTAATGTTAACTATCAGCCGGAACAATAGGGAAACTAGGCGATCAGGGGTTTTTATCGCAGTAGGCCTCCTGCAAGTTCTATTGATCTGTTGTTTGCTGACAGTAGCTCATGATGTACCGGCGGCTGATAAGACCATGCGGGTTGTGTTTATTTCGCCTGGCAAACCGGATAGTGGTTTCTGGGGGCCTTCCATTTCATTCGCAAAAGCCGTTGCGGAGGATCTTAATATTGATTTTGAGGTGGTAATTTCTGCAACCAATTCCAGATTGACACGGCAAGATGGGCTAGATGCAATAAATTCTGCGAATCCAGGGGATTATTTGCTTTCCAGTTACTGGTTTCCTGCAACACAGGATCTTATTCCAGCGGCGAGCGCTAGGGGTGTAAATGTTTTTGTGATTGTGAATCGCTTGCCATACTTTGATAGGGAGCGCTTTGGAAAACCACGTCAAATATATAAAAACTGGATCGGTCATTCCTATATTGATGGTTACCATGAAGGTCTGAAGTTGGCCAATATTATCTCCGGGGAAGTACTTCGTCGAGGTTTAGTCGAAAAGGAAGCCGGGAACATCAATATTACCGGTCTAGTGGCGGGAAACGAGGAAATTGAACTGAAGAATGACTCGGAGCATGTGAGAGCGCTTAGAATTTATGCGGGAACAAGGAAAGAAGTTGATCTAAAGGGAGTTTACTATGCTTACTGGAGCCGGGGCATTGCCCGGGCTATTGTTCCTGAAATGTTAAGGCGACACAGAAATCTGCATGCCGTCTGGTCTCAGAATGACAATATGGCGCTGGGTGCAATAGATGGTCTGGAAGCAAGTGGTCGAAAACCGGGTATAGATATTATCGTTGGTGCTTATAATTGGTCTTCAGAAGCATTGGCTGCTGTGCAAAATGGACAGTTGCATGCGGTTTTAGGTGGTCATTTTATTTCAGCGGGTCTGGCACTGATTTTAATGCATGATCATTATCATGGCATTGATTTTTCTGAGGATACAGGTGCTGAATTTACCGTGCCATTATTTGCCATTACCAAAGAGAATGTGAACCAGTACATTAAGGTGCTTGACAGTAAATACTGGCGCTCGATCGATTTTCGTCATTTTTCCAAAAAGTATAATACTAAACTGGAAAAATATGATTTTTCACCTGCTAACATTTTTGGTGTTAAGTAATAGTAATTTTCGTGCTTGTCTCGTGATTCCTGCAATTTATTAATGTATTTCCTACGGGAGTGGTTGGTAATAAAACTCCCTCAACAGGGGAATATTGAGGGAGTGTCCGCCAATATAGCGGCTATATCTGTAATCATCCTTTTATTTTTTGCCTTTGCCTTTTTTCTTTGCGCGTTTTTTTTCCTTAATTAGTTTCCATTCCTTCAGCTGTTCTTCAGTGAGAACAGCTTGAATCTGATTCCGATGGTTTTTACGAAGTTGCTTAAGCTCTTCGCGCATCTGTTTTTTTACCTGCGGGTCAAGGTTCTTTCTGGAATCACGATCAGCCAAGTCAACGCCATAACTTGCGATGACGTTATTACGTTCTAGTCTGCCAGCCTCCATGATGGAACGAATTTGTTCTGCCTGTTCATCTGATAGGTTCAAGTTCTTCTGCAGCTTTTCTACCCGATTTTCAATACTCTGCTCAGAGTAAGGTCCTTTTCCTCTGCAGTTTCCAGGGTGGGCAGTAGCTAAAGATAGTGTGCTGCATAACAATATTGCCGGAAAAATGTATCTTATTTTCACCTTAACTTCTCCTCTATATTCAAAATGGTATATCCGATTCAATTGTAGATATAAACGCAATGTGTATAGATTGGTTTACATGGTAGTGAGGGAAGACAAATACATCTGCGACATCCCATGATTTAGAGTGTCGTAAACCAGGCGTGACTGCATCTGCAAAATAAGCGGCGAATCATTTCAGAAGTATAAAAAGCGGTTGGGCTAAATAACCGTGCAGAAATCACAATCAGGACGTGAGTATTTAGTAGCAGGTTAAAGCAACAAACCCCGCGAGAGCGGGGTTTGTTATGTGTCACTGTAGCACTATTCTTCGGCTGTTGATTCCTCTGTAGCAGCAGAGCTTTCTTCTGCAGGTGGTGCAACCTCTTCTTCGATTGCGGGTGCCGGTTCTTCTGCAGCGGGTTCTTCTACAGGAACTGGTTCCTCCTCAATCAGATTCACGGAGGCCTTTTCGCGTAGACCTGTCACATAATCATTAATTCGTTGAGACATCATTATGCGCTGCAATTGTGGCTTTACCTGTTCCAGAGTCGGTTTATTGGCTTCTCGCATGTCTTCAACCAGGATGATATGCCACCCAAACTGGGTTTTCACCGGTTGCTTGCTGTATTGGCCAACCTCGATTGACTGTAAAGCCATAGCGAATTCTGGAACATAACTACTTGGGCTGCTCCAACCCAGGCTGCCACCTGATTTACCGGATGGACCAGTGGATTTTGCCTTGGCAACTTCTGCAAAGTCAGCGCCAGCATCCAGTTCAGCAATGATAGCTTTTCCTTCGTCTTCGGTCTGAACAAGAATATGACTCGACTTGTACTCCTTGTCCGGTCTGGCTTCGACCTGACGTGCATATTCTGCAGCAACATCTTCATCCGTTACAGGATTCTCAGTCATCTTGTCGTTTATGAGTTTTGATACCAGCGTGCTTGCCGCCTGACGGTTAATTTCTGCAGCAATCTGTGGATCCAGGTGCAGATCGTTTGCAGCAGCTTCCTGACGCAACAATTCCAGCCCAATTAATTCTTCCAATGTATTGTCCCTATTTGCAGCTTGACCGGCTGCGCGACGCGCTTCCAGTAAATTGTCCAGTTCAGGTTGAGTCAGTTCAACACTGTTGACCTTGGCTATCACCTTGCCTTCAGGTTGCATTGGTCTGCCAGGATCAGATTTATCACAGGCATTTAGAGTTATAAACGCTACCGCGATGAAAGCTAGTTTTAGATACTTAGACATAACGTCTCCCACTTCCCGTTTATTAAATTAAAAAATTCCTCTGAGTTTCAATTCGGAGGGTAAGTTGATGCAAACAGGCATCGGTTTTCCATCATCAAAAAGATATGAAATCAGTTACCGGATGAAAGCTGCCGTGTCATCGGCTTGTTCATCTGGTGTTAAAGATTGAATACTTAGCGCATGAATTTCTTTCTGCATGGCATCTGATAAAGCCTTATAGACCATACGATGACGTTCAATTTTGCTTTTGCCAATAAACTGTTCAGAAATAATCTTTACGGAAAAATGTCCGCCGCCACTTGCACCAGTATGTCCAGCATGCAGTGCGCTCTGATCTTCAATTTCCAGTTTGGCTGGTGCCAGGCTGCTCTGCAAACGCTGCCTAATCATTTTGAGCCGATCACTCATTAGAGTACCTTTTTAAACGGTTTTACCATGACATCTTGGTATACCCCTGCTTTAACAAAGGGATCTTGTTTAGCCCATTCTCTGGCCTCATCAAGGGAGGCGAATTCGGCGATTACCAGACTGCCACTGAAACCAGCCGGTCCCGGATCATTGCTGTCAATGCTAGGATGCGGGCCCGCTATAATCAGACGACCTTCTTGCCGCAATGTCTGTAATCGCTGAAGGTGAGCGGGCCGGGCTTTTTTCCGCAATTCCAGA
>CAJHXT010000239.1_pt1 | contig 10781 bp, 11 predicted proteins | sample 9198451 | NCBI WGS metagenome assembly CAJHXT01 (sample SAMEA7708326, study PRJEB35096) | sediment metagenome | biome: marine neritic benthic zone biome [ENVO:01000025]; feature: sediment [ENVO:00002007]; material: shallow marine sediment [ENVO:03000034] sea grass bed [ENVO_01000059] ... | reverse complement strand
GCCTTTGTCGTGCCACGCCGAGCCCAGGTTGTTGCGGTCTCTCGCCACACTCGGATGGTCTTCGCCGAAGGTTTTTAGATCGCTGGCCAGGGCCTGTTCATAGTACGCAATCGCCTTGTCGTAGTTACCTTTCGCATGCCACGCCCAGCCCAGGTTGTTGCGATCTGTCGCCACACTCGGATGGTCTTCGCCGAAGGTTTTTAGATCGCTGACCAAAGCTTGTTCAAAGTACGCTAGCGCTTTGTCCAACTTACCTAAATTGAGCGCCATTAAGCCCGCAGCATTCAGATAATCACTATTATTTCTTTCAAGCAAAACCGCCTTTTGATAGTTCTCATAGGCGTCTGAATATTCAAGATCAAGCTCCTGAAATCCCGCTAATTCGAAAGCAGTTTCGGCGGCTTGCTTGTCATCTAACTTTTGTTTTTCTTTCAATAAATGTTTGATTTCAGGAATATCATATCGATCCTTGGCGTCTTTTATTTTTTGTGTCAGTTCATGTTGTTCGTCCAGTCTTGCAATTCTACTTTCTAATCGATCTAGTTTTTCCAATAGTTCTTGACTATAAGCTAGTGCCTTTTGATATGCCTCGGCATCACTCAATTGCCTTTGTTCAATTTCCTGGACTTTTTTTACGTATCCTGCAATACGCAACTCTAAATTTTTCACTTTAATTTTATAATTTTCAATTCTCTCTAAATCTTTCGGATCTCCCGTAATATTGACAATGCCGTTATTCACAGCAATTTGTAGGGGTACTCCTTCTACATTTATAGTGCCCTTATTAATACCAACCTGGATACCAAGATTCCCCTTCAGCTCTTGCTCAATATTAATGTTGCTTGCGAAAGCAAACCAGGGAACTAACGCAATTGATAGCAATACTAGCCTCATTGTCCGGATTCTTGATTTGTCTGATCAGGGAGGTTGATATTGATTGTGCCTTCATTAACAGGGACTTGTACGCCACTATCACCATTCATTACCTGGTTAACGGTTATGTTATCGGTTTTATCGGTGGACAGAGTTTCAGTATAAGCATAAACACCCAAGGCAATTACAGCGAAAAAGAAGGAGAAAACTAAAAATAGGCGCATCAGTTGAAAGGTTTGCTTTTCTGTCAGATTCGCAAAAATGCGAAGAGTTAACCACTTTTTATACAGTGACCAAAAGACAAAAGCGCCTATTGCACCCAACCCTGCAATTCCGACTGCGACTTCCCAAAATGTTGAATAGTCCATCATTTCTATGCGTAGTAAATTTATTCAATAAGCAAGATTATAGGTGAAGATTCAAGATGTTCATATTCGGTGACCGCTTTGGGCGATCAGTTGTCATATAGTATAACCACGTACTGCTACAGCTTTCGGCTTTCAAGCAATCGTTTATTTATAACGAATCCGCTGGTAAGTCTTGCCGACAAGGACGTTTTTTACCTAAGTTTCATTCAGTGCTTTAACCTCTTTTGCAATCTGTGAAACAGACCATCCCATTTGTCTTAGCGCACGGATTCTCGAGGACTAGTGTAAACACGTGCCTGCTTTGGTGGCGGGTTTTATGGGCGCGAAAATGCTGTTTAATTGGGCTTAAAATGGTGTGATAAATAGACGGTTTAAATAGATCGGACTACACTGAAACGTGGTCTGTCCCCGGTTTTTCCGGACCGGTAAAAACTAACGCTTTTCTCGTCCGGTTATCTGCGCCGTTATGCCCAGTAAAGGAAATTTATGAATGACTTAATATTTGACTTCTTTAAAGAACTGGTGAGAGCCTGGCGCGAAGGCCCGGCAGTATTAAGGCGATTTCTCGTAGCTGGAGTAACTTGTGTAGTTATAGCGATGGTTCTTGGCTTAACTGGGGAATTGATAAATGATTATCAAAACACCTTAGAATCATTCACTGTTGCGTTTGCAGGTGCAGCAGGCGTACTCAGTTTTGGTGTATATATTTATAGAAAATCTATAGAGGAAACAGAGCGCGAACAGCAGATAGAAGCTGTTGAACAAAGAGTAAAAGACAACCCAAAAGAAACTCAAGCAGCATGGGAACTCGCCAGAGTAAAACTTGAGTCGTATTTAAATAGAAATCTTAAGCAAGTCCGTTCAATATTTTGGCTTACTGTTTTCGTAATGTTAGTTGGTTTTGCCTTAATCGGATTTGGTGTTTATAGTGTCATTGAATCGCCGGGCAAGCTGGCGGCAGCTGTTATCGCTTCTGGATCGGGAGTCCTTGTGAATTTCATTGGCGCGACTTTCCTTGTTCTGTATAAATCTACCATGACTCAAGCAACTGAATACGTTTCAATTCTCGAGCGAATAAATGCAGTTGGGATGAGTGTTCAAATACTAGATACCATAGATGATGATGAGAATAAGTTAAAACAGCAAACAACAGCGGAAATATCAAAACAGCTTTTAGCCCTTTACACTTCTCCCCAAGAAGGCATAAAACGAATTTAATGGGCCAGAGGATCTGTTAAACACACTGTTAGAATGTCTCGAATCGGCTCCAGAAGAGGACATTAATTTTACTCCGACCCCAATAATTCGAAGCGGCTTTTAAGCTGACGTTCAATATTGTTTTATCTTGACCAACCTTATTGGTATTAAGGAGAGCGATACCTCAGTTTTTCAATTTGTCTCAATACGCAGTCTGCACTTCCCTAATTTGAGTGTCCGGTCTAATAGAGGAGCTTCAGTTTGTGCTCGATTTTCCTTTTATAATGTCCTGGCCAATCGAAATCCATCATGGATTTCCCCTAGATATTTGACTGATAGGCAACGGGCAGCGGAGCGTAGGCACTTTGGGCCGCTTGCCCAGCAACCGCCGCGCTTGACTTTCTCGCCAAAAGAAAAAAATATTTTTTTCCAAGCGTGACCATCTGGCGGCGCGCCTATGTAGTCATGATGCCAGTCATCCTGGACCCATTCCCAAACGTTTCCATGTATATCGTATAAACCAAAAGCATTAGCGGGATACTGGCCAACTTCCGTTGTCTTTTCCAAATAGGTACCACTGCATGGATAATCACCGAAAGGAAATTCTCCACTATCATTAAAATTAGCATGCGTCGCAGAGATATAATCACCGGTGTTGAAGGGTGTTGTTGTTCCTGCCCGTGCGGCGTATTCCCACTCAGCTTCACTCGGCAGTCGATAATGAACGCGGGTTTGTTCACTCAGCCATTCCGCATAGGCATTTGCATCTTTCCAGCTTACATTAGTAACCGGCCTTCGGCCGCGGCCCAGGCCGTTATCTTCCAGAAGCCGTCGGCCGGTCGCTTGAGTAAATCGATCATACTCATTGAAGGTCACCGTGGTTTGGCCTAAAGCAAAACGCCGGATATTTACTCGATGTTGTGGCCCTTCGAATTTTGTTCTTCCTGATTCCTCTTCAGGTGATCCCATGATGAACGTTCCCTTGGGAATCACGACCATAGTCGGACCAGAGCTTCCATCTTTTAGTCTGTCATTAAACGTATCGCCTGCGTTTTGCTTGTTTCGAACTTCTAATCCTTCCTTCGACGAAGTACTGACTTTATCCTTCGGCGTTGATGATTGTTTCTTCAAAATGATGGTATGCGAGATACTGCCTTCAGTTAGATCCAAAGATTCAGTTTTACTTCGATAACCCTTGGCATTTACCCGAACCTTATAGTGATCTGGTGGTAGCACTATACCGCCCGGTTGATAGCTTTCCTCTCTATTAATCAAATCGACTGTTGCATTGTCCGGTACAGTATTGATTCTGAGGTGATACAGTTCGACTTCGGTAAGCAATTTGATCGCCCGCTTTGCTGCGTCCCGCACAAATCGATCACGATCATCAATCATCGCTTTCAATAATCTAATACTGTCTCTCTTGAAGCACTGATTCTCCCTAGCCTGGATTTCAATTTTAATAATGGCTGCCAGTCTAATATCGGGATCATTACTAGAGATCATCTGTTTTATATCACATGACAATGGTTTGTGTGGGCTATCAAATATAAGCAGATCACCTTCGCCAGTGGGATTAATAAGTCTGGGCTTTTGTTGGTGGTTACTATCTTCTTCAACTTTCTCTTTTATGCTTCGGTAAAGACTTTGCACGGTGATAGCCCCAAACTCATCAGACGCCTCGCCCGACGCTACGGCATCAACTATGGCTTGTGTGAACAATGCGTTTTCTCGTTCAGGCACACCGTCCATTACCTCCCGGGCCACTGTGGTTGCATCCGTTGCAGTGATAATAAACCGACCCTCACCTTGACGCTCTTTAAAAGCATCGGAGTGCGTCGTAGCGAAATCGCTTTCGGTAATTTGGCTTCCAGATCGCACACCGGCGAAAGAACCACTGTAACAACAATCTAGTAACAACAGCTGCCGTTTGCTACGGCTTTGATCCATTACTTTCCTTAGGCGGCCGCAATCAATGCTAGTTTCAGGAATCGCATCGGGATCTGTATCAGACAAAATTAAGCAAAGCGTTTCGTTATCAGGTCGCTCACCATGACCAGCGAAATAAAAAAGCAATAGGTCGTCACGCTTTCTCTTTTTAAAAAAATGTGCAACCTCTATTCGTACTTCGTGAGAAGATTCATCATGATTCAGTACTTTAACATTTTTGGAATTAAAGCCACCATGTTGACACAATAGATCTAGTATTGAGTCAGCATCAGCGTGGGATTTTTTTAACTCCGGAAAATTTGCATATTTGTGCTTTTCCGTTGCGATGATTAGCGCGTATTTATCAGCCATAACCAGCCTATTCAAACTCTATTTTTGTTTTTCGCTTAATGCGGCAACCCAGGCTGCTAGTTTTTCCGGCGAGGTATCTGCTGGAAATTTGGCGCGAGCGCCGTCTATTTCCAGTTCCACCTCACGCTCACGACCGCGTTTTAGCCAATCCGCCACATGGTTTAATGTAGATAATAAAAGATCCGGCAAAACTTTCATTACCAACTGCCCTACTATCACCGCTTCGGCAACCCGGTCACCGGGTTTTGCTGGCTGTGATGCAAGCGCTGCTTGTTCAATACTCTGCCAATCTTGCGATTCAGACAACAAATCACGAGTCAAGCGATCGCGAAACTCATCATCATCATCGGGATTAACGAATAATGTGAATTTTAACGAATTTTGGTCCGCCATTTCTAAATATCTCCCTTCATTTTACTATTCACAAATATGCGATGCTTCTCCTCTCAGCACTAAAGAGATTATTTAGCCTATTAGATTATAGTTAATTTACCTTAGTATGAAATCTCATTTATCCATTTGTTAGTATTTGAATTAGCGCCTTTCTAACTATATAAGAAAAAATCGTATTTTGTAGAGTGTAAACCAGCAATCATATAGGCATCTACTGCACCGGACGCGAAAATAACCACTTGCCCGTATACTGTAACGTTCGAGCTAGCTTAGTTTTTAACTGAGGGATTTGCTCGTGCTAGTATAAACACGTACTTCGCTTTGGGGGCGGTTTTTAAGAACGAAAAAATACTGTTTAACTGGGCTTAAAACGGCGTGATGGATAGACGGTCCAAATTGATCAGACTACACTTATCGACAAAGTGAATTTGATGATCTGGACCAGAACCTCTTGAGGGCTTGATGATTCATGAGAAATGGGAATTTATCCACAGCGTACATAAAGTGTTTGACAGACCCAATGGTCCGTTAAACACACCGTTATGTGTAAAAAGGCTTCTAATGTCTGAGCAATGGTTGCAAGAAGAAACCTATAAGACGTTGTCGACATACGGCAGTAGTGCTATAAAAACAGTCTTATTACTAAATGGCGGCGCAGTTCTTTCGCTTTTAACGTTTCTCGGCAATTTTTTGAAAAATGGTGGTACCTCGTTAGATATGGCCTGGCCGATGGGGTGTTTCCTAACAGGCATTATATTGGGTAGTACAGCAAATATTCTTGCCTATTTTACACAATTGTCCGCATTCAATAGCCGTGTTACGGAGGAAAATAAGATAAGTCACTGGATAACGGACGTAAATTACATTCGTTGGTTTAACTCAATAATGGTATGCATAGTACTTGGTGTTCTTTTATTTTGTGTGGGAGCTTTTTTTGCATTATTGAAATTGCAATCAATCACATAAAAATATATTAGCGGACCGGAGAGTCTGTTAAATACACTATTATGTTGCAAGGAGATTAAATGGCAAGTGAAAAGCCATCAATGATTTTAAAATCTAAGGCCGACATGACTTCAGAAGAAATTTCCGCTCTTTCGGATGCAGAAGCATGGAAAGTAATTTACTCATCTCGACAACGGAGGGCTAAAGATAATAGGCTACACGTCTGTTTTACAGGTTTTGGATTAAGCAAAAAACAAGAGCTAGCTAATTTAGCGTTGGTTAACCGATTTAAAGATGTTTATTCTGTAACTAAAAAACTAGATTATCTGGTTGGTGGTGACAATGCTGGCCCAAAAAAATGTGAAGGCAGCGTCACAAGGAGTTCAGTTCCTAAATGAACAACAATTTACAAATCTTGTACTAACAGGTTAGGTTCCAAATGAAACATAAAATTCTTTTAGCGGACCATAGTATCTATCAAACATTCTGTTAGGAAAAATTCATGGAATATGCAGCAATCACAATTTCTGTTCTTGCACTTTTGCTCAGCGGGTTTACATTTTATTGGGCTAGCCTTAGAGAGGTTAGAAAGCTGTTTCTAATTCGTATTGACAAAGTTGGATATTTTAGCAACCCAGAATTTGCGTTGGTAAATGGAGGATCGCGAGATCTACTAATCACTAGTATTGAATGTGGTTTTGTCGCTGAAAGCGAAATAGTCGGGTGTTTTTATCCAGCACAAATTGTAAATTTTGAAGAAAATGACTCGATGCATCTTGCTGCAGGAAAGTCATTACATTGTAAGGTTAAATTTACAGAAGGTTTTTCTGCAAGCATAATTAAGGAAGCTCTTCGAGACGAAAACTCTTCTCCTCCAATATATCTTCGACGATTTAAAATTAACGTATCGTGGGTAGAGCCAAATGGTGAGGACAAAAGGGCCTCTGTAGTGCCAAACAAGTATGGCTTTTCTGAATCTGGAAAAATAATGAGCTATATTCCCTTAATTAAGAAATATGATTTATATAAAGAACCATATAAGCCCTAGAATATTTATCAAATGGAAGACAAAGAGCTTTATAGAATCGCAATAGATACGAGAAATATGGAAATCGGCCTATTTTGGCAGAGGTCTAACTATTTTCTCGTCTTAAATACTGCCATTGCTGTAGGTTTCTTTTCAGTTTCAGAATCAAAGTACCAAATTGCGCTTTCAATTTTTGGCATTGTTGTATCGTTCCTATGGTTCTTAATAAACATTGGCAGCAAGTATTGGCAGTCTAGGTGGGAGCATAGAGCCAGCCTCATCGAAACTAAACTTGGTGAGAACATTGATCTGTTTTCTGCCTCTAAAGAAATTGTAGATTCTGATGTAGAAGCGTCTCTCTTAAATCATAAAAAGGTAAAGCAACTCAGTCTGTACGACCGCTGGGTAATGAGAAAACCATCAGTTAGCAAAATAATGAGTTGGCTTGCCGCAATATTTATTGTTTTATGGTTATCGGTATTTATTATAGAAGCAAACGAAATTGACTCTAACAAGGCACCAAGCCCGAAAACAGCAGAAAGCGCCTCGCCTGTAAGCTAAAATTTTAACCGTTAGTAAAAAATGACTCATATCGGCTCAGAAGTGGACATTAAGAAAACGTGGTTCTATCCCCGTTTATCTAAAACACCTCTCGTTCCTCGCTCTGAAAGTTATCGCCGCTGATTCGCGACGTTTAGTGACAATTGAAGGATATAGGTAGACACTTATGAACAGTGATTCAGACAAATACTATGAAATGCATGAGTCATACAGCAAGACACTTCGCGCTTGGCTAGTTGCGTATGGTGTAGGTGGCCCAATAATATTCCTAACTCAAAAAGACGTTGCAAAGTCTATCTCATCATCTGAAGATGCTCTACTTATTACATGCTTATTCTTTGGTGGCGTAATTCTCCAAATATTTGTTACGGCACTAAATAAATGGATTAATTGGTATTTACATTTATTTACGGCTGATCCTGATTGGGTAGAAACTAAAGGACTTAGAATTATCAAGTGGATAAAAGGAATAGCTATAGTTGATATCTTGTGTGATGTCGGCGCAATTACCTTGTTTATGTGGGCAACATTAGAGGTATTACTCATATTTGGTACTGCTGGTAATGCCTCCTGAGTAATTCCAACCGGATATGTTCTGCGCACTTGACAATATATTTCTAGCATTATGCAGTAAAGGGAGGTCATAAAGAAATGCCAAACGTTCGTCTACCAGTAGCTGTTTGCGCGGCAGTTGCTGAAATACTGAATGGATCACATGATTCATTAAATGCTTTGTTTGAAGCAGCTGGTGCACCAGGGCCACCCCCTACTCTTGCGCACCATTCTAAATGGAAAACATGGCTGCAGAAAATTGGAAATGATCCTAAAACGGATAGTCTGGCCGTGCTTGGCAATATAATTGAAGAATTTATGGACGTAACTCCATTGCCTGGCAATGAAGTGCTAGATACATTTCTTGGAGGCGGTTTCCGTGACCCTCTTGATGAATACAACAAAAGAAAGAAACGTTTAGTAAGTATTTTAGAAGAACACGGATTTCGATACTTCAGAGGTGGTAGAGTAATTCAGATAGGGCAGCCTGATCCCATAGATTTAGAACCTATTAGAGGCGAAAACGAAGAAGGGAGCAAGCCTTCTTGCCTGGATGAACTTCTCAAGATAATTATCAGAGGCCTTCCCAGATCTATACAACCTCTAATACACAGAAGAAAGGGATCGCAGCCATTATCGTTTTCCTCAGAATATGATATCCAAGATTTACTGCATGCTTTGTTACGGCCTTGGATTTCGGACATACGCCCAGAGGAGTTCTGCCCAAGCTACGCCGGTTCAAATACAAGAATGGATTTTCTATTACCCCAGCATAACCTTGTAATAGAAACCAAGAGAGTGAGGGACAAAACTCATGCATCAAACGTTGGCGATGAGTTAATCATTGACATTGAACACTATCGAAAACATCAAAACGCTGATCATCTTTGGTGCGTAATATATGATCCGGAACTGTATATCTCAAACCCTAAAGGAATGGTTAGTGATTTAGAGGGCATGAGATCAACACCTGAAGGCAACCTGAAGGTAAAAGTGATAGTGGTGGGCGCTAGCGCATAACAAGGTTATGAGCTTCTAAGATTCGCTGCCGGACACAACAAAGTTGCACCCTATTACACTATGTTAGGTATACAAGAAGTCTATGAAATCCCATTTCAACTTAGTTTTTGTAAAGAACATAATCGAACCAATTGATGTAGCGATTGAAAGCTACAAAGTTGATATGACATCCCATCCTGATCCAGATAGTTTTGGTCTGTTTGATCAATACGAGCAATTTTTAGGTATAGGGTTTACAGTATGCCAATTCTTTTTGTCGTCAGTCCATAAAGGTAAAAATAAGGGATCGGTTTTTCTAAAAGGCCCTTTTCATTCAAGTGGCAAGTCATATGCTCAAATTACAAATGCATGCGCTAATTATTGGAAACACAATGAAGAATGGAATAGAACTAACTTAAGTAGTCAGGCAAAAGGTACGTTGAAAGTATTTGAACAGCTTTCAGTAAATGCTTGGGATTCGTATCCTCTTTCACAAGTATTCGATACCTTACTGGGTAACCATGGCTCGTTTAGAGAATTGTTAATAGAATTAAATAGCTGGGCAAATCAAATTAGTCAACAACCCTAACAAAGCCATAAACCTGACCGTAAAAATAGTTGCTTTTACACCCACTGCTTTACTACCGCGGCGCGGTTATAATGGCGTTGTCAAATAGTATTAACTTAAATTTCTCGTTAGGTAACTCCACATTATCATCCCTATTTTTCAATTAGTTCTGAATAAGCAACTCCTTTCTACCCTTCCCACGCCCACTACCGCCGACAACGAGAATCGTGGTTCACTTTTCGAAAAATTACCGGAATTTCATTCCGGTAATACGCCGGTTGATTTAGCTCGATTAAACTCATTGCTAAACACATTTATGTATTGAGTAAGTTTTACCGGTATCGCTTCCGGTGAACGAGTGTTTTCGGCTATTAGTTTTACTCGTTACTACTCATCGATAAGGCGTCAAGATTATTGAGTCGCTTATTCCGGAAGTCTTTCCGGTAAATGAGTAAATCGTTTTAATTTTTATGCTTGCTATATCGAGTACGGCACGGAGAAACTAACTGTTTAGTAAAGTATATTTAATATTGTTTACCGGCAGCTATAAATTTATTTTCCGGTGTTACCGGAAGATTCACTGGACAAGTTTCCGGAAGCGGCTTCTACACTTAAAGTAAACCAACACGCCGTGAGGCGTTTACTTCCGATACTGGAGGCTTTTCGTATGGACTTTTCTGAAACATTACCGAGCTTTTTAGCTTTTCGTTTAGTTACCCATTATCCACTCGTTCATCGGGAGTCTAGACATGGATTCCGGTCATGAGCGCTCATTCGATCTACAAGAAGCCGCCGAGTTTTTGCACCTGTCACCCGCCGCTTTGCGGGAGAAGGTGCGTTCCGGACAAGTCCGGGGAGCGAAACCGGGAAAATGCTGGGTATTCCTGCAATCAGAGCTTGTGGCCTACCTTCAGTCTTTGTACCCTACTCTTGAGCAAACGCTGTGTGGTGACTGGAAGGAGGATAGTCCATGTCACTCTATAGACGCGGTGAAGTC
>CAJHXT010000311.1_pt1 | contig 11016 bp, 12 predicted proteins | sample 9198451 | NCBI WGS metagenome assembly CAJHXT01 (sample SAMEA7708326, study PRJEB35096) | sediment metagenome | biome: marine neritic benthic zone biome [ENVO:01000025]; feature: sediment [ENVO:00002007]; material: shallow marine sediment [ENVO:03000034] sea grass bed [ENVO_01000059] ... | reverse complement strand
TTACTGGATACAGGGCTTTCTTCATTAGCAAAGTACGGTTCACTAATCGTATTAGGCCGGATTTGGTATCGAATTTTTTGCCCTTATTATTAATACTTTGTATAAATAAACAATCAAATTACTGATTGCATAGCTTAATACGATTAGTGAACCGTACTTTGCTAATGAAGAAAGCCCTGTATCCAGTAACACTAATGCCACGATACCCACTACTATGAAGTGAATAATGTAAACTCCATATGAATTGCTGTTTATACGTTTTATAACAACACCACCTTTATTGAGATAGTACCTGAACGTACTCACCATAATATAAAGCAACCCCAGTAATGACAAGTGAAAACCGGACCAAATCAGCGCCAGATCGACTATCTTTGAAAAAATAAAGTGACCAGGATTAAGAAAAATATTTACCAGAAAAATAATATACACATTCATCGGTATCCAGATGGTACCGGCCAAAATATAGTATAGCGTCTTACTGGCTGGTTTGACGTCAAAAACATTTTGTTTGTAACTCAGCGCTCCCAGTAAAAACATTAGAAAATAAATCAAAAGTCTTTCATTTTGAAAATCAAGCAGAAAAGTTTTTGTCCAGCCGTACAAGCCAAAATAGCTCATGCAAAAACTAAATATAAAACCAAGAACAAATATTGATGCGACCGCCGTTTTGAGACCAAACTTGATTTTTACTGGGTTAACTCTTGTTAATAGCAAGTAAAGCATATCGAACAGAAACAATACCGGTAGGAACCACAACCAGCCCTGGTTAATTAAAATATCACCACTGAAATGAAAATAAGACAATAGATTGTCCTGAGGCAGGTTTCGCGAATATAGAAATATGACTTTATAGAGTGGAATCAGCGTTAGAACAGCGATAATCCATGGCAGCATCAGCCTTTTTAATCTTGATTTTACAAACGACCAGGCCGTCCTGGTTTTTACTGACAAAGGCGTAAAATAACCCGAAATAAAAAACATGGTTGGCATTAAAAACATGTCAATGATCAAATTCAGAATGCCCGCCAGATCATTTTTGGCGGGGTCATTGACTATCCAGAGCGAGGATAACAGACCACTTCTTTCGTATACCCAACCGGCGTGATTGACTACTACCAATAAAATCAAGAATGTCCTCAGGTTATCTAAAAACAACAACCTGCCTTCTTTGACTGGGAAGGTACTATCACTCATTTTACTGTCTCCAGAATTCACTAACTAAAGGTGTGTAATGTAGCCACATGCGTCTTGCAGTTGGTTGAACTATGGAGTATTCCGGCTTTTAACATATGACTCACACAAAATACTCTACACAAACTGATAAGCCTTGGCTATGTCTCAAAAAACAGGTCATATATGCCTAAATTGATACGATAATAATATTGAATTCACACCATATCTGCCATAGTGTTGTGCGATTCTTTTAACTCAAAGTGTACTGCAATGAATTTAAATCAAATTTTCCGATCTGCTGTATTGCTTTTAGCGATTTTTTTAACAGCCTGTTCAAAATTTGGTGATTCAGCATCAAAAAATGCTGATGCGAGCGATCCAGGTAGTGGAAACGCTCCCAATCCATCACTCAAAACTTCGCCTCTGATTCACCTAAATCAAGTTGGTTTTTACGCCACTCAAAAAAAGCTTGCTGCTGTTATCAACAGTCCTGCAACTACGTTCTCTATTATCTCTGCTAGTGACTCAGCGAAGAAGTTTACCGGCAAGCTTTCCAGCGCAAGCGTCTGGCCCTACTCAGAACAATCGGTGAAAATTGCCGACTTCTCAGAAGTAACAGCACCTGGCGTATATCGGGTAAGCGTTGAAGGAGCTGACGACTCACATCCTTTTTCCATTGGCCGTGCTGTTAACGATGCCTTGACAAAAGCATCGCTTAAGTCATTCTACTTCCAACGTAGTAGCACCGAGCTAAGTAAACAATACGCCGGTATCTGGGCGCGACCGGCAGGTCATCCGGATACAACAGTATTGGTTCACTCCAGCGCAGCGTCACCAAAGAGGCCTGAGGGATCTAAAATTTCTTCACCCGAGGGCTGGTACGACGCTGGAGACTACAATAAATACATCGTTAATTCCGGTATCAGCGTATACACCCTGCTCGCCGCTTATGAGCACTATACAACTTACTTTAATAGCTTAAATACCGACATCCCCGAAAGCAGCAACACTATTCCTGATGTTCTGGACGAAGCACTCTGGAATATTCGCTGGATGCTATCTATGCAGGACCCAGCTGATGGCGGCGTTTACCATAAGCTAACAACGAAAAAATTCAGCGGTGCGGTTATGCCGCATGAAGACACTGCAGAACGTTACGTGGTACAGAAATCGACTGCCGCTGCGCTGGACTTTGCCGCAACAATGGCCGTGGCCAGTCGGATATTTCGTCAATTTGAAAGCGAATTACCCGGCTTCGCCACACAATGTGAAGCAGCTGCCGTCAAAGCCTGGAACTGGGCAGTAGCAAATCCCAATATTCACTATGTTCAACCGGCCGATGTTCGAACTGGAACCTATGCCAATCCCACTGACACCCTTCAGGACGAAAGAGCCTGGGCAGCGGCGGAGTTATATATCACTATGCAGAACGATAGCTATTACACTGCATTCAGTGAAAACTCAGCATCGGCCCATATACCGGGCTGGCGCTTTGTTGGCACCCTGGCCTGGATATCACTGGCACATCATCGTTCAAGCCTGACACCCGCTGCCAGTACCACTCAAATCACAAATGAAATCACTACATTGGCTGATACCCTGCTTGATGCTCAACAGGCTTCCGCCTATAAGATTGTTATGGGCGCGGCAGCGGATGATTTTAGATGGGGCAGTAATTCCGTCGCGTTGAATCAGTCCATGATATTGTTACTGGCCTATCAACTCACTAATAACAATAACTATCTTGTAGCCGCCGAATCAAATCTCGATTATGTTCTGGGGCGCAATGCTGTTGGTTTTAGTTTTGTAACTGGACACGGCACCGTTACACCGCTGGCAGTACATCATCGCCCATCAGAAGCTGATGGTATTGCGGCACCAATCCCCGGACTGATAGCAGGCGGCCCACATGATGGTCAACAGGATTCGGCCTCGTGTGCTAGGAGAGATGTCTCCTATTCCTACAACTTGCCGGGATTGGCCTATATTGACCATTGGTGCAGCCATGCAACCAATGAGGTCGCCATTAACTGGAACGCTCCATTGGTTTATGTTGCCGCAGCCCTGGAAAGCATCTATGCACCCTAGGCAATTAGTATTTTTAGCAATCGAATTTCTATTCAGTCGAGCCCTCTGTTTACAGGGGGCTTTTTGTTTTGACTCACTCTAACCGGCCAATCACTACCAGCATGAAACATCTGAAGGTTCTTTAACTATTCCAAATGAGTTATTTGGGCACTAGCTAAATCTGCTCTATACCCTAAGTCTAATTTTTTATTAAATCCCCGCTTTACTATTCACACGTCTCGGCCAATACCGGGGCTTCAGTCTGATCAAAATTATTCCTAAGACCACCATATACAGAAATTAGATCGTGCATTGCTGACTCGCTATATTCCTTAATCCCGGATACCAACATATGCTTTTCACCCCGACCGACGACCTTCTCATTCTCAATAAAATCAAATGCCAGCGTAATTAGCCCCCTCTTTCCTTCGCATTCAAATAAAGACTCAGTTGGCTCAATTCTCGGTGATTGTGCATCTAAGTTTTCCAAATTCAGGACCATCGACTGATACATCACCATTGGCCTGTTCGGATTAATCATTGCGTTCTTTTCAGCCATTAATGGGACGATCACATGAGGAAAGGTAGTCCCTGAAAACGCCACGTAACTTCTAATAATATTTTCAACAAGCGAAGGGTTTTTAGTCATCTCACCAGAGCGCTCAACTGACAAATATGGTTTCTCACCATCTGTAATAACAAGCTTATTGGATGCCTCAGGCAATGCCAGATTGACCTGTTCAGTAACCAGTTTCAGAAAAGAAAAATTCATCTTTTGGCTGATGCCGTATTTCTCAAGAACCAGAGAAAAAAGCAGATCTCCCGGCACACAAAATCTTTTCGCATCAGCGTTGTGCAACGGATTGAAGTCATTGGCTAGATTCTTGGCGAAACTGCTGCCCTGTTCCCGGCTAAACCATATTTTCTCAGCATCTTCCTGATAGTACGGACCTAACATTTTTCAACACCCTGATTGTCAATTGAATAGTGAATTCGATTACTCGCAGAAGATATCTGCAGAGTAAGATTCATATTTAAAAATTGGGGAGGGATGATACACATATTCACGCCCTCTTGCTACTTGCGTACCAGCAGTAAACTTCCATTTTCCCGGGATTTTTTCAGGACGCTTACTCTGCGAATCCGTCTTTTAACAGTACCCTCTGCGCTTACCATGAGCTTATCTTTTCTATCTCTCACTAATCTTTTTCAAACACTTCATCTTCCCATAACTAGTATCTGATTTGATGCAGAACAGCTGATGCAAAAATCAGCACCGCCATATAAATAATGGCTGGTAATAACTGTGTTTTTTTCCAACTAGAATGCAATCCAAAAACAATAGCAAGTAATCCAGCCCAAGCAAGACAATAGAGAAAGTGAACCTGCGATGCCCACTCGCTCAGATTCGGTTGCAAAGCGCGTGGTCTTCTGGAATATCTCCAGCGTCTTATATCAGTTTCAATTAATGAGAAATCACCGCGTTTTTTCCTGACCCAGGAAGTCAACTAATACAAAACCGTATGCACTATAGCTCGATGCAACGCATAGACAATACAACCAACCGTAAAAATAAATACGAAAAACTCTGCGGCAAACACTGCATAGCATTCTTTAAAGTAACGACTTCAAAGGCAATAAACCGTAATAAAGCATCTTGATACGCTTACCAAGTGGCGCCTCTTTATCTGGAACAAAACCCAGACTAATTTGCCAACTGTTATCCGGGTGAATATCCAGTAAGATGGCACTGGCAACCTGCTTCGCGAGTTCTTCGTCTCGCACCAGAACCCCCACTTCCGTATTCAGGTTTGCCGAGCGAGGATCGAGATTAAACGTACCGATATAAAGCAAGGCATTGTCTATCACCATCGTCTTGGCATGAATAGCAAAAACAGGCTTATGTTCTTCCAATTTCTGGTATCGATTGATTAACTTAATGCGTTCTGCTGGTTCAGGCCTGTACTCAAACAACTGGATTCCAGTCCTCAGCAACTTGGCGCGTTGCTTATGATAACCACTAAAAGCAAATAGATTGTCAGTAGCGGCCAGGGAATTCGTCGATATGCTTACTTTGACACCACGCTTAATCAGCTCTGAAAACAGCTCTATACCATTCTGCGGTATAACAACATAAGGCGATTGTATGAGCACAGATTCTTTTGCACTCTTCAATGCCTCTATCAATGCCCGTGTTGATTCACCGCCACCGCCAAGCCAATCTTTACCAGGGTTCTTTCCAGGCTGATCGCTGATAAAATTTACATCTGCCCAACGCATCGCTGCGACAATCTCTGGCACAGCCGTCGAAATATTATTTATCGCGGTACGAACGACAGGATCATAATTCTTCGGATCACTGGCATAGTGATGTAATGTTTTATAGTACTTGTCAAGATCCTGTGTTTTACGTTTCTTTCCCTTCTGGTCCAGTATGGAGTCAACCGACACAGCCAACGAGCTGTTCCAAAATTCATTAAAATTTGCCTGCATACTCTTCACTGCAGAACCCGCTACCATGACGTCACGATCTCTAAAGTTATACTCCTGATTGTAATCAAAATACTCATCAGCCATATTACGGCCACCCGTAATACCTACCAGCCCATCGAAAATCGCTGTTTTGTCGTGCATACGCTGATTAGAGCTGCGAAAACGGGTTAGTAAAAACCAGAACCTTTTCAAGCGCGAGACACCGACAGAATGCTTTGGATTATAAAGTTTAATCGAGATATTTGGGTGGGCATTCAGGCCTATCAAGTGCTCATTCTTTGCATCGACCAGCAAGTCATCCACTAAAACACGAACATTTACACCACGTTCAGCCGCACTTAACAGATTTTCTGCTGCAAGAATACCAATATTATCCGTACTCCAGATAAAGTACTGTACATCAATTGATTTTGTTGAACGTTCAGCCAGCCAGGCCCGGCTCATTAAAGATTCTTCACCCTTATCCAAAATATACAAACCACTTTGCGACTCGCCCTTGGCTACGCAACGTTCGCAATAACTATCTATATACTGGGATAAGGATAGCTCTGCCGCCATTGCATGCGCACTAAATAGAAATAATGAAGCATATAAAAATATTTTCACGTAAATTCTTAACTTTTCAATCAGGGCTTTTTCTTCTCTAACATGGACTTCAAATCAGCAAATGGATTGTGTGTACTGCTAGCGGACGCTTCACTACTGGTAGAAAGGGTTCCTTGCTGCGCCTCCACCTGCCGCTGATGTTCATTATCATGGCAATACACACACAATAATTCCCAGTTACTGCCATCCTCTGGATTATAGTCGTGGTCATGATTTCGATGATGAACCGTTAACTCCTTAAGCGACTTCCCCGCAAACTCTCGCCCACAACGACCACATACGTGTGGATACATTTTAAGCGCTTTCTCGCGATAACCCTGTTCGCGAGCAACACGAGCCCGCATTGAATCCGATACAACCTTGTCAGCCTTACTACTATCGCGCTTCACCATTTGCTTGAGCCTATTCAGCACTTAGAATTTCAGAATCTTTAATTTGAGCAACCAACTGACGTGTATAGAAAATATGGTTTGCACACGTTACCTTTATCTTAACTGCATACTCTTGCCAATTATGATAGCCATGTTCAGATATCTCAACTGAACAGCCAGCCATAGTGCCGACCGATTCGATAGAGGTTACGTTAATACTTCCAAATCCTTTTGCATTCAGTTCAAGTTTAACCCCACAAAGCCCCTCTTCTCTGCGATATCGTTACCAATAGAATTACCCCTTATTCACTACAGGTGAGAATGATATAATCAACCCAAATCACCCCTTAATTTCTATATTCCACAGAATGAGCCGAATTCTAGTCCATTTAAAAGCCAGTTTAAACCTGTGCTTAATGTCACTCAGCACCATATTCTGGTGCGCACTACTGTTTTTCTTTGCAATATTTAAGTTCTTACTGCCCTTCTCTACGCCACGAAAAACAATTTCTTTGGTGTTAAATTTTATTGGCGAATGCTGGATTGGCTTTAACAGTTGGGCATTGAGATGGATTGCTGGCATAAGGATTGTTTCTAACGACCCCGATAAATTGTCTCCAAATGATTCTTATCTGGTTTTTGCTAATCACAATTCTCATGCTGATATTCTGATAATCCAAAACCTTCTGAATAAACGAGTACCGTTTCTTAAATTTTTCCTTAAACAGGAACTTATCTGGTATCCCGTCCTCGGTCTCGCCTGGTGGGCACTAGATTTTCCATTTATGAAGCGTTACAGCCGACAGTATTTGCGTAAACATCCAGAAAAAGCCGGCAAGGACTTAGAGTCTACTCGCCGCTCCTGTGAAAAATTTAGACACTCAATTGTTTCCATTATGAATTTCCCAGAGGGCACCCGATTTAACAGCAGGAAACAGCAACGTCAGAATTCCCCTTACCGACATTTACTCAAACCAAAGGCAGGAGGAGCAGGGTATGTCTTAACTATCTTGGGGGAACAAATAGATCAGATCATTGATTTAACCATTCATTATCCTGGTGGGGTTCCCAGTTATTGGGGTTTCTTAGGTGGCCAGTCAAAGAGAATAGAAGTTCGAGTTAATTTAGTGGAAATCCCTGGCGAAGTTAAAGGCGACTACATCAATGATCCAGCCTGCCGCTCCCAACTACAAAAATGGCTGAATCAACTATGGAAAGAAAAAGACGATTGGCTAGAGTGCCAAAAGTGTTAATTTGATACTTAGCCGCTCTTCTCCGCAAACTATTCAAATTCAAAATTTGCGTTTCGTAACATTTTCAATTTTTGCGCATAACATGGAGCCAATGCCCCAATAATCAAGATCACTAAGCAACAATAAAACTGGGGTATAGAAATCAATTTAGGGAAAATAAGATGGTCCATTCTGTTGCTCCGCGTACTTATACTTTTGCCGCATGGACAATTCGGTATAAAAGAGTTCAGGTTTCACTGGTTTCTTCTACCGCGCTTACATAAACAGTTTGCGGTTTTAAGGATCGCAATTGCTGCCATTCATCTTTAAGTATCTCGCCAACATGTTCAATGGGCCAGGCTGGCCGTTGGCCGTAGAAAAAACACAAATAATTTCCTTGATTGGTATAGGCAATACCACCCGGCGGAATATCCGAAACCGGACTTTTCTCACCAAGATCCACTCCAATTGAACCATACGACTCATCCCCCCAACTTTGCAGATTTATCCGAATCGGCAACTGCTCATACAATCTGAGGTGCGCGTTAGCCACCGAATTAGATGCCTTTAGTAGCTCCATCATCTTATATCTTTTTCCCTATCGCGGTGTCAAACAACCGACCTGACATCACTACATCACCAAAGCGGAGATTAATTTTCATTCGATCTGCCTGGCACTATTGATTTTTGTGATAATAGTTCCCTCGTATGCCCTAACAGCTCAGGGCCTCCCAACTTTCCGTGAGCGGGAACAACTGTTACTACGTCTGGAAATTTGTCGATAATGTTCTTAACGGATGGCGCCCAATCTTTTAGTGAAGCATCCTTAGTATTGCCAAGTCCTTTTGCAGACGCACTACGAATGATGCACCCACCAAATAAGACCTTTGGTTTAGGCAACCAAACAACAATATTATCTTCCGTATGCCCTGCTCCAGGGTAATAGACGTGGATCACACCGTCGAGCAACGTATAGTCCGCTCCCTCAAAATCATTGCTTGCTTTTTCAAGCTTTTGCGATTCAAGCAGTTGATTGGTTTGCTCAGAAACAACCGTCTTAACCGAAATCGAATTTAAATAGGGAATGCCCGATGCGCGATCATCGTGAAAATGGGTCGATATGCTGGCCTTTAAAGTCAATCCGGAATCGTTTATCCATTGAGCAAGCCGGGGCGTATCCTGCTCAGGCCACGGTGTATCGATAACATAAGCATCCTTCCCTTCAACCACCACCAATCCATTTGATGGATAGAAACCGTATTTTGGTATTTTCTTAAACGAAGTATGCAAAAACACATTCTCAGCAATTTGCCTGATTTCCATCTTTCCATCCGCCTGATCCGCGGACACAACACTGGGCGCTATTGCTAATACAAGTAAAAGTGATTTAATCATTTTTTACCCAATTTTGCTGTTCATAGTTCTGAAATCTGTTTAATAATTTCCAGTATCGCGGGTACGCGTTGTTGACTTATTGTATCTCCTGGCATGTGACCAGATACTGCATCGACGAATTGTCTGTTTCCTAATAGTTCATGAAAACGTTCTGATAACGCTTTGACTAGCTCAGTGTTTGCACTCCTAAGTTCATTCAAAAGCTCCGGTCGACCGTCCAGCACAGCCACAATATCTTCTATATCGTGGCTCATTAAATAGTCACCACCACCCCGGCCATCGAATGCTTCCAGCTTTGTAATTAAGAAATAAGACGCAGATACTAAACTAACTTTATTCCCATCTGGTAATTGAAATTTTTCTGCGCTGTTTACTGCGGGCACATACCACTGATTACCAAAACCCAAAATCTGTGTATCCGTAGGCATAATGTCCAAAATTACATTCTCGGACAGCCAACGACAAACCGGCGCACCATCGCTAGTATCCTCACGAAATCCTTTACCGCGTAACTTTTCCGATAACTGATAATACTCACGAAGTGACATTACCTGAACGATGGCGTCAACATCGCGAGTCACGCGAATAGGTGGAGCGGCGTTATCGGTAATTAACAATCCGGTTGCGCAACCTCCCAAAAACACCATTTCATCAGCAAGCCCACCCAATTCATTAACTGCAAGCATCAGTATTTCGAGGTTGGGGTTTTGCTGCTTAGCCATATTGCTTTAACCGCTTTTTGATTTCTCTGCACGCAATATTGCGCTCCCTTGCCTGGCCGCCCCGTATCCCATCGACCAGAACTAACAGTTCATATAGGGCCGGATCAAAACGAGATGCCTTTGGCGCGGATTTGTACAGAGGTGAAAAAGATACCCCTCTGGTCTTGCCAACGGTATCGGGCCACACCGGCGGCGGTTCGCTATTTTGAACAATAATGTCCTGCAGTGGTGGCCCGGCATAACCGGTCGGCATGCCTCTAATTAATTCACCACGTTGCGGTGCAAAAGCATACCTCAAACCATGAATAGTGAACTCCTCAAGGTTCCGGATGGCAGGAATAATATTATCTCGTTTTTGTATAGCTAGACCTGCGGCCAATGCACGCTTAACGGCCGCATGCACCTCGGAAGGACTCATACCCAATTCAAAGGCCAGTTGGTTATAAGTCCAGGACTGCTTGCCCATGGCAACCAGTTTCAGTAAAACCAGAATATCTTGCGGTTTAAGCATTTTTAGGCAATTCTCTGTTCGCGATTCGCGAATCAAGAATAGCAGTCGGTTGTTAAAAGTCAAGCAGCAAGTGATGATTTTTTGAGAAACCCTAATCTTGTCGCATTTGTTGCTGTTTCTTAGGACTCAAGAACAGCGCACGCCCCGCCCCTGTAAATACAGAAAGATAAGTTCTCAATTATCATCAGAACTACCAACCACACAATAGACCACCCGAGTCATGGATCAGTAAATACTATAAGTAAAGATTTGATCCCTTTATTCTTTGCATTCACTTTTGCTCCAGCTCAAACAAAGCCAGCAAAGGCGTGTAGTTATGTGCATCCGCATGCCGCAATGCTTCAATATATTTTCGCCGTTGCTCATTCGCATGCAGCAAATCCTGGCGCAACCAATTTAAACCAGGGCTGCTATAGACATGCTTCAATAAAGCATCAGCCATA
>CAJHXT010000051.1_pt1 | contig 11072 bp, 12 predicted proteins | sample 9198451 | NCBI WGS metagenome assembly CAJHXT01 (sample SAMEA7708326, study PRJEB35096) | sediment metagenome | biome: marine neritic benthic zone biome [ENVO:01000025]; feature: sediment [ENVO:00002007]; material: shallow marine sediment [ENVO:03000034] sea grass bed [ENVO_01000059] ... | reverse complement strand
GGTTCATCCAGCAGGATAAATGCTGGTTCGACGGCTAAAGCACGCGCTATTTCAACCCGCCGTCGTTCACCGCCTGAAAGGGAAATTCCGGAGTTCCCTCTTAGATGAGCAATCTGAAGTTCTTTAAGCAGGCTTTCAAGTTTCTCCGCGCGCTGCTTGCGGGAGAGATCGAGCCTGGTTTCAAGAATTGCCTGAATATTATCGGCAACTGATAGCTTGCGAAAAACGGAAGGCTCCTGCGGCAAATAACCAATGCCAAGTTTGGCTCGCGAGTGCATCGGTAAATGAGTGATACATTGCTTGTTTAGCGTGATCGATCCGTCATCGCACGCTATCAGGCCAACTATCATATAGAAGCTGGTGGTTTTACCGGCACCATTAGGACCAAGTAGCCCGACTATTTCACCGCTGTTGACGTTAAAGGTGGCCTGATTTACAACACTTCGTTCCTTATAGCGCTTGACCAGTTTTTCTGCATGTAAGGTATTTTTCATTTTTAAATCTTAGCATCCAATTAAGGTTGGTCCGGGGTAATCACCATATGGACTCTACCATCTGTGGAGGAATCAGATTGCTGGCTGCCGTTTTTACCAGCATATAGGCTATTAGATAGTGTGTTGTAGTCGATACGCTCACTTCGAATAAAATTATTGCCCTGAGTCAACTCTGCCTGACCCGTTAGTACCAGCCGGGATTTGTTTGCGCTAAAGTCCATCTTCTGTGCCTGCCCGTGTGCTGTCTGGCCAGCCTCTGTCGTCTGTTTGAATGATGCGGGTTGGCTGGGAGTGCCCGCAATTCTTATATGCTGAAGTTTGCCGTCCTTTGTTGTCATTTCAAGGAAGTCTGCCGTCAGGGACAGGCTGCCCTGTACCAGCTTAACGTTTCCCTCGTATTTTGTTATGCCCTTACGTTCGTCCAATTGCATCTTGTCTGCTTCAATTTTGATAGCTTGTGTTGCATCGCTCTCCAAAGCAAACGCTGGCAACATCAACAGGGAGATCAATATCCCAATAATTAATTGGTTAAGGCGCATAACGACCCTTCGCTTGAAACAATTGAAATTGCCCAAGCTTTAGGTTTGCTTCCATATTCTGGCCGGTAAAAGAAGATGTATTACCAGTAATCGTTACCAGACCTTTTGTGCTTAGTTGCTCCAGATGTGGTTGTATTAGTAAGTGCTCGGTTTTCAAGGTCAATGCTTCCACATTTTCTGAGCCTGGTCTAAGGAACAGGACATTTTCGCGAAAAATGATCTCATCCATTTTTTCAGTTTCTGTTACAGCTTGTTTTGCAGTGACTTGCCAGTGTTTATTAGAAGTTTCGGGATGCATGATAATTTCAGGATCTTCAATAATAGATTTATCGTCCACTGCAAAATGCTCAATACGACGACCCTTTAGTGATAATACTGTTTTACCCGCGTTATCAAATTCCAATGCATGAAAATCGTCCATAAAAAAGTCCGCTGCATGGGTTTTTTCCTCAAGCTGATTTAAGTTATCGGTGGTTTTAGTTTTTAGCCAGCTGGTCGCAATGGCGACAACAACCAAGAAACTAAGCAGCAGAATACCGGTACGCGACATAAAAGTTTTTTAATTTAAATAGATTGACTCATTGTTTGGCTTAATGCATTGGGATCAACGCTTGCACTATGCGGTCGTATGGTAAATATACACCAGATAAGCTACAAAACCACCCAGTAGCGCAACTCCTTCGTATCTGGATATTCTGCCGCGATGATTGCCGGAGTTGTACGCAACTGTAAACATGGCGATAGTCAATATCGTCATAACAGGCAGATCACGGCTCAGTACTTCGGGGGCTACAATACCAGGTGCAAGCAAACCTGGAATTGCCAAAACACCCAGAATATTAAATATATTGGAGCCAATTAAATTGCCAAGAACAAGTTCATGATGATTTTTGCAGGCTGCGGCTATGGAAGCTGCGAGTTCAGGCAGGCTCGTTCCAATAGCAATAATAGTAAGGCCAATAACCAGGTCGCTAACGCCAAAATATTTTGCAAAACCAACTGCCCCCCAGACCAGTATTTTTGAACTGACTAATAATAGAGCGATACTGAACACAAGCACCATTAGCGCTCTGCTTATACTCATTTTTGGAGTCAGTTCGATATCAAATTCCTTTTTTAAATCTTCCGCTGGTCGTTGCTTTGCCTGGCGAACAATCCAGCTTAATACAACTACAAGTCCAGTTATTAATAAAACACCATCAAAGCGACTTAGTGTCTGATCCCAGAGCAATAAAACACTGACAAGCGTTATCAGCATCAGTAGCGGCAGTTCACGGGACACAATTCCCGCACGTACGCTAATAGGCAATATGATCGCTGTACAGGCAAGTATCAGGGATATGTTAGCGATATTGGATCCGATGGCATTACCAATTGCCAGGCCTGGTTTGTCATCAAGCGATGACATTACCGCAACGATAAACTCTGGAGCAGACGTCCCCAGGCTAACAATAGTGAGCCCAATAACCAGAGGCGATACACCCAAAATTAATGCGGTATTTGCAGCAGCAACCACAAAGCGTTCAGCACCCCATACCAGGACCACAAATCCAATAATTATTGCGAGACTGTTGGGCAGCAGCGTATTTATCATAGATAACGCATCAGGTTAATTTGTCACTATTCGTCTGAAAATATATCGATTTCATCCTCGCCGGCGGTATCTCGCACGGGTGGATTGCCGTCATATACCAAATTGTTTCGACGTTGCAGGTAGGCTTCACGTAAAAAGATATACGGGTCAAATGCTGCTTCATCGAGGATATCACCAGCTTCCAGTAGCTCAGCACGTTTCCTTACTATGTCCAGAGTATATAGAATATTGCGAGTATCGCGGTTATCGGTCTCAGCGATAGGGTCAATTTGAAAATCGACAGCGAGACCAAACCCGTCCCGTACGGAACTAGGCCCCAGGAATGGTAATACAAGGTACGGACCGTTATTTGCTCCCCAGGTACCCAATGTTTGCCCGAAATCTTCATCGCGTTTCTTAATTCCCAGATGCTTTGCTACATCAAATAAACCACCGATCCCAATAGTACTGTTTACAACAAAACGGCCTGTATCCGAGAATGCTTCAGGTATTTTGAATTGTAGAAAATCGTTTGCGATGGTATTAATTTCGCCCAGGTTGGAAAAGAAGTTGCTTACACTTTTTTCGACCACATTTGGTGTGATGGCGCGGTAACCTTTTGCGATGGGTTTCGTAATGGCCGCATCAACTTTATCATTGAAAGTATACATGCCGCGGTTGAAGCTTTCCCACGGGTCGTGCGCTTCAACAGGCCCATCCACAGTGGCGCATCCAGCCAAGGCACCCAAAATCGGCAGTAATAATATAAATTGGATATGATTCGGCATCTATTTTCTGGATTTGTTGGTCAAAGCATGAATTTTATATTCCGCGCAATCATACACGCTCGATGGTAATTCGGAAAATATGCTGGTCGCGCCAATGCGCTTTAAAGTCAATTAAATATTTTTTCTAATGCGGCTTGACTCGAAGTGGCTACACATTGAAACTGCAAAGCACTTCACAAGAAGATAAATTTAGCTTTGAATATACATTCTTCAAACAATGATACTTTGATAGAGGTTCGTGACCTTTGTTTTAGCAGAGGCAAAAACCTGATTTTTAGTGGAGTAAATCTGGAGATAAGAAGCGGCCAGATAACTGCAATTATGGGTCCCAGTGGAACGGGAAAAACAACCTTGCTAAAGCTCATCGGCGCGCAGCTAAAACCTGATTCAGGCCAAATTTTGATCAATGGGCAGAATGTGCACCAGCTGAGCCACAAAGCGTTGTACAGTTTGCGGCAGCGCATGGGAATGTTGTTTCAAAGTGGCGCACTGCTAACTGACTTAAGTGTGTTTGATAATGTTGCATTTCCTTTGCGCGAGCATACGGTTCTACCGGAAAGCATCATTCGACACCTTGTTTTATCCAAGCTGCAGGCTGTCGGGTTGCGCGGAGCTCGAAATTTGATGCCAGCTCAATTATCAGGAGGTATGTCCAGGCGTGTGGCACTGGCCAGGGCGATTGCCCTGGATCCTATGATGATTATGTATGATGAACCCTTTACTGGTCAGGATCCAATTTCAAAGGGTATTCTGGTTAAGCTTATTAAAACCGTAAATCGTGCATTGGGTCTGACCAGCATAGTCGTATCACATGATGTTACAGAAACGGTATCTATTGCGGATTACGTTTACTTAATTGCTGACGGGAAAGTGGTTGACCATGGTTCACCAGAATACCTATATGAGCATGAGGCCGGGTCGGGTTGGGCGCAGCAGTTTCTTGAGGCCTTGCCAGATGGGCCGGTACGCTTCCACTATCCGGCTGGTGATTATCTTGAAGATTTGTTTGGCCTGGTGGATGGGTCATTAGAATGATGGAATTGATTGCTGCACTTGGGCGTTTCGCGTTGGTAATACTGGAGAGACTGGGTCGCTCAGCGCTGTTTTTATTGCGTGGATTGTCAGGAATTCCTGCGGTGCTGGTTCGTCCAGGCCTGTTAATCCATCAGCTCTATTCAATCGGTGTACTAACAATCGTTATCGTTTTGGTGGCAGGTGCTTTTGTTGGCATGGTATTGAGCCTCTCCAGTTACGAAATTCTGGTGCGTTACAACTCCGAAGCGTCACTTGGCTCCATGATTGGCCTGGTTCTGGTGAACCATCTGGGACCGGTAATGACAGCGCTACTTTATTCGGGGCGCGCCGGTTCGGCGCTCACTGCCGAGATTGGTCTAATGAAGGCGACCGAGCAGCTTTCGGGTATGGAAATGATGGCGGTCGATCCTTTTAAACGCGTGATTGCACCCAGATTATTGGCCGGCTTTATTGCAATGCCGTTTCTGGCAGCAATCTTTAGCGCGATTGGAATTTTGGGTGGTTTTTTTGTGGGTGTTGGATTATTGGGTGTTGACGATGGAGCATATTGGTCGCAAATGAGAAATGCCGTGGATTTTCGTGAAGATGTTATTAATGGCGTTATAAAAAGCCTGGTATTTGGATTTGCTACGACCTGGATTGCCGTTTTTCAAGGTTACGATTGTGTTCCAACGTCTGAAGGTGTTAGTAGAGCGACAACGCGGAGTGTTGTTTATGCTTCATTGGTAGTGTTGGGTTTAAATTTTGTATTAGCTGCGTTGATGCTAAACGGAGATTAATTATGAGTACTCGAGCAATTGAGATAGCTGTTGGATTATTTGTAGCAGCTGGGATGGCCGCTTTTTTTATGCTGGCGATGAAGGTAAGTAACCTGGCCAGTTATAGTGGGGAGGGTGGCTATAAGGTTTACGCATCATTTGATAATGTAGGTGGTTTGCAAGTGCGATCACCTGTAAAAGCAGGTGGTGTGACCGTTGGGCGCGTCGCCGAGATCAAGTACAACAGCGAAACATTTCAGGCCAGAGTCAGTATGGAAATCGATAAGAAATTTGATGGATTTCCTACTGATACCTCAGCGAGTATTCTAACTGCCGGACTGTTAGGCGAGCAGTATATTGGTCTGGAGCCAGGTGCCGAAGAGGAGTATTTGGAGGAAGGAGACAGTTTGTTGTTGACTGAATCAGCTATGGTTCTGGAAAGGCTAATTGGACAGTTTCTATATAGTAAAGCCTCAGAAGAGTGAATTATTTACCTTACTGAAACTACCAGTGCGAATTGATAACTAACAGTAAAAACTCTACCGGATAATGAAAAGATGAGTAAACCAGCGTTTGTTTTTGTCGCCATTTTTTCGGCATTATCGCTGATGCATACCGCCGTCGCTGATCAAAGCGGAAACCCACAGGAACTGGTTGAGAGGGTAACCAGCGAAGTATTGGCTGCCCTGCGTCAGGAAGCTGAGCAATCAGATAACGCAGAAAATCTGGGCGATAATGTACTGGATTTGATTTTGCCGCACTTTGATTTTGTTGTTATGTCTAAGCTTGTGCTGGGCAAGCATTGGCGTAGAACGAATCAACAGCAACGCGAACAATTTGTCGCGGAGTTTAGAAGGCTTCTTGTGCGAACCTACGAAACTTCATTAATAAAATATCGCGATGAGCAAATAAAATTTTTACCCTTTCGTAAGTCTGATCAACCCGAGAAAAAAGCCGTTGTGCGATCAGAATTCATACGCAGCAGTGGCCCGATTGTCCCAATTCATTACAGTTTACGCTACAAACCAGACGACGGTTGGAAGGTATATGACATTGTTGTTGAGGGTGTGAGTCTGGTAACCAATTATCGCAGCAGCTTTGCCCGTGAAATTAGTAGGAGCGGCATTGATCATCTTGTCGATCAATTACGCGATAAAAACAGCGGTGCCGTTGTTGATAACGAGAAAGCAAAGGGATAGAGGATTGGCCAGGATACTTCGTCAGTCTATTGGTAAGTATCAGCTCGAGGGTGAGCTGGACTTTGATTCGGTGCCTGCCCTTTTAGAGGATTCGATAGCCTTATTTTCTCAGGATGAGTCGGATTTGGAAATCGATATGGCTGGAATTCAGCGTGCCAATAGTGCCGCGTTGGGCCTGATGCTGGAGTGGATGCAATTTGCGCAGCAGCGAAATCGCGGCATATATTTTCTGCATGTGCCTGACCATTTACTGGATATTGCGCATGTAAGCGACCTGGACAATATATTACCAGTTCGGCACTAGCCCTTTTCTACTAATCGGCTTATCTCATTAACACTAGGTAGGCATTTGCAGGTAAAATGCCCGCTTTTTCCTGGCAGCACTCCTTATGGATAAACTAATCATCAGAGGTGGTACTCCTCTAGAAGGTGATATTCGCATTTGCGGAGCGAAAAACGCCGTTTTGCCGATTCTGGCAGGCGCCTTATTGGCTGATGGACCGGTGGTGATTTCCAATGTTCCGCATTTGAACGACGTGACAACCACAATGGAGCTGTTGGGCCGGATGGGCGTCAGCCTGGTTATTGATGAAAAGCTCAACATAGAGATTGACGGTACAACCATCAAGTCATTTAAAGCACCGTATGAGTTGGTTAAAACCATGCGTGCTTCGATTCTCGTGTTGGGTCCTTTGTTGGCCCGTTTTGGTCGAGCTGAAGTTTCGCTGCCCGGTGGTTGCGCGATCGGTTCACGCCCGGTGGATCTGCATTTAAAGGGATTGCGGGCGATGGGTGCTGAAATTGCGGTTGAGGATGGCTACATTCGGGCAAGCGCTAAACGACTACATGGTGCCCGCATAATTATGGACACGGTAACGGTCACCGGCACTGAAAATCTGCTTATGGCAGCAACTTTGGCAGAAGGACAGACAGTTATTGAGAATGCGGCACGCGAGCCGGAAGTCACTGATTTAGTCCATTTTCTGATGAAAATGGGTGCAAAAATAAGCGGTGCGGGTACGGATACTCTGGTGGTTGAGGGAAAGGACAGGCTGGATCCAACAAAGTACCGTGTTTTACCCGATCGAATTGAAACAGGCACTTACCTGGTTGCTGCAGCAATTAGTGGTGGTCATATAAAAGTGAAAGATACTGATGCAGGCCTGCTCGATTCAGTGCTGTTAAAATTACGCGATGCTGGAGCAGATATCTCTTCTGGGGATGACTGGATTGATTTAAATATGCATGGTGAGCGACCAAATGCTATCGACATCAAGACAGCGCCTTATCCAGCTTTCCCAACCGATATGCAGGCGCAGTTCACAGCGTTAAATGCGATTGCAGAAGGCGCCGGTTCGGTAACGGAAACTGTGTTCGAAAATCGCTTTATGCATGTTCAGGAAATGCAGCGCATGGGAGCGAATGTTAGGGTCGAAGGGAAAACGGTTTATTCTCGAGGCGTGCCGAGACTAACGGGTGCACAGGTGATGGCCACTGATTTAAGAGCGTCTGCCAGCCTGATACTGGCCGGATTGGTTGCAGATGGCGAAACAGTGGTGGACCGAATCTATCATATAGATCGCGGATACGAGGCAATCGAAGAGAAATTGCGTCAGCTTGGTGCCAACATTCAGCGCTTGCCAGGCTGATCAGTATTAAAACAAATTAACTTATCATCAATGTAATGAATACCTTAACCATTGCTCTCTCAAAAGGTCGCATACTGCGAGATACTTTGCCGTTATTAGCGGCGGCGGGTATTGAGTTGTGTGATGACCCAGATAACAGTCGTAAGCTGATATTGGAAACGAAGGACTCTTCTATCAATATTGTCGTTATTCGAGCCACAGATGTGCCCACCTATGTGCAATACGGCGCGGCGGATATTGGCGTAGCGGGTAAAGACGTTTTAATGGAACATGGTGGAGATGGGCTTTACGAAGTTCTGGACCTGAAGCTTGCACCCTGCCGTTTAATGGTTGCCGGTAAAAAAGATACTCTACTAAGAAACAAGCGACTTACGGTTGCGAGTAAATATGTCAATGTTGCACGCGATTACTTTGCCACGCGCGGCATTAAGGCTGAAATAATTAAATTATACGGTTCAATGGAATTGGCACCACTTGTTGGATTGGCGGACCTGATCGTGGATTTGGTCGACACCGGAAACACATTAAAAGCAAATGGACTTGAGCCACAAGAATTAATCGCTGATATCTCGTCTCGCCTTATTGTTAATAAAGCTTCAATGAAAATGAAGCATGCGCGAGTACAGCAATTTATAGAGAGATTAGCGAGCACTATAAACAAGAAGTAGCAAACAGGTAATTAAATGAAATATAAAACAGAAAATGTGCGTATTGATGAAATCAAACAGGTTTCGACTCCTGCAGAGGTTCATGCTGAATATCCGATAAGCGATCGCGCTGCTGAAACTGTGCACAAAACACGCGAAGAAATTCATAATCTTCTAACCGGTAAAGATGATCGGTTATTAGTGGTTGTTGGGCCTTGCTCGATACATGATGTTAAAGCAGCGCATGAATACGCTGGACGGCTTTCAAAACTACGTGGGCAGTTAGAGAAAGATTTGCTTATCGTTATGCGTGTCTATTTTGAAAAACCCCGTACGACAGTTGGCTGGAAAGGATTAATAAATGATCCTGAGTTGAATGACAGCTATAACATTAATCGGGGCTTGCGGGTTGCCCGTAAGCTTTTACTGGATCTTGCAGAACAAGGAATGCCGGCAGGTAGCGAGTTTTTAGACCTGATTACGCCGCAGTATTTTTCTGATTTGGTCAGTTGGGGAGCTATAGGTGCACGAACCACTGAGAGTCAGGGGCACCGTGAGTTAGCCTCGGGTTTATCCTGCCCTATTGGGTTTAAAAACGGAACCGACGGTACTGTTCAGATAGCTGTGGATGCTATTGGTGCGGCGATTCGCCCTCATGCTTTTATAGGCGTGACCGATGAAGGGCAGTCTGCAGTCGTTAAGACAAAAGGCAATGAAGATGTCCATTTGATTTTACGTGGAGGCAAGCACCCGAATTACGATGCAGCGAGCGTTGATGATGCGTCGGCCATGCTTGAGAAAGCAGGGTTACCTGCAAGCATTATGATTGATACTAGCCATGCGAACAGTCGAAAAATATATGAACGACAGATAGATGTTGGTCACGATCTTTCACGTCAAATAAAGCATGGTGAAAATCGGATTTTTGGTGTTATGACTGAAAGTCATCTGGTCGCCGGTCAACAGAAAGTTGTTGAAGGGCAGCCATTGAAATATGGCCAGAGCATTACCGATGCATGCCTGGGATGGGAAGATACAGAGGCGCTACTTTTACATTTTGCAAAAGCAATACAGAAACGGCGTAAACTAGGTTAGGGAAGCTCTGATTTATTCGTCCATGAATAACCAGAGCATAAAAAATAAAAAGTGCGATTTTTGTTTTTTCATTTTTCAAATGCTTAAGTATTTGAAAGATGGCGGCACATCCTTATGCCGCAGGCATCTCTGATTAAATCCGAGGTGCCTTAGTTGATGCGTGTAGTGAACTTTAAAATGCGCGGTATCTGCTTATGCGATAATTAGATTTGTCAGTGAGAACCTAAGTGTCAGGATAAAATAATGTCAAATCCAGCAGTCTTAAACAGTAGTGATTCAGGATTTAGCCAACAGTTAAGCCGCTTGCTGTTGCGTGACGCTGAAGCCAATGCTGAGGTAAGCAATACGGTTGCGAATATCCTGCTGGATATTCGCAAACGCGGTGATGCTGCGCTTATCGAATATACCAACCGGTTTGACAATCTGAGTATTAAAAAACCGGAAGAGCTTACACTACCGATCTCTCGTTTGCAGTCGGCATTAAGTGGGTTGTCTGCCAATGAACGTAGTGCGTTGGAGTTGGCAGTGGAAAGGATACAGCTATATGCTGAAAGACAGAAAATTGAACCTTGGTCGTTTCTCGATCAACATGGCAATCGTCTTGGTCAACATGTTACTCCCGTGGAGCGTGTTGGCTTGTACGTTCCCGGTGGTAAGGCAGCATATCCGTCCTCGGTTTTGATGAATGCAATACCAGCCAAAGTTGCTGGTGTTAGCGAGTTAATTATGGTGGTGCCAACGCCAGGTGGTGAAGTTAATCAGCTGGTACTGGCTGCTGCTGCCCTGGTTGGAGTAGACAAAGTCCTGGCGCTGGGTGGCGCACAGGCGGTAGCTGCACTGGCTTATGGTACAGAAACAGTCCCTAAGGTGGACAAAATAGTTGGGCCCGGCAATATCTATGTGGCAACTGCGAAGCAGCAGGTCTATGGTACTGTTGGTATCGATATGATTGCAGGGCCTTCAGAAATTGTCGTCGTCAGTGACGGCCTTTCGAATCCCGATTGGGTAGCAATGGATTTGTTTTCGCAGGCTGAGCACGATGAACTGGCACAGTCCATACTGATCAGCCCAAATGGCGAATTCTTGCAACAGGTCAAACACAGTATTAGTCGTTTGCTTCCGGAAATGAGTCGACGTGAAATTATTGCGACATCTTTAAAGGATCGGGGTGCTCTAATTCAGGTTGGTAACCTGGATGAAGCGATTGATATTGTAAATACCATTGCTCCTGAGCATCTTGAATTATCTTTTGAAAATGCAGCGGAAGTCATTCCTAAGATAAGTAATGCCGGAGC
>CAJHXT010000007.1_pt1 | contig 11148 bp, 12 predicted proteins | sample 9198451 | NCBI WGS metagenome assembly CAJHXT01 (sample SAMEA7708326, study PRJEB35096) | sediment metagenome | biome: marine neritic benthic zone biome [ENVO:01000025]; feature: sediment [ENVO:00002007]; material: shallow marine sediment [ENVO:03000034] sea grass bed [ENVO_01000059] ... | reverse complement strand
CTGAAGCCAAACAGCAACGTTATGCAAGTTTTGACAGCGGCATTGGAGAGACCTTTGAGCAAAATGAGACCAGCTTGGAGCTACTCAAAAATTTTGCTGCAGATAACGGCGAACCAATGCAAATCTCCGGAAAACAGGAAAAACTCGAGAATGTTCTCAATCAATATATTCTGCGATCTTATTAGAAGTTGTTTTAGTTATAGACTAAGTATGCGCTATAAATACTGACGCTAGCCGTGTGTGCACCGCAAGCGGGTGAGCCGTGCGGGTTTGAGGCGCTTAGCGCCTCTGCCCCCGAAGAGCCATAAATAACATACCGCTCTTGTTTGCAGCACACCTATTGAGCTTAATTAATACATTAATCGGCTAATAGTAGGCTCAACTGCCCGCGCCCACTGCTGATACCCCAAATTATTTGGATGCAGTAAATCCGGCATTAGCTCGTTTTTTAGAGTGCCGTCTTTATCCAGAAAAATATTATTTATGTTTAAATAGTAAACAACACTATCATCTTCTAAATTAGAAATTAGCCGATTAATTTCTTCATTGCGCAAGCGCATTTCGTTGTCCGGGGAGTGATGCCTCGGGAAAATGCCTAGTAGTAATATCTTTGAAGCCGGAAGTCGAGCGCGAAGCTCAGATAAAATTGCTTTAACTCCCTCAGCAGTGTGCTCAGCAGGATCCATACGATGCCCTGTATTATTGGTGCCTATCATAAGTACGGTTAATTTTGGATTCATATGATCTACTGCACCATTTTGCAAACGCCAAAGGACGTGTTCAGTTCGATCCCCACTAAATCCCAGGTTGAAAGCTTTCCTCAACTGATAAAATTCTTTCCAAACAGTTGCACCGCTAGTTTCCCATCCATGCGTAATCGAATCACCCAGCATTAACAAATCTATTTCAGTACTTTTTGCCTTCTGAATCTTTTCATTATGCCTTTTCTCCCACCACTCTATAGCCCAACTGGCATCCTGTTTTACAGGATTTATGCTATAGAGAGGCAGGCTGGAATTCTGTTCAGTTTGAGTACAGCCAAGCAAAGACACTAACAATAAAATATAGAATGCTTTTGTTGTTACGGAAGACATAGGGCTAGGTCCCTTTATTGGTCAACAATGTGCGTAATGGACTAACTGTCACGTTAAGCTCCCTTTATGGCTTTTCTGACACCTTTCGGTGTTTTTACACTTTTACAGTGAAGCAAGTAAACTTAATTAGAAATAATACTGCACAGCATTAATAACTCATATACTTATGGAACGACTTTGGCCAGGACAAACCAAAACACAACACCTATCAGCATATTAACTAACCCCAAAACTCGCCCAAAAAATACTGCTTTTTTCCCACCATATCTTTCTACCGTTTGGGGGGTCACAAATGGGTACTTAATTAGCGCCAACCCAGGCCCCATGAAAATAATGAGCACACCTAATGCTCCATAATCAATTTTTATTCGCCAAAACGTTACAATCAAACCCAAAACCAGAGAAATCAAAATTAGTAGCACAAATTTGCGAAAGTTTTTATCAGCATAGCGGACAAAATCACTAAACGTTTTTTCACATTCAGTACTGCATACTTCAGCTTCCTGAAACTGATCCCTGAACTGTAATTCCATTTTTTTACAATCCAAAGATTCCCTGTAACACCAGGAGCACTTGTGGGTCACAGTAACCTCCTCTGTTCTATCGACGACTTAATATCATTTCCCCAATTGAGTGATCGATGTCTATATCAAATTGATTCAAAAAATTAAGCCCTAATAGCCCCTCAACCGGCCCCATATTGTCAAGTATCGCTACTTTCACATTTCTGACTATAGCATTACCCAGGCCAATGGAATCTACGGTGGCCAACGGGGCACGTACAACACCATTTGCGGTATTCAGTACTATGAATTCCGAGTCGACTGGCAATAACTCTATTTCCCTCGCAAATTTTGCAGATAACACAGTTAAGCTGGCGCCAGTATCAAGGACAAATCGCCTGGAGAATCCATTAACGCTAACGTCAACGAGAACATTATTCTCATTTTTTTGCAATGGGACAACAATATCTCCTGCATTACTCAAGCGTTGACGCGCAGCATCCATTAACTCCTGCAACTCTATTTGCAATTCCGGATCAAGCTGGACAGCAAAATTTAAACTACTTAAAGCTTCAGCGTAACGACTCTGTTGATAGAACAATTTTCCCTGATTAACATGATATGGCGCAAAATATGCGTCGCGTGCAATGGCGTGACTTAATATGTCGTTTTTCTTTACTGATGAATAATTGTTACTGGCAACCTCGCCCAACACCAGGGATTGTAGCAAGCTAAATGTCGACTCATCTGCAGCACCCTGATCAATATCGCCCTCCAGTGCACTAATGCTTTCCAGTGGCCTACCCGCTTCGAACAAGGTTTTTGCACGCATACGTGTACGAACTGGATTACGATCAAGCAGTCTATCTGCCTCATCGAGAAGGCTTAAGACTTCATAGTACCGACCGGTTGCATGTGCAGCACTGGCCAGATGCAGATAGGCAGAATTAAGTTGCGAAGCAACATGTTCCTGACTAACCAGGTCTTGTGCATCCAGTAATTTGCCGGCGGCGGAAACCGTCAGCCAGTCACCTCTTTCGGCAGCTTCAACTATATGAACCAAATTGCCCGGTAATGTTTGCAGAAAAAACTGTCGGCTGAACTGCTTGAGATTTTGCGGTATATCCGTGCCAACGCGACTAACCAGGTATTCTATTTGTGCAGCATCCACCGCAATGTAGTGATGCATGCTTTCATGACGAGCGATAATAACTCCCACCATTTCACCGCTACCCAAATCAAGCAACGCGGCAAATTCAGAGCTTAGTGGCTGTTGTAGTCGAATATTATAGCTGTAGTATTGCCCCGTAGGTCGCTGCGCCGGCGAATCGACAATACCCTGCACTTTCTCAAATGGAGATACTGCCAGAATATCTCTACCCAGATAGAGGGAGTTTTCTGCACTGGCTGTTAGTGCTTGTTTGTCCGATAAATTAGTATCCAGCAAGAGCAGACCCACATCTGCATCGATTGCAACAACACTATTCAGCGTATGAGCTGTCCTGGCAACGATATCCAATCGATTAGCCTGATAAACATTTGTTAATGATGTTAATAATAATGGATGGTTCGCATATGGGTTCGCTATTAATACACCCGTTGCCTGCTTCAGCAGATTATCAGCATAATCGTACGACTGGATTTTCAAAGCCGGACCAGACTGATCGATTGAATTCAATGACAAAATGTCCTGTGCCTGCACGACCTGTTCTGGCGTCTCACTGATAGAGAAACCAAATTGATAGTAAGCGATTCCATACCCCACCACGATGCCAAGCATGACACTGCAAACAATCAACACTATTGATTTATTTAGCTGCACTTATATCACCACACAAAAATATGGACTTTCTTCTGCCTAAGGCCTGTTTATTGTGCAATACAATGCCACTCAAAGAAAACAATTATCTAAGCATTGTATGTCTACTAATCTAACAATTGCTGCACGGATAATAAACAGAAAAATGACCTCAGCGAGAGTGCACTGTGGAATGCGTCCGCTTATACAGGACCGGTTGGGAATTCGTTAATGGACTAATACGTTTTCTATAAGTTGCCATTTTTATTATGATTGCTACACCGCTTGCCTTCCCTGGTAGCATTTGTTTACTTCATCTGCATGTTGCAGCCAATCTGGTAAATAATGACACTGCCTGATTTGGTGGTATGCCCAGTTAGTGATGTTCACTGGATTTGCCACAATGTAGCCAACATTAGTACAGCTACTGTTGTCGGTGCGCCGATCTTGTTGATGGTTGGATGCGCTGGAGCAATTGGCTCTATTTTAGGACCGATTACCGCAGCAACACTTAGAATCAGCACCCTGTACTGGTAATAACCCTCCCCCCGGTAAATATTCAGCTGCTTTCGCCGATAATCAGGTGATGCCGCCTGTCACAGGAAGGCTTTGACCTGTGCAACTGAATATCGGGATATGACAAAAAACAATCTGGAGCAGACTGAACTAAAGCAGCTTAACCTGGATCTGGCGTTGCGGCTGGAGCGCTATGAGCAGCAGTTGCGCCGCATGCAGCTTATTAATGAAATTGCCGAGGCTTCAAATAACACCAGTGCTCCGCACCAGGCCGTTCAGCAGGCACTCGCCAAGATATGCAACAGCACCGGATGGCCGCTCGCTCACGCATTTTTTGCCAAATCCAGTAATAACATTGTTGAGCTCGTTTCATCACATATCTGGCATATCAGTGACAGCGGTGATTTTGACGAATTTATCAAGCTTTCTGAAGGGCTGCGATTCAAAGCCGGTCGTGGCCTTCCGGGTATTGTGCTACGTGATCGGGAAGCGCTATGGGCGAATGCTATTCGGTCCGATGCAAAACGGTTTGCACTAGGCAGGAGAATTGGCTTGCAAAGCGCCTTCGGATTCCCCGTGATGATGGGAAACCAGGTAGCCGCCGTACTTGAGTTTTTTTCCGGCCAGAATCTGGCACCAGACGAAATCTTGCTGGATATTGTTTCACAAATGGGCATGCTGCTTGGCCGTGTATTTGAACGTGCACGAGCAGCCGAAGAACGCGACGCACTAAACGATCAGGTAATCAATGCTTCCCGCCGCGCTGGGATGGCTGAAGTCGCCTCAGGTGTATTACATGATGTTGGCAATGTACTAAACAGTATTACCGTCTCCTCTAACCTGCTATTAGAACGCGTCCAGGTCACCAGCGTAAAACGAATTGATAAATTCGTCGAGCTGCTGCGCGAAAACCAGAACAATCTTGCTGAGTTTTTAACAACTGACGAAAAAGGCTCGAAGGTTCTTGCTTATATGGAGCAACTTTCACAACAATTAAATGAAGAGCAAAAACTATTTAACAAAGAACTGAACTCTTTAATTAAAAATGTAGATCACGTTAAAAATATAATACGCAGACAGCAGAACTATGCATGCCCAAGCGCGGTAAAAGAGAATGTGCAGTTGAACGACATAATTACTGATGCGTTAAAAATCAATAACCTGCATACCGATACCCATGGTATCCGTATCGAAAAAGAGCTTAGCGATTTACCTCCAGTAAAAATAGACAAGCACAATATCATTCAGATTCTAAACAATTTACTTAGTAACGCAAAACAGGCCCTACATGGCCAAAACAATAATCCTGAGATTAGAGTAGCGTCCAGCTTAATTCCCGAAAAAAATAAAATCAGTATCTCTGTTACTGATAATGGTTGTGGTATCGATAAAGAAAACTGCGAAAGTATTTTTCAGTTCGGCTTTACTACAAAGAAGGATGGCCACGGATTTGGTCTCCATACAAGCGCTAATACCGCACAGGCCATGGGCGGCAATCTATCTTTTGTAAGCAGTGGTCGTGACTCTGGCACTACATTTACTTTAACACTTCCTTATGACTCACATGATCCACACTAAGGAGAAATTGCAGCATGAACGCTCCAATAGAAGATAAACGTTACCGCTTGCTGGTGGTCGACGATAATCGCGCGATACATGAAGACTTTCAAAAAATACTGACTCCGGATATTGAATTAAAACAGTTGGATCAAATTGAGGCGGATCTTTTTGGAAAAACAATAGAACAACCCAGCCGACAGGATTTTGTAGTTGATTCCGCTTATCAGGGTCAAGATGGTCTGAAACTGGTTGAAAAATCACTAACCGAAAAAAATCCTTATGCGCTGGCCTTTATTGATATGCGCATGCCACCAGGATGGAATGGTATAGAAACCATTGAGCATATCTGGGCCGTTGATCCTGAGTTGCAGATTGTGATCTGTTCTGCCTATTCTGATCATTCCTGGGCAGAAATTTCTCAACGTCTTGGTAACAGTGATCGGCTTCTGATTCTGAAAAAGCCTTTTGATAATGTAGAAATCCTGCAAATGGCTTACGCCATGAGCACTAAATGTTTAATGGCCCGAGAACAGAAACTTTTGTCTCAATATGCCGGAGTAAAAAAAGATTTGACTATCGGCGGCTCTATTCAAACCAGATCACTGGAAGACACAATGGATCGTGATCTACTTGGGCCAATTGAAGATATTAAGGAAAACGTAAAATTTTTGCAGATTTCATTTAAACAACTAAATAGTCAATTCAGCAAGTTGCGAAATGCGCTTGCTGCGAAAACTGATCTGACATCTGAACAAAACATTCAGGACCTGTTAAGTTTAACGAATATTCCTGATCTGGAGCAGAGCGTACCGAATACCTTTCATCGTCTAAATTCTGCACTGAAGAAGGTTCGCACCGAAGCCAAGAAACCGTCTGACAAACCCGGCAATCCGATCCACTAAAAATAAAGCCCTGCGAATTCTGTCGCAGGGCTTGTGTCAAAAAACAACAAATTTAGGGGGTACTGCACCAAAAATTAACGGACCTTTTTATTTAAATAATATTAAGTTAAATTTAATTTCTAACATCTGAGTCAGTAAAACATTTCCATGTACTACTCGCTTTTTGGCACTAAACCTCAACGACACCTAGCAGTAACTTGAGACAAATATAGTCCCCGATGAATCAGTCCTGATCTGTGAATCAGTTCACACTTTTGTGAACCGTTTCTCGCTCTAGCTTTACTTCGATTTGCCCTGATTCGCGACCGCATCCATTAACTTTGCTACTTCTTCCGGGTCACCCAGATAGGTTTTGCTAACAGGGCGCAAGTCTTTATCAAGCTCGTAAACCAGTGGTAAACCAGTAGGTATATTTAACTTTAAAATTGCCTCATCACTCATATCGTCAAGATATTTAACCAGCGCGCGCAGACTATTTCCATGCGCCGCGATTACTACCCGCTGGCCACTTCGAATCGCTGGGACTATTGCATCGTGCCAATAAGGCAGTACTCGGGCTATGGTATCTTTTAAGCTCTCTGCACGCGGCAGCACCATCTCATCCAGCCCTGCATAACGAGGATCATGACCAGGAAATCGCTCGTCTGCCAACTCCAGCAGTGGCGGTGGCGTATCAAAACTACGACGCCAAATCAGTACCTGTTCATCTCCGTGCTTGGCTGCAGTCTCTGCCTTATTCAGGCCCTGCAATCCGCCATAGTGGCGTTCGTTTAACCGCCAGCTACGGTAAACAGGAATGTACATCTGGTCCATCTCATCCAGCACATTCCAAAGTGTACGAATCGCCCGTTTTAATACCGAAGTAAATGCCACATCAAAAACATATCCTTCCTTTTTCAGCCGCTGCCCGGCTGCTTTCGCCTCTGATAGACCTTTTTCACTAAGATCAACATCATGCCAGCCGGTAAAACGATTCTCTTTATTCCACTGACTCTCACCATGACGAATGAGTACTAATTTATACGTTGACATAAAATCTTCCTTCTCCAAAATTCGCGGCTATTTTTACTTCTACAATGATTTATTTGAATAGGTATTTTAACTGTCTGCCTCGGTACTGGCATCGCTCGCCCTACGGCGTAACATTAAACGCGATGCAATAATTCCAGACTCATACAGGATCCACATTGGCACAGCTAACATTATCTGCGAAATAACGTCGGGGGGTGTTAACAGCATACCTATAACAAACGCGGCGATAATAATGTATGGCCGCTTGCTTGCAAGAGCTTCTGGTGTCGTGGCCCCCGTAGCCACTAACAAAACGGTTGCTATAGGAATTTCAAAAGCTGCACCAAAGGTTAAAAACAGTGCCATAGTAAAATCAAGATAATTTCCGATATCCGGATTGACAGCAATAATTTCGGGGGAGCGGCTGATGATAAAACCAAAAACCAGTGGGAAAACCACAAAATAGGCGAATGCCATACCTGCGTAAAACAGCAACGTGCTGGACACAACCAAAGGTAATGCCATTCGCTTTTCATGCCGATATAATCCGGGCGCAATAAACGCCCAGACATGGTAAAGCCAGTAGGGCACTGTTATCACAACAGCGAGCAACATGGAAAGTTTAAAGGGAATTAGAAAAGGACCTGTAACCTGCACGGATATCATGGTGCTACCTGCAGGCAATCTCTCACTCAATGGCGCCGCAAGAAAAATATAGAGATCATTCGCAAAAGGAAGCAACACCAGAAATGCCAGCGCTATGGCAGCAACAACGTGTAGCAATCTGTAACGGAGCTCTATCAGGTGAGAGACGATTCCTGAATTTTCACCGTCTTCGACCGGCCCGGCATTCATTTTCCTGATGACTCCTGATCCGCTTGCGATGAATCTACTTGTTCAGTATCAGCGCCTATCGTTCCCGCGATGCTATCCTGAATTTCCTCACGCGTACTGGCCCCAAGCTGTTTAAGATTTTCCAGCTCTTCCTTTTGTTCTTTTAGTGTTTTTTGAATTTCCTGGTTATGTAATTCGCGTTCCAGCTCTGTTCGCGCTTCTCGTACGAACCGCTGCAATTTTCCAAACCACTTACCGGCCTCATAGGCCAGTTTGGGTAACCTTTCCGGTCCTACCACCAATAAAGCGATTACTGAAATCAGGCATATTTCCAAAAAACCAATATCAAACATGATTTAGTTGTGCAGTAATTTAATCGTCTTTATTTTCTGACTCACCATCAATCAGATTTGTCGTATCTTCTTTTGGGTCGTTTTCAACATCCTTGGCGGCCTTGCGAAAGCTGCTTAAGGCACCGCCCAGATCAGAACCTATATTTCGAAGTTTCTTAGTACCGAATATCAGTACCACAATTACTAGAATTAGAATCAGTGAAGGAATGCTAATGCCGGCCATAACAGGGCTCCTAATAAATATTTAGTCAGTTTTACGTGAGCGTTTTTCTTCGATACCTGAAGTACCGAAGCGGCGCAACAATTCGTTGAGTACAGCGGAAGGTTGAATATTGTAATGCGATAGCATCAGCAGAGTATGAAACCAGAGATCAGCTGACTCATAAACGATTTTCTTTACGGAATTGGATTTTGCAGCCAATATGGTTTCGACAGCTTCTTCACCCAATTTCTTGAGAATGGCGTCTTCGCCTTTTTCGAACAGGCTGGCCGCGTACGAACCCTCTGGATCGGCCTGCTTTCGTTGCTCCAGGATACTGGCAATTTGCGCCAGGATATTTTCCGGATTAGTCGTATCAACCATGTACTGACTCCCAATGCTAGGCCGGGAAGTTTATCACAGTCGAACTTCTACACCCGAAGCCTGCATATGCCGTTTGGCTTGTTCTATCGAGTATTCTGCAAAATGAAATATGCTCGCGGCTAGCACGGCGTCCGCTTTCCCCTCAACAACACCGTCAACCAGATGGTCCAGCGTGCCCACGCCACCGGAAGCGATTACCGGCAACTTCACCGACTCGCTTATGGTTCTGGTCAGCGCTAAATCGAAGCCAATTTTTGTACCGTCCCTGTCCATGCTGGTTAGCAGTATCTCGCCAGCGCCAAATTCCTGCATCTTGATCGCCCATTCCACAGCGTCAATACCCGTTGGTCTGCGTCCACCGTGGGTGTAAACCTCCCAGCGCACTGGATTGCTACCAGGAATCTGTTTTGCATCGATGGCAACAACGATACATTGAGAACCAACCAGATCAGTGGCCTCTTTAATCAGGTCAGGATTATTTATGGCGGCAGTATTGACTCCAACTTTGTCCGCCCCGGCGTTTAGCATTCGACGCACATCGGCAAAGCTGCGTATGCCACCACCCACCGTCAGTGGTATAAAAACCTCTTCTGCAACCTGCTCAACGACATGCACAATGGTTTCGCGATTATCCGAGCTGGCGGTTATATCCAGAAAGGTTACTTCGTCGGCGCCTTCACTGTCATAACGACGTGAAACTTCTACCGGATCTCCAGCATCACGAATATCAACAAAATTAATGCCTTTGACAACGCGCCCGTTATCAACATCAAGGCAGGGAATAATTCGTTTGGCAAGTGACACGAGCGACTCTATTTTGAGGAGTTAGTATTCGGTATAACTGGGTGCTTGTTTACGGTACAGGCTACTTCTTGGCAAATCGTTTAAATGCCTCGGTTAGATCAATATCACCCTCGTAGATTGCACGACCGATTATGACACCCATAATGCCTTCTTGTTCCACTTCTGAAAGTGCGATCAAATCATCCATATGATTCACACCACCGGAGGCAATAACAGGCACACGAACAGATTGGGCGAGTGCTACAGTCGAAGGAATATTGACACCCGTCATCATGCCGTCGCGTGAAATATCCGTATAAACAATCGCATCCACCCCATCTCGTTCAAAATGCTGGGCCATATCGATAACATCGTGATTGGACAGCTTGCTCCAGCCGTCGATGGCAACTTTGCCTTCTTTGGCATCCAGACCAACGATGATATGACCGGGAAAAGACAGGCATAAATCATTTACAAAGTGTGGCTCACTAACAGCTTTGGTGCCAATAATCACATAGCTCACACCGGCATCCAGATACTCCTGAACCGTATCCTCGTCGCGAATACCGCCTCCAACCTGGATCGAGAGATCAGGAAATTCTTCTCTAATATTATGTATTACATCTGAATTACGCGGTTTTCCAGCCATCGCGCCGTCCAGATCAATAACATGTAATCGCTCAGCGCCGGCATCTACCCAACGTTTAACCATCTCAAGTGGGTTGTCAGAAAAAACCGTATCATCTTCCATACGCCCCTGACGCAAGCGAACACATTTACCTTCTTTCAAATCAATTGCTGGAATAATTAACACAATGACACCTTAGGCTCTGTAACTAATATTTCTATTGGATCTTCAAACCTTAAACCTTGCCATCCCAATGCACGAAATTACTCAGTAATTTCAATCCTGCCTCGGCACTTTTCTCTGGGTGGAACTGTACAGCGAATATCTTCCCACACGCAATAGCGCAGGTAAATTCTATTCCATACTCGGTTGTACCCGCTATTACATCGGCATTCTCCGGATTAACATAATAGCTGTGCACAAAATAGAATCGGGCAGCATCAGAAATACCTTCCCATAGCGGGTGATTTTGCTGCTGTTTTACCTGATTCCACCCCATATGGGGCAGCTTGTATTGTTCGGCTTTTAATTCTTCATGCTTGCCAAAAAAGTGGACTCCGCCATCAACCACACCCAGACACTG
>CAJHXT010000156.1_pt1 | contig 11243 bp, 10 predicted proteins | sample 9198451 | NCBI WGS metagenome assembly CAJHXT01 (sample SAMEA7708326, study PRJEB35096) | sediment metagenome | biome: marine neritic benthic zone biome [ENVO:01000025]; feature: sediment [ENVO:00002007]; material: shallow marine sediment [ENVO:03000034] sea grass bed [ENVO_01000059] ... | reverse complement strand
TGAATTAAATAGATCGGTTTCCAGAAAGATCTGACCGTCTGTGATTGAAATAACGTTCGTGGGGACGAAAGCTGATACGTCGCCAGCTTGCGTTTCAATAACCGGTAATGCTGTTAATGAACCAGTTTGACCTTTTACTTTGCCGTCAGTCAAACGTTCTACTTCGTCGGAATTAATGCGCGAAGCACGTTCTAATAAGCGGGAGTGTAAATAGAAAACATCTCCTGGAAATGCTTCACGACCGGGTGGGCGACGCAACAACAATGAAACCTGTCGATAAGCAACAGCCTGTTTGGACAAGTCATCGTAAATAATTAAAGCGTCTTCACCTTTGTCTCGGAAGTACTCACCCATGGTGCAACCGGAATAAACGGAAACGTACTGCATTACCGCTGATTCAGACGCCGATGCTGCTACAACAATGGTATGTTCCATCGCACCATGTTCTTCCAGTTTCCGAACTACGTTGGCGATGGAAGATTGCTTCTGCCCTACCGCAACATAGATACATTTTATACCCGTGCCTTTTTGATTGATGATGGTATCAATCGCAACAGCCGTTTTCCCGGTCTGGCGATCGCCAATAATCAACTCGCGTTGACCACGACCTAGTGGAATCATTGCGTCCAATGATTTCAACCCCGTCTGTACCGGCTGTGATACGGACTGACGCTCAATTACACCGGGTGCAATCTTTTCGATCGGTTGAGTCTCCGCCGCTTGCACTGGGCCTTTACCATCGATAGGTTCACCTAATGCATTAACAACACGACCCATCAATGCTTCACCAACCGGCACTTCAAGAATGCGGCTTGTGCAACGCACTTTGTCACCTTCAGAAAGGTGACCGTATTCACCCAGAACCACGGCACCAACCGAGTCACGTTCAAGATTTAGTGTTACCGCAAAGGTATCGCCCGGTAGCTCAAGCATTTCACCCTGCATGGCATCTGCGAGCCCGTGCACGCGAATGATACCGTCCGCGATGCTGACGATAGTACCTTCGGAACTGGCTTCGGCCTTAAGCTCAAAACCCGCGATACGCTCCTTAATCAGCTGGCTAATTTCCGATGGGTTTAATTGCATGGTATTGATTCCTCGTACCCGATATTCTCAAATTCAAATTGATTGCTACAAACGCAATAATGCTGCGTTTAATTTAGTCAATCGTGTTTTTAAGGTGCCGTCAATTACCAGATCACCGGCTTTTATTACAGCACCGCCTATTAACGATGGATCGATTTCACACTTAAGTGTGACCTTCTTTTGCAAACGTTTTTCAAGAGACAGAATGATTTGCTTCTGTTGCGCGGAAGGAACTTTTTGCGCAGACCGCACAATTGCTTCGATCGTGCCATCATGCTCTGCACGCAATAATTCATACTCGGAGGCAATTTGGGACAAAGCCTGCAAACGATTGTTTTCCGCAAGCAAATACACCAGATTGGTTGCTCCTTCATCCAGCTTGTCACCACATACTTTTAGCAGTAACTCTGCTCGTTGCTGCCTCGTAATGCGCGGATCATCCAGCAATGAATGCATTTGCGAATCTTCGGCAACGGCCCCCAAAAAAGCCAATTGCTCAGACCATTTTGCCAATACATTATTGTCACGCGCATACTCAAATGCGGCATTAGCGTAGGGTCTGGCTATGGTGGTTATCTGGCTCATTTCCGGGATCGCTTATATCTGTGATGCCAGTTCATCGAGTACATCTTTATGCACTTTTGCATCTACTTCACGTTCCAGTATGCGTTCTGCGCCAGCGAGAGCTACGGTTGCCAGCTCCTCACGTAAAGATTGTTTGGCCTGATTCAGTTCCTGCTCAACTTCGATATGACCCGATTCGACAATTCGATTACGTTCACTAATAGCCGTTTCTTTTGCTTCATCGATAAGCTCATTACCCTGATTCTGTGCCTGAGCAAGAATTTTCGCGGCTTCAGCTTTTGCTGACTTTATGACTTCCTTGGCACGCCCCTCGGCCAGTTCCTGTTCGTGCACACCACGTTCGGCAGCAGCCAGTCCATCCGCTATTTGTGCCTGCCGCTCCTTCATAGCCTGCATAATAGGTGGCCAAATCCATTTCATCGTGCCCATGATAACGAGCATGAAAACCACAATTTGCACTAGAAGAGTTGCATTAATATCCACTGTCGAAACCCTTTATTAATTAAGAGGTAATTAGCTAATGGCTAACCTGCAACGGCTGTTCTCACGGCGTCAACAAGCGGATTTGCAAACATTAACAGTGCTGCAAAACCAATGCCGATCATAGATACCGCATCGAGCAAGCCAGCAACGATAAACATTTTTACCTGTAGTGTTGGGATTACTTCTGGTTGACGAGCAGCGCCCTCCAAAAAACGACCGCCCAGCAGTCCGAATCCTATTGCGGTTCCCATCGCAGCCAAACCTAAAATAATACCTACTGCAATAGCAGTTAGACTTTGAACGTCTGCAATTAATGTAGCCAGTTCCATAATGCCTCCGAAAATAAAATTGCTTTCAAATAATTTCGTAACTGTTGCTCACTGTTATATATCTGATTAATGACTCTCATGAGCCATGCTTAGATAGACAATAGTGAGGACCATAAAAATAAATGCTTGTAGTGGAATCACCAGGAAGTGAAAAACCGTCCAAATGATTCCAAAAATTGTTTGAATCAAAATCGCAACCCAACCGCTAAAGCTGGTTACGATGTCTCCAAGACCCTGCCCAAGCGTAAAAAGCGCAATTAATACAAAAATCAGTTCGCCTGCGTAGAGGTTACCAAATAGTCGCAAGGCCAGAGAAATTGGTTTGGCTATCAATTCAATAATCTGCAATGCCAAATTTGCTGGTAATAACATTGGCCCAAATGGATGAAACAGCATTTCCTTACTAAAACCGGCAAATCCCTTAATCTTAATGCTGTAAAAAATGATCAGTAGGAACACAGATATCGAGAGAGAAAAGGTTGCGTTGAGATCGGTAGATGGCACTACTCGTAAATAGTGTACGCCCATGAGATTCAGCAACCAGGGAAGCAGATCCACCGGCACTATATCCATGAAATTCCAGAGGAATACCCAGCAGAAAATTGTCAGTGCCAGGGGCGCAATAAGGTCACTTTTACCATGAAAGGTGTCTTTCACCTGTTGATCAGCAAAGTTAACCATGACCTCAACAAAATTCAGCCAGCCACTGGGTACTCCGGCGGTGGCTTTACGCGCCGCCAACCAAAAACTAAATATGAATAACAGGCCTAGAAAAACGGAAAATCCGATGGTGTCGAGGTGGAATGTCCAGAAACCCTCACCAACTTTAAGGTTGGTAAGATGGTGAACGATATATTCCGTTGGCGATACGCTTGCTGCCTCAGCACTCATATATCTTAATTACTCTTCAATTTATCCGTTAAATAAGCAACTGCCAGTGGCAACACCAACCATGACGCCAGAGTAACGGTGATAAACCCTAGCAATAGGCCTACTTGGTGCAACTGAGACCATTTTATAGCGGCAATAAACAGCAATACTGTTAAGAGTATTTTTTGCAGTTCTGCCACCATAAGCCGGCGCATAAAGCGGCCCGGCTCAAACTCTATTCCACCTGAAAACACTCGTAGACTGAATACTGCGGTAGTGAGCAAACATATACCGCCGCCAGCAAGAGCCGAGACAGCAAGTGAATACCCCGCCATCCAGAAGGCAAGCAATCCTGCGAGTACCGTGATTAGTAATTGAATCACAATTAGCGATAACGCAGTTTTGACGTGTGTACTCAATTTTAGCTACTTGGAAGCGTTATCGACCGGCGCGCGAATTATATAAATGGGTTTATAGCGGGTCAACGAAACTACGGCAATTACGGAGTGTTGGCAGTGGAAAGACTAACGAAAACGTCGGAGCACGCCATCTAGTTCATCGCTACTTTTGTAGTGAATAACCAGCTTGCCCTGCCCTTTACTGCTGTGCTGAATCTGCACTTTGGCACCGATCTTATCGGCCAGCTCCTGTTCCAGGCGCGAGATATTGGGATCGCTCTTACTTTTGTCCTTTTTCTTTGCTGTTGGGGTTAGTAGCTTGCGCACCAGATTTTCGGTTTCTCTTACGGACAATCCCTGCTTGGCAACCCGTTGACCCAGCTGAATCTGTTGGGGCGCTGATAGCGCAAGTAATGCCCGGGCATGGCCCATATCAAGCTGACCTTGGTCAAGCAGGTTTTTCACCTCATCGGGCAATTCCAGTAACCGCAACAAATTGCTGACGCTGACACGCGAACGTCCAACTGACTCGGCAACTTGCTGGTGGGTCAGCCCAAATTCATTGATAAGTTTCTGCAGGCCATTGGCCAGTTCCAGAGCATTCAAATTCTCGCGCTGGATATTTTCTATCAGGGCAATTGCCGCGGCTGCCGTATCATCCAGCTCGCGCACCACGGCGGGAATTTCCTCCAGTCCGGCAAGTTGCGCAGCACGCCATCGGCGTTCACCAGCGATTAGTTCGTACTCACCACCACTTACCCTAACCACAATCGGCTGCAATATGCCCTGTGTACGAATAGAGGCGGCTAGATCCTCTAAAGCGTCGGTCTCAAAATGAACTCGAGGCTGAAATGAGCCGCGATGAATACTCTCAATGGGTAGTTTGCGCAACTGCTCCTGTGGTGCATCTTCAATCTGCTGAAGCACACCCTCCGGCGCACCAATTAGCGCTTCAAGGCCACGGCCTAACCCTCTTCTTTTTGCTGCCACGTTTTCGGCACTCCTCTAAATATCGTATTAAGCCGCTGCCGGATTAGTTCTAACCTTAGCTTCCTTGCGCAATATTTCTCCAGCCAATGCCAAATAAGCCAGGGCGCCGCGGGAAGTCTTGTCGTATTGCAGTACGGGGGCACCGTGGCTGGGTGCTTCCGCCAACCGTACATTTCGAGGAATAATAGTGCGATAGAGGCGATCAGGGAAATGCCCCTTTAGCTGCTCGGATACATCAAGTGCAAGATTGTTGCGAGGATCGAACATGGTGCGTAACAAGCCTTCGACTTTTAACTGCGGATTTACCGTTTTTCTCACGTTCTCAATGGTTTTCAATAAAGCACTTAAGCCCTCCAGGGCGTAGTATTCACATTGCATGGGGATGAGAACACCGGTACCGGCGACCAGAGCATTTAGCGTCAGCATATTCAGCGATGGGGGACAATCGATAATAATGTATTCATAACGATGCTTTACCTTATCCAGAGCAAACTTCAATCTCTGCTCGCGAGCAATCTCATTCATTAGCGCAACTTCTGCCGCGGTTAGGTCGCTATTGGAAGGCAACAACTCAAAACCATAGCCTTCCAGTGGCAAAATCGCGTCCTCTATATTTGCCTCCTGCAGCAATATTTCACAGGTGCTGATTTCCAGGTTTGATTTGTCGATGCCGCAGCCCATTGTGGCGTTACCCTGCGGGTCAATATCGACTAGCAGTACCGTATGCTTGGTGATAGCCAATGAAGCCGCCAGATTAATACTGGTTGTGGTCTTACCCACACCGCCCTTTTGATTTGCAACAACAAGTATTTTGGTCATATTTCTTCAGTAAGTCTTTGTAAACACACTAAATACCGTTCGGCCTCAATGCCTGGTACCTGAACGGCTACCGTTTTTACTATCCTGAAGTCTGCATTCAGGCTTTTTAACTCAATATCAACACGCGGTCCTTTCATCGCCACTATTAGGGATTGCTGGTCGCAGACGTGCAAACTGGATTTGACAAAATCCTCCAGGCTAGAGAATGCCCGGCTGATAACTGTATCAAACGGTCGCCTCGGGTGATACTCCTCCAGGCGAGAATTAACGACTTCGACACGATCTATCAGTGATAATTCTATGGCTGCCTGTTTGAGAAATCGGGTTTTCTTGCCATTGCTATCCAGCAGATAAAATTTGACCTTCTCATTCATAATCGCCAGTGGAATCCCCGGCAAACCAGCCCCTGATCCAACATCCAGTACTTGATTGCCACGAATATAGGCGCTGGCAGTCAGGCTATCGAAAATGTGATAGCTAAGGAGTCGATCCGGCTTTCGCCGTCCAATGAGATTAAATGCCTTATTCCACTTTTTTAACAGCTCACTAAATTCAGCCAGTTGGCTAACTTGTCTGCCCGAATAGCTCAGACCCATTTCCTGCAGGCCCGCTTCTATCTCTCTCAACATCAAATTCCTGCTGTAACGCTTTCGCCAGCCGAGATTCTAGCACGATGGCATGCCGACAATCGGCTAGCGGTAAACCTTAAAGAAAGGTCGCTAATGAGCGCTAATATTCAGGTGAGTCCACTAAAAGCTACGGTCTATCCGGTCCCTCGCCGGTAGTACCTTTTTAACGGAGATGCAGTTTTGGCCTCGCTGCGCGTGTTTGGACTATTTCTTATCAAAAACCATCGATTTTAGTGAAAGGATTACGACTAAAAATTGAGTGTCTATGAGAAAAGAATCTCTCCACCAGCAATTACATGATCAGATTGATCAATACTATTCAGATCGTGATCAGTCTGTATTGCCAGACATTGGTTTACTGAAAGCTATTAGCGATACCTATATTAAAAATGAGCTTGATTACAAAATGCTACAGAGGTGCCTTGAGATTAGCTCACAGGAGTTACTGCAGGCGAATTCAGATTTGCGTGAAATCTTTAACGTTATGCCGGACTTATTGTTCCGGGTTGATAAAAACGAAAAGGTACTCGATTTCAAAGGTGGCGCAGATAACAAGTTAGGTATCGCACGTTGGACTACAGTCGGCTCTAATTTAAAGGATCTATTGCCAGAAAGCGTTTACCAGGCCATCTGTATAGTTAAGAACAAATTAAATACCGTAAACGAAAGTGCCGGTATTGAGGTATCTCTCAATATTAGAGAACAGACGCTATATTATGAAGCTCGTCTGCTACCGTTACCTGATCATGAATTACTACTTATTCTGCAAGACATCAGTAGCAGGAAACGGGCTGAGCAGAATGTAGCGATGACCAATAGCCGGCTAAAACTGCAAAATGAAAAACTTTTTGAGGTTGCGGTTAATCCCGCCATGTATACCGGTAATAAGGAAGAAGCATTTAAAAAAATAACCGAGTCTGCTGCAAAAACCTTAGAAGTCGACAGAGTAGGTATCTGGTTATACGACGATAACCATACCAAAATAACGTGCGTCGACTTATTCCAACACTCTTCCGGGCAACACAGTTGCGGTGATGAAATAAATACTAAAGACTACCCGGCTTATTTTAGTGCTTTGGCAAAAGGTCGCACAATTGCTGCATGTGATGCACATACTCACTCTGCAACCAAAGAGCTTTTACATGAGTATTTAATTCCAAAAAATGTTAAGTCACTGCTTAATGCACCAATAAGAACCGGTAATCGATACATCGGAATAATATGCCATGAACATACAAAAGTCCTTCGTGAGTGGACACCTGACGAACATCACTTTGCCGCATCTTTAGCTGATATTACATCACTGGTATATGAAACAAATGCAAAACAAAAAGCACAACAAGCTCTTATGGAAAGCGAAGAACGCTTTAGAATTCTCTCTGAGTCTTCAAACAGTGCAATTTTTGCATTTCGGAAAAAAATATCGTATGCCAATCCTGCTATGGAGTATTTATCAGATTACACGCAAAAGGAATTATGTAAACGCTCAATAAAGGAATTGTTCGGATCTGAATTTGCAAAAGAAATTAAACAACGACTGACCTCTACTGTTGATAATGAGTGTGGCTATGTTCGCCGCGAGTGTATGTTAGAGACAAAGCATGGTGAACAACGGTGGCTTTTTGTTACGGTTGGCCTGGTGCAACTGCATGGTGAACCAACTTACCTGGCAAGTGCTTTTGATATTACAGAAAGAAAGCTAATGGAAGAACAGCTTAGACATCAGGCATTCCACGATAAATTAACGGGGCTCCCAAATCGTGCTCTTTTTATGGACCGCCTTGAACAATGCCTGAATCTAATAAAGCGCTATTCAAATTATAAAAGTGCCGTTCTGTTTTTGGACATAGATCGCTTTAAAGTGGTCAACGATAGCCTGGGTCACCTGGTCGGTGACAAATTGCTTTGTCAAATTGGAGCGCGGTTGCGTAAGCAAATGCGAGAATGCGACACCGTCGCACGCCTCGGGGGTGATGAGTTTACGGTATTAATTGGCGATGCCCAAAATGCAGATCAAGCTGTCCAGATTGCTTTACGCATACAAGGGGAACTGGCTGTCGCCTTCAATATTGATGGCTACGAAATCTTCGTTACGGCCAGTATCGGAATCGCTATTGCGGACTCCAGCTACCAACAAGCCGATCACATACTGCGCGACGCTGATATTGCAATGTATCGCGCCAAGGCTCATGGCAAGGCCTGCCACGAGGTATTTAACGCGCAGATGCATAGACGCGCGCAGAAGTTACAAAAACTTGAAACAAACCTTAGGCGAGCCATACGAAATCAGGATTTTGAACTATATTATCAGCCCATTATCTCACTGAAAAACGGTAAGACAGAAAGCTTTGAAGCACTGCTACGCTGGAATATGGAAAAAGGTAAAGTTAATCCTCCTGCAGAGTTTATTCCGCTGGCAGAAGAAACCGGATTGATTATTCCTTTAGGCGACTGGGTAATTGAAGAAGCCTGTAACCAACTAAACCGATGGCAGATTGAAGAACCTGATCAAAATTGGGTAATAAGCGTAAACTTGTCCGGCAAGCAATTTGAGAACAACAAGTTAATTGAAAATATTACCTATAATATTCACAGCAAGAATATTGATGCCAGAAATCTGGTAATGGAATTAACCGAGAGCACTATTATCGAAAGATCGAATCTTGCGCAAAAGAAACTGGCTCAACTAAAAGAATTGAATATAGATATTTCCATTGACGATTTTGGAACCGGTTATTCATCGTTAAGTCATTTGCATAAGTTCCCGATTAGCACATTAAAAATAGACAGGTCATTTATTACTGAAATGGGAAACGATGGCCAGAATACAGAAATCGTAAACACGATTATTTCCATGGCGCATAGTCTGGGACTGAAAGTCGTGGCAGAAGGAGTTGAGACAGAAGAGCAACTTGGTATTCTGCTTATGTTGAATTGCGATTTCGCGCAAGGTTATTATTTTTCAAAACCCGTGGAAGTATCTAAAGCTACCAAGCTAGTTCACAAGCTGTGGCCACTAATTACGCAACGACATACTCCCATTGCTACGTTACACAAATAGTTACGCAGTAAAAATTCTGAAGCTAGGCCGTCTTGCGCAATGCCTTTATTTTTTTTAGGTAAATTCTTAGTACTGAAATTGCTGCAGGGGTAACACCGGAGATCCGACCTGCCTGACCTAGAGTCTCCGGACGATGCGAGACTAATTTCTGTACGATTTCATTTGATAAACCCGATACCTTTGTATAGTCAAGATCGACGGGAATGGCAGTACTCTCCTGCTGCTGTAGCTTTGCAACTTCTGCTAGCTGCCTTTCGACATAACCCGCATATTTAACCTGTATCTCAACTTGATCGTAAACCTGTTTATCACGCACATTTGAACCGACACCATCCAGATCTACTACCTTCTTATAATTTAGTTCCGGTCGGCGGATAAGCTCCAGTGCATTGAACTCTCTTGTTAGTGGGCAGCCATACTCCGTTTTCAGTTTCTCCGCTGCTATTGAACCGGGTCGAATCCAGACATTTTGCAGCCGCTGCTTTTCCGACTCAATGGTTTCTCTTTTTTCAGAAAAGTGTTGCCAACGCTTGTCATCCACCAATCCCAATTTGTAGCCTATTTCGGTCAACCTTAAATCTGCATTATCCTCGCGCAGCAACAAACGATGCTCAGCACGACTGGTGAACATACGATAAGGTTCCTGAGTACCTCGAGTAATCAAGTCATCGACCAGCACTCCGAGATACGCTTCATTACGCGCCAGAGTCCAGGGTTCCATTTCGCGTACCCTGAGGCTGGCATTGGTGCCCGCCAACAAACCCTGTGCAGCAGCCTCTTCATATCCGGTCGTGCCATTGATCTGTCCGGCAAAATACAAACCAGAAATAAGCTTGGTTTCCAGTGTCAAACGAAGGTCGCGAGGATCAAAGAAATCGTATTCGATCGCATACCCCGGTCGGGTAATATGGGCATTTTCAAATCCGGCAATAGAACGAACAAAATCGTACTGCGTTTCAAAAGCAAGGCTGGTTGAGATCCCGTTAGGATAAATTTCGTTGCTATCCAGCCCTTCCGGCTCAATAAAAATCTGGTGTTTATCTTTGTCCGCGAAACGATGAATCTTATCCTCAATAGAAGGGCAATAACGCGGACCGACGCCCTCTATGACACCGGTATACATTGGGGACTGATTTAAACCCTCACGTATTATTTCGTGAGTACGATTATTGGTGTAGGTAATATGGCAGCTAATCTGCTGCGGGTGCTCATCATCAGAACCCATAAACGAAAAAACGGGTGTTGGCGTATCGCCGGGTTGCTCCTGCAAGGCACGATAATCGATAGAACGAGAGTCAATCCTGGGTGGTGTGCCTGTCTTAAGGCGATCAACACGCAGTGGTAACTCGCGCAATCGCGTGGCTAAGGCGATCGAAGGCGGATCGCCCGCGCGCCCTGCCGCATGTTGTTCCAGACCGATGTGAATCTTGCCCCCGAGAAAGGTACCCACGGTTAATACCACACAGGGCGCATAAAATTTCAGCCCCATCTGCGTGATTACACCTCTAACGCTTTCCCCTTCCACAATTAAGTCATCCACAGCCTGCTGGAATATGGTCAGGTTTGCCTGATTTTCCAACAGCCGTCGAATTGACTTTTTATAAAGTGACCGGTCGGCTTGTGCTCGAGTTGCTCGAACTGCTGGACCCTTTCTGGCATTCAGTGTCCTGATTTGAATACCGGCAAGATCCGCTGCATGCGCCATTGCCCCACCCAGCGCATCCACTTCCTTAACCAAATGCCCTTTGCCAATACCGCCGATGGCCGGATTGCAGCTCATCTGCCCCAGTGTTTCGATATTGTGCGTCAACAATAATGTACGCACACCCGTACGGGCTGACGCCAGGGCAGCCTCAGTGCCAGCGTGACCACCACCAACAACAATAACCCCGTATTGAGTGGCTTTATTTAGATTGACAGACATGGCGCGCATTGTAGCGAAATGAAAGGCACAATAAAGTGTTTTTGGCTTATCGCTCGGTAGACACTATTG
>CAJHXT010000367.1_pt1 | contig 11395 bp, 8 predicted proteins | sample 9198451 | NCBI WGS metagenome assembly CAJHXT01 (sample SAMEA7708326, study PRJEB35096) | sediment metagenome | biome: marine neritic benthic zone biome [ENVO:01000025]; feature: sediment [ENVO:00002007]; material: shallow marine sediment [ENVO:03000034] sea grass bed [ENVO_01000059] ... | reverse complement strand
GTTATTTCGATTAGAGCTGTGTCCTGAAAGGACTTAACCGCTTTTCTTAAGACCGGAACACGAATACCCAGGAATTTATCGCCATACCCATATTCACCAACGCCTGTTTTAAAAAATCGTTGGGAGTGCTGCGCAATATCCGGATCTGCTAAATCTTCCAAATAACTAGTTATAGCCTGATAAACCATCGTTTACCCTGTTGCTGAACACTCGAACTATAACATACGCCCTAGATCTCCGATTAGCCCGACAATCTATGAGCAAAAAAGGCGAAGCAAGAACCAACTTTCTGTCTTAATTGCCTCGCCTAACGCTGGTCGACATAATGTTTATCTTTTTGAACGAAAGCCAGACTAAGGGCACCAATGTCAAACACTGGTGCCCCTACTTGTAAGACGTCTCATCCTGTCTTCTTAGAAGCTGTAGCTAGCACCAGCAAGTATGCGACGGTCGGTAATACCTTGATAACAAAGTGGCCCGCCTTCGTTCACACACGAGAGTGGCATATCTTCCTCAGTCAAGTTTATAGCATCTACGCTTAGAGTCAGGCTATCAGTCACTAGATAGCTAGCACTTAGGTTTAGCTGACCTCTATCCTCTACAACAGGTCTGAAACCCATAGGGTCGAACTCGTTGCCAGTACCTGGTAGATCATCGGTTCTGTAAGCAGAACGCCATGTGTAACGCATGCGTGCAGAAAAACCATACTTCTCGTAGAACACCGTGAGGTTGTATGAATCTTCAGACAGGTTCAATAGAGTGACAGTTTCACGGCTTACTGGGTTATCTACTCGGTCATAACCTTGAAGCTCATAGATAGCTAGAGCGCGGCCTTCACCGATTGCAACATAGCCAGTATTAACGTCTGCATCCTGGATAGTGTAGTTAGCTATAAAACCGAAACCAGATGCCCAACCTAACGTGTCTTCAAACTCAGAAAGGTCGTATTGGAACCCGATCTCAAAACCAGACTGCTCGGTTTCACCATCAACGTTAGTTATAGTAGAGTCACCTACACAGACACCACGGCCACTACCGAAGATACCTGCATCTGTATCATCGCTGAATACTCCGCCCAATGCACATGGTGCGCCTTCATCCGAACTATTGCGATCACTAGCACCCCGACCGTAGATATCTTGCTGCTCACGGAGGCCACCACCTATGTCGCCTGGAAGATCAATCAGATCACCAAACAGGTTGCCACGTGTCTTCTTGAAGTAACCTATGCTAGCTACCGCCTCTGGAGCAAAGTACCACTCCAAAGACAGGTCGATAGACTCTACTTCCTCAGGCTCTAGATACGGGTTACCGATTTGAGACACGCCGTTCACACCACCACGACCTGGCAGAGTGCGACCGAATGTTAGTGACTCGAAATCAGGACGGTTAATGTCTTCAGAGTAAGCAGCACGAAGAATAAGATCATCAGTTAAATCAACAATCAGGTTCGCACGAAGCAAGAAGAAGTCATATGAGTTCGTTACGTCACGCGGAGTATTAATAGCTGCACCATAATTTGGAGCAGTGTCATCACCACCCGCATCGTCGAACTCACGCTCAGTACTGATTGAATTAACATCAGTTTCGATGTAGCGAAAACCAAAATTACCGCGGTAACGATCTTTCTCGAAGTTAGCCTGTAAATATAACGCGTCAGTAGTCTCAGAGATATCATAGTAAGCGCCTTCATTCGACACAAGATTAGTATCGAGAGGCGACTGACCTACGCCTGAGCTTACAATTCCTGCATTGATTGCGTTCGCCACGGCAATTGGATCATGTGCTTGCTCTGGGTCGAAGGTTAAAAGATGCGATACGTAGAGACTGCTACCAGTACCATCACCAAAGTTATCTGGGATTGGCGCTAGAAGATTTGCAACGGCAGCACCATTCAAGCTATTAGTAAAGCTGCTTGTACCACCAGCACTACCACTAATATTGTCACGAACGCTATTCAGATCATTGTAACGGTAGCCGAAATCAATAGATGAGAAGAAGTCACCACCTAGGTCGTAACTGAAATCAGCACGGAATGCGTCTTCCTTGTTGTTACGCTCATTCCTACTCAAAGTACCACCGTTATCCATTACATAGTTTGCAGGATCTAGCAGCATAGCTGTAGTAGGTGCATAGGGTGAGTCCATGTCGATACCGAAAGAAATGCCGCTTCTTAGATCAAACGCGACAGGAATACCGTTCTCATCTCTATCAGCATCTCTGTAAGAGTTAGGGTTAATGAAGTTCAGTGTCAATGACAAGTTAGGTTCATATGACTTCGCTTCAGTTTTAGATATCTCTACGCTACTGGAAAGATTGCCGGTTTGAATCTCTGCGCCAATTCTGAATAGCGTGGTATCGGTTATACGAGAGCCAGAATCCATAGAAGCACGCAGGAATGGCGCGCCGCGACCACTGCCTCCAGAAGCGGCCTGGAATGGAATCATGGTTCCTACGGTCACTGCTTCAATGGAACCAAGGTTATAAGTTCCAGTTGCATCTGTGAAGCTTCCTAGGTTATAGGTCGTGAAGGCAGTAGCAATCATGTTTGAACCTGCTGGATCACCCTGATCACTCGAACCGTTAGTACGGCTCACATTAGAGAATTGCGCACGAGAGCTCTCTTGAAGACGCTCTTGATCGTTAATGATCAGATCAGTATAGAGCTTCAGGTTGTCACTTGGTGCAATTTCAAGGCTAGCAGCTATGTTTTCAGTTGTATATTCCTGGTTAATATAAACCTGGTTTAAAAACTGAACACCCATGAAGTGGCTCTGGCCAGGTTGACAGTGACTAGGCGTAGGGACGTCACTACAATCGACCACGTTATCGCGGTCAACACGAGGGCGGAAGTGGCTTACGTCTGACTCCGTGTAACTACCGCTAACTACAAAACCAACCTTACCAGCAGCAGTGTCCCAGACGTCGCCGTATGCAGCAGAAACCCTTGGAGACGCGCTGTCAGAGCTAAGGCTACTATCTTCAAATTGAAAACGGATATGACCTAGAGTTTCGGCTAGATCAAGAGGACGAATGGTACGTAGGTTTACAGTACCACCTACAGAACCTTCTGTAGTCTTGGCTTCAGGTGTTTTAATCACTTCAACTGCAGAAATGATAGATGCATCAATGTCCTCGAAGCTGATACCACCACGCTCAGTGCCAGAACTTACGGTAGAAACGCCGTTGATCTGAACACGGTTTTCATCAGTACCACGAATCTGTATACCAGTACCGACACCAGCCTCTCTGGTGATCTGAACACCAGTAACATTCTCAAGAACCTCTGCGAGGTTTTGATCAGGCAATTTACCGATATCTTCAGCCTGAATAACTTCAATCAAGCTATCCGCGTTTCGCTTCGCATCTAGAGCACTTCTAAGCGATCCCCGTATCCCGGTAACGACGACTTCTTCCAGCGCAGCATCTGTGTCCTGCGCACTAACTGTTGGCGCAATTACGAATGTAAATGCTGACAACATCGACATAACAATGGAACGTTTATATTTCATTTCGTACCCCTTTTCCCCTTGAGCGCAGCTGCTAAGTAAAAAAACAAAAACCGCATCTCAGATTGTTGATAAAAATTATTACGGTCCGTTGTTTCACGGTCTGCTGTAAGAGTTTCTTGGTACTGATCAAATAAGGTGTCCAAACAAACACACTTTGGGCCATTTAAAAATCGAGCATAAGGATATTGGTATTACCAATAAACATATTTTGATCAGTCAATAAACAATTAACTTATCCGACCTTTTTATCCCTGCCGCGAGAATATATCGTGAAAATTTACGCAATACCAGCTAATTATCTTAATAAAATCAACAGGAAAGCCTTTTATTGGTATGACCAATAATGAATTTCTATTGTATACAGTGGCTTATCAATAATTTTTTATAGATGCAGATATGCTTAATTAAGTCACGATAAGGAATCATTGGTATTACCAATAATCATTGAAAGAAGCGCCAGAATAGAAGCGGCACTAAAAACTAAGCCTGATGCGTTGTCCATAATTTTCAGGACGTATTGTTTTAGTACTTATATTAGATAATACGCATCGAATTAATTCAGAACGCATTAAAAATTCGGTACGTTTTGGAGTAACTGTTTGCTTATTGCTTGACTCGGCCGTAACTCGCAGACGGTTGATGTGGCTTTTTATTCTTTATCGAACTCACGTTCAATGACGGAAAATAAAGAATTACTTCTTCTTGGTGGCTGCGGATTTTTACCGGCCTCCTTTAATTTCCAGTAGTCCCAGCCTAAACCGCCAGTTCCAAGCTCATAATCATAACCGTCCCATTCATCTTCGCGGAAAGCATAAAACGCCCAATGTGCCTTTTCTTCGTTTAATATTGAAATAACATCTTGCAGATATTTTTCGCAGCCCTTATTCCGTCTATAACAACCGAACTCACCTGCCACCAAACGATTTAGGGCAATACCGTTTTTCTTTGCCCATTCAAAATAGGGAGCAAGATACTTTCTAATCTGGCTGGCATTCCATTCAACTAATGGTCCGGCAAATGGTATTTTGCCTGGATATTTAAGATTGCGTTTTTTACTGAAATTAAGCCTACTGGTAAAATCATAAGGCTCATACATATGAAATGAATAGAGGATTTTATCGTCCCTGAGCTTTGGCCAGTAAATAAAAGCATTAGGCTGAGCGTACCAGCCAGAATCCAGCATAATCGGCGTATTCAAATCGCTCTCTCGTATAGATTTAATGACTAAGCGATAAAATTTGGGTAGGTCACGCGATGTACCCTGGTATTTCTGATACCAGGAAATGAATCGCGATGTATTACCATGCTCTGCAATGCCTGTATCCGTTTCTGGCGCGGGCTCGTTAATAATATTGTAAGCATAAACCGCAGGATGATCTTTAAGTTGTTTCGCCAGGTCCTGCCAAAATAGCGCCGATTGTTGCCAGTACTTCTTATTATTCCATAAACGCAAATCTTTCTTTCCTGAATTTTTCTGTACCCAGCGATTTCCCGGTAACCCCAAAGGCGTGATAACGGCTTTAATACCGTACTTCTGAGACCAGTTAAGAACCTGTATGAGTTTATCCAGATCCTCTTTTATAAGTCCTTGGTAATTACCTGCATCGCCCATCAAGAAATCTCGTTTTTCACCTTCCCATTTATCATAAGTAATACGAACCCATTCAATTCCTAACTCGCTAGCGTCCTTGAACCACTGTTCTTCTGGTAAAACATTAAAATAATTGGCCCCCTTACGCTGCTCATTCCAAAAGTCAATTTTTTCTTCTGCCAGCGAAACGTTTGATAGAAAGATAAATATGATAGAGGTAATCAATACAGATGTTCTCATTCCACATCCTTACATCTTGATAAAGGAAACATTATTATTAAAACGCAGCGCGTGGGTCTGCGATATATAAATAGCGTTGTCTATTTCTGAGTACTACTCAATCATCACCACTATCTGACAGGCTCGCTGTAGCTCTTGTAGTTTGGCCGCTGCCACTAATAGCCGCACTAAGTACGGAACCACCAGGCAAGAAGGGAGCTGCAAGATTGACCTTGTTAGTGGGGATTGTTATTGCCTTTATAGAAAGATTTGGGAAGTGTTCCTTTATCTTGTTGTATTGCTCGTCCGTGAGAGGAACTGTAACCTCATCGGACTTTGACCGTTTTATTATATCGATCTGCTTTTTAGTTAATGGAATTTTAGGAATCGTACTTTGTGTTGGTGTAGAAGGCACATTTTGTTTTAGTTGGACTCCTTCCTTACTAATATTCTGGGCCATAGCTGATACGGAAAGGAAAAATACGATCACGAAAGATACACTGAGAAAATAGATTTTCTTTTTCATTTTCATCTCCTAATTCTGTTATTGAATTTCTCTGGCTACCAGTCACTGCATATTGTCACAAGAGAATAGACCAGAACGACAATCGATATAATAGCCATAATGATATAAGTTGAAAAAAAGAACCGTTGTTGTTTGAGCGGGCCAATCCGAACACCCTCATGTTTAAGGCTTAGAATCTTTGCTGCTTCACGGCCGGCAGTATCCAGATATATCGCGCCACCAAAAAAAGCAAGTAGCGGCCATATCGAGCTATCTAGTACCATAAGAATGCCTGCAAGAGGCAGCCATCCCATTGTTACCAGATCCCAGTAAGCGGTATATTTTTCCGCCCTTTGTAGTAAAGGATCTGTTTCGCTTGGATCCTCCTGCAAACCAAGCCTTTGCGCAAGAGAGAAATCTATAGACGAAATAATTTGCCCAAGAAAAAGTATTCCTGGGAACACAATTAGTAACCACCCGATAAGCTGCTGCACATTATCTCCGGTTGTGATTATTCAACGTCGCTGTTCTGGAACACGCAAAATACAATACGCATTCAATGCAGCGAGATGGAAAGAATACACTAATTCTAACTCGGTAATCTTCGCTTCCCCTCAAGCTTTTGCCTTCCCCAACTGAACTGCGCACAAACAGTTGATATTAACGAGCTTCATTCCTTGCTTGATGGATCTGGCTTTTTGTTCACCTCACATAATATTCCATCAATATCAGTATTATTCAATTCAACTCGTACCCTTTTTTCAGGAGTCGCATGTACTTTGATAAATGTAGCCTTTGTTGTGTCCTCTTCTTCGGGAATTATGTGCGAACCAAAAAGCCTTTCCAGCATAGGTGCCACATAATATTTCGGCGCATTAATATATGCGGAGGTTAGTTTAGTTGTCTGGCTAAATCGTTGCGTGGGTACTTTATCGAGACTTGCAGTTGAGCAACCCTTTATACAAACGTGCCTACCTGAACCTTCAGGATTTTCTTCGCAGAACGCATAACAACCCGTGGCACAAGTTATGCTACCGGAACAAGGAGAATCACAACTGCATTTATAGCTCTTAGCGGCTGTTTTTACTGGCTGCTCCTGGCTCTCTGACTTTTCAGATTTGTACCACGGCTTACAATATCCAACGGTAGCCCCTTCAGGATAGGTGCAAGTACAACCACGGTTACACGGATTGGAAGAGTCACAGAGTGTAAAATTACATCCGAATTCATCGGCTTTGACTGGTTCGAGTTCAAACACACTATATGCAAAAATCGCAATAACACACAGCAGGCCCATATAGCACGACTGCGATTTAAGTAGCGTATGCGATCGTTTTACCTGCCTATTCTGCTTATATCTAAACATATCATCCTCCATTACTATGGAATGACAATGCCTGCTTGCAAAAGCTAATTTGGATATAAATCAATATACATAGAGATGGTTTAAATTTCGTAAGAGCCATAGGTGCAAGCGACCGATTATCATTAGACTGGTGGGAAGCTGGCTAAATAATACTCCTCGAAATCTCGCCTTTCAATCATTCTTAAGAGCTAAGTGTGCTATATAACCAATTGATTATAAAAGATTTATTTTCATTAACACGCTATTTGATCACCTCATTTATCTAAAATTTAACAAACTGAAACTAAAACACAGTGGGTCCCAGTATTTCCTTCTGTGCATCACTAAAACTTGGATTATCCTCCCTTAAATTAATAGCTCCTTTAGGTACGTTAGATCGACCCGAACAGATTGAGGACTGCTCCTCAGCGGCCAGGTGAGGGACTGTTCTTTCCATGGCTTGCGGTGCCTGGAATATCAACGAATTTGACCCACGATTTCCAACAGGACAATTCAGTTTGCGCGATTACGCTCATATATCCAGGCAGATAGCCAGCCAAATATTGCCATTGAAACCATAATTTCTATCATGTGGGCAAAGCGCAATTGGCCTTCCATATATGGGTTGGGCAGTAAAAGTTGTATACCTGAAAAAACACCTAAACCAATAGCGGTCGTGATCTTGGCATCTTTGCGGTGGTGATGGTTTCCGACTAATAACCATATAATGGTTGCCCATAATAAACCGCGACCAAATTGATAAAGTGGCAACCATGCTGGCGCCTGCAAATTCTCATATGTGTTATCAAACGAAGTGCCTGATAGCGGGATCGCAAGTAGCATACCGGCAATAAAGTAGATGGGTACGTAGAGCGCTGCGACCTTAAGCGCGGGTTTAATCTCTGGAAGAGGAAAGCAAGGCCTACGTTGTTCGCCCAAGTCAGTGTCGGCAATAACTGTTGCTATTGGGCAATACAATAAGCTAGTAAGGGTAGCAAATACGCCACTAAACAGTAATTCAGGCCAGGTCATAATTGGTTCTGTCTGCCAAATATTTAGAAAGAAGGCCGCTTCAATGAGCATTTGTAGAATTTTTGTGCCCCAGTAAAATGAAAATATGATAAGTGCCTGATTAATGCGACTGGTTTGTATAGTAGAGAGAAGATAATACGTCACAGATACTTCGGCTGCGGCAACTAGTAAAAGAGCAAGCCAATCGACCTGTGTATTATTAGTCAACTCAGATGACATATCCGAAAATATCAGCTCTGTTGTCATGCCGCCGATTATTTGGCTAACAATCAGGGTTACAAACAAAGCTAACCATCGGATAGTGATTTTGCTGTATACGTGCATTGTCTTCTCCTGTTTATTTCTTTGAGATACAGCATAAATAGGGACGGTCGCAAAAAATATAGGAATTCAGGCCCACCAGACCTGGGTAATTTGACCTAGTCAGCTTGTAAAAAGGAAATTAAAGCGACCCTATTACTAACTTTGCACTTCTTAAACATATTGTAAACATGATTTTTGACAGTACTGGGTGAAATGGCAAGCTGGGCAGCGATTTGCTTATTTGACAGTCCCCTGGCCAGAGCATAAGCAATTTCCTGCTCCTTCGGGCTAAGCAGTAACACTGCATTCTTTAGCTTAGGCGGTTGACCAACGCCCGGCGTTAGATAATCACGATACCTCCATAACAACACATTATTAACAAAATATATTATGGGTAAGCTAAAGGTAAAGCCGTTGTCTACCAACTGATCTGCAAATAAGACTCCTTCAAACAAAGGCAAAATAAGTGATTGTATGAGCATTAGCCTGGAAACAACCTTGGTGACGTTCGAACTAAAAACACTGTCATACCGTTCTCTCGCATTCCACGATACAAACACTAGTGCTATCAGCATAAATGCGATTGAGGAAAGAATAAGATATAGAAACCACCTTTCTTGCAGCCACCAGACTATAACTGCTGTCGCCGCACCATATGCGGCAACTAGGCCAAGATATGTTTTAAACCATAGCGCTAGTTTGAATCGATAAATGACTGAATTGTACTTTGCAGTAGTAACGGGTAGCGTGCCCAGAAAAATAAAAATAAAAGAAATATATGCTCTTTTTGCATGTGTACTGATTGTTGGAAGATTGACGGATGCATACAAACAGATAGTAGTTATAAACACGAAAAGTGTAATAACGATATAGAGCGCAATAAATTCTTTGAAACCTGAAGTGCATCGGTATCTTGGATTGTTACCCAGCGCACTCAACATAAGCGCACCACTCAACAAAGACAGAATATACAGGCCAATAAATAAATGTAACATCGCAAGATCTAGTTTAGCTTAATAATCAAATAGAATCATCTTAATCTACTCTATCGAAAATTGAACTATTACCATTCGCTAAATTGCTATGAATTCAGGTAGGCCGGACCAGCGCATATTCTGAATTGTATTCGCATGTAGGATCAGAATATACTGACTTCCCACTTAGGTTATCCCTTTTTTAGCAGGCAAACAACATCCTAAGCAGTGCATACTGGACCTACAACTTCAGCCAATTTGTTGCTTCTTCGTAATCTCCAAACAACCTGATAGGCTTGGCTCTATTACGCCCCACAGTTTCCAGAAAATCCTGATCGCGCCTTGTTGTTTCAGAAGAAACAATGGCAAATTTTAAATCACCTGGAAGGTTTTCACCGAATTCAAAAATGTCAAAAGTATCTGGTGTAGTTGTTTGTTCTCTGACATCAACAAGCACACTCCTGGCACCTGTCCTTGCAAAGATCTTTCGTACCTGTTTCATGGATCTTTTCCAATCCTCGATGCCAGTATCGCCGAAAGATCGAACAAGAATGTAATTTTTATCTTTTATGAATTCAACAGTCTCAGGCATTGTTATTGACTCCCTAAATTCTTCTAGCACTGCTTCGAGATTTGCATCTGCAATTGGAGTAACTAACGTTATAGATCTAAATATAGCTTATAACTCAAAAACGAGCTAATTCTAACTCAATGGATCAGGGTAAATTGAAAATCACGGAGCGGGAAGAGCTTCAATTCACACCCTACTCTTTTCTGCGTCAGTTGGCCCGCAAACCCATGCTGTGTACTTTTCGATAAGTTCGGATATCACAGCATGGGTTTTGCTCGTCTAAGGATCGTCAGATTCACGGACAACGTGGAAAGTACCCTGGTAGAGATTCCGCTAGAACGGCTTTAATTCGGCTCTCTGCTTTGGAGGTAATGATTTTATGATTATTGTTGACCTCTTTATTAATACCAAGACAGATCAATTCCTTAATACCGGGTATATTCAAGGCTCCTTCTTTGCATGAACCACACGCAACATTGACCTTGCTTGTTTTGAGCTTAAAGCTCTTAAGCGCGACATCCTTAAAGCAAACCTTGCCTGGCGAGGATGACTGAGCAACATAAGTGCCAGTACCTGACATCGAGACCTTAGTGTTGAAACTTTCCTTGCAGGAGGTGCTCTGTGTCCCGAGAACCGTATCGCAGTAAACCGTAACCGGCTCCAGCTTACCAGTAAACTTTTTACTTCCAAGATCAGCAGTGAACGTAAATGAACCATTGGAGAGATCGATGGATTTAAGATGAAAGCCCTTGAGTCCTGTGATTGAATTGGCCTTAAAATCGAAACGCGTTTTTTTATTCCAGATGCAACCATTCTTTATAAAACAATGTTTCTTACTACAAGACTGGCCTCCAGATAAGCCATCCACCTTTGCAGGAAGTTGATCCCTTATATGCTGGCTAATGAACGGTTGAGCGGCACGCACATAGAGATTCAAAACCTGATCATCATTGACCTTCCCCCCACAGCTTGTGTAACCGGATACGTATCCGCCCCAAATTGAGAAAACGACCGTGTTCGCATCATTTTTTGATAGCCATGGAAACGAACCAGCAACAGCATTCCTGAAACCTTTGAGATTAATCGGCTTCTTGCTCCCCGAATAAGTCACAAGTTTGGTATTGATGTCCTGATCAAAGTCGATCCAGGGGCAATTACCCTGAGAGTCACAGGTAGCAAGCTTCTCCGTTGGGCCCTTGTGGCTTTGTGGGAGCACACCAACCATCTGAGTATTACCGCTACCGCAATCAAGCTGTGCCGCGAACTCTTTGCTGAAATCCAGGGTGCGTGGTTTTCCACTAAATCCGCCTTCATCCTTTCCATCAGCATCAGTACGCCAATGG